>Ga0210393_10003013_pt1 | contig 13654 bp, 16 predicted proteins | sample IncBWC27OmetaG_FD_160068 | JGI IMG/M metagenome (GOLD analysis project Ga0210393, IMG submission 160068) | Forest soil microbial communities from Barre Woods Harvard Forest LTER site, Petersham, Massachusetts, United States - Inc-BW-C-27-O ... | reverse complement strand
ATTCTCGACCGAGAGATCGTAGTACTTGAGATCGACGTCCAGATAGGGATGGATGAGCTTGTCGCGAATCAGCTGCCAGATGATGCGCGTCATTTCGTCGCCATCGAGCTCGATAACCGGATTCGTGACCTTGATCTTGGGCATCTCAGAGGGACTCTCGTTGGCGGGAGACGCGCGACGTGCGGGCGACGAGCCCCTATAGCATCGGCGCCTTGGCGGGCAAAGGCATGCACGACGCGTGCCGCATGCGGGGCTTGACCTTCGCCGGGGGGACAGCGATTGCGCTCGCCGCGCTCGTGTTTTGCCTGAGCGGAGCGGCGGCTCGCGCCGACGCGGGACCCGAAACGGACAATGCGCTCTCGACTTTATGCGGGATCGTCGAAGCGTCCGCTAAGGCGGAGGGGCTGCCACCCGACTTTTTCACCAAGCTCATCTGGCGGGAGAGCTCCTTTCGGCCGAACGCGGTCAGCCCGGCCGGGGCGCAAGGGGTCGCCCAGTTCATGCCGGGGACGGCGAGCGAGCGCGGGCTCATCGATCCGTTCGATCCCGCATCCGCAATCCCAGCCTCCGCGAGGTTCTTGAACGAACTCAAGCTCCGCTTCGGCAATCTGGGGCTGGCGGCCGCCGCTTATAACGGAGGCCCCACGGCGGTCGCCCACTGGCTCGCAAACAGGGGATCGCTTCCGTTCGAAACGGAGGATTATGTGCTCGCCGTCACGGGCCATAATGCCGACGAGTGGCGGAGCGACAAGCCGCCGGCCGAGGCGGCGTTGGACAAAAGTTCTTCGTGCTTGAGCCTCGTCGCCACCCTCCGCGTGACGGCGCCTTCCTCCGTCGTCTCGGGCTGGTTTGCGCCCTGGGGCGTGCAGATCGCCGCCAGCTTCTCGAAAGGATCGGCGCTGCGCGCCTTCGCCCGCGCCCGGCATCAATACGCAAGCGTGATCGGAGATATGAATCCGTTCGTGCTCGGCTCCGTGCTGCGCAGCCGCGGCTGGCGACCCTTCTACCGGGTCCGCCTGCCGGCTCAGACCGGCGGCGAGGCACGGAGACTTTGCGATCGTATCCAGGCCGTCGGCGGCGCCTGCGCCGTCTTGAGGAGCTAGCTGGTCCACACCCAAGCGTGGGGCGGCTCGGGCGGCAAGGACCGGCGTCCGTCTTCAGACAAAAAACGAGGCGTTGTTCAACACGGCGAAAGAGTGCAGTTTGAGAGCGCGCGACCCCAAAGACCATGTCAATCGAGCGGGCGCCATAAGGGAGGATCAATGCTCGGATTGATGCAGCGCTACCCGTTGTTGATCTCCTCGCTCATCGTCCACGCCGCGCGCCATCGCGGCGGAACTGAAGTCGTCTCGAACCTTGGCGGCCCGACGCTCCATCGAACCACTTATGCGGAGGTCGAGCGGCGCAGCCGGCGGCTGGCCCGCGCGCTGAGCAAGCTCGGCGTCGGCCTCGGGGATCGCGTGGCGACGCTTGCATGGAACGATTTCCGTCACCTTGAACTCTATTACGGCGTCTCCGGCATGGGCGCGGTCTGTCACACGGTGAATCCGCGCCTGTCGACGGAGGACATCGCGTTCATCATGACCGACGCGAAGGATTCCATTCTGTTCGCGGATCCTTCCTTTGCGGCGCTGCTCACCGAGATCGCGCCGGCGGTGAGTTCCTGCATTCGGGCTGTTGTCCTCCTGACCGACGAGGCCGGCATGAAAGATGTCGCACTCGCACCCGGCATGCGCCTCTATTGTTATGAGACGCTGCTGGCCGAGGCGGACGAGGACTATTCTTGGCCGGAATTCGATGAAAACACGGCGAGCGCGCTTTGCTACACCTCGGGCACCACCGGGCGCCCGAAAGGCGTGCTCTACAGCCACCGCGCGACGATGCTGCATACCTACGCTGGCAATTCCGCCGAGACGTTCGGCATTCGTTCGGTCGATCGCATATTGCCGGCCGCGTCGATGTATCACGCCTGCGCGTGGGGTTTGCCCTATTGCGCAACCATGGTGGGCGCGGCGCTCATTCTGCCGAGCCGGCATCTCGACGGCGCTTCTCTCTACAGAATGCTCGAAAGCGAGCGCGTGACGATGACCGCGGGCGTGCCGACCATATGGCTCGGACTGCTCGCAATCTGCGCAGCTCGAACGAACGGCTCACGCACTTGAAGCGCATGTTGGTTGCGGGTTCGGCTCTGCCACGGCTGCTGGTCGAAGAATTCACACCGATGGGCGTCAATGTCGAACAAGGCTGGGGCATGACCGAAACCAGCCCGATCGTCACCTACAATTCACCGACACCGGCAAGCGCCGTCCTGGCTGGGGAAGATGCGATTCGCCAGCGGCTGAAGCAAGGTCGCGCCTCTTGCGGCACAGACATGAAGATCGTCGATGCCGAGGGCAGCGAATTGCCATGGGACGGCAAGGCGTTCGGCGATTTTCTGGTGCGCGGGCATTGGGTGTGCCGCGAGTATCTCAACCGCGGCGCGGAGGGCGCGGCCGATTCTGAGGGCTGGCTACGGACCGGCGACGTTTGCACCATTGACCCTGACGGTTGCGCCGAAATCGTCGATCGCTCCAAGGACGTCATCAAATCGGGGGGCGAGTGGATCAGTTCGATCGCGCTCGAAAACATCGCCGTCTCGCACCCTGCGGTCGCCGAGGCGGCGATCATCGCCGCCCGCCATCCAAAATGGCAGGAGCGGCCGCTCCTGCTCGTCGTGCCGCGCGCCGGAATGCGAATCGACAAAGGCGAATTGCTTGCAATGATCGCCGGCAAGGTCGCGAAGTGGTGGCTCCCCGATGACGTGCTGATGGTTGATGAGCTGCCGCATACGGCGACCGGCAAGCTCAACAAGCTCGCTTTGCGCGCGCGCTACCAGGACCAGGACCACCTCATCGAGAACGCGAAAGCGCAAGCCTAGCTCCGCTTCAGCAATTTGAGCCCGCGAGCGGCGGCGTTTGCCCCAAAAAATTAATCACTCCATCTCCGCGCTGAGTGTCTTATCACGGACAGCTCAACTTTTGACGATCATCGAGTGCAATTTGCACGTTTGTCGCCGCATTGGTGGCAAGCTCTGGAAACGCAAAAATGGCGTTCAGCACCTTTTCAGCTTGCTTGAAATCTTCTGGTTCGGGATTGTCTGGCAGACGCCCGAGCACCAACATTGCCGCTCGTATATTATCGACTCCATGATAGACCCTTTGGATATCTTCCCTCGGCCCCGGGTATGTATTAGCGTCTAATTTAGCAGTCACCCTATCTATGTTCTGCATAAGAAGCTCTCCGTCAGCTAGCAACTGAGCAACAGAGATCTTAACTTTCTTCCAGTTACGACCGTCCTTGTTTATAACAAAATTCTTCAGAGTAGGAATTGTGTCGTCATTCAATGTTTCCGATAATATTTGACAATTCAATTTGATGTTTTCTAAATCTCCAATGTCTACTTTGCAACGCTTATCCCCCGCAGATGACAGATACCATTTGGCAAGTACATCAACTATAGTGAGAGCAGCGCCGACAGGGCCAATTGCTTCTAAGAACGGTTCCAACCACTGTAGTTGAGCTTGCGCAGGCGCGATCGACACCACGAGTGCAGGAACACACGTCGCAGCCATTTGTAGGAAATGACGCCTTGAACGCCCCATGTGGTCCCCCCTTGGCCATCACCCACTGCCACTGTCAATTTAAACCAAAGGCCATAACTTGCCAGCGACCATTTCTGGTTTGAGGCGGTTGGGCGAACGACTTTGGGCTTTCGAGACGAATGGCGGCCACCCGTCCCGGAGCTTGGGAGAACCTCGCGCTGGTTGAATCTGCTTGCCGCGCCGGAAGGGCGTAGTCAGGGTTAGACCTTCGCGCGGCCCACGCGGTCGAGGGTCGCAAATTCCTCGTCCGTGAGCTTGATCGCGGCAGCGCCGACGTTCTCCTCCAGATGCGCCACTTTGCCGGTGCCTGGGATCGGCAGCATCACCGGGCTGCGCTTCAAGAGCCAGGCGAGTGCGATCTGGCCGGGGCTCACCTTGTGCTTGTGGGCGATGGCGTCCAACGCCGAACCTGACTTCGCCGACGCGCCGGCGTCGAGCGGCGCCCAGGGGATGAAGCCGATGCTGTGTTTCTCGCAATAGTCGAGCGCCGCCTCGCTGTTGCGGTCAATGAAGTTGTAACGGTTCTGCACGGTCGCGACCGGGAAGACCTTCTGAGCCGCCTCGATCTCGGCGACGCTCACTTCCGACAAGCCCGCGCAGCGGATGACCTTGTCCTTGATCAGCGTGGCGATGGCGTCGAACTGCTCCTTGGCCGGCACTTTCGAATCGATGCGATGCAATTGCCAGAGATCGATGATCTCGACGCCAAGCCGCCAGCGGCTCGTATGCGCCTGCTGGATCAGATATTCCGGCCGGCCAACCGGGATCCAGATGTTCGGCCCGGTGCGCGTGAGGCCGCCCTTGGTCGCGATATGGATCTTGCCGTAAGGGGCGAGCGCCTCGCGGATAAGCTTCTCGGAAAAATTGGGGCCATAGGAATCGGCGGTGTCGATGAAGTCGACGCCAAGGTCGGGCAGTCGGCGCAACGTCTTCAAAGCTTCATCGCGATCGGGGGTTGGACCCCAGATGCCCTTGCCTACAATGCGCATCGCGCCAAAGCCAAGGCGATTGACGTCAAAGGCGCCGCCAATACGAAAGCGGCCGGATTCAGCGGCGTTGGTCATGGGTTCTCTCCGAGAATTTTTGTCTGAGCGCCTTCAGGGCCAGCTGGCCAGCGGGGGCATCGAGGATAAGATCGAAGCAACGTTGCCGCCGGTCTTCAGGCCGAAGATCGTGCCGCGATCATAGAGCAAATTGAACTCAACGTAACGTCCGCGGCGCGCCAGTTGCCGCTCGCGCTCGGCCGCTTCCCATGATTTCTCGGCGTTGCCTCGGACAATGTCGCCGTAGACGCCAAGGAAGCTCTCGCCGACGTCGCGCACGAAGGCGAAATCGGCGTCGAAAGCGGAATTGCCCGGGTCGCCCGCGCTGTTGAGATAGTCGAAGAAGATGCCGCCAATCCCGCGCGGCTCCTTGCGATGTTTGAGGTAAAAATATTCATCGCACCAATCCTTGAAACGTTCGGCATCGGCGACGCCGGCATGGCGCTCGCAAGACGCGCGCATGGCTCCGTGAAAGGCGATGGCGTCCGGATCGTCCGCTTTGCGGCGCTCATCCAGCATCGGCGTAAGGTCCGCGCCGCCCCCAAACCAGGTCTTGGTCGTACGCACGAGCCGCGTATTCATGTGCACCGTCGGCACATGCGGGCTCCAGGGATGGGCGATCACCGAAACGCCGGCCGCCCAGAAGCGCGGGTCCTTATCGGCGCCAGGAATCTGCGACGCAAATTCCGTCGGAAAGGCGCCATGAACGACGGAAAAGTGCACGCCCATCTTCTCGAACAGGCGCCCCCGCAGCATGGCCATGCGCCCGCCGCCACCCGGCGCGCCGCTCGCATCAGTGCGCTCCCAGGGCTCGATCACGAAAAGTCCCGGCGGACGATCCGCGCCAACGTCGGCGAACTCGCGCTCGAGCGTCTCCGTCGCGGCGATAATCCGCCCCTGAAGGGTCTCGAACCAGTCGCGGACACCGGCGAAACGCGGGTCTTCGGTCGAAGCTGTGGACTCGTTCATGGCGCTCGTTGGCCACGGACCCGGGCGACCAGGCGCTCGACGTGCTCGACAGGCGTTTCGGGCACGATTCCATGGCCGAGATTGAAAATATGGGCACGGCCCGCAAAGCCACTCAACACCCGTTCGATCCCCTCGTCGAGCCGCCGTCCCCCCGCGACCAGCGCCAGCGGATCGAGATTCCCCTGAAACGTGAACCGCTCCGGCAGAGCGGCGATGGCGGCTCCGGGCTCGACGGCGGTGTCGAGGCCGATCGCGTCGATCTCGGAGAGGCGAGCGAACTTGGCGAGCTGCGTCCCGGCGCCGCGCGGAAAGGCGATCAGCCGCGCGTTCGGTGTTTCGGCGCGGACCTTGGCCGCGATCGCCTTGATCGGCGCGACGCACCAGCGTTCGAATTCGGCTGGCGGCAGCACGCCCGCCCAGGAATCGAAGATCTGCGCCGCATCCGCGCCGGCCGCGAACTGGCGGCGAAGATATTCCGCCGAAGCGTCGACCAGCCGGTCGATCAGGCGCGCGAACAGGTCCGGATGGCGATAGGCGAAAAGCCGCGCCGGCGCCTGGTCCGGTGTGCCGCGCCCGGCGATCATGTAGCTCGCCGCTGTCCACGGCGCGCCGCAGAAGCCGATCAGCGCTGTTTCCTTCGGCAAGTCAGCTTTGAGGCGGTCCAGAGTTTCAAACACCGGCTGAAGCCGGCTCCAATCGGGCTCATCTCTGAGTTTCCCCAAATCTTCCGCGTCGCCGATCGGATCGAGACGGGGCCCATCGCCGCTCTCGAACGAGACGGCCTGACCCAGCGCGTCGGGGATAACGAGAATGTCGGAGAACAGGATCGCCGCATCGAAGCCGAAGCGGCGGATCGGCTGCAAGGTGGCCTCAACCGCGAGGCGAGGGTCATAGCAAAAATCGAGAAACGTCGGCGCCTTGGTTCGAAGCTCACGATATTCGGGCAAGTAGCGGCCCGCCTGGCGCATGAGCCAGATCGGCGGCGTTTTTTGCCGCTCGCCCGCAAGCGCCGCGAGGAAAGGCTTGGCCAAGCTCGGTTTGGGCTCCGAACGCCCGCCTATTCCGCCGCCCGCTTCATTTCCGGATAGACGCAATGGGCATCCTCGCTCGCATTGGCGCGGAAGAGCGGGATCACGCGCGATTCCTCGAAGGCGAGGCCCAGCGTCTTCCAGACGTCGACCAAAGCCTCGACCAGATCGGCGACCTGGGCTTCGCTATGGGCAGGCGTCGGGGTCACGCGCAGGCGCTCCGTCCCCCGGGCGACGGTCGGATAGTTGATCGGCTGAATGTAGATCGCATGCCGCTCGAGCAGGAGTTCGCTCGCCGCGCGGCATTGCCGGGCGTCGCCGACCAGCACCGGCACGATATGCGAGGGATTGTCCATCACCGGCAGGCCAGCCGCGCGCAAAGCATGCTTGACGAGCTTCGCCATGTGCTGGTGGCGATCACGCTCTGCGTTCGACCGCTTCAGATGCTTGACCGCGGCGGCCGCGCTCGCCGCCACGCTCGGCGGCAGGGTCGAGGTGAAGATGAACTGGGGCGCGAAGCTTCTGACCGCGTCGACTATGGCCCCGCTCGCCGCGATATAGCCGCCAAGCGAACCGAAGCCCTTGGCCAGCGTCCCTTCGATAATGTCGATGCGGGCCGCAAGCCCCTCGCGCTCGCTCAAGCCTCCGCCGCGAGGGCCATAAAGGCCGACCGCGTGGACTTCGTCGATGTAGGTAAGCGCGTTATATTTCTCGGCCAGCGCCACGATCGCGGCGATCGGCGCGATATCGCCGTCCATCGAATAGAGGCTCTCGAACACGATCATCTTCGCCCGGTCGCTCGGCTCCGCGGCGAGCAGCTCCTCGAGATGGCCGACGTCGTTGTGCCGCCAGACCCGCTTCTCGCAGCCGGAGCGCCTGACCCCCTCGATCATCGAATTGTGATTGAGCGCGTCGGACAGGATGAGGCAATTGGGCAAGAGGGTGGCGATGGTCGAAATCGACGCAAGGTTGGATATCCACCCCGAAGTGAAGACGAGCGCCGCCGGCTTGCCATGCAGGTCGGCAAGCTCGGCCTCGAGCTCGACGATCGGATTGTGGGTGCCGGAAATGTTGCGGGTTCCGCCCGCCCCTGCCCCGTGCGCGCAAACCGCCTTGACCGAGGCCTCGATGACGTCGGGATGGCCGCCCATGCTGAGATAGTCGTTCGAGCACCAGACCGTCACTTCGCGCGGCCGGTCTTCCTCGCCCTCGGGGCGCCATTGGGCGATCGGGAACCGGCGCGCGTCACGCTCGAGATTGGCGAAGGTGCGGTAGCGCCCTTCCGCCTTCAGGCGCGCAATCGCCTCCTCGAAGCTCCGCTGATAGTCCATCGCCTGTCCTTCTCGGCCTGACCCTTTAGCCCAGCACCGCTTTCCTCCTCGCTAAAGGGCCCGTGAAAACTTGTCCAGTATTTCCAGCTCGCCGACTGTGACGCGGCTCACAATCCCGCTAAAGAGGCGGCAGAATGGCACGGCGGACAAAGGCTCATTATCATTGCCCGCACCTTATGCCTCGCCGACCGAAGCCTTTGACTTCAATGGGCTAATGTGCCCGGCCGACCGTGAACTCGACCGCATCGCGCAAAGCGTGTTTCCACGGGGAGGCGGCGAACAATTCGAGCGCGTCACGGGCCATGGCGCCATAATGCCGGGCGCGCTCGATCGTGTCTTCGAGCGCGCGATGCTTCTTCATCGTCGCCAGCGCGAATTCGAGATCGCCGTCGACCACCTCGCCTTTTTCTAGTGTCCGGCGCCAGAATTCACGCTCTTTCGTCCCCCCGCGCCGGAACGACAGCACCACCGGCAGGGTGATCTTTCCCTCGCGGAAATCATCGCCGACATTCTTGCCGAGCTTGGCCGACGAGCCGCCATAGTCGAGCGCGTCGTCGATGAGCTGAAAGGCGATCCCGAGATTGGCGCCGTAACCCTCGCAGGCGGCGATCTCCGCCTTGGACCGGCCGGCGAGAATGGGCCCGACCTCGCAGGCCGCGGCGAACAACGCCGCAGTCTTGGCGCGGATGACGGCGAGATAGGCGTCCTCGGTCGTTTCCGTGTCCTTGGCGGCCGAGAGCTGCATCACTTCGCCCTCGGCGATCACCACGGCCGCGCCGGACAAGACCTCGAGACAGGACAGCGACCCGACCTCGACCATCATCTTGAAGGCTTGGCCCAAGAGAAAATCGCCGACCAGGACGCTCGCCTCGTTGCCCCAAAGCACCCGCGCGGCCGCCTTGCCGCGGCGCAGATCGCTCTCATCCACGACATCATCGTGGAGAAGGGTCGCGGTATGCATGAACTCGACCGCGGCGGCGAGCTTGATATGGCCCTCCCCGGAATAGCCGCAAAGGCCAGCGGTCGCCAAAGTCAGGATCGGACGCATCCGCTTGCCGCCCGAGGCAATGAGGTGATTGGCGACCTCGGGGATCATCGTCACCTCTGATCCGGTGCGCGAGACGATGGTCTGATTGACCTTGGCCATGTCGCCGGCGACGAGCGTCGTCAGCGGCTCGATCAGACGATCGGCCGATTTGTCTTCCAGTGGAACGACAATTCCCACGCACGCATTCCCTTGCCAGATCCCGCGCCGCGACCATAAAGACGGCCCACCCAAGCGGCAAGTGAGCCCCAATCGAGGTCTATTTTGGTCGAAATCCTGCGCACCAACGATCTCGTTCTCATCAGTTTCATCGAATCGATCCTGAAGGCGGAGCGGGTCGCCTATTTCGTGGCCGACCAGCACATGGCCGCCGTCGAGGGGTCGCTGGGCTTCCTGCCGAGGCGGATTCTGGTCGACGGAGAAGAAGAGGGGCGGGTCCGCCGTCTCCTGGTCGAGGCGGGTCTGGGAAAAGAACTGCGCGATGCCTGACCCCTCGGCGGAGCTTGAGAGCGCCTCGACCGCGGACGGGCTGACCGAGGACCGATGGCTTGGCGGCCGGCTCATGCTCACGCAGCGGAAGCGCGGCCATCGGGTCGGGACGGACGCCGCCCTGCTCGTTGCGGCGACGGGCGACGCTCGGCAAGGCCGGATCGTCGACGTCGGCGCGGGGGTCGGCGCGGTCGGCCTTGCGCTCGCTCAGCGCTCATCGCTCGCGTCCGTCGATCTTCTTGAGATTGATCCTGAGGTGGCTGCGCTTGCCAAGGGCAATGCAGAGCGCAACGGGCTTCAGTCGCGCACGCGCGTCTTACGGCTCGACATCCTCAACCCGAGGGCGCGCCGAGAGGCGGGGCTGGCGGAATCGGCCGGTTGCGTCGTCACCAACCCGCCATTCTTCGACGCCAAGGCGGTCCGCGCCTCTCCCGACGAAAGCAAAGCGCGCGCGCATGTCCTGGCCGGGGCGGAGGCCGGCGCGACGCTTGCCGACTGGATTCAGGCTTCGGTCGCGATTCTCGCGCCGGGCGGACGGTTCGTGATGATCCACCGGCCCGATGCGCTTGGCGCTATCCTCGCGGGGATCGGAGGCCGGCTCGGCTCGCTGGCCCTTCTGCCGGTTCATCCGACGATCGGCGCGAGCGCGCATCGTCTGCTCGTCTCCGGCGTGAGAGGCTCAAAGGCCCCGCTGCGCATCGCGCCAGGGCTGATCCTGCATCAGGTCGACGGCCGGCTGACGGTTGAGGCGGACGCCATCCATCGCGGCGAGCGGCTGATCGAATGGGGCGCTTAGGCTCGGCGGTGGGCTGAAAATTATACGGCCGGCCGCCGTATACGGTTTTGCGCGCGACTCAGTCTTTTCAGTTGCTTAGCCTCTTTTTTCTGCAACTCGAAACGGCTGGAGCATTCACGACCTATCATACATATTAATCAAGTGCTTTATCGCAATTAAGCGGATCCGGCCGCGCTTAGGCGTTGCCAAGTCGAGCGACCGCTGACATCCGGCAAGCAAATTCGTTAAACCGTCCAGAGGCGCCGGGCGGCGCCGGCTCGACAAGGGGAAGGCCATGCGTTCCGTCGCCAAATTCATTCGCTCGCCAGCAATTGCGGCGATCTTCGCCGTCTTGACCCTGCTACCCCTCGCAGGGTGCCAAATTCCGCCTTCCGGCATCCCGACTGAAGGGAGCATTCGAGGCCTCCGGCCATCCGGCACGGTGACGATGACCCAAGTCTTTCTCTCTTCGTCAGGCGTGGGCGGCGGCTCGCTGAACTTCAGGGGCAGGACCTATCCGTTCACGCTCATCGGCTCTCTTATCGGCCTTGGCGCGATCTCCACGCTGCAGGCCTCCGGCGAGGTTTACAAGCTCACCGACGTCTCCCAGTTTTCCGGCCCCTGGATCCAGGGCACAGGCAGCCTCGCCATCACCTCCAGGGCGAACGGCGAAATCTGGCTCGAGAACCGCAACGGCGTCATCATGCGGCTCAACGCCGCGCAGGCGGGGCTCACGTTCAGCCAGGGACGCTACGAGCTCTACATCCAGCTCTCGCAATAGCGGCGCGAATGAAGCCGGGCCGCGCGCGCCTACCCCGTGCCGCCCGGAAGCATACGGAGCAGCACGCCGTCGCGACAGACGAAATGATGATAGAGCGCGGCTGCGGCGTGCAGGCCGGCCAGTCCAAACAGGCAGTAGGCCAGCACCTGATGAACCTCCTCCGCGAGATGAAACACGCCAGGATTGGAAGCGACGCCAAAGTTCAGCTCGGCGAATCCGTAGTCGAAGGCGCGGCCATGCCAGACATAGGCGACGACCCCGAAAATCGGGATGAGGACCATCAGCACATAGAGGAGATGATGCGCCGCAAGCGAAGTGCGGCGATCGAACTCGCCGATGTCAGGCGGCAGATCAGGCGGCTTGTGCGACGTTCGCCACACAAGCCTGGCGATGACAAGGGCGAATAGACGAGCCCGACGCAGCCATGAACGTTGATCCAGAATGGGCGCGATTCCTTCGGGATGTCGTCGAACAACAGACCCAGCGTTCCGAGAAAAACGACCAGCGCTGCGATGGCCCAATGGAAGGCGACGGCGGTCGAGCCATACCGCGTAAGCGCCGGGGCGATGCGCTGCCGGGCCGCGAGAACGTTCATGGCGAATCGCTCCTGGATTTCTCTATCGGAGATGGCCCGTCTCAGGCGTCGCGCCGGTTGGTGCAATCGCCACAAGGCGTTTTTGTGGCTCGTTGGATTGCGCGCGGATTTGAGCGCTCCCTTGGCGCTGCTATGCTCGCGCTCACGTGAACCGGCGAGCCGCCATGACCGACGCCTTTCTCAACCACATCCGCGCCACCCTCGACGACATCGAGGCGGCGGGCCTGACAAAACGCGAGCGGCTGCTGACCGGGCCGCAGGGCGGGCGCATCCATGTCGCGTCCCCGCAAGGCGCGCGCGATGCGGTCAATCTCTGCTCCAACAATTACCTGGGCCTCGCCGATCACCCCGACGTCATCGCGGCGGCGCGACGCGCGATGGATCAATTCGGCTTCGGCATGGCCTCGGTGCGCTTCATCTGCGGGGCGCAGACGCTGCATCGTGAGCTGGAGCAGGCGATCGCCAAGCACCTGGGCAAGGATGACGCGATCGTGTTCGCCGCCTGTTTCGACGCCAATGGCGGCGTGTTCGAGCCGCTGCTCGACGCCGACGACGCGATCATTTCCGACAGCCTCAACCACGCCTCGATCATCGATGGCGTGCGGCTCAGCAAGGCGAAGCGCTACCGCTTCGCCAATTCGGACATGAACGAGCTCGAGGACCGTCTGAAGGAGGCCGACGCCGCAGGCGCGCGGTTCAAGCTCATCGCCAGCGACGGCGTGTTCTCGATGGACGGCTATGTCGCCAAGCTGAAGGAGATCTGCGAACTTGCCGATCGTTACGGCGCGCTTGTTCTGGTCGACGACTGCCACGCCACCGGGCATCTGGGCGAGAAGGGGCGCGGCACGCCTGCGCTGACCGGCGCGAGCGAGCGGGTCGACATCGTCACCGGCACCTTCGGCAAGACGCTGGGCGGCGGCATGGGCGGCTTCGTCGCCGCCGACCAGCCGATTGTCGATTTGCTGCGGCAACGGGCGCGGCCCTATCTCTTTTCCAACTCGCTCGCGCCCCCGCTCGCCGCGGGAGCCTTAAAAGCGCTCGAGATTGCGATCGAGGCTGACGGCCGGCGCGCCTTGCTCAAAAACCACACGCGGCGGTTTCGCGAAGGCGTCGAGAAGGCCGGATTCAGTGTCGCGCCCGGCGAGACGCCGATCATTCCGGTGATGCTTGGCGAGGCGCAGCGCGCGCAGGATCTGGCGCGAGCGCTGGACGAGCGCGGATTGTTCGTCGCCGGGTTCTTCTTTCCCGTGGTGCCGAAGGGCCAGGCGCGCATCCGCACGCAAATGTCGGCCGCGCTGACCGAGGCCGACATCGACTTTGCGATCGCCGCCTTCACCGATGCGGGCAAGGCGCTGGGGATTGTGTGAGGAGACGTCATAGGCCGCCCCGTGCGACGATGGTCGATTAGTCTCTTGACTCCTGCATCGCTATATAGCTATATAGCCATATGACAGTATTCTACAACACAGATCATCTGAGCGTCGCGTTCCAAGCCCTCTGCGATCCTACGCGCCGGGCAATCTTGGCTCGCCTAACGCAAGGCGAAGCAACCGTTTCGCAATTGATGGAGCCGTTTGAGCTCAGCCAGCCGACGATCTCGAAGCATCTCAAGGTGCTTGAGAATGCGGGCCTCATCGAGGGTGGGCGCGACGCGCAGAGACGTCCCCGCAGACTTGCACCGCTTGCGATGAAGGACATCGCCGACTGGATTGAGCCCTTCCGCGAGCAATGGGAGAGCCGCTTGAACAATCTCGACGCGCACCTTGCCACGATGAAACAACAAAAGGAGAAATGAGATGCCGTTCGCGCAGACAGCTACCCAGAAAACTGGGCTTGTCATTGACCGTCGGTCACACACGATAAAACTGACGCGCAATTTCGATGCGCCCCGCGCGGAGATTTTTGAGGCCTGGACAAATCCGGAGCATGTCGCCTGCTGGTGGGATCCAGCCGGTGA
>Ga0210393_10003012_pt1 | contig 13655 bp, 15 predicted proteins | sample IncBWC27OmetaG_FD_160068 | JGI IMG/M metagenome (GOLD analysis project Ga0210393, IMG submission 160068) | Forest soil microbial communities from Barre Woods Harvard Forest LTER site, Petersham, Massachusetts, United States - Inc-BW-C-27-O ... | reverse complement strand
CATTGTGCTGACAAAGGCAGGCCCGGCGCCATACACAGATTTGAAATAGGCAAGCTCTCCTAACCAGATGGCGCTATCCCCAACATTTGGGTGATTTGGAAAGTCAAGCAAGGCGAACTTGTCGTTTGGATCAACGTAACGAGACACTTCGCCTGTTATGATCGCTTTCAAACGGTCGATCGTGGACATCCCTTGAAACTCTGCGCTAGTAATTCTTGCCTTCGGGTCAGCCACTGGATTTTCACTCCAGCCGATCAGACGCCGCTGATTTTGAGGCGAATTCACTCCAGAGCGGTCGCAAAGCAATTACGTTCATTCGGATATAGTCGCCGCCGATGAGCCACAAGGCTGCTGCGTAGAAGGCTGCTCCGAGCACCGTGGAAGCCACGACGTATGCCAAGCCACTACCCAACTGGGATCGAAGTGAGACACTTATTATAAACAGCATTCCGACCATCAGAACGGACGCAATAAAGGGGGCGGTGACAGCCCGCAGCATGGAGAGTCCCGAAACCCCTGTCTCGCGTTGGAGCTGCGCGAGGAAATAGGGCAATGTCAGATAAGCGCGAAAGACATAGGCAACAGCAATCCACCACAACCCGTAAGGCGCAGCCAACAGGGAAAATACCAACGTAAGCGTGGCCTGTACAGTCGCAACTTTCGCGATTGTGCCGGAACGACCCAGAGCAGCCAGAGCCTGCCCCCCGAAGTTGTTGAGTACAATAGGGACTGCCATAAACGTTAGAATCTTCACGATATCGCTGGCGCTAGCCCATTTAGGACCGAACAGGAGCGGAATAATTTCATCAGAAAGGGCACCCAAGCCAAACAATGCCGGAAAGGTGAAGAACGCACCCAACCCAAGCATCCGGAGATAAGCGCCGCGGAAACGTGTGCGATCATCTTGCAATTGTGCAAATGTTACTAAGGAGATGTCGGCCAGCGGCTGATTTGTTGTCTGGACAATCAAACCGTTCAGGCGCCAAGCCACCCGGTACACGCCGACGGCGGACGCGGAAACAAACCGAGCGATCACCATATCTTGGATGCGGATAAGGATTGTAAACATAACCTGCGTCAGCATCACACTTGCGCTGAAACTAAACACATTAGCGAAAAGCCCTCCGCGGAAACGCAAGCGCGGCCGCCAAGGGTACGTTTGCCATACTAAGATACAGCCCACCGTGTCAGTGATCGCTGCCTGTATCACGAGGCTCCAAACGCCGAATCCGGAAAATGCTGCCGCAACCGCAGCGAAACCGCCTAACAGACTGCCGATAACCATGCGGATCGCCAGCGGCTTGTATCCGAACTCACGCAGTTTGCGCGCGATATGAATTCCGCTTAGCGATGAAATCGGTATGAGAAGAGCCAGCCAGCGCAAGATCGGTGTAACCTCAGGCTGTAGGGTCATGGATGCATACAACGGCGCACCAACCCAAGTCACGATCCCCACGCCGCATCCCAGTAAAAGATTCGCCCAAAACGCCGTATCGGCGAACGTTTCATCGAGTTCCTTAGTTCGCATTACTGCATCGGCGAGTCCTGCCGAGGTCAAGATACGCGCGAACTCAATTACAACGCTCGCGAGAGCAAATATGCCGAATTCACGTGGCGAAAGGATCCGGGTCAGTACCGAGAAAACGACAAAGCTGAGCAGGTTTGATGTCGCAATGCGAACCGCATTCCAGACCGTGGAATGAAACGTCTTTCTTTTCAGCTCATGACTTTCCATTCTGCGAAATCAACAAGCCAAGCGCAATGACAGTGAATTTGGTTCAGAATGCGAAATGATCAATCTTGCCCTTCCCGACGAAATTTGGGCCGAGATAATAGTGAAATGAAACGCCTTGAACCGTGATCGATTCGACGTTGTTGGGTTCATACAATCCTCAAGACTGTTCGCGCAAATATCACAAGCGTGCAAAATTCCAGCAGGCCCCGTTTTTTCAGATATTTACGCTGCATGCGCCGACGTCCAGACGTCTGTTGCAGAAGCTGCGCAGGCGCAGGAGTCGGCGAGTGCATCAAGGATGGGCTTCCTATGCGGTACCGAAGCACGACGCGGTCGATATAATAGGCGCCGCACTCTCTCATTACGCGCGCATAAAAATCCGCGTCCTCAAATAGGCGAATGCCTGGGTCGAACCCGCCTATTCGCTCTACACTCTCGCGGCGCACCACTCCGGCGCTGCAAACTAGCATCGCGTGGCCGAAAAGCATTTGGCTCGTGAATGCTAGCCGTGTGCCCAAACGTCCGCACACGGATGCTATTCGAGCGGCTTCGTTAAAGTAGTGCCGCTCATGCCGCAGCTGGACTTCCGAACAATTACCGAACGGTTCAATGCGACCGAATACAAGACCGACTTCAGGATGGGTCTCAAAAGTCGCCTTAACAACCTGATAGTGCCCACCAGGAACAATGTCATCGTCATCCAGAAAGTGAACAAACTGCCCTCTTGCACGAGCCCACCCCAGATTCCGCACTACGCTCGGTACTCCGCCCGTCGGATTTGGGTTTCTTTGGTATTCTACTCGAGAGTCTTGAAGAGCAGCGACAACGTCTCGTGCCGACCCATCGGGACAATCATCTATCACGATGATCTCAAGCGTGACTCCGGACTGCTGGAGGACACTGGCCAGCGCCTCCTCGAGTTGGTTATTCCTTCGGTAGGTTGGAATCACAACCGAGAAGTCAATCAAGCCAGGTTTCTCCCCCATTTTCCGATCGAGTAGTTTATTCCCCCAAGAGAGGGGTTAGACGCTCGGCAAGGGTGGCGACAAACGGGGGATGTAGCATGGTAGCATGATCTCCCGGCACGGCGCTCACCACGAGGCCCGTGGAGCGCGTTCTCCAACCCAGCGTACCATCAATCTTGTATTCCGGCGCCCGGCCGCACGCAAAGAAGAGATCCACGCGGCCGCCATATTCCCCAGGGCGGTACGCCCACCATGCCTTCGTCAAAACAAGATGATTGGAGCGAATCTGGCTCGGCACCTCGTGTCCGACCGCACTAAACAACGCTGGCGCCACCCGCCAGGCAAATTTCTTCGAATAGCTAACACACGTATCGCGCACGTTATCGACGACCCGATCGATCCTTCCGCAAAACAGATCGCGCCCGTACTTGGCGATGCGGTCGAAGACGTAAACAAAATAATACTTTGTACGCTGTCGCAACGGTAGAGTTCGACTGTAACCTGGGACTTCTGCGTCGAAGAGAGCAACGAGATTGACATCCTCGCCCTCACGATCGAGGATTTTAGCCATCTCGTACACGACCAAGCCACCAAAGGAGTGGCCGCATAGGTAATAGGGACCGTGCCGCCGCATCTCGCGGACCTTGAGAACATAGGCCGCGGCAATCTGCTCTACGGTAGGAAAATCCTCGGCCTCGCTGAGGCCTGGCATTTTTAGGGAATAGACTGGCTGATCCTGTGGGAGCGCCATGGCAAGATCGCCATAATCGAATGCATCGCCGCCGAGCGCAGACGCGCAAAACAAAGGCGGCCTCACACCGGAGCTTCGCAATGGGACAACCCAAGAACGGTCGTATTCCACGGCGTCGCCTCGACTATAGGCCTGATTGTTTGCGACCATTTGGCAGGAGAACTCCATCGATATCGAGAAGTATCAATCTAGCAGCTGATGCTGAGCGAGATCGCTCAAGTGAAGGCAGTCGTCTCCGAGGCAGAAGATCCGAGCAATCGGCGTTTAGCATGTTGCAGCAAATCATAGGACAATCGGGCTCGTCGCACAATCAACCGCAGTTTTGGCACACCACCGAAACCACTCAAAAAACGCGCTGTCCCACTCGTCGAGACTCCATCGAGATCGAATGTTAAGCCGCGACTATGAGCACGCCTCATCGCCGACCAAATCAACAGGTTCATCGACCCATTGTCATTGTCGTCATCCGCCCGAGTTGACAGCAGATAATACATTTTGCCGTGCCCCCAGACGAGGAACGTCATCGCGACAGGTCTTCCATCTGGCCAACTAGCACTCAAGATCTCTCCGCAATCTCTCGCGCTGGCTTGACGAAATATCTCTGTAAATGGTCCCCAATCGAGACGACTTTCTAGCCGGCGCTTCCTGAGGTTTTCTAGATAGAAACGGATAAAATCGTGCGGATCACCTACGCTGGCGACAACGAACTTCTCCTCGGCGCGGCGTACATGTTGCCGCACCTTGCCGTGCATCTCGGTCCATAATTTTTCTAGGCCTTCGCGGCAATCTATCTCGAACGTGTATTGCGGCTGAACGTGAAAGCCCCGATCTTGAAAAGCTAAGCCGTCGAAGAACGATTGATCAATAGCATGACGGAATAGGTCAGCGCGCGGCAACTGATCAATTAAGGTCCGAATGATCGATAGGCGCCTCAGCAGCTGCGTCTGCGCTTTTCCAACGCCGGTATCGACAACAGGCCCTAACACGTGAGTGAAGGGCGGCATGCGACATTCGACGAACCCTTTTTTTTTCGTCAACGTGAATGGAAGGCGCCCGACGATACGGGCACCGTTCTTAACTGTGACCTCCTGAAAACTATCGTTCGTTGCGGCAGAAAGCCACCAATGCTCATGAAAAAGCGTTCCTGGCAATTCGGTATCGGTTGAATGAGCGGGCATAAATTGTCGAAACCTTCCCAAGCTTTCTAACAAAAACGTCGTTTCGACCTCTTTAAAAAGCCTACGCAAGCGTACAACTCCCAGAAAACTACTTCGTTGGGAGGCTCTAGGAAAGTCGTGGGCGAATCCAAGGAATTGGGTTACCGTTCGTCAAGGAATTCCAAGATTGCGCTATTAACAATATCTGATTTCTCAGTTATGAGGAAATGCGTGGCCCCGTCGATGATTTCTTCTTTGCTCTTGGAAATTGCTTTGGCTAATTGATCGCTGTGCGTGCGCTTAACTAGATCAAACTCACCGGCGATAATGAGGGTCCGCGCATTTATTTTGCCGAGTTCGTTCAGATTATAGTGCGGTAATGTCTGCCACATCCTGATAACCTTGCGAGCGAAGGGTTGATCGGGAGAAGACGCCACGTCAAATTCTGGTTTGTTAATAAGGCCGTCGACGTCGTAATTGCTACTAATCGAAACAAGGCGCCGGACCCGCTCGGGATAATGCAGCGCAAGATCGAGCCCAATAATACCTCCGTCGCTCCAGCCAACCACATCAACTTGGGCAATATCGAGCTGATCAAGAAGCTTAACCATATCCTCTGCCATCAGTGAATAAGTGAGTGGGACGTCCGCGTCGGTTGATCGGCCATGACCGCGACTATCCGCCGCAATAACAAACCGAGTAGAGGCCAAGGCCCTTATTTGGTAACGCATGTCCTCTGAACGCCCGAGACCACCATGGAGGATAAGGACCGGTGATCCGCTGCCATATGTTTCAAAATAGATTCGAACATTGTTAACGTCAGCGTATCCGCCGCCGCGCGCCTTGCCTGAGAGAACCCTCCAAAAATAGAAACCAGGCTTGCCTGGCAACCCTACGACGACCACACAGAATAGCGCGGCTGCCATTGCGATAAAAGCAGAGGCGCCAATTAGCGCAAGTCGGTTCATCGTGTTTTCCGTTGTATGCACACCCTGTCGTGAAATCCTGACTGCTGGGCGAACTCGTTGCTTCGCCGCCGATGGCGGCCCGATTCCAGCAAAACTGATTGCGTTCTTGTTTTCAGCGAAAAATTGAAGCCCCCAAATGCCTCATAGCAACAGCCAAAAGCAAAAAATGAACGGCAAAGCCTGCGGGGCAGAGAAACGGTCTCCTCGCCGAACCGGAAGACGGTGATCAGGGGTTCTGGGAAGCGCTTAGCCTTAGTTAGGCGGAGCTGCTTCTTCCCGGACTGTCCGCTCGCGAGGCTGAATTGCGGGCGGACAAAATCGGGCATAATCGCGGTCCCAATGCAACACTAGGAAAGACGCCGCCAGCTATGAGTTAGCTCATAATCAATTCGGCTTCTCTGCCGAATTTCGGTGCCGGCCGATCTATCCTACCGCTGGTCTGGCCCATGCCTTGCGCGGATTGCTCCTGTCTGGCTCCAAATTCTTGATCACAAATTCCTCGATCGAGTGACCAGCTTTGAGGGCTGCCGTCAGCCAACGGGGCCTTTTACCGCGCCCTGACCATGTCTCTGAGGATTCATTTGGATTTCGGTATTTTGGAAATACCTTAGGATATTTCCGTCGCCTGGCGGACGCATTTTCTTTCAAATCCAGCGGTTCCGATTGCTTAATCTCGCCTTCGCGACTTAGTTGCGAGAGTCTTTTTTCGAGCGCACGCTTTTCCGACGTCAGCCTGGCTGCGAGCACTCGGATAATTTCCTCGTGCAGCTGCCACATCTCATCAACCGACATTGAATCAAGATTCGGATTCTTGCGCATCCGCTGCCTCCCAAGCACCCGAATCGAACAGCAATTATAGAAAGTTCACATAAAGATCTTCGCGCTTAAGCCGAAAACTTAGTTGATAACTTTTGGCAACAGCCCACTAACAAGCTACGGTTCCACACAAACAAAAATTAAACAAGAAATATCTAGATCCGAATACCTAATTATTCACAGCGACCGAAGATTTGAAAGGCGCCCAATCGCCACGTGGGAGTATATGAGGATGCAGCGAGTGAGCCGTAGTGCTCAGTAAGCATTTCGCTTTCTCAGAACCTCAAAAAACGTCTTGATCAATATCTGGAAGTCGAGCCAAAGACTCCAATTATTGATGTACCAAAGATCGAGCTTCACGCGCTCCGAGATATGTTCAATCGATGGCGTCGCGCCTCGCGCGCCGTTGCATTGTGCCCAGCCCGTGATGCCCGGCTTGACGTGATGGCGATAAGCGTAGTCGCTTACGATATCCTGGAAATAGTTGTCGTGGGCCAACGCGTGTGGACGTGGCCCGATCAATGACATGTCACCCTTCAACACGTTCAACAGCTGAGGCAATTCGTCGATACTCGCCGATCGCAGCAGCCGTCCGATGGACGTTACCCGCGGATCGTCACGCGTTGCCTGCGCAACAAGTGACCCGTTTTCCTGGACGGTCATGGTCCGGAATTTGAATATGACAAATTTCTTGCCATTAAATCCTTTTCGGGCCTGCCGAAAAATTACCGGACCCGGACTATCAAGTTTGATCGCAATGACAGTCAGGACCATGATGGGCAGGAAGAATATCAACGCGAGCGAAGCCACTAAGATGTCGATGACACGCTTGACGAAACGCTGGGCTCCGCTAAGGGGAGCCCGTTGTATTTCGATGGCCACTACTTGCTGGCGCACTGACGAGGTAAAGTGCGTCAGCGATCGAACCTTCATGTCGGGCAACAACTGCGCAGCCACGGGAAGGGTCTTAATTTGGCCTCGAACCAGCTCAATGCGGCAGGTATCGTTCCATGGCAACGCCAGCAGGAGCTCTCGGCAGTTATGATGTCGAACAAAGCTAACGACGGATTTCATAATCCGAGCATCTGCCGATGAACGTGCTGAAGGATCGTCTTCCCGGCTCAACGTAAAGCGGTTTACCTTCGCCGCGCCAAAAAAAGCCAGCAGATCGCTCGGTTCCAACGCGGCTATTTCATCGAAATCACCAACCAAGACCGAGTCACGCCGTCCGATCACTCCGCGCGATATAGCTTTCGGCACGACTGCTTTTGTAATCTTGCGCAACCCGAGCAGACCGACGGGCGCAAGAAAATAAAAAGCGACAAATGCACCGCGAGAAAAGTCGACGCTAACCTTGAGAAGGAATGCGATGAATGCGAGCAACAAGCCTGTTGTAAACCAGCAAACCAGTATTTCCCCCATCTCGACCCGCGGTTTCGCGCTGTCTGGAAAATCGTAGTAGCCGCTCCCCTTCATTCGCAACACGTAGAGTAAGCCCGCGAGAAGGCCAACAGCACAATACGACAGGAGATTGGGCATCGGATTGCCCGCCAACGATTGGTAGCCAATTCCGCCCACCAAGCTCGAGAGCAGAATGATAAAAGCGTCGGCTGTTGATAAAATGAAGGGAATAGCGTCGCTAGAAAAACTCCTCTTTGGTCCGCGCGAAAAATCCTCCAGCGGCCCCGTCTTGTCGCGAATATCAGATCCTATCGACATAATCACCGCCACTTAATTTCATTACTTAATATTTAATTCTGCGCCAATAGCCCAAAAGTCAGTACGACGGCAGCTATAAAATTAACTCTTTATTAGGTATAGGCCGCGGCAGCGCCCAGCGCAATATTAATATTGCCTGCCGATGCTACTGCTCTGCGGCGCGGGCAGCTCTACGTCAGATGTCCTTTCGGATTTTTGGGATGGCCTCCCATTTCCGTTCAGCGTGGGTTCATGTCGGCTAAAAGGCACGCAAGCCTTGCGAGTCTGAATAGCGGTCAAGGACTATCGGCTTTCCGCTTGAGGCTTTTTCATCCGCTAAACCGTTTCCAATCAACCCGAGTAAGCTGTTTTCAATCAAGCCGAGTAAGCCGCTTTCAATCAATCCGACGTTTTCAATCAACCCGATATGCCGTGCGCGGACTCGACCTGTGATCCGCAAAGCCGCAGAAATTCACGTGGATTCACAAACTCTCCCAATCACGAACTGAATTCCGCCGGAAAGCGACGACCAATGTTTCCCCCTGTGGTGGAGATATCGGATCGGCGCTCCCGATATTGCACCGCAGCGAGTAAATGAATGAAATAAACGAAAAATTAGAGGATGAGATTAGGATTAGCAGCGGCAAGGAAACCGCATGATTACAATCTCAATGATCAGCTTTTTGGCTGGAGTGGCGCTGGGACAGCGCTTCAAAGTCATGGTGTTGATGCCAGCGGTCGCGATCGTGCTTGTACTTGCGGTCGGAGGTGGCGTCACGCACGCCCAGACATTTTGGTCGATCGTCCTGACGGCTGTCTTAGCCGCGGTATGCCTCCAGATCGGCTACCTTACCGGGATATTCGTTCATCACGCCCACATGGCCGCGTCATCACGAAGGTCGTCGTCCCTAAACTCTCCCAAAACAACAGCACGGCACGCTGCGCGCTAGCGGCCTGTCGAGCTTAGCGAACGGCGGGACGTGTTGTGGTTAGCGCAAGTGCCTGGCGATCCGTGTTGCACGGAAACCCAGCGCAATGGGTGTCACTGAGACCCTCGTTGTTCGTCTCCCGGGAGATCCCGCGCAAACACGTTCAGGCATCGGCCCAGCGTTAGTTGATTTGGTCCTCATGTCGCATGCTACGGACATTGCCAATGCCCGCTGGAGCGAAGGGGGGGCGTTCAAGGCCATCCCCCCTGTCCGCTCGAAGTTCTGCGACGGCACGACATTTTGAGAGGCTCACAGTTCGCGTTTTGAAATCATCTTGGGGCGGTTGAAGGCGTGGCGGCAAGAACGGGTGACCTAGTCTTTGGCGATACCGTAGCTCCAGGAAGTGGTGAGGTTGCGACCGGCCCAGAATTCTTTCGTCCGGATATGTTCCTAGGCGCGACAACAAGCGCCGGAGCTGCCGGTCCGCTGCATTCGCTGGTGCTACCGATGGACTCTCCGAGGATCGAGACAAACGTCGTATCAGTCTGCAGGTCAAATATTTCAACGCTCGTCCGCAGCGCGCACGCTTTGGCAGAATCGACGGCGTCGCCGATGCTGACAATCGTCCGTACGAGTTTCGATGGTTGTGATGCCACTACGGAAGTTGACTCCCCGGCCTTCAATTTGACCATCATCGCGTTGCCGATCAGAGAACCGTCAGCGCCAAAGAAACTCACCTGCGCTTGGCATGGGGCAAGATGAGCACTATTCCCGGGTGCAAGTACATTGGAGATGATGGCGCGCACGCCCTGATCTTTGGTGAGGGACATGGCTGCGAAGCGTACGCCGTCGGCCGGGTGCGAAGGCCCCAGATCACCCGCTTGGCCGGCTGAACTACCTATGGCAAGGACCAAAGCCGCAAATACAGCTGTCTTCATTTCCGTTCCCATTTCAGACCGGACAGCAGTGTCCCAAAATGAATACGGATGCAAAGCCGGTTCGTGGGTCCGATATCGCCATTCTCGAAGAGTGTCACTTATTGGCAACACTTTTGTCCGTAATTTTTCCATCGATCTTTTGAGCAATGTTGGGTTGCACCCGGTTTGAGCGGACACCTTTATTATTCATAATCCATAAATGACTAGTTCAGTGTCGGTTAGGTCTCCCAATCGCGGCTGGTAAGGGCCCTTGAAATATTTGCGGCCACGCGCCTCGCTGTAGATGCCAGGCAAGCCTGGCACAGCGCCATTCGCGTCAACGATAATCATCAGCTTGCCGCGCCGCATCAGATAGCGCCCAATCGCACCCGCGCATTTGACGAGGTCAGCCACGCAGCGGCAATAACCGAGCTGCATCGCAGGCACCGGAATAAATCCACGGCGCTTCGGAAGCGACAAGAAAATGAAAGGAAGCGGCCCTGCAGGAGTGTCACACACAAGGCTAAGGCCGCCATATTCTGCATGCCGTTTTAGCAATGCGAGATCTGCGTCCGGCAAATTCCTGATAAATTCAGTGTCGGGTGTGACGATCTCGACTGTCATACCGGATCCAGTACGCGACAAAGCCGGCACAGAGACATACATACCGCGACAGTACGGCATAAAGCCCTGGGCCTCAAGGATCGGCCACGTCGCGGCCGCCGGGGTGACGTTGAAATAGGTTACGTCTTTGCGCTTCTGCGTCGCAGAAGCCAACAGCGCGGCATAGTTGCGAAATTTTGGATCTACATACCAGCTTGAAACATTGCAATAGGTTACGGCTTCGCCGTTGATGATCCTGCTTGAATAGATCAGCAGCAGACAGCCAACCGGCATCCCTTCATTCTCGAGCAAATAGCCATACCGGGGCACGCCCGACGGAAGGAATCGTGTGCCTTGATGACGAAGGCCACGCATCCAATATTCACGTTTTCTACGCGCGAAGCCTCGGGTCAGTAAGGTTGCGAGTGCATCAATATCACTTTCCGATATCTCGCGGTACCGAGGTTTGGCCGGGGGCATCATCGCTTAAAAAAATCCAAAAGAGCGGCTGAGGAAATTGAACTCTACTTTTTTGCTGCCTATGCAACTCGTATTATTCATCATAATATAGCGAGATAGCGAGAAGGCAATCGCACTGAGCGGCAGGTCACGCTGGCACCGTTTGAAGATGACCTATCTCTTCACGAGACAGGCTTCGCTTCTCTAGCGTTCGCTGTCCTGGTGGCGCGTCTGGAAGACGATTTGGGCATCGATCCGTTTACCATATCGGACGCTGCTAGCTTTCCGACTACCGTCGGCGACTTCATATGGGCATATGAAAATGTCCCGCGTGAAATCTTCGCGCTCCATGACCATTCTAATTGCAGCCAGAAGGTCCTCGTCGACCGGCGCGGCGGCATCATCAAAATTGCCGGGCTGGAGGTTGAGCGAAGCCCATCAATCGGCGCACCGAGGTACGCATGTCCCGAGTCGGTGGATGGGCAAATTCGAGCTCGCATAACGGCCACCATTGTTAATGAGCCCCTTCTGCGTCCCGTCCTCTAATGGTGCTTTAGTCGACGGTCACTGTATCCCACAAAAACACCAACTCATGCGCTCGGTTGATGCTGTTCAGCCCAAGCCTTTTCTACGGGACACCTTGAAGCTCACGCCAAGGCAGGTTTTCTGCATTGCAAGACGTGTTCGCCGATACGGCAATGACGGGCGTAACATGCCTAATCAAACCAAGTTCGCGAAGAAACCTGGACCAAAGATAATTCAACACCGTCCATGATATTGGCTGACGGGCGTACACCGCGCCGCGGAATACGATGAACGAGCGATCTGTTCCCGCAGTAAGGTGTCGAATGAGATCGCGGTTCGATCCATCGGGGGTAAGCCTGGCAATTTGTAGATTGCACGAGACCGACGTGACGCGGATAATTGGCATGTAATTCACTAGCTCGTCAGTTACGACAACGTCGAAGTGATTGCGCTCAAAGAATTTGACAAGATTTTCTGTTAGATAATCCTGATCATCGGGCTGGATCGCAATCTTCCATCCAATAGTCAGCAGAAGCACAGCAGCGATGAACCACCTAAACGCCCGCAAAGAGCTCACGCCTCACTCCTAGCACGCTGAAGCCGACTATTAGGACGAGTATGGTTATGTTGCTGGCCGCGTCGCCCCAGGCGCTATGGAATGTGGTGTAATGCCACTGGCTTAATCCTTCGATGCCTATTCGGGTAACGTTCACGGCAATCACCGAAATGCAGGCCATAAGGCACCAGAACACATCATAAGCGGAATTTTTGTGGCTCACCAGTTGGCTCACCGTGGCCCAGCAGAGGAATGCAAGAGAAACGTTCGCAAGCGAAGAACAACTTGGCAAGATCACAAGAACTCCGGAGCCGTCCACGAATCCAACAATGTTCCCAGCCCGATGCGTGCCCAACATCCAGCCAACGAGTGATGCGTCGATCTGCAATATAAAGTTGGCAAAAAACTGAAATAGCAGTCGGCTCCAGAGCATCGGCACGGTGGCCGCCAGCAATATGAAAGCACCCCGCCGGGATGAATCGACATTCGTGGAGAAAATAATATGGATGCTAAGTGCGGTTACGGCGAGCCAGCTCAGCGCTCCGATGGGAAGAATGACCAGGATGACAAAACCTAGCCCGATCGCTAGCTCTGATGAGCGCACTCCAATTGCTCGGTCTCGATGAATAAGAAATATTCCGGCGAAACACGAAATCCACACAATTGCGCTGATCCCGAATGTGTTGAAGAGCGCATCCGCCCATCCGAGACGGTCAATTGATTGAACCACACGTGATGTAAGACCACTTACGCAACCAAGAATGGTTAACCCTGCGAAGAACTCGCCCCGCGGTAATTCCCTCGCGATCCGCGACACGACACTGCGGGCAAACAATTGGCTCCAACCGGCGATCAAGACTTACACCTCATCGATCTTGGCGTGGCACGACTTCGATTGTCGTCTCTGAGGAGTCCTGGGGCCCAGACCGTCTGCTACCCAGAAGTATCTCACTTATTAATTAAGCGATCTTGCGTCGGCTACGAAACCCACAAATTCCCGACGATCTTCGGAATTAAAGCAATCAACATGCATGTCTCGGGCTTAATTTCCTAGAACAAAGGAAAAACACGAGGATTGCAATCCAGCGTTTAGAGACTGGCAAGGGTGATGGAGAGCTAGGAAACATTCCCGTGAGGTTGAAGGCCAAGAGAGCTGGTCTTTTGCTTCATCAGCATCGCTTTGCCAACGAACTTGAGTTCGCGGGACGAAAGCTAACGCACGCCGTGGATATCCCCCGCTTGCACGCGGTGCAGCGTCGCGTAGCGGCCACCCTTACTGATCAGTTCTTCGTGCGTGCCGTCTTCCACCAGCCGACCACGATCGATAGTGATGATGCGGTCGCTGCGCCGTACGGTCGACAGACGATGGGCGATGACAAACACCGTACGCCCTTGCGCGATGCGCTGCATATTATCCTGAATGATGCGCTCACTCTCGTAATCGAGCGCGCTGGTCGCCTCGTCGAAGATCAAGATGCGAGGATTGGTCACCAGCGCCCGGGCGATAGCAATACGCTGACGCTGGCCGCCTGAGAGGCTGGCGCCCCGTTCACCCACGACCGTGTCATAACCCTCC
>Ga0210393_10003009_pt1 | contig 13658 bp, 19 predicted proteins | sample IncBWC27OmetaG_FD_160068 | JGI IMG/M metagenome (GOLD analysis project Ga0210393, IMG submission 160068) | Forest soil microbial communities from Barre Woods Harvard Forest LTER site, Petersham, Massachusetts, United States - Inc-BW-C-27-O ... | reverse complement strand
TATACTACTAACAAGGTGAATACATGTATTATATGTCATTTGCATTTAAATCGTTCAGCAGCCGAGGGAGGTTCTCCTCGGGCTGCACAATTAAATGCAAAGAAGTTTTGCAGTCTAAAGAACCCAAGCATCCCCAGCGTCCCGGCCTGTTAGGCAGAAATGAGGCCTGTCTTCGTCACTTCGTCATTTGGCTTGCGTGATGATGTAGAGGCTGACCGGATGCGCTTAGTGCACCAGATCTCGGATCCGGAAATCGGTCGGCTCGTGTTCTAAACAATGGATCAGTCGTCGAGGGACCATCGCAAACGAAGAGGGAGCGACAATAAGAGAGTGAGCGCCGCCAAGCGGATCGTGTTCCTGATACCAGTGGCGTCGGCCATGGATGCCCAAGCCAGACCGCCAAGGGCCATCGCACCGCTTCCGACCATCATGAATACAGCATTTATTTTTCCTCTGGAATGGTCCGGCGTTGCCCTTTGGCCTGCGGCCCAGATTTCCGACGCGGCAAGAGTCCAGGCACTTCCGGACAGCGCCGCTACAGCAAAGAAAATAATTTTCAGCTGGAGAACCCCAATCAAGTAAAGAGCCATTACCAGAAGGATGCAAGCTGCTACCGTCACGGTGTTTGCCGATAACTTCGCGTGAATGAGCGGGATCAGAAATACGCCGCCCACAATGGAACCGATGCCCAGCGAAGTGAACAGAAGACCAAGTTCACCCGAATTTATCTTGAGTACCTTCAATCCCAACGTGGGAAGCAACGTTGGAATCACGGCGATAAAAAAGCTGAACAAAACGATCTGGAAAATTACGGTTCGTATCCGAGGGCGCTGCTGGAGAACTTGAATTATCTCCCTGAGGGCTTCGCGCAAACTTGCTGTTTGTCTCTGAACATCTTTCCGTATCGGCCACCAAAACCGAGTCATAATAGAGATTGCCGCGAAGGTCAGACATCCCAGCAGAAAAACTGCTTCGGGTCCCAATCTCGGAAGCAGCAAACCACCAATCGCCGGGCCAATAATGCTCGAGAGGTTCAACTGGGTCCCGCTCAGCGCCACGGCCACCTCCAAGTCAGATTTTTCCACGGTTTCGACGAGCAAAGTAGCCCAGACCGGAGCGCTTAACGCCAGCCCAGCGCCGAACAGCAAAGACAGCGACAGAGTTCCTCGAGCCGCAAACCTCGACCATGAGCAAACAAATGCGAGTGCGACTGAGACTACGGCCAGCCCAGCGTAAATATAGCTGAGCAATCGGTTGCGCGGCAAACGATCAGCCAAGAGTCCCCCCGGTAATGTAAGCAGAAAAAAGGCGGCGGAAGAGAGCGTAGGCACCAGCGAGAGCAGAAATGCCGAAGAAGTGGACCGATGTACCACCCATCGGGTGGCAATATCCTGAGCAGCCACGAGGCTTCCGGAAACTAGGCTGATCATCCAAAGGCGCCCGAAAACGCGGTTCTTCACCGGGAGCCAATTCCCTAGTCTGCGGCGTGTTCTCGCGGTGTTCACGTTCTTATTCCCATACCCTGCTTATCATAAAGGGACGCAACGTCTCGCAGTGCAACCAAGTTTTGGCGCAAGATGCCGAAAGTTTCTCAACGGGTAATGGAACTAAAACGTCTTCATTGGAGAATTGAGATTTTTTACAAGGAGATCGCTCGGCACAAGTATGGTAATCGACGAAATTCCCGGTAACTTTGCGGTACAATCGACACGGCGATGGTCACTGGGATCCGAATATAGCTAGGCGGCGCCGTTCCGAAGCCGCAAAAGCACAGGTCTAAAGGTCTGTCGAGCGTTCGAGCCAGCCGAATCTCTCGGCTCAGCCCCAATTGGCAAAACCAATGTACCGGGCGATGTAATTGTCAAAGCGCGCAAGACGCCCCAGTGGCGGGGTGTCGACAGAAATAAAGCCGCCATTGCTCACGAAATGATTGGTACGGATGTCGAAGATCATTACCCCGCGCAGCTCAAGATCGCTGTAAGTCTGCTGATCAAGGCCATGAGAGAAGAAACTGGAAGTCGTCTCAGAGTTAATCAGTTTCGGCCAAAGATCTTGGATCTCGCCCGGAAATATCTTTGATGTCTCAACAGCGAGGTAAACCGGGTTTGAGCCAAATCTGGCAGCATGCTTTTTCCAGTATTTGCGCACGCGCTGTTCGGCCAAGCGGATCTCATTCGGCGTCGGATAGTAAGTGTCAATCGCGAAGTTGCGATTGTCGATTTTTTCGGCGCGAAGCGGTTGCAACGTCGTAAGAAGTAAAGCAACAAAAAAAAACGGGATCCGGCTCATAAAATCTCCTTCTTAAGACCATAGCAGAAAGAGCAGCCTGTTCAAAACCGACTCCCATGGGTGTACTTTTGGTGCGGGAGCAAATTGACAGCTTCTTTCTTGGTTTCATGAATTTTCGACTGTCTCGCCAGCTTTCAATCTGATAAGTTAATGTGGAGCGCAACTTTATCTCCGGCGGAAATGCCCAGAAGCATTCTCGATCAAGGTCCGTTATCGTGGGCGATCGCTCGACTCATGGACTTCCGCGTAGCGGATTCGTTCAACCAGTGTTCATGCATCGCAGTTTCGTGCTACGTTTGTGTTCCGCTCTTATCACCAGCCCATGTATCGCGCGACATAAGGCCCGAATCGCGCAACTCTTCCGATCGGTGGAGTGTCAACGCATATGTAGCCCTGATCGCCAACGAAACGTCCCGTCTTCGTGTCGTAGATCATTACGCCAAGGAGATATAAGTTACTGTAAGTGTTATCCTCCATTCCGTAAGAAAAGAAACTGGCCGTCGTCTCAGAGTTTATCAGTTTCGACCAAAGGTCTTGAACTTCGCCTGGGAATATCTTAGACGTTTCAACAGCCAGAAATCTCGGCTCTGCTCCGAATCGTGAGGAATGTTTTGCCCAAAATCTTTTCGCTCGTGCCTCGGCACGAGCAATTTCATTCTTGTTTGGATAACAAGTGTCGATAGCAAAATTGCGCTTATCACTTTCCTCCGCGTTGACTATTGGAAGATCAAGAAGAAAGAGAGCAAAGATAAGCAAACAGGTCCGATTCATAAAGATTACGATACTGGCTTCTTCCGAGGGCCAAAACGCGGTACAGGGTCTTTCGCCTGTTTAGAGCGAATGGCTTCTGGCCTGAGGCGGGTGTTTAGGGTCGGCGAGAATGACTCGATCGATAGCATCAAATGGAATCGCCAAGACGTGGCCTTCTGCATCGACGTAAGCACAGATGACCTTGCCGACGCACATCTGTCCCACTGCATCCACTACGTATACTTTTCCGTCGCGCGTCTTCACGATAAACGGTGCAAACGGAATTGCTTGTAGCAAGCTGGTCAGGTCTTGTTTCATTCTCGTTGAGGTAGGATCGAGGTTCGCATGATCTTCGATAGCATGGCAATATGACTGCATGCCTATTTGATGGATATGGAGTTGCGACGCTACTACGAAGGTCAAGGTTTAATGCCACAGGATGTGCAGCTAATATGGAGAGCACCATGCTTCTTGCGATCAGTTCGTCTTTGGGAGCTTACGAATTTTAACCGGTCGATACTATTTTCATACTCCCGGCGCCAATGTATAAGCCGCACCTCGTCATCAATCGCCGCAATAAGTATGCCGAAACACCAGGCAAAAAAAGCAGGAATCCAATCATGTGCATGAACAGACATGGCGTGGCGGCGACGCAAAGCAGGATGTACAACAAGCTTTTCGGGAGTGGCGTCTTGGGCCGGCGCAACCAAAACCATGCGGCTCGCGCTAACTCAGATTCATCGGCATAAAGCAGATTGAGTTTCAACATCTCGAACAGGTGACAGGGGGGTAATGCCCAGTATTTCCATTGCTGTTCAGCTTCGAGGTCGTGCCATATTCTCGTTAGACGTCGCATCATGATAGAGCGGCCAAAATGATCCTCCCTCTGGCTATACGCTTTCAGAATTGTTTCCATTCTCATGCTTGGATCCGTCTGCCGCAGTTGTTTTCTACACGCCTGGTGTCAAAGTATACAGTAAGGCGGCACGTTAATCTCTCAACAATAACAAACTGCCGTTTATGGCTTTATCAATTAAGCCAACATTAAGATTTCGTAATGTGAGGGTTCTTCAAGAGACCCTTAGAACGCATCGTCGAGATAGGCAGAATTTGACAGGCAACATCCGCTGCCGGTTCATGGGCCGACACGAAGAAAAGGAGGTAGCCCCATCTTCCGCCGGCTGTGCCTCCCGCAGCGTAAACAGCGCTGAAGGCAGACACGACCTCAGATCACAAAGGGATGGAGAACAACCGGACGGCATAGGGTTTCTCTTATCTTGAGGGTCCGCGATCACGACTCGCGAACCGCTGCCATATTGTCGCGGCGCACAAGGGCTCAAGAACTGCCATTTGTTCGGCGCCTCCGTGAGCTTTCCGAACAAAAGAGGCATTTGCGAATCCTGTGCGACAGCCCACAGTCGAGGATGCGACCGAGGACGCACTTTTCGGTGGCCTGGTCGAACAGCTGGCCGTTCTTCGGCCCTTGATCGAATCGTTCGACCATTTAACCTGCGTTCACCACTCACCGCGCCAACTGGCGGTGGTGGGCAATTCCGGCGCAGTGGCGGTGAGCCTCACCGCCAGCGCGTCGTCAGCGTCAGGCTGCTCATTGCGCCTGGACGTTGTGAGCTCGGTTAGTCGCTGGCAAGCGCATTTCGCCGATGACGCGCTGGCCAGAGGGGATTCTCCACTGGTACACGTGCGCTTGAAACAAGGGCCTGCCGCCGGGTTTCTGGAGCCACCAAACGTGGTGACTTTGTCGTTTGGATATTGGAAAAGTCGAATTTGGACCGAGTAGTTTATGACCGAGGATCTGGGCGAGGAAGATATCGTCGGTGATATTCTTGGGTTTGGTGCCGGGAACCCGGGCGGGTTTTGAGTGGGCCTGGCCCTCCAAGGTCATTCCGAGGCTCGGGCTAAAATCCGAAGACGGCGTCGAGGGTTTTCTTCGATCCGCCCGTCAGTTCGGATGGGAGCGAAAATAAAATTGGCGATCCCTGGCTCCTTGGATGCCCGAGGGCCTGCGACATTCAGAACATCAACTGGGTTTTGCGCCGGTTTGCCAGCGTCCAGATGAATCCAAGGTTTACGATGCTTCTTCGCGAACTCGACGGTTTTCTTCGAGCCGTCCGTCAATTCGGATGCGAGTGAAAATAAAACGGTCGCATCGCTATCGCGGACATTCCATTCGGTCCGCTGAAGATAGGAAGCTGACGGAGATTCCTTGAGAGGATATTTTGCATCGATCGGGCCATCTTCCGCCTTCCGCCCCTTTGGGCACCAGCCACCGCAGGGAAGTTTATGAGATAGAGCCCAGTCCGACGCGGCCCGATCAGCTCCGGTTTGCCCGCCAGAAACGATTTTGGGAATGTTTTGCATTTTTGCATTGGGCCGGCGGTCGTTCAAAACCGAAGCAGACAAAACAAAGCCTGCAATCGGCGATTACAAAGATCCCGTTTCTGCAGTGTCAGGGGAAAGCTAAATCTGCAAGGGATTCCTGAGTTTCACTACAATTGCGCGGAAATCGTTCCGCTCCTCCGTCGCGGGGTTTTTTTGCTCACCTCTGCTCTGGTGGCAATCTTCATGGCGTCGTCAAGGATTGAGAATCGAAACCGACCGTTCACTGCCGAGGAGGTCGAGACGATGAAGGCGTTCCTGCGCCGGAATTGCCCGACCGGCTATCGCCAGATCTTCGGCGACGAGAATTGATCTTTAGAGAGCGGCTTGCGGAACCCCGCGCCAATCGTTTCCCTCAAACCAGCCTTCCAGGATGGATTTTAACTCATGAAAAGTGACGGATTTCGGGTCCTGATGTGCGCGATCGCAGAGTTCGGGTAGCGTAGCCAAGAAGGTTTTGTACCGTCCAAACATATACTCGCCGCCGGGAATCATTTCCTCCTGTTGTTGATTGGTTCGGAGCCAATCGCGCACCACACAGATGAGTTTGCGAATTTCGTCACCATGTACTTCGATATCAATTCCTGCCAAGTCAGAACAGAACCTTTGATATCGATAGCGTTCGCTGTCCATTACCAGGCAGACCCTAGCCTTCTTTTTGGAGAATTCCTTGGCTCCCATGAATAAGCCTAGCTCCAAAGGCATGTTAAACCGCGGAAGCTGACTCGAGGAGTCCAGTTCGATCCGCGAAAGGTCGTGGATCCCGTAGCAACAGTCCCTTATCAGTCCGCATATTTTTTGAAATCGAAGCTGGCCGGAATCGGAGGATTCCAAAGCGCAGCGCGGGTAAAATCCGCAGTCATAAATCGTAAAAACAAGAGCGTGGAATTTCTCCTTGTACTTCTCGTCGAACGGGCAGTTTATGAACACGTCCCGATTTGTTGGCCGGCGAAGCTTCGGCATGAAGAATCCGAGCCTATTTATGATCGGGCAGGACCAATGGAGCCTCGGGAATGTAATCGATATGCTCTTCTACATCCCCATGCTTTTCCTTTAACTCTCGCGCCATTTGTCGCGCAACTTCGACCAACTTTGGATCGGCGTCTGGCGAATGTTGAATCAGCCGAGCGCGAATCTGAACGCTTGCCGTAGCCTTGCCCGAAAGATGGATTCTGACCGGTTTGCCCGGGGTTTTGTCCGGTTCTTCTGGTTTGTCCTTAGGCACCCCAAAATCATATCATGCCTTGCATAAGCATGCATCTATTTTGCCAAACGCCCTGAATCAACGCGTTGGCTCAGGAAGTGTTGCAACTTTGCAGAAGTGGTCGGACAAGCTGGCCGATATGGTCCTCGCACCCTCAGTTGCCGGTCTGTTCAAGTGGCGCCAATTTGAACCGGAGGTGATTCTCCTGGCCGTGGGTTGTTATCTGCGCTTTTCACTCTCGTATCGCGACGTAGAGGAACTCTTTGGCCGAGCGGGGCCTCCGCGTCGATCACGTCACCGTCTTTGCTCGCTGGTTGTCGCTGCTTTACACCAAGCGATGGAATTCTTCCCGCTTCGAAGCGCGGCCCGGACGCCTTGTACGTCACAAACACCGTACCATGTGAAAGTATTCCTGTCCCGCGATCAGCTTAGTATAGTCCGTGCAAAATCCGACACGCTCGTACAGCGGTTTGGCCGCCGCATTGTCAACCTCGATCAGGAGGGCGATACGATGGTGCCCAAGCTTGCGGGCTCGATCGAACCCCGCTTCGATCAATTTGCGCCCGTAGCCTTTGCCTTGGCAACGCGGACTCACGCTGAGGGTATCCATGTAGAACTCCGACGCTCCCGCTTCAGTGGGGATAGAATAGTTGGAATCACCCGACTTCTTGGCGGCAGCGCGCTCCAGCGGTAAATCCAGCTCTCGGGCTTTGGCGCCGTCATAGAAGATAGCCACCCCGACCACCTCCCCTTCTTCTTCCATCACCAAGGCATTTTTATAGCTGATGCGGTTGTCCTTCTGTCCAAAAAAGTCCCCTAAAATGAAGGCTGCTTCTTGGCTGTCGGTCGTTCCGGTTAACACAAATGTGATGTGACCAATCGCTTGCACGATCAGCGGGACAGCTTTTACAGCGTCGCTGGCGACCGCTTTCCTGATCATAACGGCGGTCATAAAACAAGCGGTGGGGCAAAGCAAGCGTAAAGGCCCTGTTGCAGATATAGTGAAACAAATGTCATACTCATCAATCAACGGGAGCAACGGAGGCCTCGTTGGGCGGGGGAGTTGCGAAATTGGAGCGTAAGGTTTTCGAAATGAACTGCATGGCTCCAAGAAGCAAAACCCATGGAAACACTCAGCTTCCCAGCACTTGTTATTGCCTCAGTCCTTGGAATCACATGCTTCTTGTGAGCATTTCACTCGGCTGACGCCATCTGTTAGATGAAAGGAACTTGGATCAAGTCTCGTTTTTTGGTGTATTACCGCCGGCATAGCCGCCGGCGGAAGCTAAGACCGATCGCCCAATGGTGCTTTAAAGCCCGTTTGTGAGCAGGGTTCCTTTGGATTTGCGCTGAGGACATTGGGAGGCCTTGGGCCCAAGCGAAGCTCGGGCCTACGGCCATCCCGTTGAGAAGGTTGATTATACTAGAGTTGCCCAAAGGCCGGACCGGGCTTGTGCTGACTTTTAAACCACAGGGCGTCCAACCATGAAAGCCAAAAATCAAAAAGCAAGAAGCAATCAAAATACCAGAATCAGCCAAGCCATGCAGGCCCCGGAGCAGATGGACATCGTCAATCGGCATGCGGCGGGTATCGATTGCGGAGCCCGAGAGCACTATGCGGCTGTGCCGCCTAACTCTGTAAAGCAGGTAGAGCCGATTGTGCGTAGCTTTAGCGCTTTCACGCAGGGACTGGATGCCTTGGGATGAAGAGCAGGTTTGGCGGGTGGTTCGCCAAGAAGTCATTCCCCATTTTGAACCGATCGAGGCCTGGATCGTCGATGAGACCGGTTGGCTCAAACAGGCCAGTTTTATAAGATGGTCAACCATTTTACGATGTGATGCTAGTTGAACACTCGCATGCCTGGTGAAGCCCCCCTAAAACCGAAACCGCAGCGACGGAGTGATACCCAAATCCCCCTGATTCGACTTGCTACCCGGTTAATGCTTGAGCGCGGTTTAGGCACAAGCAGCTGGAGCGAGAAACACGTGGACGTGCGTCCCATAAAACTCAGCGAACTGCCTGCGCGCCGGAGAGCCAGTTGCCAGGGATGGCAATTTAAGTGCCTGGACCGTGAGCATCGGATTTCAAGTGCAAGCCGGCGGATTCCCAGCAAATCAGCCCCCTCGCAGAATACTCTTAGAGTCCAAATGAAGCTAACGGTCGACCGATGCCTCGATGGACTCGGTTTTGCGGAGGCAAACATGGGGCGTCGCTTTCGATTGGAAAGCATAAACTCGCGGAAGGGTGGGGGAGGGAAGAGTGGGGGATTGCCAACTGGATTTTCTGGGGTTTCCATAGAACTTGGGTGACGCGGGTCCCTACCTGAATCGGCAATGGGGCACGGTGCGCGAGGATTACAGCCAAGAGGGCACGGCATGGGAATACTCTCCACACGATCACGCCCGTTCGCGCGCATATCGGTTGGGTAAGGACGGCTTGGTGGGCATTTGTGATGAGCAAGCACGACTTTGCTTCGCCCTCGCGTTGTGGAACGGCCGAAGGCCCCAGTTCGCGTAGCAGTAAGCCAGATCGCGACGGTTGCCCAGTTCCCTTTGCACTCGCCGGGGCAGGGGATACTTTCTAACCGCCGAGCAACAAAACGCATCCAGCGCCATCCTAGAGCGTTTTAACCATGAGGACGCCAAAAGAAGAAAGTTACAGACCCGAAATGAAATATGCAGAGATCGTGCCGAAGAACGGAAGCCATTACGTGATCGTGGACGGCAAGGAATGGTCGTCATGACGATGTGAAAAATAGCCGAGCAGGTTCGCGACCAGATCGTTTACGGAGTTTGCCGAGCAGCTTGAACGCAACCGGTGAGAACATTAACATCTTCGTGATGACGATTTAAGAGAGGAATCTGAAATGGACAGAAAGGTAGCTGTCTTGCTTTACGTAGTGGCGATGGCAGCCGTCATAGTCGGAGTAGATTTCGCGTTCTTCAGAAACCGATTCTGGGAACGGTTGACAGTGAATGTTGGTATTGTGTTGGTGTTCGGAGCTTTCTACTTCAGATTCCTCAGTCGTCCATGAACAAGGCGCAATACACAATGCCGATGTGGCCCGTTTAAGGGGAAAACGGTTTCTGATATTCTCGGCCGCGGCATGGCTTTCTTTACCCGCACCGATATCGCGCGGAACACCGGCGCTATTTATCATGTGACCGTCACGCGCTCAGAAGCTTTTTCGCTGTAAGCCGGTTCCGACCTCTGCCGGCGAATTTAAACCTCTTACCTTCGTGAAAGCTGACGAGTAGCGCTCCGAAATGTTTTCGGGCACCTTTGGGCTCGGCATATTCCCCGATCACGAACTCCTGCTCCAGGTGGAGCTTGATTTTGCCAACCTCGTACCGGGACCCGCTGCGCTTGCCGATTAATTAACCCCTCGAGGCCGAGATTCTTGGCCTTCTCCAAGAGTTCGTCGATGTCTCTGATCGAATATCGGAGCGTTGGCTGGAGGTTTTGTGATCGGTGAATCCCGGAGATCCTCTCCATTGAGCTGGATCAGATCAAACGCGCAAAAAATGATAGACGGCCTCTCTTGTCCCAAGTCCTAATCCTTGCAATGCCTGAAAAGATGATCGGCCTTGATCGTCGAGTGCCACAATGCGTCCTCCGCGTCGAGGCCGGCGATCACATCGAAAATCTCCGGGAATTTCTTGCCGAGATCCTTCTGGTTTCGTGACAAAAGCCGTGTCTCACTCCCGCCTCGGAGCGCCAGCGCGCGGTTGATTTCATGGATCCAATCTCCCGCCGGCCTAGAAGCGACCAGCTTGGCTTTCATTGGTTCCAGAAAGTGGGGCAAGCTTGGCTCTGCTCTCGAAGCGAGTAAACTCCTTGAGAAAGACCAATGGAACCTCGCCTACAGGCCCGTTGCGCTGTTTTGCGATGATCAACTCGGCTTCTCCGGCCATCTCCTGTTTAGCGTTCTCGTCCGTTTCGTAATACTCGGCACGCACAAGCAGTCCGACGACATCTGCGTCCTGTTCGATCGAACCGGATTCTCGCAAGTCACTCAGGCGCGGCGTTCCATTGCCGCGCAATTCGGGTTGCCGGTTCAATTGAGCGATCACAATAATGGGAATGCACAGCTCTTTTGCCAGGGCTTTAATGCCGGCTGAAATCTCGGAGATCTCCAATTGACGGTTCTCTTGCGAGCGCCGACTACTCCCTCTAAGCAGTTGCAGATAATCGATCACAATCAATTGGATGTCCTGTTGAGATTTTAGACGCCGCGCCTTTGCCCGAAGCTCCGATATGGTAAGTCCGGCGGTGTCGTCGATGAATAGCGGAGATTCCGCGAGCTTAGCTGCCGCCGCCGTTAGGGTAGGGAAATCTCGTTCGCTCAAAAATCCATTTCTGATCTTTTGCAGGTTGATTTTGCCCCTCGAACACAGCATTCGCTGCACGAGCTGCGGACTGCTCATCTCAAGGCTGAAAACCGCGACAGCCTTGCGAACGTCCAAAGCAACGTGCTCGGCAATGTTCATCGCGAAGGCCGTCTTCCCCATGCTTGGCCTTGCCGCGATGACGATCATCTCGGCAGGATGAAGGCCGGAAGTCATACGGTCTAGTTCGATGAACCCTGTGGGCAGTCCTGTGATAGCGCCCCTGTTTTCGTAGAGTTGCTCAATCTCCTCAATCGCTTCCATGACGATCTCTTTGGTGGCTCGCATGTCGATCTGGCTGTTGGAGCCGGTGATCGAGAAAATCTGCTGTTCCACAGTGTCCAACAAAGAATCTACTTCCTCTGAATTGTCGTAGCATTTGGTAATCACGCGACCGCAGGTCAAGATCATCTGCCGAAGGATGTACTTCTCGCGGATAATGTTGATGTAGTATTCCGCGTTGGCGGCGGTGGGAACAAAATAAAAGAGATCATTGAGATACTCGGGACCGCCAATTTCGTCGAGTTGACCACGATCTTTCAAGGCTTGCTTTAGAGTAATAAAATCGATCGGTGTGTTAGCATCTACCAGTTCGGCCACAATAGTGTAGACAGTTTGGTGTGCCGGCCCGTAGAAAGCCTCCGGACGCAATTTGATCTGGCAGAGATCCAGAACAGTTCGGGGAGAAAGTAACAGGGAGCAGAGAACCCCTTTTTCCCCGTCTTCAGAGAATGGCAACGATCTACCCTCGGCTCGGGTGGCAGTTTTGTGGACTGGAGTAGGACTAGGGGTGAAGAGGTCCATGTGGGTTCATTGTGGAAGTGGTCCATTCGCTCCGGCAACGGCCATTTCGCGTTCATCCTCCTCGGCCAACTCTTGCCAGTAGTGGTCGTTTGCGGTGTTCATAGCTCCCCGAATGCGTTGAGAGTGACTATCCGGCCCTTGCTGGCTGGCGGAAGGTACTCCTTTGAATCAGCATATACGTGATTGCGGACGCCTGAATGGTCACCTAATCTGTGCTGGAGAAGTTCCAGCGCGTTTTGTGGGGATTCCGCCTCGACGTCGGCAACGCGAGAATCGTTGTAGTGGGTGGGAATGCGGGTGTACTGGATTGCGTATCTGGTCATAGATGCGGCGGTTGTGTTAGCTATCTCCTGGCGGAAATCGGGCAGTCAATGCCAATTCTGATTACTGCGCTTCGGATTGCCTACACTGTCCGAGAAAACGGACACATAAGCAAGCAGGATAATTAGAAAAAAGATTGAAAAAGCGTCCTGAGTATCGGACAAGTGGGGAAAAAAGCGAAACCGTGAAATGACCGATAAAGAGATCGAGCTTGAAATCCAGCGGGTGCGGGACAGGCTTCAACGCTTGGCCGGGGATGAGTACGGCGGGCAGTCTGAGCTTGCGCGTGCGATTGGTGTTCCCCGACAGCGACTATTCGATTGGATCACTGGCAAGAGTACGCCGGACGTGAAAGCGTGGCTCAAAATTCAAGCGCATCTGAAGAGAGGGCGGAAGAAGAGAGGAGGATGAAACTCCGACACGGCTTATCCAAATTGGCGCGAGAACTCGTCTTGGCCTTTGCCGTGATGGTGTGCGGGCATGTCTTGGCACAGCAGAAGCCTTTCCTTGTTCTGGACATTTACGCTAAAGCCGTTACTGCCGTGGAACGCGATCCTTTGGCTCCCATAGAGCAAGATCTTATGAAAGGTAAAGACCCGGAAATCCCAAAGAACTTTTCACACTTGATTACGGAAACATTCTCTTTGAAACCCAATCCGCAACCCTTTGGAGTGCTTGATGGAGCAATTGAAGACCAGTTGATCAATCTTAGCTTTATTGCTGCTGCTTCCGGTGATGGACACTGGATATTGTCAGCGTATGGGGGCAATATCAGAGGCAAAAATTCTGACCACGTTGAGACCGGCGGCTACAGCGTCAAAGATCCGACCGTGAGACGAGCTGATCAGAAGGTCTTTCACACACTCAAATCTCCGATAAAGAGTAATGAGAGGAAAGCTCAGGTGGTCTACTTGCTTGTCTTCTCGTTACAGCGGGAAGAGGATCTATAGGCCACATGCCACACGGTTTCAACAGTTAACGACGATCGATGCAAAACGACTGTGTTTTCAGCGCTGATAGACGATACAGGTATGTTCTCAAACATACATGGGAACCGCTCTTTTCTCCTAAGCTCTGCACCTGGATTGGTCTTAATCCAAGTATTGCAGAAGAAACCCAGCTTGATCCGACGCTTAGGCGAATCCGCGCTTTTTCTGCCGCATGGGGTTACAACGGGTTCATCATGACAAACCTCTTTGGCCTGGTTTCAACCGATCCGGCCCGGCTTTACATGGTTGATGATCCGGTCGGGCCGGAGAACGATCGTTACATTCTCCAGGCAGCTCAAGAAACTCAGCAGGTTATTGCCGCATGGGGCGTCGTCGGTGGCCATCAAAACAGATGCGTCGCGGTTTTAGAAATGATCTCCGGATTTGGTTTGCTTTGTCTCAAGAAAACCAAAGAGGGCTACCCGAACCACCCTCTCTATGTCGCTGCCGATACTGAACCAACCAAATACATTGGCTGATTTGGTTATGCGAACAAACCCCCTCTCAAGTTGGTA
>Ga0210393_10003008_pt1 | contig 13659 bp, 11 predicted proteins | sample IncBWC27OmetaG_FD_160068 | JGI IMG/M metagenome (GOLD analysis project Ga0210393, IMG submission 160068) | Forest soil microbial communities from Barre Woods Harvard Forest LTER site, Petersham, Massachusetts, United States - Inc-BW-C-27-O ... | reverse complement strand
ACTTGCTTACCCAAAACCTCGGCTTCTTCGACGCAATGGGCCAGAATCTTTTCCGCTCGTTCGCCACGATCCTCGTGGCTTGGTTTGGAATCAAGTCCGCTCTCGCCTCCGCCAGCGGCAGGCCTTCCTTCCAGTTCGATCATTTTGCCAGCTTGCTTCTCACCATCAGTTTTGGCTTCGCGATGGTCAATTACTACAGCACGCCCATCCCCGGCGTCGGCGTCAGCTTCCATAACCTCGTCACGAATGAAGCACAGTTTCTCTCGACTCAGATCGATCAGGCGCAACTCCAGACAGTGGTCACGCAGGTTGCCGACTTCGAAACCCGCATGGATTCTCCAGGATGGGGAGACATTCTCGGAACCGCGATCTACGTGATCGTGACCCTCCTGCTCGCCGCGGCCCAAGCCATAGCGATTGTGGTCATCGCCTACGGGTTCATTGCCACCGCTGTTTGCGTGCTGGTAGGACCAGTCTTCGTCCCATTTTTTATCGTTCCAAAGATGGAGTGGCTCTTCTGGGGCTGGTTCCGTTGCTTCATCCAATATGCCTTCTACCAGGTCGTCGCCGCAGCCGTGGTGTATGTCATCGGAAACCTCATGCTTGGCGCTCTCCGCCTCCCGCCTGCGGGCACGCTTTCCACCGTGCAGCTCATTGCCTGGTTTCCTGTGCTTTTTATTACGTTTCTCGCTTCGATCTATGTCCTGCTGAAAATCCCATCGCTTACCAATCACATCTTCAGCGGTACGGCTGGAGGCTCATCGGCAGGACTACTGGATGCACCCGCCGCAGTCCTCAACAGGGTGATGTGATGGACCGAGATTCCACATTCCAAGATGCCAAGCGGCTCTACCTCGAACAGTACGGTGATCCCATGGTGACAAATACCTATCTCAAGATTGCTCTGGCTCTGCTGTCCATCGTTTGTGTGGCCCTCGCCCTCATCGACCTCAGGACCATCCGCACCTTCCAGAACTTCCGCCCGCTAGTGATCCGCATAGACGATTTGGGCCGCGCTGAGGCTATCAACTACCACAACCTTGAATACAAGCCGCAGGATGCTGAAGCGAAGTATTTCCTCTCCGAGTTTTGCAACCTCTATTACCGCCGCAACCGCTACACGATTCAGGACGATTTCTCGAAGTCCCTGTACTTCCTCGACGGCAAGCTCGCCAACGGTATTTTCGATGCCTACCGCAAGGACGACATCATCAAGAAATTCATCACGAACACCGCCGCGCCTGAAATCGATGTGGACGTGCAGAAAGTCTCTCTCGAAGAGATGCAAACGCCGCCCTTCCGCGCGCGCGTGGACTTCTACATGGTCTATTACTCGCCCGCCGACCACAGCGAGTTGAAACGCGATCTCTACACCGCGAACTTTGTCTTCCTTTTCAAGTCCCAGGTACCCAACGAATTGATTCCGATCAACCCACTCGGAATGACCATCACCTACTTCCGCGAGGACGAGGCGTTCAAATGAGAATCCCAGTCCACGCGCAAACCGAAGAGGTCGCGGGCGGACCCAGCGCAACATTGGCCCAACCTCCGCACGCCAGGCTAGTCCCCGCAACGAGAGTTTTCTTCCCACCGACGCCACATCCCATCGGCTCGTCCTCGTTCTTGGACACCCCAGGCGCACTTCTGGAGGGCCTCTGTTGCTATCCGCTTTCCGCCCGCTCCCGGAAACGCACAAGGTTTCTAGGAAAACCCTCAAAGAAGCTGTGGAATTCACGATGATCGCCAACGCACTACTGTTCACCATCGTCATCTTGCTGGGCTACGGATTTTGGCTCCTTGACCAGTTGAAGTTCATGGCCCGCTACAAAGTGGTTCTGTACCACGCCTACGGAACAACGAGTCTGATTTTCCTCGTGGTTCTCTTCGTGAACCTGTTCGGCGCTGCGCTCGCCATCAGCCGCCGCTTCTTCCTCAAGAATACCGGGCGCAAACTCTCGCACCTCGACAAGCAGTTCAACGTGAGCCATGCGGACATGCCCGCTCCCGTCAACGAGGAGGATTTCAACTAGTGTCGCGCGACGCCTTTTCCTACGATCCGCAGGACGCCCGCGAGACGCGCGACACGTCCACGCGCCGCTCCGTCCGTCAGCAGAGATCAACGTCCCCCGACACACGAGACGGTAGGAATTCCGCGCCGGAGGCCCCTGGTCGTGGCGACAGCACCGAGACTCGGGAACAGCATTCCACTCGCGACGAACGGAGTGCTTCCCCACGCGCGTATTACGTCCGTGATCGCGCGTACCTCCTCCGTGATTCCGAGCTGCACTCCCTGAAGGAAATCGGCAAGTTCCGGGTGATCGCCGTCACAGACCTCGCAAAGCATGCCTACGGCGGAGACCGCGAACGGATGGAAAAGGACATTCGCGGACTTGGGCGTCAGTCTCTCCTCACCGACAAGACCGTTGAAATCTCGCAGAAGAAGACCCTGCGAGTTGTGACCCTCACGAAAGCTGGCCACCGCCTTCTCACGAAGACGAAGCAACTCCCCGACGATCAGCCCATCTACCACGGTTTGGTGAAGCCGCGCGAAGTCAAACACGACGCCGATCTCTACCGGCTCTATCAGAAAGAAATCGCCCGCATCGAGCGCAACGGAGGCAGGTCGGTCCGCGTGCTCCTCGACTATGAACTCAAGCGGAATGTGAATCGCGATCTGGCCCTCCTAGGACCGGAAAAAGACAACCTGGACCGCAAGAGCCAAGTCGCCGAAAAGCACCACCTCCAGGTTGTGAACGGAAAGATTCCCGTACCCGATTTGCGCGTCGAGTACGAGACCCCGGAACTCGAACTGCGGCACGCGGACCTCGAATTGGCCACGCGTGACTACAGGCCGCGCGCTATGGCGCAGAAAGCCGCCGCAGGCTTCTCGCTCTATGGACGTTCGGAAGACGTATCGCGTTTGCGCCGCGTTCTTGACGAACGCGAAATCACCGCAGGAATCCTCACACTATGAACATCGCACCGGCGCATCTCGAAGCTCTTAAAGCCCTCGGCTACACGGAAGCCGAAGCCCGCTTTCTCTACATTGTGGCGACACATTCCGGCTACTTTGTGGCGCGTCAATTCCTCGCCTTCACTTCTGCCCATTGGGGCAAGCGCACGACCACGTTTTGGAGCAAACTTGACGCCAGGAAACACGCGCGAACCGAATGCTTTCCGAAGAGCGGAACGGTCTACCACCTCTTCTCCCGCCGCCTCTATCGCCAGATCGAACGCGAGAACATCCGCAATCGCCGGGAACACGAAATCGAATACATCCAGCGACGCATCGGAATGCTTGATTTCGTTCTCCTGAATGAGGGCTATCAGTACCTTGAAACAGAGCCAGACAAAGTCCGCTTCTTTTGCGGGGCTTTGAACATCGAGAAGCACTATCTTCCGGCCAGACTCTACTTAGGTAGGAAGACCTCCAGCACTTCCGTCCGGCATTTCGTGGATAAGTTCCCGATGTTCTTCATTCCTCCCTCGCCTGTGGTGACGTTTACCTACATCCATGAAGGTGCAGCCGCATTCACGGATTTTGTCCGCCATCTGGAGAGCTATCTCCCACTTTTCCGACAGCTTTCGGAGTTCCGGCTGGTCTATGTATCCCGTACCGATTCGCACTTCGGGAAGGCCACGGAAATCTTTTCTTCCCTCGTGAAGATTCCACTCGAATCGGACATCGCCAGCGATCTGGTTCACTACTTCCGCGTGCGCAAAGCTTGGGACGAAAAACAGTACGGTGCGGTCACGGATGCCGACCTCATTTTTCGGAACCATGCGCGTGCGCGGTTTACCGGGGAAAGATTCGAAGGGCTGTATCGCGGATGGAAAAACGGTCGCGTCAGCGAAATCGGCATCCGGCAGGAGGTTGGAACGAACGACCGGAAGCGCAGCGTTGGTTTCGATACGTTTCTGCTGCAACGGATTGGGCCTGTCGCGGATTCAGCGAATACCGAGTGAAGAAGGTAAGAATTACGCTCTGCACTTTTTGAAATTGACACTTCTTCACCCGGAAAAAATCCGAAGTCCTTGGAAACCGGAGAAATACGAAACCGGGGAAAGCGAAAGTCACCGTGGAAAAAACGTCAAATCGGGCGGGAGCGACCCCACTTTTTCGGCTTTCAGCCGCCCAAAAAGTTCATGGGGTCGCTCCCGCCCTGCGGCACGGTGAATCGTGCCGGCCGTTTTTTCCACGGTGACAGGGAGTTCGGAAGAAACACACATCACCAGAGGAGGAACAGTATGCCGCTCGTTAAGAAAGCACCAGGGATCATGACTCGGGAAGTAAGACTCGAAGAGCCCGTCAACGAACTGCTCGAAGACTATGCCCGGTTCATCGAGAGCAACGCCGACCACGTCATCAATGCCGTCCTGAAGAAAGTGCTCTGGCGGGACCAGGACTACCGGAAGTGGCGCGAAGAGCGCCGCACGGCACAGCTCGGCCCCGACAAAGCCCAACCCGCCGAAGCGCGAGGGAGGGCCTAATGCAAAGAACGCTGGAATCGCGCGCCTTCATCTCGGCCATCCTCGCGATGGCCGCAGGAGCGTTCCTGTTTTACACGCACCCTTTCCCCGGTGAGCAAATCTTCCTTCGAGTCGTTGCCTCGCGCGCTCCGCACGCTTTCTTGAGCTTCAAATACCTCTACTACGCGCTCCTATTCACCACGCCGTACCTCGTGTGCTCGACGGCGCTTTCCGGTCTGTACATCTTCACTTTGAAAGCGCGCCGCACCATCTCGCCAGGTCGCCTTCCCAAGTATCCCGATCCAAGTAAGAGAGACCACCTCTTTCTTGTCGTCGGCGAAGTGCACAACCCGCGCAAGCCCGTACCCGCCAAGGCTCCCTCTTGGCTCACGATTCCCGAGCGCGGTTTGTTCACGGGAATCGCCATCTTGGGCGCTATCGGGAGTGGCAAAACTTCCTGCTGCATGCTGCCGTTCGCGGAGCAGATTCTGGCCTACAAAGCTGCCGACAAAGAGAAGCGTATCGGCGGGCTGATCCTTGAAGTGAAAGGCGATTTTTGCCGCAAGGCAAAAGACATCCTCGACCGTCACCAGCGGGCCGAGGATTACATCGAGATCAGTCTCGATTCCGAGTACTGCTACAACCCTCTTCACAACGACCTAGACGCCTATGCCCTCGCGTACAACATCGCTTCGCTTTTAAACAATCTCTTTGGTCGAGGCAAGGAACCATTCTGGCAGCAGGCGTACACGAACCTCGTCAAGTTCATCATCCTCCTTCATAAGGTCGCCTACGACTACGTCACCTTCTTCGATGTCTACCAGTGCGCGATCTCTCCGCCGCTCCTCGAAGAACGGATCGCGGATGCCGAGGAGATCATTCTCGGACGCTACTATGTGGCCGTCACGCCGAAGCTCTATGGGGAGCGCACCGCAGACCTCGCGGGCCTTGGCTTCGTGCACGACGAGAAGGAAGACCGTTTTCTCGCACCCGCCACACCCGAGTTGCGGGACATATTGAGGATGCGAGGCATTCAATCCGAGGCCCGTACGGTCCTGGACCCGGCCCAGGCAAATGCAGAAAAACTGGCGCAATTGGAGGCCGTGAAGCGTTGGTTTAATGATGACTGGCGAAGGATCGAGCCGAAGCTGCGCACGTCTATTGTCGAAGGCGTTTCGGTCTTCCTTTCGCTCTTCGATGACAGCCCGAAAGTGAAAAAAGTATTCTGCCAGAAGAAAGAGTGCTACGACCCCCAGAAGAACATCGACAATCAGTTTGGTAAACCCCTGCCTTCGTTTGGATGGCTTATCGAGCAGGGGGCAGTCTGTGCCCTGAATTTTCCCATTGGCATGAACGCCGGGCTCGCGAAGGCTCTGGGCGTCATGATGAAGCTCGATTTTGAGCGCGCCGTGCTCAATCGTGTTCCGAAAATCGAGGCGCATCCCGAGCAGCATTTCAGGCAGGTTCTCTTCCTTTGCGATGAGTACCAGCACTTCGCAACCGTGGGTGAAAGCGACCCGACCGGCGACGAGAAATTCTTCAGCCTCTCGCGCCAGCCGAAGTGCATCCCAATCGTCGCCACCCAGAGCATTAGCTCGCTGCGATCCGCGCTGCCCGGCGAAAGCTGGCGCACACTTCTCCAAACCTTCCGCACCAAGATTTTCCTCTCGTTGTCGGATGATTTCTCCGCGAGGACGGCGAGCGATCTCTGCGGGCGCGAAGACCAGCTCAAAGTCAGCTATAGCCTGTCAGAAAGCGGGCACGATACCAAAGTCAGTTGGCTTACCGGCAAGGCCCTCTCCCACAAAGCCAACATCGTCGCCTCCAAGAGCTACAACACGCAGAGCGACTACCGCTTCGACACGAAGACGTTCATGGAGTTGCATAACGCGCAGTCCGTCATCATTGCCTACGACGGGATCAACCCCGCCCCGCCGATGTTTTGCTACCTGAAGCCCTACTACAACGACCCGAACGATTCGTACTTTGTGCAACTCGCCAAAGGAAAACTCTAATGAACGGATTTGAAATGATCCTGCCGTTCTTGAAGCCCATCGAGCACCTCATTCTGGACGACTCCATCAGCGAGGTGATGGTCAACGGTCCCGACCGCGTGTTCATCGAGAAGGCGGGCTTCCTGCAACACGTGCCGGGCGTATCCATCGGCGCACAATCCCTCATGGTCGCCGTAAAGAATATCGCCCGGCGTCTTGGTGACGACATCTCCGAATCGAAGCCCATTCTCGACTCGCGCTTGCCCGATGGCAGCCGCGTCGCTGCAATCATCCCGCCGTGCAGTCTCGGCGGCGTCACGCTCACGATCCGCAAGTTCAACACCCGCCACTTCGAGATGGAGGATCTGATTCGGGCTGGCACTCTCGACCGTGCCCTCGCGAACCACCTTGAAGACTACGTCCTCGCACGTAAGAACATCCTCATCAGCGGCGGAACCGGGACTGGTAAAACCACACTTTTATCGATCCTCGGAAAATTTATTCCCCAGGACGAGCGGGTGCTTGTGATCGAGGACACTGCCGAGATTCACCTCGCGCAGGAAAACCTCGTTCGATTCGAGGCTCGCCGCGAACAGAATGGCCTTCCTGCAGTAGCGATTCGCGATCTCCTGAAAGCAGCCCTCCGCCACCGCCCGGATCGCATCGTTCTCGGCGAGATTCGCGGCGGCGAAGCATTTGACTTGCTGCAACTTCTGAATACGGGGCACTCTGGCACGCTATCGACCATTCATGCGAACTCGGCGCAACAGGGCCTGGCACGTTTCACGAGTTGTGTTCTGCAGAGCGGCATCGACTTACCCTACCGCGCCGTTAAGACGAACATCGCTGATTCGTTGAATGTCGTCGTCCAAGTCGGGCGGCGGCCCGGTCGGAGATACATCTCGGAAGTTCTCTTCATCAACGGATATGACCCGGACACGGACTTATTCGACTACGGCTCAGTGTTCCTGGCCAAACAGGATCACCCATGAGCAACAACACTGCATTCACACCGCGATCTCTCACCGCCTCGGAGTATGTACGGGAGCTTTTCGAGCCCGCAGACAGCGCGGCGATCCTCGTACGGAATCGCTCCACAGGTCACACGGTGCAACGAATCGCCAGGGCTGAGACGATAGCGGGCCCCGACTTTCAAACTTGGCTCGCCAATCAGAATGCCAGCGGTTCCGACGTGTTCGTGGGAATGAATCCCATCAAGGACGGCGCTCACAGCCGGACGAAGGCAAACATAAAGAATATTCGCCACGTCTATCTCGACCTCGACAGAAAGGGTGACGTAGCTCTCGAAGCGATTCGAAATTCACCTTCAGTGCCAGCGCCCAACTTTGTTCTTGATACCTCGCCTGGTAAGCACCAGGTTGTATGGAAAGTGAGCGGATTCAGTCAGGACGAAGCGGAATCTTTGCTGCACAGCCTCGCCAATCAATTTGGCGGCGATCTCGCGGCAACGGACTCGACGCGCGTGCTTCGCTTGCCGGGATTCGCCAATCGGAAGCTTCCAGAGGAATTCATCGTCCAAGCGCGACAGGAAAACGATGCGGTCTACACGCTCCGCGATTTCACAATTCATGAAGATTCCCCCGAAACGCCCCGGCACTTAAGCGACGACCAAGAACGCCCACGGACGGTACCCAGCGACCACAAAAGCCAGTCCGAGCACGATTGGGCCTACGCGAAGCGCGCACTTGCTCGCGGCGACGATCCCGAAGCCGTGATTCAGCGCATCGCCGACTATCGCTCGGACGACAAAGACGATGCGAATTACTACGCACGGCATACCGTCGCGAAAGCCCAAGCACAACTTAAGAACAACGATGACCATGTGCAACCCGAAATTGCAGAGAGAATCGACGTTAAGCATTGATTCGCGATGCCGATGACCATCATGACGCCTTTTCCAAAAACAGCCGGGTCGATGTCCAGTAACGTTCCTCTGCTCACTCCTGGTGCGGTCGCCCAGATTACGGGTCTCTCCATCGAAACATTGGCGCAATGGCGAAGTCAGCGCCGGGGCATTCCCTTCGTCAAAGTGAGCCGTAACTGTGTGCGGTATCGTCAATCTGATCTTGACCGCTGGCTTGAGGAGCGCATAGTGTCGGTTGTTGTTGGCACAACAACGGAGAGGAGGCAGAGCTAATGTCGGTATACAAACGCGGGAATCTCTGGTGGTACAAATTCCAATTTCAGGGACGCTCGATTCGAAAACCCACGAAGTTCACGAACAGAACCGCTGCCCTGCGAGCTGAGGCGAAGCACAAGGCGGATCTACTCGACCGGCGCGCAGGCCTGTCACAGAAAAAGATCGCACCAAAGTTTGAGGAATACGTGAAGGTGTTTTTGGCTTGGTCCAAACAGCACCACAGGCCAAAGACGACAGCGCTGCACACTACAAACTGCGACACGTTGAAGCGTTTCTTCAAAGGCCATTGGCTGGATGAGATCGACCAAGCCGCCGTCGAGAACTACAAATCCGACCGCATAAAAGAAGATCGTCGCAATGCCGACGATGGCAGCAAGGTCACCGGAGCAACGGTCAATCGTTCACTCACGACACTGAAATTGATGTTTGGACGAGCCGAGAAGTGCGGTTTTGGCGTCTCCAACCCGGTCCGTGGCGTTGCCTATTTGCCAGAGTCCGCGGGTCGCATTCGGGTCGTTAGCTTCCAGGAGGAGCTGACCTATCTTTCGAAAGCCAGCCAGCCCTTGCGAGACATCGCGCAGACCATTCTAGACACCGGGCTGCGACCAGAGGAAGTGTTTCGGATTCGCGTTGAGAACATCGACTTTGCCGCGCGCACTATCTTCAACCCGTTTGGCAAGACCAAGGCCGCGCGCCGGACCGTCACCATGACTGAAGCAGTATGGACAGCGCTGAAACGACGAGCTAAGACTGCGAAAGGAAGTTATGTATTCCCATCTAAGAAACACACGGATCGCCCCATAGCCTCCGTGCGGAAGGCACACAATGCGGCAATCCGTCGCGCTGCCATCAAGCAGCATTTCGTGTTGTACGACCTGCGCCACACATTTGCAACGCGAGCGGTTGCGGCAGGGGTCGATCTCCCGACGCTGAGCGCAATGCTGGGACACACCTCGATAACTATGACCATGCGATACGTTCATCCGGCAGCAGAACAGAAGCGGTTGGCCGCTGCAAAGCTGGAGACATTCCGCGTCAACGGCTTAATCGTGGCCGCTAGTGAACAAGCAGCAGAACTAGAGCGGTTGGCCGCTATCGAACAAGCAGCGGAGCAGGAGCGGTTGGCCGCCGCGAAGCTGGAGACTTTCCGCATCAACGGTTTAATGGATGCCGCCAGCGAACAAGCAGTGGGCACAAAAATGGGCACAGAGGCTCGGATAAACTAATGCATCGCTCGGCTAAGTATTTGAAAAATTTGGTCGGGGCGTCCGGATTTGAACCGGAGGCCTCCTGCGCCCAAGGCAGGCGCGCTACCAGGCTGCGCTACGCCCCGACAAGTACGACGGGTTATTCTACCGTAAGTTGCGCAATTGTCCTCAAGCGAGGCGACATCGCTGATCCGTGTAAGCAATCGGGTTCGGTGAATTGGTGCGAATTTACGGAAAGCGCGGGCGACCGGCGCGATTGAATCGCTGAAAAATGGGGCTTGCGAAACGCAGGTGAGTTTTTTCTAACAATGGCAGCGGCGCGCATTGTTCCGTTCGGTGCGCCGCGGGCGCCGAAATGCCAGAAAAACTAGCGATTAGAAAAAGTTATCTCGACGTGGCGCGGACTTTGAGACGTAGGAGTGATCTGCAGGAAAAAACACCGCAACAAAAATCCTGCGGGTGACGAAGCCGGCGACTTTCTGTGGCAAAGTTACGGCGATGCAGGCTCCGGTTTCAGGGATTGTTTGCTGGGAGTTTGCAGTTTGTCGGGGCGGGCAAATGCGTAAATTCCCGCGGGATCGGAAACCAGCAGGATGCGATCGGGCTCAACCAAAATTCCCACTGGCTGCAGCGCGGCGCCTTGCGGGGTGGCCACGCGGTAAGTATCCAGCAGATTTCCATCGCGGTCGAAGCGCAACAGCATGTCGCCGATCGCGGCCCATACTTGTTGGCTCGTGCGATCCACACCCAAGGCCCTTATCACCGGCTTGACGGTCGCATCCCGCTCGCGCTCGGTGAACTTCACGACTCCCGCAAAACTGTTCAGCCCCTCCTGCCGGAATCCGTGGCCGAAACGCTCACCGTACTCACCGTGTCCGGCGCCGGGGCTTTCCACTCCGCCGCCTCCCGCAGGTCCGCCGACATGGCCCCCGCCAAAACCTCCCGCGCCGGCCGCCGCGCCTGCGCCTTCTGCTACTCCCGCGCCTTCGGCGCCCAAAGAATGATGTTCAAATCCACCGCCGAATCCACCGGGTCCGCCGAATCCAGGGAAAGCTCCCGGACCAAAAATTCCGGGCGCGCCGTAGCCTCCACCCAATCCCCCCACGCCGAGCAGCGCGTTGAAGTCCGGAGTGCTGCTGGAGCTCGAGTTGGACGAGGCGCTGTTGTTGCTGTTCGCCGATAGTGAGCCGCTGAGGTCGGAGTCGTCTGCCGAACCCGGCGCGCTGCTCGTCATACCGTCCGTCGCCGCATTGCTATCGCTGGCGCCACTATTCGCCGTGCCTGCGGAACTTGGCGCGGCGCCTCCGGCGCCGCTAGGCGCCGCGGAACCGCCGCGACGGCCGCCTCCGCCATGGCCGCCATTCGCCGTGAATGCCGGGCCGCCGCCCCCGACAGAGTACATGCTCCCGAAGGAAAACATTTCGCCCGGCGCGGCCATGCCTGAAACACGCATGCCCAGTTGCACCTGGGAATTATCGTGGCTGATATCTGGAATCAAATCCTTCGCGGAAACTTCCGCTTCGTAGCCGGCATAGCCGAAGCGATCGTATTTTCGAAATTTGGGATCCTTCAGCGAAGTGAACGCGAAATAAATATCGCCCGGCGCGCCACTATAGAGCTTTCCGATATCCATGGCGTAGGCCGGAGGAGCGCTCGTCGAGTAGCCCGCCGCATAACCTGCCGTGGAATCCGCGGACGCGCTAATCGCCGGCACCGTGAGCTGGCTTGGATCGCTCACCGCATCGGCAATGTTACCAAAGCTGCGCAACAATTTGCCGTGCTCGTTCATCACGCGCACCAGATGGTCGCTGCGCAGCGTGACCACCGCGAATTCGCCGCCTGCCAACGCGACCACGGACATCGGCGCGTTTACCGGGACGCTGGCTTCCAGCGCGCCGGTTGCCGAAAAAATCTTCACCGCGTTGGCGCCGCGATCGGCAACGAATATTCGGCCGGAGACAGCGTCCCGATCGAAATCCACTGCGTACTTCATTTCTGTGTTGACGGCCTGAGCGCTGGGAATTTGTCCGATGCGCTTGCCGTCCGCGCTGTAAATCCAGATGACGCTAGCCGGGGCCGCCAGCACATAATAATGACCAGCCGCATCGCGTTCGATGGCTTCCGCGCCGCGCCCCACGTCTGGAAATACCCTGCCGCGTGCGTGCAGCACGGTTTGCACGCCTTGGGCTTGCGCCGGACGGCCCACGCCGCCGAATACGAGCGCGATCGCGCATGCCAGGACGGCCGTTACGGAACTGTATCTCTTCGTTAAACTAAGATTTATCAACCGCTCCATCACCCGTATTTCTCCGCGATTTTTGCCAAACAGATGCAGTCAGAATTTAAATAGGTTGCCATCAGCGCTCATAATTTCCTCACTGATGTTGCTTCCCTGCAGCTGTACCGCGCTGTCTTTTCCCTAGTTCCGGTTTTCGCTCAAAAAAGTTCCGCAATCTCTTGAGATTAGCTTCCTGGCTCCCGTCCCGGCGTAGTTGCGGACGCTTGCGCCCTGCCGCCATCCGGGGAATTTGGAACTCTCGCGCCATTGAAACTGAATTACTGAGCCGCGCGGGAATTTAGATTTCATGAGTAATGGCACGATTTGGCCACTACAATTGCGGCATCTCCACGGTCCGGCTCGCCTGACGATAAGAAGCTGAAGGCTCGCGCTGCCGCGGCATGCGCGCGATGGAGTGGGATCGCCGGCGCAAGGAACTGCGGTGACGGATCGGCGTACCAACATTACAGGCGCGTCGCATAAGCTTATCGGCTCGAGGGAACATCATTTCTAATCGCCACCAAGGGAAGCTACTGGCGCTGTTTCTATTTTGGCTCGCCGGCGGAAATGTGAATTGGGCGCAGCAGCCTGCCAGTGCGCCGCAGCTGGTCAACGGGATCGTTCGCACTCCGGAAGGCACACCGGTGCCGGCCGCTACAGTGCATCTGGTAAATACAGAAACGAATAAAGCCTGGCTAGGCTGGACCGACGAATCAGGCAAGTTCGAATTTCCGCAAATTCCCGCCGGGCCCTATCGCGTGGAAACAAGCCAGCTGGGATTCGCGAACGCGTCATTGGTTGTGGAGATTCCGGTGGTGCCGCCCGGCCCCATTCCGATTGTGCTGCGCGTCGCGACTGTGGCGGAACTGACAGCGAAACCCGAAGCAGCGCGTGCGCCGCGGAATCCGCGACCGGGGGGAGACGCCGGAAACACCAATGCGGCTGCGGGCGCAAACGCAGGCGCAGATGCGGGCGGAGGTCGCAGGGGTGGCGGCGGACGAGGCCAAACTCCGGCGGGCGTGACCAACGCGATTCGCGCCGGGCTCGCCGGCGGTGGATTCGAACAGACCGACCTCACCGACGAAGGCGCCAGCGGCTCTGGCGGCGCAACAAACACTCCCGTAAATGAAGGAACGCAGATCGCGGCTGAGCTTCCCGCAGGCGCCGGTTCCAGCGCAACTTCCGATTCATTTTTATTGCAAGGAACGGTGGGCCAAGGTCTGGCGGGCAATGGCCCTGGAGGGTTTGGTCCTAACGGATTGGTACCGAGTAATCCCGCTGGAGAGGGCGGACGCGGTGGACAAGGTCCGGGCGGAGGACGCGGTGGTGCTGGCGGACCCGGAGGAGGACCGGGCGGCGCAGGCGGCTTTGGCGGACCCGGTGGCGGCGGAATGTTTGGCGGCTCTGCTGGGGGAGGAGGAGGCGGTAGTGGTGGCGGAATGTTTGGCGGTGGCGGAAGATTAAATCGCCAGGCGGTGAATCGCATTCGCTTCAGTTTCTACGATCACTACGAGAATTCCGTGTGGGACGCTAAACCCTATTCGATTA
>Ga0210393_10003007_pt1 | contig 13660 bp, 13 predicted proteins | sample IncBWC27OmetaG_FD_160068 | JGI IMG/M metagenome (GOLD analysis project Ga0210393, IMG submission 160068) | Forest soil microbial communities from Barre Woods Harvard Forest LTER site, Petersham, Massachusetts, United States - Inc-BW-C-27-O ... | reverse complement strand
CGAGCGTCAGCTCATCGCCCGCAGCTATGACCTGCGCACCGCCCACGCCCAGCGGACCTTCGAGCGTCAGCTGCGCGTGCGCGCCCTGCTGAATCCAGCGCAGGCTCGCATTGAAGCCCTCGCCGGCCGCGGCCACCGCCACGCGGCCACGCAGCTCGAAGTGCGCGAGCGCCTGCAGCTGCGGACGGCGCACTTCCCAGGAGGTCGGCGCCGCCCGCGGTGGCACGCTGCGGCAGGCGGCGAGCGCGGCGAGAGCGGCTAGCGCGGCGAGTACCGCCGCGGCTGGCCGCAGCCGCTCAATGCGCATCGGGCAGGAGCCGGTTGATCGTGGTCTTGACGGCCTTGGAATCGGGCTCGCGCGCCAGCGCCTCGGCCCATACCTTGCGAGCGGCGCTGCGTTGACCGCTCGCCCACAGCGCTTCACCCCAGTGCGCTGCGATCTCGCCGTCGTGGTCGAGCGAATAGGCACGCTCGAGCATCACGGCGGCGGCGCGCGCATCGCCCTGGCGGAAGCGCACCCAGCCGAGACTGTCGAGCGCCGCCGGGTTGTCGGGCGTCACGACCAGCGCACGACGGATCAGCGCCTCGGCATGCGCAAGTTCCAGCGAGTGATCGGCGAGGGTGTAGCCGAGCGCGTTCAGCAGTGTGGGATCGTCGGGCCGCTGGGTCAGCATGTGCTCGAGCGCCTCGACCGACTCGTGCACGTGCCCGGCCTGCTCGAGAATGACCGCGCGGTCGTACTCGATCGAGGGGTGCTGCGGGTGGCGCTCGAGCGCGGCCGACAGCAGCGCCAGCCCGGTATCGGCCTCGCCGTGATCCGCCAGCAGCCGCGCCTTGGCGAGCGTCAGGTCGAGCTCCTCCTCCGGATGGTCGGCAGCATAGTCATCCAGCAGCGCCAGCGCCTCGGCGCGTGAGCTCTTGTCGAGCAGCAGCGCCGCGGCGCGCGAGCGCGCGGACAGTGCCACCGAGGAATCGTAAAGGCGACGATACTCGGCGATGGCCGCATCCGGGTCGCCGTCGCGCGCGGAGATGTCGGCGAGGTACAGCTGCGCGGCGTCATTGCCCTCGCCGCTCGTCAACAGTTCGGTGAAGCGCTGCCGCGCCTCCTTCATGTCGCCGGAATTAAATGCCAGCAGCGCCAGGCGGCGGTCGACCTCGCCGGTCGGTGCGCCGTGGGAGCGCAGGCGTTCGAGCTCCTGGTGAGCCTCCTCGCTGCGATCGAGCGAGGCGAGCACGTCGGCGAGCTCGAAGCCGCCGCGCGTGGCATCGTCGGCCGCGGCGCGACGCGCCGTGGCGAGTGCCTGCGAGGCATCACCCTGCATCACGTAGGCGCGCGCCAGTACCCGCAGCGCGGCCTGGTCCTTGGGATCCTGCTGCAGCGCGCGCAGTGCATAGGTCTGGGCGCGCTGGCCGTCGTACGCCGCCAGCGCCAGCTCACCGAGCAGCGCGAGGGTTTGCGGAGAGGTCGCGGTCGGCTCGAGCGCGCCGCTCATCGCCGTCAGCACCGCCGACGCGTCGGACTCCTCGAGCAGCAGCGCGGTGAGCTCGGTCATGCTCTTCTCGGCGCGTCCCCGGCCGACGGCAGCGGACGGTGGGGCAACAGCGGACGGCGGAGCGGCGGCGGACGGCGGGGCGGCGGCGGCGGCGGCGGCGCTCTCCTGCTGCTCCTCTGCGCGCCAGAAGTCACGGATCGCGGCGCGTGCCTCCTGCGTGCGATAGAGCTTGAGTGCCACGGCGGCGTACAACGCGTTCGCTTCGCGGTCCGTCGGCGCGAGCGTGCGCCAGCGGCTGGCCGCCTGCCAGGCAGCCGGCAGGTGCTCGCACGCCATCGCCACCTGCGTGGCGCGGCGGGCGAGTACGGCATCACCGACCGCGGCCGCCCGCGCGTAGCTTTCCGAGGCGCCCCGGCAATCCCCGCGCTTCAGGTCGGCCTCCGCGATTACGGTAAGTGCGGTGGCGTCGCCGTGGGCCGGCGGCGGGGGTGGCCGGGCATGCTGAACACTGGCGCAGGCGGCCAGCAGCGCCGCCAGTGCCACACCGCAAAGCTTCGTGAGAGGGGTCATGCGAACGATCATACTCACGCAGACACTATAGAGTCTCGAAAGCTCCCGCGCATTGCGCAACTTGTCACAAACTGCGGATATCCCGGAGAATGCCGCGCCCCAGGATCGGCTGCGGCTGCGCACGCCGGCCGCGCGGCAGCGCAAGGCGACAGCCGCGGCGCGCGCTCGCAATTGAACACCAATGAAGGAATCCATCCGCCAGCGCCTGGAGAAGCTCGCCGACCGCTTCGAGGAGGTCGGCCGGCTGCTCACGAGCGCCGAGATCGCCGGGGGCTCGTCGCAATTCCGCGACCTGTCGGTCGAGTATTCGCGCCTGCAACCGCTGGCCGAGCGCGTGCGGCTCTACCACGGCCTGGAGCGCGAGCTCATCGCTGCGCGCGAGCTGCAGGGCGACGCCGACGCCGGCATGCGCACCCTCGGGGACGAGGAGGTCGTGCGGCTCGAGCGGCGCCTCGAGGCGCAGGAGCAGGAGCTGCGCAAGCTGCTGCTGCCGAGCGATCCGCGCGACGAGCGCAGCATCTTCCTCGAGATCCGCGCCGGCACCGGCGGCGATGAGGCGGCGATCTTCGCCGGCGAGCTCTACCGCATGTACGCGCGCTACGCGGAATCCAAGGGCCTCGCCGCCGAGGTACTCAGCGAAAGCGCCGGCGAGCACGGTGGCTTCAAGGAGATCATCAGCCGCATTGCCGGCCGCGGCGCGTTCTCGCGGCTGAAATTCGAGTCCGGCACCCATCGCGTGCAGCGCGTGCCGGCGACCGAGGCACAGGGACGCATTCACACTTCCACCTGCACCGTGGCGATCCTGCCCGAGCAGGACGAGGTCGACGAGGTGCAGATCAATCCCGCGGAGCTGCGCATCGATACCTACCGTTCCTCGGGCGCCGGTGGTCAGCACGTAACAAGACCGACTCCGCCGTGCGCATCACCCACCTGCCGAGCGGGATCGTGGTGGAGTGCCAGGACGAGCGCTCGCAGCACAAGAACCGCTCGCGTGCCATGGCGCTGCTCAAGGCGCGGCTGCTGGCGGCGGAGCAGGAAAAACAACAGAGCGCGCAGGCGCAGTCGCGGCGGCTGCAGGTGGGCAGCGGCGATCGTTCCGAGCGCATCCGCACTTATAACTTCCCGCAGGGCCGGGTCACCGATCACCGCATCAACCTGACGCTCTACAAGCTGTCGCAGGTGATGAACGGCGAGCTCGACGAGCTGATCGAGGCGTTGCAGCAGGAGTACCAGGCAGAGCTGCTCGCGGAGCAGGCGTGAGCGCGGCGCCGCCGGGCCTGCGCGTCGACAGCGTGACCGGCATCGACGTCTCGCTGCCGCTGGCGGGACCCGGAGCGCGCGCCTTCGCGTTCCTGATCGACTGGCACATCCGCCTGATCCTCGCGCTCGCCTGGTACGTCGTCGGCACGCTCATCTATAACGGCGGCCCGGCGCTCAATGTGCCGCCCGCTCATGAGCGGGCCTGGTTCGGCACGGTGGTGCTGCCGGCGCTGGTGATCTACTTCCTGTACCACCCGCTGCTCGAGCTGCTGATGCGCGGGCGCACGCCCGGCAAGCGCAGCGTCGGCATCCACGTGGTGACGCGCTCGGGAGCGCTGCCGGGAGCGGGCGCGCTGCTGGTACGCAACGTGTTCCGCCTCATCGACAGTCTGCCGGTCGCCTACGGCGTCGGGCTCACGCTGATGGTGGTAACGCGCGACGGTCTGCGCTGCGGCGACATGGCCGCCGGCACCGTGCTGGTATATGAACGCGCCGTGAGCGATGCGGAGCTGCTGCAGAATGCCGCGCAGCGCCTCGGCACGCTCGACACCACCGGCGCGGAAATCGCCGCCGAGCTGCTGCAGCGCTGGGAGAGCCTGATACCGCCGGCGCGCGTGCGGCTCGCCCGGGCGCTGCTGCTGCGCTATCTGGGCAGCGCTGCGGACCTGAGCCCCGCCGACGAGTTGCAGTGGCGCTCGCGCCTCGAGCGCCTGGCGCGTCCGTGAGACGCACCGTGGGCACAACCGACACCGGCCGCGACAACGCGCTCGCCGCCACGCTGCTCGGGCGCGCGGCCACGTGGCAGCAGGCGGATGCGCGCGCGGCGCGGCTGGCGCGCGGGCGCACCGAGGACGCCGCCGATGCGGTGCGCCTCGCGGACGACTACCGGCTGCTGGCACACGACCTGGCACGGGCGCGCGCACTCATACCGACCAGCCGCGCGCGCGAGTACCTGGAGAACGCCTATGCCAGGGCGCATGCCACCTTGCACCACGGGGCCTGGCGGCTCGGCAGCGGCCTGCGCCGGCTGTTCGCCGAGGAAACTCCCGCGGCGATGCGCTGGCTCGCGCCCTACATCGTGTGGACGACACTCATCTTCGTGCTGTCGGGCTGCGGCGGCTACGCACTGGTGCACCGCTACCCGGACCTGATCGCACTGTTCGCCTCACCGGACATGATCGCGAGCGTGGAAAGCGGCAAGCTGTGGACGCAGGGACTGCTCAACGTTGTCCCCTCCTCCATCCTGTCGGTGCAGATCCTTGCCAATAACATCGTCGTCAGCCTGTTGGCCTACTGTCTCGGCTTTCTCTTCGGCCTCGGCACGCTGTACATCATCGGCATCAACGGCCTGATGCTCGGCGCGGTGTTCGCCTTCGTCGGCGAGCACGGGCTCGCCGGCCAGCTGTTCAGCTTCATCGTGGCGCACGGCTGCGTGGAACTGTCGGTGATGTGCCTGTCGGGCGCCGCCGGGGCGGCCATCGGCGAGGCGCTCATCCGGCCCGGCAACGCGGGGCGCCTCGAGTCCTTCCGCGTGGCTGCGCTGCGCACCGGCGTGGTGCTGCTGTCGTGCGCGCTGCTGCTGGTGGGTGCCGGACTGATCGAGGGCTTCATCTCGCCCGACCCGCGCTTCGCGTTGCCGGCGCGCATCGCGATCGGCGTGGGCTACTGGTGTGTGATGGTCGCGCTGCTGTCCGGGCGGCTGGTCGCGCGGCGCGGTGCGCCGCCGGCGAGCGCGCACCCCTAGACCCGTCGCGTGCGGCGCAGCGCCTCGTAACGCTCGAACAGCGCCCCTTCCAGGCGCTGCACGCTCGCGGCCACCACCGGCGCGCCGAGTCGCTGCAACAGTGCCTGCTGGCGGCGGGCGCGTTCCTCGTGCTCGGCCGCCGCCAGCGCGATCCACGGATCCTGCCAGCCCTGCGAGTCGCTGCGCGCGAGTGTGCCGATCTCGCCGCTGTGCACACCGGCGACCAGCACCAGGTGCGGCGGCGCCAGCAGCCGCACGGCACGGGCCAGCGAGGCGGCGATGTTGGCGTCATCCAGATCCGTCAGCACCACCACCAGTGCGCGCTGCCGCAGCAGACTGCGGACGCTCACCGCGGCGGCCATGGGGTCGGACTCTGCCGGCTGTACCGACAGTTGCGCGAGCGCCTGGCGCACCGCCGCCACCGCACGCAGTCCGCGCCCCGGCGGGCAGCAGGCGCGCACCCGCTCGGCATACACGACGAGCCCGATGCGATCGTCGTTGTGCGTGACGATCTCGGCAAAGCGCGCGGCCACGTTGCTGTAAACGCCCAGGCGGTCGAGCGACCCGGCGCGCACGCGGCTCAGGCGCCCGGCATCGATGGCGACCAGCACGTCGAGATGCTGATCCTCGCTGTAGTCGCGGCTGACGGGCGCGCCGCTGCGCGCGGTGGCTTTCCAGTCGATGCGCGTCAGGGGATCCCCGCGCGCGTAGGCGCGCAACTGGTACAGCTCCTGGCCGGCGCCGACGACGCGCCGCACACGTGCACCGGCGGCGAGCCCGCGCGCCCGCGCCGGGCCGCGTAGCGTGTCGGGCGCCACGACGCAGGCAGCGTGCGGCTGCAGGGTGAGGCTCCACCAGGCCAGCGCCAGCGGACCGCGCAGCCGTGCGGGCAACTGCGGCCACGGCTGCGGACCTAAGCGCACCGGCAGCAGCGTCACGGCATCCTCGAGCGCCGCGGCCGGCGGCAGCATGAGGCGCCGCACCGCGCCCGGGGCCTCGAAGCCTGGCGGAGTCAGCGGCGCATACTCGAGCGCCAGTGCACGGGCGGCGCCGTGGGTAAAGACGAACGCGCCCGGCTGCGGCCTGCCGAGGAACGCCGGCACGGCGGTGGCGATCCGCACCCGCGGCTGCAGGTGACGCACCCGCAGGCCCTCGACCGCGAGTCCCAGCAGCAGCAGCGCCGCCGGCACGCGCCACACTCGCTCGAGCGTGCCATCGCTCGACCAGATGCCGGCGATCGCGATCACCGCCGTCAGCATCACCAGGACGTAGCTGCGCCGCGTGAGATGCATGGCTTTCGCTCCGTCAGCGCGGCACCGGGGTCGTCGCCAGCAGTCCCTGCACGATCTGCGCATCGCTGGCGCCCTCGAGGCTCGCCTCCGGCATCAGCGCCAGCCGATGTGGCACGATCCACGGCGCCACCTGCTTGACATCGTCGGGGGTCACGAAATCCGCGGCGCGCAGCCCCGCAACGATGCGTGCCGCCTTGACGAGCGCCAGTGCGCCGCGCGTCGACAGCCCGAGCGAAAGGCGCGGGTGCTCGCGGGTCGCGTCCGCAAGATCGAGCACATAATCGCTCAGCGCCGCGGAAACGTGGATGCGCTCGACCGCGACGCGTGCTGCCGTCAGCAGCGTGCGGTCGATGACCGTCACGCCATCGAGCGCGCCATGGGCGGCAGCGACGACCCCGCCGTAGCGGCTGAGCACTTCGCTCTCCGCCGCGCGTCCTGGATAGGTCATGTCGAGACGCAGCATGAAGCGATCCAGCTGCGATTCCGGCAACGGGAAAGTGCCCTCGAACTCGCGCGGATTCTGCGTCGCCAGCACGATGAAGTCCGCCGGCAGCGCCAGCACGGTGCGCTCCACGCTCACCTGCCGCTCCTCCATGGCTTCCAGCAGCGCCGATTGCGTCTTCGGGCCGGCACGATTGATCTCGTCCACCAGCACGACGTCGGCGAACAGCGGACCGGGACGAAACGCGAAGTTGCGCGCCGTCTCGTCGAACACGTGCACGCCGATGATGTCGCTCGGCATCAGGTCGGCCGTTCCCTGGATGCGCTTGAACTCCCCGCCGAGCGCGCGTGCCAGCGCTTTCGCGAACAGCGTCTTGCCGAGGCCAGGTACGCCCTGCACCAGTACGTGGCCGCGCGCGATCAGCGCGATCACCAGCGCGTCCACCGCGGACTCGGCGCCGACCACGACCCGGCCGAGCTCGTGCGCGAGCCGGTCGCGAAGCTGCTGGATCGCGCTGCTCATTCGGCAAGCCGCCTTTCAGTGCGGACGAGAAGGGTGTGCAGGCGCACCAGCGGCACGCGCCGGTTGGCGGCGGCGGCCGCATACCAGCTCTGCAGCCGCGCCACGTCGCCGCGCGCCAGGCGCGGATGGCCCGCGAGCCACTGCCACGCGCCTGCCGGATCGGCGGCATCGCGGCCCGCCGCCGCGCAGGTGCGCTGCAGGAACTGCTCGAGCATGCGGCGCGCCGCCGCGGCCGGGCGCAGCACGCGCGCGAGGAACAAGCCCGTGGTGCGCACCAGCTCCGCCTCGCGCGGCGCGGGTGCGCGCTGCAGCGGCGCCTGCAGGCGTGTCCCGCCGAGCACCCAGGCGAGCCACACGGCGGCGATCACCGCCACCGTGCGGTACAGGCGCGGGTCGCGGTAGAACCTCGCCGCATCATAGGCATCACTCAGGCCCTGATGCTCATCGTCGAACACCACGGTGCCATCGCTCGCCACGCTCGCGGCGACGATGTTGGCGAGCAGGCGCGCGTTGCCCGGCTCGCCCAGCGCGCGGTTGGTGAACAGCGAGCCCAAGCCGCTCACGATGATGGTGCCGGCGCCATCGGGGCGCACCCAGAAGGCGTCCTCCGCCGTGTCGCCTTCGTGGGCGAGCGCGAGCGCGAAGCCGTCGCCGGGTAGGCTCACGCGGTTGGCAAGCGGCGGGTAGTCCGAGAACGCCACCGCCTGCGCGACGCCGGCGAAGTACGGATGGGCGCGGTTGGGAATGAGGCCGGTGCGCTCGGGCTCATCCAGCTGGGCGTTGAGCGGCATGCGGCTTCCTACGCGCTGCTCACGCGGCTGGCGTGAGTCGGCGCTGGCCGCGGCCGGCGCAGCGCCGCCTTTGGCCGTGGCAGCGCCGCGCTTTTCCGCCAGAAAGTCCGCCGGCGGCTGCATGCCAAGCCCGGTGAGCAGCTGCAGATCACTGCGCATCAGCAGCGGCACCGATGCCCACCCCGGCCGATCACGCAGCGCCGCCAGCACCAGCAGCGTGTTGCCCTGGCGCAGCCATTGATCGAGGGCCACCGCCTCGTCGGGGAGGAAGGCGGTGACGGCCGGCAGGCTCACGATCAAGAGGTTGCCGCGCGGCGCAAGATCGCGCCGGCCGCGCAGCATGCCGCAACGCTCGCGCAGCGCGAGCGTGCGCACGCCCTCGCCGTTCAGCCAGCTCATGGCGCCGAGCAGGCCGTTGTCGGCGTGCTCCACGGTCGTCGGCAGCGAGGTGCGCCGCGCGCCCAGGACACTGCGCTGCAGAAACAGCGTGCCGAACAGCAGCAGCGCGGCGAGCGCGCAGCCGAGCGTGATCAGCCGCTCACGCACGTCCTGCCCTCAGCGCCGCTGCGCGCGGCGGGCGCTGCATCGAGCGTGGCCAGCAGCAGGCGCCCGGCGCGCAGCGCCGCCGCCAGGGTCTTGTCGCCCACCTGCTCGGCCGAGAAGCGCAGCCGCTCGCACACCGCCACCAGCTCGGCCAGGCGGCCGCGCCCGGCCTCATCGGGCAGGCGCGCGCGTTGTCCGAGCTCGCGCGCGGTGAGCGCCCGTGGCGCGGGCAGGCGGTCCTGCTCGGCGAGTCGCTCGGCGATGAACTCCAGCAGCAGCGCGGGCTGGCGCTCCGGCGCCGCATGCTCGATCTGCGCCAGCGTCGGCGGCGAGCGCTGGCGCAGACTGTCCCCTGCCGGAGCGCGTGTTGCGCGTGCCGGCCTGCCCAGAAAGCCCGCGAGGCGCAGCTCGTTGATGATGATGCCGCCGGCGAGCGCCATGACCAGCGCCAGCGCGCCCCAGACGACCAGCTCGCCCGCAGCGCCCGACAGATCCATGCGGGTCAGCCAGCGAGTCAGCCAGCCCCGATCGCCGGCTCCCTGCGGCGCCAGCACTCGTCGCAGCCACTCCTTGAACCGCAGCCACCAGCTGCCGCGCCGGTCGTCGGCGTGCGTGACCGCAGCGAGCACCGCCGTGACGCGGTCGGTGCGCGGTGGCGAAGGACGCGCCGCTTGCGGGCGCGCCGCGCGCGCCAGCAGCGTGCGCAGCTCCGTCAGGCCGGCCGGCGACAGCTGGCTGTCGGGCCGGTTCCAGTCGACAGGCAGCCACCGCGCCCAGGGACTCGCGGCGAGCGCCACGGGCAGGTCGGGACAGCGCGCGGCGACGTGCGCGTAGTCGACGTCGATTTCGCTGTCGAGCTTGCCGAGGCACTCATCGATCGCCTGCAGCACATCGCGCCCCTGCGCGCACGGCATGGCGGCAGCCATCAACAGCAGCGCGAATAGCGTGCGCACCACGCCGTCAGGCCGGCGCCGAGATGCGCTGCTCGAGATCGACGCCCTCCTTGCGCGCCGTCAGATCGCCGAACACGGCGAGCGCCATCGCGGTATAGAGTGGGATCGTCAAAGCCGTCAGGCCGACCACGAGAACCCCGGCCGTCGCCGCAATCAGCGCCACGTCGCCCCGACTGAACACACCGGCGAGAAATGCGGTAAGCGCACCGACCAGCGCGCCAAACACCATCAACACGATCAGCACGACGGTATAGATGATCGACAGACGCCAGAAGCTTCCCGTGGCGAGGCGCCAGCTGCGCTGATAACTCGCAACCGGACCCGAGCCTGTGACCAGCAACACGGTATAGGCACAGGACAACAACACGAACACGTAAGAGGCCGGAATGAGCAGCAGTACGGCCAGCCCGTAACGCCCCGGCGGGCTCAGCAACAGCGCCGGCAGGAAGCAGGCGCCGATGCTCACGCCCATCAGGATCATCAGACCGACCAGCGCCGGGCTGCGGCGCGCGGCCTGCGCAAACTCACCCGAAACGGGACGGCCGGTAATCATGGCGTTCTGCCGCAACAAGACCACGGCGTGCAAAATCACCGCGAGCACAGTGGCGCACACATAGACCAACCAATACACGGGGTCCTGGTTCGCGGCCTGAAAGGCTTGCAGCATCCCCTGCCAGCCGCCACCGCTGAGCGTGTGCCCGCTGGCGAGCAGATAGACATTCGTCAGCTGACCGGCGATGACCGCGAGCGCCGCGGGCAGCAGGCATTTCACCAGCGTGGCGCGATACACCTGAAATGTCAGGTCCAGAACCTCGCCGACCGACAGCGGTCGGCCGGGCGGATACGCTATGTTTGGCATGACGGTATCTTACGCCTGCGACCCGATAGCGCCTATGACCGAACCGGCCACCATCGCGAGCCTCATCGCCCGGGGAACACGCCAACTCGACAGCGGCAACACGGCGCATGACAGCGCCGCCCTCGACGCGCAGCTGCTGCTGGCACAGGCACTCGGCATCGAGCGCTGGCGCCTGCTGGCACACACCGAGGCGGCGGTGGACGCAGCAGCCGCGCAGCGCTATCGCCGCTTGTTGTGCCGGCGCGCGGCCGGCGAGCCGCTTGCCTATCTCACCGGACGGCGCGAGTTCTGGTCGCTGGAGTTCATGGTCACAGCGGACGTGCTCATCCCGCGTCCCGAGACGGAGCTGCTCATCGAGCGGGCGCTCGCGCTGCGCAGCAGCTCCACCGCGCGCGTGGCCGATCTCGGCACCGGCTGCGGCGCGCTTGCCATCGCGCTCGCCCGCGAGCGCCCGGGCTGGCAGATCGTCGCCACCGACGTCTCCGCGGCGGCGCTCGGCGTCGCGCAGCGCAATGCGCAAGCGCTCGGCGTCAGCATCGCGTTGCGCCAGGGGGACTGGTACGCCGCGCTCGGCGCGGAAGTCTTCGATCTGCTGCTCAGCAACCCACCGTACGTGGCGGCGGACGACCCGGCGCTGCACGCACTGCGCTACGAGCCGCGCGCGGCGCTCACCCCCGGCCGCGACGCACTGCAGAGCCTGCGCACGCTGGTGCGCGGCGCAGCACGCCACCTGCTCCCCGGGGGCTGGCTGCTGCTCGAGCACGGCGCAACCCAGGGCGCCGAGGTCCGCGGTGAGCTTGTCCTCGCCGGGTTCGGTTATGTACGCTCGCACCGCGACCTCGCCGGACACGAGCGCATCACGGAAGGACGACATGATCAGATTTGAAACCTCGCACGGCGCCTTCACGGTGGAACTGTTCCCCAAGGAGGCCCCCATCACGGTCGAGAATTTCCTGCGCTACGTCGATGACGGGCATTTCGACGGCACCATCTTTCATCGCATCGTGCCCGGCTTCGTCATCCAGGGCGGCGGCCTGACGGCCGATTTCGCCACCAGGAAGACCCGCGCGCCGATCAGCAACGAGGCGCACAACGGCCTGAAGAATGGGCGCGGCACGCTCTCCATGGCGCGCACCAATGACGTCAACAGCGCCACCTCGCAGTTCTTCGTCAACCTGAAGGACAACGCGTTTCTCGATCACGGTCCGCGCGATTACGGCTACGCGGTGTTCGGGCGCGTCAGCGAAGGCATGGAGGTGATCGACAAGATCGCCGGCGTCGGCACCGGCCGCCGCAAGGGCTACCAGGACGCCCCGCTCGAGGACGTCGTCATCGTGACGGCACGGCGCGTGCCGGGCTCCTGAGCGCACCGCACGGGACGAGCGCCGATCGCCGCGACCCGAGGCTGCTCGCTGCCGCCGGCAGGAAGCCGCGGCCGGGGCGCGGCGCGCGTCGCGCAGCGCGGCGGGGTGCTGCTGGGGCTGCTGCGCCTGATAGCACTGGCGCTGCTCGGCTGGCTGCTGATCACCGCCACCCCGGTGCTGGTGCTGCGCTGGCTGCATCCGCTCACCAGCGCCTTCATGCTCGAGGCGAGCATCGGCGCGTGGCGCAGCGGCGAGCGCAACTACCGCACCGACTTCGAGTGGGTGAGCCTCGAGCAGATCTCACCGCACGCCGCGATCGCGGTGATCGCCTCCGAGGACCAGCAATTCCCGTTTCACACCGGCTTCGACCTGGACTCCATCCGCCAGGCGGTGCGCGACAGTGAGCGCGGCAAGCGGCTGCGCGGTGCCAGCACCATCTCGCAGCAGGTGGCGAAGAACCTGTTCCTCTGGAACGGCTACAGCTTCGTGCGCAAGGGACTGGAGGCGTACTTCACGGTGCTGATCGAGACGCTGTGGCCCAAGGAGCGCATCCTGGAGATGTACCTGAACGTCGCGCAGTTCGGCGACGGCATCTACGGGGTGCAGGCTGCGGCGCGGCGTTTCTGGCACAAGCCGGCGCTGCGCCTGACCTCGGCGGACGCCGCGCTGCTCGCCGCCGTGCTGCCGAGCCCGCTGCGCCTGCACGCCGAGCGGCCGTCACGCTACGTGTTGCAGCGACGCGACTGGATCCTCGGGCAGATGCGCGACCTCGGTGGCGCCGCCTACCTGCGGGCGCTCGAGAGCGAGCGCCGTACGCCGCGCTGAAGCCGCCGCTTGCCGCTGTGCCACCGGGAAAATTCCTGCGGTAGCATCGGTGCGCTGACCTGAGGCAATGCACCATGGCTGAGCGCGAGCTCGGTGGCGCGCAGTGGCGCGGCTACCGCGAGGAGGAATTTCCGCAGCGCGCCTGGAGCGTCGATGGCGACGTGCTGCGCGCCATGGCGCAGGGCGAGCGCGTCGACCTCGTCACGCGCGAGACCTTCGGCGACTTCACGCTGCACTTCGACTGGCGGCTGCCGCGTGCCGGCAGCACCGCGGTGCTGTGCCGCGTGGACGAGGCGGCAGGACCAGCAGCCGACAGCGGCCCGGCGCTGCAGCTGCTCGATGACGAGCATCACGCGGAGGGCGCCGACGCGCTCACCTCGTGCGGGGCGCTGTACGGGCTGGTCGCGCCGTGGCGCGACCAGCGCAGCAGCGCCAATGTCTATCACAGCGCGCGCATCCGCATGCACGGCTCGCAGCTCGAGTACTGGATCGACGATTACCAGGTGGTGGGGTGCGACCTCGCCAGCGAGGAACTGCATGAGCGCATCGCGCGCAGCCGCTTCCACGACCTGCCACAGTTCGCCAGGCTGCCGCGCGGGCACCTCGTTCTGCAGCACCGCGGCACCGAGGCCTGGTACCGGCGGCTGCGCATCGAGACGTCGTGAGGTGAGCGCGGTGCGCAGCGGCTGCTACGGCTCGTAGCCGAGCTGCGGTCCGAGCCAGCGCTGCGCCTCGGCGAGCGTCAGTCCCTTGCGCTGCGCGTAGTCCTCGACCTGACCGCGATCGATCTTGCCGACGGCAAAGTAGCGCGCCTGCGGATGCGCGAGGTACCAGCCGCTCACCGCTGCGGTCGGGTACATCGCGTAGCTGTCGGTGAGGCTGATGCCGGCGCTCCTCTCCACGTCGAGCAGCTGCCACAGCTTGCCCTTCTCGGTGTGATCCGGGCAGGCCGGGTAACCCGGGGCCGGGCGGATGCCGCGGTACTCCTCGCGCGCCGTCTGC
>Ga0210393_10003006_pt1 | contig 13662 bp, 12 predicted proteins | sample IncBWC27OmetaG_FD_160068 | JGI IMG/M metagenome (GOLD analysis project Ga0210393, IMG submission 160068) | Forest soil microbial communities from Barre Woods Harvard Forest LTER site, Petersham, Massachusetts, United States - Inc-BW-C-27-O ... | reverse complement strand
TTCGGAATGACACCGGTGCGGCTCGCGCGGCACTGGAGCGGGGCATCGAGGTCGCCCCGCTCTCGCACTATTACTACGGCCCGACAGCCCGTGCCGGACTGGTGCTCGGGTTCGCCGCCGTTGACCCGCCGCGCATCATTGCCGGTATGCGGACGTTGGCCGAGGCGCTGTGTTCGGTTACCTGACGGACACGTAGCCTTCGTGGCGGAACGGCACGTCGCGACGGGGCAGTTTCCACATCACTGTCCCGTCGCGCTCGATCCATCGCTCGCGCACGAGCCGGCCATCGCCGCGCGCGACCCAGAGCGTCTCCTGGCCCTGACCATGCGCGACAAAGCAGTCGATCCAGCCGTCGGCCGTGACGATCGACGCGGTACTATCGACCATCAGGCTGGCTGGATGCACCGCGAGATTCGTCGTGCTCATCTCGGGAAACACCACCACCGCACCCGCGCCGATTGGATACGCGGCGAGGAGAGCCTCGGTCGCGGCTTCGGGAAAGAATGCCCCTGGTCTTTCGTCGATTGCCGTGGGCGGCACGCCCTCCGACGAGAACGTCCCCGTGAGGCGCGCACCATCGAAGTGGAGCGTGCGCGTGGTCGTCGCGGCAACTTCGACGCTGCGGAGTAATGCGAGCGTTCGGGCTGACACCTCGACGGTATCGTACTCCCACTCGCCGTCAGGCGACTCGTACCGTTGCACGATGCGCACGAGGTCCCCGTCGCGCTCGACTCGGCGAACCAGAGTGGTGAGCAGTTGCTCGTCCGCACGCGGCTTCTTGACGAGCACAACGATCGTGTCGACTCCCAGGTGGATCCGCTCCACGCGCAGGGAGTGATCACCCGGCGTAATGGTCTGCTGAAAGCAGGTGAGGGCCGCGATGAGTGGGCGTATCATACGCCTCAGACATCGCCGTCCCGAAAAAGGTTGGCAAGGCGCTTTTCGACCCACGCAACATCCCAGTAACGGCCGAACTTGCGGCCGTTCTCTGTGAACACGCCCACCGGCCGGAAACCGAACTCTTCATGGAGGCGTGCCGAGGCGGGATTGGGCAGTGCGTAACCAGCGACGACTCGATGAACATCCTCGCCGGCTATCGCGTCGAAGAGGGTGCCATAGAGCCGCTTGCCCACCCCCTGCCCCACGCACTCCGGGCTGCAGTAGATGGTCGACTCGACGGTCGTCTCATACGCCGGTTTCGGACGAAATCGCGTCGTGCCGGCGTAGCCGACAATGCCGGCGTCGGTGGTGGCGACGAAGAGGCGATGGCGGCCGGTCGTCGCAAATTGCTCGAACCAGGTGATGCGACGTTCGACGGTGTAGGGCTCGACGTCGAACGTGACCGGTGTCGTCAGCACATAATGATTGTAGATCTCCGTCAGCCGCGGGAGATCGTCGCGGCACGCCGCTCGTACCGCGATATCACTCAATGCGGAGCGTTCCTGGCGATGGCGTCGGCCATGACGCGAAGCATCTCGCCAGTCGACGTCGGACGAAAGCCATGGCCCTTTGCCGGCCGACCGTAGGCGAACGACGCGCTCTTCTGCAGGAGCGAGTCCAGGCGGTATACGGCCATGTTCAGGTAGAAGTTATCCATGTCCCCAACATAAAAGTGTAGCTTCCCTTCGAGTTGGGGGGCGAGTCGACTCCAGTTCTCGCGGAGATATGCCGTGAGATCGTATCCGTGGTCACGCATGTATCGCGCGACCGCATGATCGATGACTCCAGTGCGCTTGTCCCAGAGCGGCGCCGGATAGCCATCCGGGCCCACGGGACCGTAGACGGCTTCCCACGCATCCTCTTGCTCGGCCGAGCGGTCGTGGGAACCGAGGACGGCCTCGAGTTGGCTTTCCTGGCGCTCGGTGATGAGCACCTGGCCGTCAGCGCTGCGCATCATCGGCCGCTCTGGGATGACCCAGTGCGCCCCCGGCGCCATGAACGCGTTGGTGTCGCTATAAATATCCACCAAACCCCATTGGCGAAAATCGACCGGGTCCGGGTAGTAGACCCATGCGCCGCCGAAGAAATCCGGGTGCTCGACCTGGAGCGCCAAGGACTCCCAGCCACCCGTTGATCCGCCGCTCAACACGCGAGCGTACGGCTGCTGGATGATGCGAAAATGCGACTCGATATATGGGATCAACTCCTGCATGATGGCGTCGCCATACGGACCGTTGTTCGCCGAGTTGACCGCGTACGAGTCGTCGAAGTACGGCGTCGGGTGGAGGAACGTGACCATCAGCATCCGGGGGAAATCGTCGGACGTCCAGTCTTGGTAGAGGCGATAGCCTTCGCGCTGGCGCAGGTTGACGACCCAGGCGCGGTGGCCCTGCTTCGTCGAGTCGACGGTACCCGGGTCGTCTGATTGAAAGTGGTAGGGTGGCGCCAGACTGAAGTGATCCTGCTCGTAGTCGACCGGGTACGAGAGCTCTGGATGCTCGTCATATCCCCTCGGCAGCAAGATGACGGCGCCGAGATACATCGGATGGTTCCAGAAATTGGAAAGAATGGTGCTCTGAAGCTTGATGTGCTTGATCCATTTCGTGTCCGCCGGGACGGTGATCGGTGGGATCACCTCGGTCAGCTGGAGCCGAATGGTGCCGGCACCCGGTCCTATGTGCACCCGCTTGATCCGGCTCACCAAGTTGCCCGGTGCGCTCATGGGGTGCTGGCCTTCCCACTGGTCCATGTGCGCCCACATGGTGTGGCCGTCCGCGCGATGGAACTCCGTGTACACGCTGAGCACAGCCTGCGCGTAATAATCGCCCGGCGGGATATTGCTCAGCCTCGCGAATGGGAACCCTGGAGTCCCCGCATCGATGAGCGCCACTTGGCCCGGTGCGAGTTGGGCGACATCTCGTCCAAAGAACGGCGCATTCGCTCCGAGCGTCCCGCCTTGAAAACGAGGCTCCGGCGTGCTGTCGCGACTCAGGAGCACGAACACGCGACCGGTGACGGGTTCGGTCCGCACACTCGGCCCGAACCCAACCGCAAACTGCATCGCGGCGGCGACGAGCAGGTTCATTGTATTTGCCGCCCGAGCGTGTACCGGCTGATCCACGCCGAATCGCGCTGCATGCGATCGACCTGGTGCGCGTACTCGCCCAGCGCGTGTTGCTCGCGCGGATACAGCACGAGCTCGACGGGTTTACCCTGATCCTTGAGCGCCCGGTACATCTCGAGTGCTTGACCCGGAGGCACGCGAGGGTCACTGGCGCCGTGAAGAATGAGCAGTGGGGTGGTGACGCGATCGGCGTACGTCAGCGGTGACTGCTGACGGTACTTGTCCTGCGTCGAGGCACTCGGCCGCCCGCCTTCGAAGAGTCCGATGTACCCGGCGATCTCCGACGTCCCATACATGCTGAGCAGATCGGACATGCCCGCGCCCATGCGCGCGGCCTTGAACCGACTCGTGTGACCGACGACCCATGCGGTCATGTAGCCGCCGTAGCTCCACCCTTCGAACGCCATGCGCGTGGAGTCGGCGATGCCGCGCCGGATACACACATCGACGCCAGCCATGATATCGCGATAGTCCCCGCCGCCGAGATCGTTGATGTTCGCGCGCATGAACGACTCGCCGAAGCCCTCGGACCCGCGGGGATTGGGCATGAACACCGCCCATCCACGCCCGGCCCACACCTGATTGGTCTTGAAATCATTGAGGGTCGCCCCGGTGGGGCCGCCGTGCGCTTCGACGAGGAGTGGATACCGCTGACCCGCCTGATACCCGACCGGCTTGATCAAGATGCCCTCGAGCTCGAGGCCGTCGTTCTTGTACGTGACGACCTCCGTCTGGCCAAGCGCCATGGAGGCCACTTGCGGGTTGAGCGTCGTCACGCGCTTGGGCGATGCGAATGTGAGGTCGCTCACGTAGATGTCGGTGGGCGACGTTGGCGTTGTGAGAGAGAAGGCGACGCGCGAGCCGTCGCGACTCGGCGAGATGGCGCCGATGACCCGATCGGTCGTGAGACGCCGATAGTGGTTCGACGCCACGTCGAAAGCGAAGACGTTCTGATAGACGTGGTCGGCGGAAACGAACAGAAGGGACTTGCCGTCGGGCGCCCACCGGAGCTGCGTGAGCGTCGCGGACTGCGCGGGGTCGTGGATCGTCCGCGACTGTTTCGAGGCGACATCATAGAGGACGATGTCACCGTCATTGAGCACCGGCTCCGGGATGCTGTCCCCTTGGAGTTTCCCCTGCGGGAATGTCGTGAACGCGAGCGTGCGGCCATCTGGCGACCAGACGGGTTGCGTCAATCCCACCGGCGCGGAGCGATATTCCGGCGCGATTGCGTCGAATGTACTCGTCGCGACCGTGGCCACGTATGCAGTCCCACGCAGATCCCTCAATAACCCACTCGGCGACGCGACGAACGCGATGCGCGTGCCGTCGGGCGACCATTGCGGCTCGCCTTCGATGGCCAGCATGCTCAGTGTGAAGTCACCGTGCGCGACCTCGCGCGACTCGCCGGATGGAACGGCGGCCACCCACAGGTGCGTACGCGTCGTCGGCTGCTCGTAGACTTGCTCGTCGGCAGCCACTACAGGGTCGGGGCTGAGATAAGCGATGTGCGTGCCATCCGGCGACCAGCTGTAGGTCTCTACACCCTCTTTGGCGTGCGTGAACGCGTGCGCTTCCCCGCCGTCGGTCGGGAGCAACCAGAGCTGCGGCTTTTCGCCCCGTGCGGCGACAAACGCGATGGTCTTCCCGTCCGGCGACCATCGCGGGCTCGACTCGCCGTGCTCGCCGAACGTGAGTTGCTTGGGCGTGCCGCCGTCACTCGACACGAGCCACACATGGCTGCGGCGCGCCGGCTTGTCGCCACTGCGATCCCAGGCGGCCACCGCGTACGCGATCGAGCGCCCGTCGGGCGAGAGACTCACGCCACCGAGTGAGCGTAAGGACATGACGTCCTCGGACGTCATCGGCTGGAGTTGCAAGAGGACGAGCAGCGGGAGGATCATGGGGACGAGGGGGTGAGTATCTCGCCGCCTTTGACGACGAGATGGACATGTCGCAGGGCGTGAATGTCCTGCGTCGGATCGCCGTCCACGGCGACGAGATCGGCGAGCAGACCGGGCGCGATGGCGCCGCGGTCGGTCAAGTGCAACACCTTGGCATCGACGACCGTGGCCGCCTGGAGCGCCTCGGTTGGCGTCATCCCGTACTCGACGAGGAGCTCGAGCTCGTGGGCGTTGTCGCCATGCGGGAACGCGCCGACGTCGCTGCCGTTGCAGATCGTCACGCCCGCCGCTCGGGCCGCGGCGAACGTCTTGTGATAGAGCGCGATCGCGCTCGGCATCGTGTCGACGCCCTTTTTCCATCCATTGCGCAGGAAGCCGGCCTCGCGTCCGCCCAGTGTCGGACAGAGCGGAATGCCGCGCTGGGCCATGAGCTTGAACTCTTCCGGCGTCCCCAAGTCGGCGTGCTCGATCGTGGTGACGCCGGCCATGATGGCGCGACGCACCCCTTCGGTGGTGCGCGCGTGCGCCGCGACCGGGCGGCCGACGTCTACTGCCGCCCGGATTTCGTCGAGCGAGAACGTCGGACCGTCGGAGCCGTCGGCGTAGATCTTGATCCAGTCTGCTCCCCGGCCGATCTGCTCGCGCGCGACGTGCGTCACGCCGTCCACGCCATCGGCCTCCTCTACGCCTTGCGGCACGTCGAACGCGTATCCGTGAGGTCCGTACGACCCGGTTGCGCCGATGGCCCGGGTGACGACGAGGAGTCGCGGACCGGGAATGATGCCCTGCTGGATCGCCAGTTTGAGCCCGACGTCGGCGTCACCCGCCCCTTCGGTGCCGAGGTCCCGAAGCGTGGTGAACCCCGCCATCAGGGTTCGCCGGGCCGCCACGGTCGCCCGGGCCACACGGAGCGCGAGTGGCTCCTTGAGTACCTGGTCCGCGTATGGCGCCTCGGCGTACGGATGTAGAAACAGGTGCGAGTGCGCGTCGATGAGACCCGGCAACAGGGTCGTACCCGGCAAGTCGATCCGGCGGGCGCCCGCGGGCGTCGCTACGCTGGCCCTTGGACCCACCGCCACGATGCGGTCGCCTTGCATCACGACAAGCCAGCCTTCGTGCGTCGTTCCACCGGGTGCGTCGAACACGCGACCCGGGGCCAGTACGACCTGCGCCCCACCCAGGCATGGAGCGAGGACCATCGCCGCGGCGAGCGCTCTAGCCCTTACTGTCGCCATGCGTCATTTTTCCTCATGATCGAGATACGCAACGTCACGAAGTCGTACGGCGATGTTCGCGTTCTCGATGGTTGCACCGCCTCGATCGAGACGGGTTCCGTGGTGGTGCTCTGCGGCCCATCGGGAGCCGGCAAGAGCACGCTGATCCGCTGCATCAACCGCCTCGAGACATTCGACGGAGGCGAGATCCTCGTCGAGGGTCTGTCGGTCGGGGCCCCAGGCGCGAACCTGTCGACCCTCCGGTCGCGGGTCGGCATGGTGTTTCAGAGTTTCGAGCTCTTTCCGCATCGGACGGTGCTCGACAATATCAATCTCGCGCAGATGCACGTGTTGAAGCGCGACGCCGCGACGGCGACGGCGCGAACGATGGCCTTGCTGGAGCGGGTTGGCTTGACTGCGCATGCGCACAAGTATCCATCGGCCCTCTCTGGTGGACAGCAGCAACGGATCGCCATTGCCCGCGCGCTCGCCATGGATCCGGTGGCGATGCTGTTCGACGAGCCCACCTCGGCGCTCGACCCCGAGATGATCAGCGAGGTGCTCGATGTCATGGCGGTGCTGGCACGGGATGGCATGACGATGATCGTTGTGACGCATGAAATGGGGTTTGCGCGCCAGGTGGCTGACCGGGTGTTGTTTATGGATCATGGCCGCATTGTCGAGGATCGGGATACGACGGCGTTTTTCACGGCGCCTGATACGGTGAGAGCGCGGGAATTCCTGTCGAAGATGCTCGCGTGAAAGCGACCCGGAGGCCTTGGCGCGCGGACCTTCCGCGCTATCAGCAGATCGCCGACGAGCTCGTCGCGCAGATCGGTGCGAGTGTCTATCCGGTCGGCGGACTGCTGCCGACCGAGATGGAATTGTGCGCGCACTACGCCGCGAGCCGGTCGACGGTGCGGGAGGCGCTGCGGCTGGTCCGGGATGCGGGCTTGATCGCTCGCCGGCGAAAGACCGGGACGGCGGTCGTCGCGCAGGTGCCGCCGGTGAGCTACCGGCAGCCGACCAACGCCATCAGCGATCTCCTGCAGTACGGCGAGAATACGCGGATCGAGATCCTGTCGGAGCGCCGGGTCATCTGCGATGCCCCCTTGGCCGGGCTGCTCGAGTGCCGCGAGGGCCACGCGTGGCTCAAAGTCACCAGCCTCCGAACCGTGCCCGACGACCCGCGGCCGATCTGCATGACGACGGCGTACGTCGACGCCGGCCTCCCGGACATCGGCCAACGCCTGGGCCACGTCACCGGACCGATCTCCGCCATGCTGGAGCAGGTCTATGGCATTCGGATCGCCCGTGTCGAGCAGAGCATCCAGGCGATTCGGCTGGGCCGGCGGCAAGCGGCGCTGTTGCGCGCCGAGCCGGGGAGTCCGGCCCTGCGCGCCATTCGCCGCTATTACCAGGAAGCGGGCCCCCTGATCGAGCTGTCGAGCGCGATCCATCCAGGCGATCGGTTTACGTATGTGACGAGCCTCGTTCGGACTTGACCGCGGTGCTTTGGTCCGTACATATTAGCATCCGATTTTGTACGGACAAATAGGGAGGCTTCCAGGGATGTACGCCCGTCGCGCCGAGCGCCTGGCGCCGACTCTCGCGGCATCGGTCCCCGCCGGCGCCATCGGATTCGACTCCGGACACGCCTTTCCGGGAGTGCTCCCCGATCTCACGCGCGAGGCGGAGATCGCCCTCACGCGCTACCGCGCCGAGACCTTGCAGTATGCGCCGCGCGCGGGGTTGCCGGATTTGCGGGCGTGGATGGCCGGCTACACGCATCCGGGGCTCTCGGCCGAGCACATTCTGGTGACGAACGGGGCCAAGCATGCCTTGGAGCTCGTGTGTCGCCTGCTGCTCGACGAAGGCGATACGGTCGCGGTGACGGCGCCGACGTACTTCAGCGCCATCCCCATCATCAAGAGCTTCGGCGCGACGTTTATCGAGATCCCGCAAGACGACCAGGGGCTCGACGTCAGCATGTTGTCCAAGACCCCGAAATTCATCTATAACGTCCCCGACTTTCACAATCCCACGGGCATTACGATGTCGATCGAGCGCCGTCAGGCGCTCATTGACTATGCCAAACGCCACAGCATCGTAATCGTCGAAGACAGCCCCTATCGAGAGGTCCGATTTGAGGGCACCCTGCCGCCGTCGCTCAAGGCGCTGGGTGGGGATGGCGTGATCCAACTCGGCACCTTCTCCAAGTTGATGGCTCCGGGTTTGCGGATCGGCTGGGCCGCGGCGACCCCATCGATGATCGCGCGGATGGCGCAGCTCAAAACGGACGCCGGGTCGTGTCCGCTGACGCAGCGCATGATTCTTGAATTTCTCGCCGCGGACCGGCTGCCCGCGCATATCCAGCGGGTGCAGGGGACGTATGGGTCGAATCGCGATCGCATGGTCGCCGCCGTCACTCGCGAGATGCCGCAGGCAACGTTTGCCCGCCCGAAGGGCGGCTATTATGTCTGGCTGGCGCTCCCGGAAGGGACCGATGGGGATGCGGTCGCGGCGTGCGCGGCGGCGAACGGGGTCGCGATCATTGCCGGCAGCAAGTTCTTCGCCAACCCCGGCCCAAAACACCATGTGCGCCTGGCATTCAGTCACGCCACGCACGAGGAGATCGACGAGGGCGTCCGCCGTGTGGCCGAGGCGTTTCGCGCCGCGCAGCAATGAGCGCGCGGATCCACGTTCGGGATATATCCGCCGAGCGCGGGGCGAAGACACAGGGATGGCTGACGATCGGGGAGACCGCGAGCGGCCCCCTGCGGATGCCGGTGGTGCTCATCAACGGACGCGAGGATGGACCCGTGTTGTGCGTGACCGCCGGCGTGCACGCCACGGAGTACGCGCCGATCGATGCCGTCATGCGACTCTTACGGATGATCGAGCCGGACCGGCTCCGCGGCGCCGTGATCGGGGTGCCGGTGACGAACATGCGCATGTTCGAGCACCGGACCGGGTTTACCTCACCCCTCGATGGGCTCAACCTCAACCGGATCGCACCGGGACGCCAGGAAGGCTCGATCTCGGAGATGCTCGCGGACATCCTCTTGCGGGAGGTTATCGCAACCGCGCAGTATCACATTGACTTTCATGCCGGCGACCTTGGCGAACAGCTCCTGCCGTTCGCCGGGTACTCGCTCACCGGACAGCGCGAGCTCGACGTCCAGGGCGAGGCGCTGGCGCGGGCGTTCACTCCACGGCTTATCTCCTTGTCGACCGAAGACAGCACGCTGCCGCCGTTTCCCGGGTCGCTCAACCATGCGGCGACACGGCTGGGCGTGGTGTCCATTCTCGCCGAGGCCGGGGGCAATGGCACGCTGGACGAGCGGGACGTGCAGACGCATCTGGGAGGTGCGGAGAACGTGATGCGCCATCTCGGCATGATCGACGGCCGCGTGCAGAACGGTCCGAGGATCGCCGCGAAGAGTCGAACCGTGGTTCGCGCGCGGCGCGCGGGTCTCGTGCGCCTCAAAGTCGCGATCGGCGACACCATCTCCCTTGGCCAGGAGCTCGCCCAGATCGTGAACGTGTTTGGCGACGTGGTCGAGCACGTATCGTCGCCGGGCGCTGGGTTGGCCGGCCTGATCTGGACGCACAAAGTCGTCAACACCGGCGATCCCATCGTCCGCTACTGGATCACATGATCGAGCGCGTCATCGAGGCGTTCCTCGGTGCACGCGCGGACACGCGGGAGCGGCTCGCCGAGCACCTGAGCGCCGATCCGGGGTGCGTCCTGGGGCATTGTCTCGACGGGTATTTGCACATGATGGCCAGCAAACGGGATCTGCAACCGCTCGCCGTCGCTTCGCTCCGGCGCGCCGAGAGTGTCGTCGCGCGGTCGCGCGAAGCGCGCCGTGACCAATTACACGTCGCCGCGCTCGACGCGTGGACCAGAGGCGAAATGCGTGAGGCGGCCGAGCATTGGGACACACTGCTCACGGAATGCCCGCGCGACATTCTGGCGCTCCGGGTCTCGCAATTTGTTCTCTCGTACCTCGGCGAGAGCCAACGAATGCGCTCCACCGTCGCGCGCGCGTTGCCAGCGTGGGATGCCTCGGTCCCGGGGTATGGCTACGTACTGGGGTGCTACGCATACGGCCTCGAAGAAGCCGGGGACTATGCGCAGGCCGAGGAGATAGGACGGACGGCGGTCGATCTCAATCGCCAGGATATCTGGGCAGCGCATGCGGTCACACACGTCGCCGAGATGCAGGGACGATTGCAGGATGGCCTGGCCTGGATCGCGGGGCTCTCCGATCAGTGGAATCACTGCAGCAACTTCGCGTTGCATCTCCGATGGCACGAAGGGTTGTTTCGCCTGGATCTCGAGCAGTATCCCGACGTGCTCGCGCTGTATGATCGAGAGATTCGGCGGCAGTCGACCGACGAGTATCTCGATGTCACCAATGCGGTGTCGCTCTTGTGGCGACTGGAGCAAGCGGGGGTCGATGTCGGGACGCGGTGGCGGGAATTGGCCGACTGCGCACGAGGCCATCACCAGGATCACTCGCTCGTCTTCGCCGACCTCCACTATATGATGGCGCTCGCGGCGGTGGGCGACCATGGCCCGTTTCTGACGTCGTGCGAGCAGTTCGCGGCCGAGCGCGGGACGGAGGCGACGGTGATGGCCGACGTTGGGCTCCCGCTCGCCCGGGCGGTGTTGGCGCACCGGCGCGGTGCGTACGAAGAGGTCGTCGACCTGCTGGCACCAGTGCGGCGAGAGTTTCGGCGTATCGGCGGCAGTCATGCGCAGCGCGATCTCTTCGACCAGTTGCTGATCGACGCCGCGTGGCGAGGACGCCGGCTCGACACGGCGACCGAGCTCTTGGTCGAGCGGACGACGCGTCGGCCGCGGAATATCTGGGCATGGAAGCATTACGCGGCGGTCCTCGATGCCCGTGGGGCGTCGGGCGCCGCGGACGCGCGGGGCGCGCTCGATGCGCTGAGGGACCAATGACGCGCATCGACACGGTGCTGGCGCACGCGGGCGGCGATCCGGAGGACCGGCATGGCGCCGTCAACCCTCCCGTGTATCGCTTCTCGACCATCCTGTTCCCTACCCTGGCCGATTTCGAGGCATCGCGAAATCCGGCGCGGCGGTTCGACGACGTGCTCTATGGTCAGCTCGGCACGCCGACCACGTTTGCGCTCGAGGAGGCCATCGCGGCCGTGGAAGGCGGATATCGGGCCATGCTCCTGCCGTCGGGGCTCGCCGCGGTAACGGCCGCGCTTCAGGCTCTGCTCGCGAGCGGCGATCACGTGTTGATGGTCGACACCGCGTATCCATCGACGCGCCGGTTCTGCGATCGCACGCTCGCACGCTATGGCGTGCACACGACCTACTACGATCCCCTGATCGGTGAAGGCATTCGTGGGCTGATGCAAGCCAATACTCGCGTCGTATTTCTCGAATCGCCCGGGTCGATGACGTTCGAAGTGCAAGACGTGCCCGCGATCGCCCGGGTCGCACATGAGCGCGGGGTCACGGTGTTGATGGACAACACGTGGGGCAGCCCCTACTTCTTTTCCGCTTTCGCTCACGGGGTCGACGTCTCCATTCAGGCGGTCACGAAGTACATCGGTGGCCATGCCGACGTCATGATGGGGAGCATCACCACGACCGAACCCCTGTATCATCGCATTCGCTCGGCCGTCGCGGAGCTTGGCTTTTGCGTGAGCTCGGACGACGCCTACCTCGCCCTGCGCGGGCTGCGCACGCTCGGCGTTCGGCTCGATCGGCACTTTCAAAGCACGGTGCGCGTGGCCGAGTGGTTGCGCTCGCGAACGGATGTGATTCGCGTGCGATATCCCGCGCTGGCTGATGATCCGGGGTATGCCATTTGGAAGCGGGACTTTCGTGGCGCGAGCGGGTTGTTTGGGCTGCACCTCGAGGCGCGGGCGATTGATACTGTGATGAACAGGCTGCGACTATTCCGGATGGGCGTGAGCTTCGGTGGCTTTGAGAGCCTGGCGATTCCCGTTGATCCGGGACCATACCGCACGGCGACGCAGTGGAGCACGGACGGGCCATATTTGCGGCTTCACGTGGGGCTCGAAGACCCCGACGATCTCATCGCCGATCTCGAACAGGCCCTCGGGTGAAGCTCCTCTGGGCTGTCATCGTATTCGTGGCGGCCTGCGCGAACGGGTCCGCCACGCCGGGCGGCGGATCGACCCTCAAGGCCGTCCGCGCTCGCGGTACCGTGAAATGCGGGATTACGCCGGGCACGGGGTTCGCGACGCCTGACGATGCTGGACAGTGGCATGGGTTCGACGTGGACTTCTGCCGCGCGGTGGCGGTCGCGCTGTTCAACGATCCGTCAAAGGCCGTGTTTTTGCCGTACACGCAGCAACAGCGATTCTCGGGCATACTGTCTGGGGAAGTCGACATCCTCGCGAATGGCACGACAATCACGTCGAGTCGTGCGTTGCAGCGCCCGTTTCATTTTGGCCCGATCTATCTCTACGATGGCCAGGGATTCTTGGTCCCTCGGGCGTCCAAGGTGACCAAAGCGGCGGGGCTCGATGGCGCGACGGTCTGTGTGCAACAGGGCACGACGACGGAGCTCAACCTCGCGGACTTCGCGCGCAAGAATGGGGTGACGTTCCGGCCCGTGGTCATCGAGGACATGCGCGGGGCTGTCGCCGCATTGGCGGCTGGACGGTGCGATGCGCTCACCCAGGACTTTGCCGGGCTCGCGACGACGCGATCGATGCTCCAACATCCGGGTGACTATACCGTGCTGCCGGATTTTATCTCCAAGGAGCCCATCGCTCCCGTCGTCCGCGCCGGCGATGACCAGTGGCTCGAGATCGTGAACTGGGTATTCCGCGCGCCCGTCGAGGCCGAGGAGCTGGGGCTCACGCAGGCGAATGTCGCGCAGGGGCTCACCAGCGCTGATCCCGAGGTGAGACGGTTTCTCGGCGTCGACCCTGGTGCTACGACCGGCGATGGGCTCGATCCGAAGTGGACGTATAACGTCATCGCCAAGATCGGGAACTATGCTGACATCTTCGAGCGCGATCTCGGGCCGAAGACTCCGCTCGGCATGGATCGGGGCGCAAACAAACTCTGGACCGCGGGAGGACTTCTCTACTCGCCGCCGTTTCGATGAGACGCTGGATCGGGTTTGTGGTCGCGGCTGCCCTTATCGCATGGGTCGTTCACAACGCCGCGATGAACCTCGAAGCACGTGGTCTCACCCTGGGGTTCGAGTTTCTCACGCAACCCGCGAACTTCGCCATTGGGGACACCGCCTGGTTGCGGTTCACCCCGGAAGACACGATGGGGCGCGCCATCCTCGTCGGCCTCACGAACACCGTGCGGGTCGCATTCCTCGGCTGTCTCTTGGCGATCACCGTGGGCTTCGTCGTCGGCATCTCGCGCCTATCGACCAACCCGACGCTGACCGGAGTCACGCGAGGATACGTCGAGATCCTTCGGAGCACGCCGCTACTCCTC
>Ga0210393_10003005_pt1 | contig 13665 bp, 10 predicted proteins | sample IncBWC27OmetaG_FD_160068 | JGI IMG/M metagenome (GOLD analysis project Ga0210393, IMG submission 160068) | Forest soil microbial communities from Barre Woods Harvard Forest LTER site, Petersham, Massachusetts, United States - Inc-BW-C-27-O ... | reverse complement strand
ATCGTGACGACGAATCAACGCGGGCTTGGAGGCCCAGGTATCGATCGAACTGCACGCCCCCGAGCAGAAAATCACCAGCACGTTCTTGGCCCGGGCGGGAAGCGGCGATTGTCGTGGGGCGAACGGATGCGCCGGATCGATCGCCGGGCGGAACGGAACCTTTGCCGCTTGAGTTGTTGCCGAAGCCCCTAGCACCCCGTCGCGAGCGAGCAGATGGGTCAGTGCGATTCCCGAAAGGCCGGTGGCAGTCTGCGCGAGAAATCCTCGACGATCGAGCATGCGACGGCCCGAATTCGACAGGACAGAAGAGGTTTGGCCGCGGCGAGCGGGCACAGATCGACCTCGCGTCAGGGAATGAACAGAAACTCGTTTGCGTTAAACAAGGCCCGACACAGCGCGCTCAAGCCATACTTCGTGACCAGCTGCTCTCCCGCGCTTTGTTCGAAATCGTCCGGAGGCCGGCCAAAAGCCAAGTCGAAAGCCCGCTGCACCTGCGACGCGGCGCTGTCCCTCCCTTCGCGTCGGCAACGCTGGGCCATGACTTCGGACTGCTGCTCCGTGAATCGGCTGTTAAACAATCCGAGCGCCTGCACGGCCGTCGTCGACTGCGTGCGACGCGGCGCGATCAGCCCTGCGTCGGGACAATCGAAGGCGCCGAACACGGCATCCTGTTCCATTCGCACCTTGGACATATAGACCATTCGTCGCCAATCGGCGCGACCGAAATCTTCCTTCGGCTGATACACGCGGACGTAGTTGGTGTTTGGCTTGAAGGGACTGAAACTGGGCCCGCCCATGCGTTCATCCAAAACGCCGCTGACGGCGAGCATCGAATCGCGAATCGCTTCGGCCTCGAGCCGTCGGGGTGGAAATCGCCACAGCAGCCGCGCTGCGGCATCCGTCTTGAGTCCGTCCGCGTTCGGTGCAGAGGACTGTCGATAGGTGGCGGAGGTCAAAATCAGGCGATGCACGTGTTTGAGCGACCACCCACTTCGGACAAGCTCGTTCGCGAGCCAATCGAGCAACTCAGGATGCGAAGGCTGGCCGCCGTTGTGTCCGAAATCAGAAGGCGTTTCGACGATGCCGCGGCCGAAATGGTAGTGCCACAATCGATTCACCATCACACGGGCCGTCAAAGGGTTCTGCGGCTGCGTAATCCAGTTGGCCAGTGCGACGCGTCGCTCGCGCTCGGGAGCCGTCGCGGAGATCTCGAGGGGGCCGACGGTCGCAACTCCCCCCGGATTCACAACCTCCCGAGGCGAACCCGGATCGCCGCGATACAGACGATGGACCGGCGCCGGCTGTTCGAACGTGCCGGCATAGACCCGAGCGGTCATCGCCGCGTTTTCGCGTTGCTCGCGCAGCCGCGTCAAATCGGCGAACAGCGCGGCCGCTCGTTTCGCTCGCTCGGGCGAGAGAGATTTCGTGAAGGAAGCACTGGTCAAGTCGACAGAGCCAACGGGCAGGCGGCCGTCGGAACTGGCGATTTTGGTCCAACGTCCGTCCGCAGTCTCGGCCTCCAGCAGATAATCAGTCGCGAGCCGATCCTTATATGCTCCATGACGATCCCGGCCCCACTCGATTTGCGAGATCGTGGATTCGCGCGAGAACTCGACGATGACCCAACCTTTGCCGCGTTCGTTCGAAATCCAGCTTCGCTCGTTGCCGAAGCGCCCATCGTTGAGATGTTCGCGCTTGTGATAACTCGAACCGGGAAGCACCGACGACACAGAGACCTTCGCTCCCGCAGACGCCAGTGCGACGTTTTCGAGCGTCCCGTTTGGCCCAGCGCCAAAAATCTCCAATTCGTCGAGGCACGGTTCGCTGCCGTCATTCGTCGCGCGAATTGTGAAACGCACTCGACGGGTGCGGAGGGGCGAGAAATGCTCGTCGTTGAGGCGGGAATCAACCGGCGGACGCAGGCCGAGCGACTGCAACGCCTGTGAGGTTCGTTCGATTTGCGCGAGGAGTTGTTGGCGCCGGTGCAGACGCTGGGGTTGATCTGGCGAGCCGAGCGAGCGCTCGCCGTGCTGGACGCCGGCAAACACAGCTTGGACCGCATAAAATTCTCGCTGGGGAATCGGATCGAACTTGTGGTTGTGGCACTTCGCGCAGCCCAGCGTCAGACCCAGGAAAGCGGTTCCGGTCGTGTTGACGACGTCGGTCAGTTCGTCTTGCCGCTGCATCCGCGTGAGGACCGGATCGGGGCTCTTCACTTTGTCACAGGGACCGCCGACCAGGAAACCAGTGGCCGCGTCTTCACCCACGCTGTCGCCCGCCAATTGTTCGAGGACCAGCCGATCGTACGGCTTGTCGGCATTGAAGGCGTGAATCAGGTAATCGCGATACGGATAGGCGTTGGGCCGCTCGACGTTGGTCTCGAAACCATCGGTCTCGGCGAAGCGGACAACGTCCAACCAATGACGAGCCCACCGTTCGCCGAAATGCGGGTTGGCCAACACGCGATCGACGAGCCGATTCCAAGCGGCGGGGTCCGCGTCGGCAGCGAACTGTGCGATTTCCTCGGGCGACGGGGGGAGGCCGAGCGCGTCGAGATAGAGTCTGCGAATCAAGGTTCGTCGGTCGGCCGGCGGCGACCGTTTCAGTCCCGCCGTACCGAGTTTCGCTTCAATGAAGACGTCGATGGGATTGGCCGAAGGATCTGGAGACGACCCGGTGTTATCACTGCGGTGACGGTCGATTTGCGGAGGCCGCCCGGCGTGCACGGGTTTGAACGACCAGAAATCGGCACTCGGCCCCGAATCGGCCGCACCTTCGTCGAACGCGGCCCCCTGCTCGATCCACATCCGCAGCGTGGTAATTTCGTCGGCGGTCAGCCGCGCGCCCTCGGGGGGCATTGTCAACTTCTTGTCGGCGCCGGAGACCAGTTGCAGCAATCGACTTTCTGCACCCTTCCCGGGAACGATCGCCGCGTGGCCGGACTTGCCACCCTTGAGCAGGTCGGCCCGACGGTCGACGCGGAGACCGCTTTCCTGCGTGTCGGGGCCGTGACACTCGAAGCAGTGCTTGGCGAGGATTGGCCGCACGTCGCGTTGAAAACTGATCCGCGCGGTTTGCGCCGACGAGTGGGCCGCCGATCCGCAGATCGCTCCGGCGAGGCAAACCACCGATGCTGCAATCGGAAAGCGCAAACCCGATCTCCAGCAATCACATCGCGCGAGGTTCGTGGCATGTGGCCCGCGTCAGCGGACCTGTTTTCGGCGTGATCGCGGGCTTTGCCGCGACCGCAATACCGGGGGGGATTCGCCTCGGGCGTGAACCCTTGGCTCAGAGCTAGGATAACATCTCGGTCAACAAGAGAGGACATTCGCCAACCGGTTGGGGCAACTTGCCCGAGGGCTGCCGTGAAAAAGGCTATTGCGGAAAGACGTCTTCGATCGGCTTGCCCGCCTTGGGCTCGGCCGCGCAGTAGTCCTCACCCATAAAACGGGCCAAGGTCGCGGCAATCTGGCTTTGAGTGACCGGCTGGCAATGCGACCGCTCGCCCAACGGCGGCGTATCTGGGCCGATGACTGCGATCCAGATGTTCTCAGACCCCGGAAACCGATTGCTATGGCTCTTCCAGGCTTCCAGACCGTGGCCCCGTCCGTGATCGGGCGAGTAGATCAGCGTCGTCTGATCGCGGTACTTTGGGTTCGACTGCACCGCTTGCCAAAGCTCGGCCAGGTATCCGTCGACTCGATGAGCCGACCACAGGTACTCGTCGTAGCGGCCTTCGTGTGCCCACTCGTCGCTCTCGCCCAAAGAGACGTAAAAGACTCGCGGATCGTGCAGCCGGAAATACTCCCAGGCGGTGCGAAAGGTCAACGCGTCGAAGGGCTCGTTCGGCCAGTGCGACGGGATCTCCTGCTTGAGCTTGTTCAGCAGCAAGATCTCGGACGTGATCTCGCCTTCCCGCATCGGCTCGAAGGCCGCGTTGATGTAAAAGCCGCAGCGCTCGCGGTTGAAGATAAACGGAAACCGATCCCACGCGCCGAACGCAGCGACGCGCCCTTCAAGACGCGGTTTGCGATACAACCATTCCAGCACGGTGCGGTTCGGATTATTGCGTTTGTCGTTGCTGCTGATGCGAGGATCGGCGAATCCGCAGAGGGTCTCGCTGTAGCCGGGATAGGAAAAGCTATAGCCGTTGGTGACGCGGGCGATACTCCCCTTGTCCTGGTTTCCGAAGAGTTGTCCCTGACGTGCCACGGTTTTCCAGAGGAAGGGAAACAGCACTTCCCGGCGCGCCTCGGCAGTCGGCCGATCAAACAGCCGCTTGAGGGCCGACGGCTGCTTGACGCCCCCCGCCTTCGCGCTCAAGAGCAATTCCTCCGCTCCCCGGAAGACTTCCTCCCAGCGGAGGCCGTCGTTCATGACGAAGATCACATTCCGCGTCTTGAGCGGCGGAGCGGCCGCAAGCGGCCTCCCCAGCACTGGCAGCAGGCCGAGTACGAGCAGAAAAGGGACACCTATGAGGCTGCGCATGAATGGCTTCGATCGGGCGTGAGGAATCGGGGCATGAGGGATCCGAAACGGGCTATTAGAGCAAGATGGAGAGCAGAATTCGCGGCACAGGGCGTGCTAAAATCGTTGACACTCCGCAGAGCGTCCAATTACGATCAAACCGGCGGGCCCTCTTCTCTTCTCTCGCTCTCGGTCGAGATCGATCCATGAATATTTCCGACATGATCATCCACGCCCGCGAGGGCGTTTATATCACTCAGCTGATCATCGCGCTTTACGGCGTCTACCTCTTGATCGTGATGTTCCGTCAGTTGTCGCGCAAGAAGTTTTCGAATCAAGCCGCCGCTGCGAAATTCTTGGAACAAGTCGACGAAAAGCTGCAGCAGCGTGACGTCAACGGCGTCGCCGAAATCTGCGACTCGCCCGCCTATTGGGCCAAAGCCGTGCCGCAGTTGGTGATCGTCGCCTTGCAGAACCCGCAGCTCAGCCCTCAGAAGCTTCGCAAACATCTGGGTGAGACGTTCGAGCGCGAGGTCCTGGCCGACTTCGACTTTCGTTCGTCCTGGATCGTGACGATCGTGCGGGCTGCTCCCATGCTCGGCCTCCTGGGCACCGTGCTGGCGCTGATCGCGGCGTTTGAAAAAATCTCCAGCGTTCAGACTCAGGGGAACGACCCGAGCGCCCTGGCCGGCGACATCGGACACGCCCTGTTAACGACCGCATTCGGGCTGGCGATCGCCATCCCGCTCACGCTCGCGGGCAACATGATTCACGTTCGCCTCGGCGGGCTGCAAAATGCGGTGCAGCACCAGTTGGGCGCATTCCTAGAAATGTATGAAGCAGCCTTCCGTCCCGCGGCGAAAGGTAAGAACGTATGACGCGCCGTTCGATCCTTTCGGGTGAGTCGGCCGAACAACAATGGGGGACCAAGAATCGCAAGCCCCCCGAAGCCGACATTGACGTCACCCCGCTGGTCGACTGCGTGTTCTTGCTGCTCGCATTTTTCATGATGACGTCGCCTATGAAGGGCAACCCCGACCGGAATCTTCCGACCGCGCTGCACGGTGGACCGATCAACCCCAGCTCGGCAACAACGGTCCGCATTAGCGAGGCCGAGCCGAATCCTCGGATTTATCTCGACGATCGCGAAAGCACCCTCGAAGACATTCGTCCGTTCGTCGAGGAGGGACTGCGAAAGGGGCACTCGACGGTTGTGATCAAGGCCGACCGCAAGATCCCCTGCGGCCTGGTTCAAAAGGTCGCGAAGGCGATTACGTCGGTTGAAGGCGTTCGGTTTTGCGTGGGCGTGCTGGACAAGAAATTGCAGTAAGTGGCTTCGCCCGGCTGGGATCCCTCGGCCGATAGTGAAGCGTTCGTGTATCCATGCCTATTCGATATCACTGTCCACAATGCGGGCGCCTCCTGAGCATCTCCAGCCGCAAGGCCGGCGAGCAGACGCAGTGTCCCAATTGCCGCAGCATCCACACCGTGCCACTCGCGGACGAACCGCCTCCGCTCCCCCGTAAAGCTCCTGTCCCGGCGCGCGCAGCGCAGCGGCCATCCAACCCGGAACGCCCCGTCAGCCCGTCGCCTCTCGAGACAGCGCCTCTGCAGGCGACGCCCGTTGAGCCGTTGCCGAGTGCTCCTATACACGGCCCGCTCGATCCCGCGGCGCCGTCGGCGTCTCCGTTGTTGGCAGGCACCGTGCTGGACGACCGCGCTCGCCACTGGACCGACGATGATGAAGACGAGGAGGGGCTCGTCATTCAGGGCTTCGAGCGGAAATCGGATGAACTCGACCTGATTCCCATGGTCGACTGCGTGTTTCTGCTCCTCGTCTTTTATATGATCACCGCGTCCTATGCTTTGCAGAAGATGATCGACATGGCGGCGCCGGCCGCCGACAAGAAAGGTGCCGTGCAATCGGTCCAGAGCACCGACGACACGGGCCAAAGTTCGATCATCGTGCAGATCGATGGGCAGAACCGCGTGCTGATCGACGACGCGCCGGTGCCTAATCCGGCCGATATCGGCGACATTTTGCGAACCAAGATGAATGGCGATCAAAAGAATGTCCTCGTGATCCAAGCCGACCCACGAGCCTTTCATGAAACGGTTGTGGCCGTCACCGACGCCGCCAAGGATCTTCCGTTCCAGCACGTGCGCATGGCGGTAAAATCGGGCGACGACGACTGAGTCGCGACCCCTGTGACTCCGGGATTCGCAATAAGTCCAACGGCGAGGGAACACCGATGCGCAGAAGTGTCAGCGGCTGTTGTGTGATGAGCGGTGTCGTACTCGCCATCGGATTGTGTGTGCCGGTCGCATGGGCCGCGGATCCAGTCAGCGATTCCAAAACGGCCACTACAGCGAAGCCCGAGCCGCATTTTGCGAAGCTCGGCAACCACACCCGCAAAGTTGGGACGAGTTCCGCCGCCGCACAAGAGTATTTCGACCAGGGACTCGCTTTCCTGTATGGCTTCAATCACGACGAGGCCATTCGCTCGTTCGAGGCGGCGGCCGCGGCCGACCCGCGTTGCGCGATGGCGTACTGGGGAATCGCCGCCGCCAACGGGCCACACATTAACAATCCACTAGTTGATGAAGCCCACGCTAAGGCCGCCTGGACCGCGCTGACTAAGGCGCGCGAGTTAGCCGCCGGTGCATCGCCCGCCGATCAAGCTTTGATCGATGCGCTGGGCAAACGCTACGCCGATCCGCAACCCGAAGACCGCAAACCACTCGATGTCGCTTACGCAGACGCGATGCGCAAAGTTTGGGAATCGTATCCCGAAGATGCCGACGTCGGAGCGCTCACGGCCGAGGCTTTGATGGATTTGCGTCCGTGGGACCAATGGACGCCGGCCGGAAAACCCCAGCCTGGCACCGAAGAGGTTCTCAAAATCCTCGACGCGGTGTTGGCCAAGTCGCCCAAGCATCCGCTGGCGGACCACTTGATGATTCATGCCGCGGAAGCTTCTCCTCACCCCGAAAAGGCTGATGCGGCGGCCGACCGGCTCCGTGACTTGATGCCGGGCATTGGGCACCTCGTTCACATGCCGTCACATATCGATGTGCGCCGCGGCCGCTGGCAAGAGGCAGTGCTCGCGAACGAAAAGGCGATCGCCGCCGACAATGTGTACTACGCCGCCGTGCCGAGGCAGGGCTTCTATCGAATGTACATGGCCCACAACCATCACATGCTGGCGTTCGCGGCCATGATGCAGGGGCAGAGCCTCAAATCGGGCGCGACCGTCAAAGAGCTGTTGGCCTCGATCCCCGAAGAGTCAATCGCCAAGCAAGGCGCGCTGATCGACGGATTCTTCGCGCTGCCGTACGAATTGCATATTCGCTTCGGCCAATGGGACGAGATGCTCGCCGAGCCAAAGCCCCGCAAGGAGTTTCCGATCACGACGGCGCTTTGGCACTACGCGCGGGGCGTCGCCTTTGCGGCCAAAGGCCTGGTCGATCAAGCCAAGGCTGAACAGAAGGAGTTTCAGCTGGCGATCAAGCGCGTGCCGCCGGGGGCCATCTTTGGCAAGAATCTGGCAATCTCATTGTTTGGCGTCGCCGAGCGCATGCTCACGGGCGAAATTCTGTATCGGGAAGGAAAGGTCGAAGAAGGAATTGCCGCACTGCGAGAGTCGGTCCGGCGCGAAGATCGGCTGCACTACGCTGAGCCGCCTGGTTGGATCCAGCCGGTGCGTCACGCCCTCGGCGCGGCCCTGCTGGAATCGCACCACTATGCCGACGCGGAGCAGGTTTACCGGGACGATCTGGCTCACAATCCCGAAAACGGATGGTCGCTGTACGGACTGTCGCAGGCACTCAAGCTGCAAGGCAAAACGGCGGACGCTTTGACGGTTAAACTGCAGTTTGATAAGGCGTGGGAGCGCGCCGACATCAAGCTGGCTTCTTCGTGCTTCTGCTTGCAACCGAAATAAGGCCGCGGCTTCTGGCTTCTAGCCATTCTCGCCGCGACGGCCCAGCATGCGCTTCCAGCGGCTGCCGGATTGGTCTTCCTTGCCACCCTCGTTGTCGCCGGGTGAACCCGCGTCCTGCCGGGCCTTCTTGATATCCTTTTGCAATTGCTCGTCGATGACGCGAATGCGCACTTCCTCGCGAGCCAGCTTGGCGCGCTGCAGCGAGAGTTCGACTTCCGCCAGACGCAGCGTCTCTTCCAGCCGCTTCTCGAGGGCCTCGAGCCGCTCGCGCAACTGCTCGGGCAGGTTCTCGAGCCCGGCCCAACTGTTGGGGACGTGGCCCATCGACTCAATTCGCCGAAGCCGCTGCAAAAGATAGACGACGTAAGCGTCGCGAGTTTCGCAGGCCGCGACCAACTCTTCGCGAGTCGCGTTCTGTCTGTCGACCGGTTCGGGAGGATCTTGCAACGCGGGCAGTTCGATGTGCAGTACCGCGGGAACTGCGTCCGGCTGCGGGCTCACGGCCGGCGCCTCAGACGTTTCTGGAGTTTCCGGGTGCTCGGCCAGGAAGGAGGCCTTCATGAACTCCAGCACGCTACGAGGCGAATCGGACGGGTTGCGACGCGGCGCGCTCTGCTCGGAGTGCGAGTCGCCCCGGCTGAATGCGGCATCGGTCGAACTCTGTCCGGATCCTCCCCCTCCGTGGTTCAGAACCAGGTTGTGGATCTGACTGAGTTGGCTTTCCAGGCGGCCAAAGAAGGCCCCCGGCTGCATGTCTTCCCACGACTGGACCGCTTGCTGCAGATCCTCAACCAGCTTCTGCTGTTGCTGGATCAGCTCAGGAGGAATTCCGAGAATGCCCGAGCGCACACCTCGATCGGCACCCGTACGGTGCAGACGATCAAGCTGCTCGGCTGCCTGCTCGAGGCGTTCCGTCAGCGCGGTCACGAGCTGTTCTCTCTCGGCCAATTGGGCCTCGAGAGACTCCACTCGATCCTGCGTCATTTCTGCTTCGACCATCCTGATGCCACCGTTGCCCGCGTCGTGCCGGTTTGGGCTCAATCACCCCATCGCATGCGACGGGCCGTGCAGCCCCCAAATCTCTCCGCAGACGCACGCGGCCGTCGCACGACAGCCCAAGCCGCCTGGGGAAAAAAGGCAACAAAATAGCGTACCTCAATATCCGGCGGCGAGCGGTCCGCTCGGATTAGGATTATCCGACAAAGCCGCGCCCGCGGTCACGTCGTGCGGGCATAGACCTCGGGATTGACCACATTTTCCGGCCGCGCGCCCCGCAGCGCATCGGCCATCTGTCGCGAAGCGCGCGTTCGTACCTCGCGCAACGATTCTTCCGACAGAAAGGCCGCGTGCGGCGTTACGATCACCCGCTCGTCACGGTACAAAGCATCCGACAAATCTGGCGGTTCGGGCTCGAATACGTCCAAAGCGGCCCCGCCAATTCGGCCGGCGTTCAATGCCTCGAGTAAAGCCGCAGCGTCGATGAGCCCACCGCGAGATGTATTGATCAGCCACGCCGTCGGTTTCATCCGTGCCAATTGCGGTCTGGAAATCAAATGATGTGTCGACTCCGACAAAGGAGCGTGCAACGAAATGAAGTCGCTCTGTGTCAACAGCTCGTCGAGAGAAACCATTCGGCAGCCGGTTCCGCCGTCGTCCAATCGACGACTGTGCGCAAGCACATTCATCCCCAGCGCGCGCGCTTTCGGAAATAAGGCGCGGGCGATCTGCCCGAATCCAATCAAACCAAGCGTGGCACCCGACAACCGTCGCATGGCCGGGCCCGCGCTCAATTGATACTCGCCCGCCTTGGTCCGTTGATGAAAGAAGGCAACGTTGCGTGCGGCCGCCAACAGCAGCGCCAGCGCGTGATCGGAGACTTCCGGCACACAATAGTCCGGGACATTCGTCACGGGGATGCCGAACTCGGTCGCCGTCGTTACGGCGATGTTGTCGAGGCCGATGCCGAATCTCGCCACGATTCGACAGCGAGAAGCGGCGCGGATCACTTCGTCGGTGACCTGCGCCCAATTGGTGCCGATGGCATCCGCGTCGCGAGCCAACTCGATCAGGGTTGCCTCGTCGGACTGCGGGGCTTCGACGACTTCGGCACCGACCGACGCCAATAGACTGCGTTCAAGCGAGCAATCAGGCCACGCGCGATCCGTGATCAGCACACGAAAGGCCGGGCACATAAATTGGCTCAGCCCTGTTGAGCGGCCAATTCCGACATACGAATTGCCGGCTCGACCACGCGTTCCCAGTTCTCACGCAGATAATCGGGCGGGCCGCCCTTCGACGCGACGTATTCAGCCGCCTGCACCGTCGGCACCATCTCGATGGCGTCCCAGGGACAGACCGTGAGTTCGTAGGGATCGGTCTTCTTGGTCGGAATGTGGACGCAGACTTCGCAGCCGACACAACGCTCAACGTCAATCTCGCACCATGATTGCAGCACCGAGATTGCGTCGCCGGGAACCTTGTAAATGCAGTCGACCGGACAAACCTCGAGGCAGGCCTCACAGCCGGTGCAATTGTCGGCGTTGATGACCGCCACTTCCTTGGGCAGTTTCTTGCGGGCACCTGTCTTGGCCATATTTCTCCCCGTCGTCCCCTCGGTCACCGGCGCTTGGCTGGACCCCTCTTGGCTGCAATCCCTTGGTAGGCCCGATTTTAAGCGGCAAACCACACCCCTGCAATGCGGAGGTACTCGGGGCGCTCGCCTGAGGCCAGTTGGCCAACCGTCACGTTATCGGCTGGGAACAAAAACGCTCGCAGCCAATTCCCTGGAGGCCAACAGCGATTGCCGCAGAGAAATCGATGATTGCCGCCAAGTCAATTCTTGCAGCAAATAGGGCCGCGGGCAACCCGCGAATTGAGTGCGCGGAGAGGGCAAACGGTGCGAACCGATAATCTCGGCTAGTCGCCGACCAAGGCATTCCATAGGCGCCGGAAGTATCCAGGTTGTTCCTCTTCCGGCGGGTCGGGCTTCCACGACTTCATTGTGACAGGCGCGAACGAATACCGCGGGCTCGACGGCGATCGCGGGTCGGGCTGACCCGGTGCCGCGTTTTGTGCCGAGGGAGCCGCCGCCGTTTGAGCCGCTGCGGGGGCCGGATCACTTTCGGGCCACCGCACCCTCGCCGATTGACTCTGGGGAGCGACCGTCGATTGAGGTGGACTCACCCCGGCCGGCGCGTAGGCGACGTTCGACACGTTGGCGGTCGAATGGGGTACCTCGTCCGTCATCCGGGGCAGAGGCCGGTTCAGCGAAAGGGATGTGCTCATCGGAACGTCACTCGGCAGAGTCTCGCGCAGCGAATCCTCGGCCGCCGTCCTCTTGCGAGGTTCATCGCCGAAGTACGGATCGTGAATCGGTTTTAAGGCCGCATCGTGTTCCTCGAATCTCGGGTCGGGCACATAGCTGGGAAGCCCTGCTCGAGGCATCGCTCGCTGAGGCGGATCCTGGCGCGGCGTTGGTGAAGGCATTGCGACGGTTGCAGGATCGGTGGCCGGGAACATCGGCAGCGGCCGAGAGATTCCCGGGTGGATGACGCCCAGGGCGCCTTCAATGCGAGCACGGGCCATTTCGTCACGTCCGGCGTGCAAATCGGCTAACGCCTCTTGCAGCAATCGTTCTGCTCGTTCGTGGCTCGATGCGGCGCCGCCGGTAATCGCTGACGCTTGCGCGGCCGCGTGAGGCTGGGCAACCGCGGGCGCGGCCGCCAATGGTGCGGGGGCAGCCGGTCGTTGAGCAGGCCGCTCCGCCGAGGTTGTCGGCCGCTGAGATTGTGAGGCAGACTGAGATGTGGCCGCGTCCAAGCGAAGCCGAGCGCGGGCGATGCCGATCTCGGTAATCAAGTATTCCGGCTTGTATTCGAGCTTTCCAAACGAGGCATGCAGCGCCAGCGCGGCTCGCGCGTAGCGATCGGCGTCATCAAGCCGTTGCTCGTCGAGCGCTTGCAACCCCCGATCGAGAGCCTCGATCGCGCGGGCTTTAAGTCGGTCGGACGCTGGCGGACTCGCAATATGCTCGGGCGGCGACGCTTGCTCAGCAGCGGCTTGCTCAAAAGGAAACATTCGACTTGGGAGCCCGGCGGCGTCGCTGGCCTTTTGCGGCTCCGGAACTTTGGACCCGTCACTGACCGTAGATTCTTTGCCTGCTTTGGGCACCTCTGCCGCTTTCGGCGGGGCAAAAGGATCGCTCGGTTCGCCAGCAGCGGCAACCAAGGCACTCACGGGCTTCTGTGTCGGTACGACCTGGCTTTCCGGTTGATGATGTTCGGGAACCGGGGTCGGCGTTTTTGCGTAGACTCCGCCCGCTCGTTCCTTACGCTCAATCTCCGCCAGCACGTGCTCAGGTCGCACGTCGAACAGGCTGTAGGTTGCATTCAAGCTGGCGGCCTGCTTGGCTAGGCGTCGGGCCTCGTCCAAACGATTGGCTTGCAGCTCGACCGTGGCCTGTCGTAGGAGGTCGAGAGCACGCCGTCGCTCGTCGGCGCTTCCCAGATCGGAAGCCGTCGCATCAGTATCGGCGGCGAGCGCCCCGTCGGCGCTCGGGCGACAAAGCCAGACCGTTAGCCCCAACGAGCTGACACCTAGGAGCGTAAGCCATTTCGATTTCATGGAGCTCCCCTCGCGATCTCCGAGCTCTGGCAATTCCGAAAAGTGCGGCTCACCTCGTGGCATTCCGCGCAACATTTATGCATAGGGAATTCCCTGTAAGGTTTATCGGTTTTATGGGTTCTGCCGATGAGCGCAGTCCCCGGGCCGGGCTCCCCGACCGGATCGATCGGCGCACCCTTTCATTTCATAAGTCCTTGGTTCAACATCAGATCTGAAACGACACCCCGTCAGACCGGTTGCTCGGCCGCACTGAACGGCCGGCCATGACTGGTGGGGCAACTCGAAGCGAGAGCCATATATGCGTCGACGGAGCCTGGGGCTCTTGGGATGTTTGGGGTTGGGACTGCTCACCTCCCTCCTCGCGCTCCCGGGTTGTGAGGACAAGCCCGAGAAGGCTCACGTCCCAGTTCATCCGTTTGCGGGACAGACAGTCACCGTGGCGTTTCCGGCAGCGACCGGTTTCGGCGACGCCTGGAGGGCCGCGCTCGACGAGTGGGGTGAGCAGACGGGAGCGAAGTGCAGCCTTGCGGAGTACGTCCGCGGACCCGGCCTGAAAGAGTTGCCCGCCGCCGATGTGGTCGTGTTGTCCTACGCCGACCTACCTGCGGTCGAGTCGGGCAATCGGCTCGCC
>Ga0210393_10003002_pt1 | contig 13681 bp, 10 predicted proteins | sample IncBWC27OmetaG_FD_160068 | JGI IMG/M metagenome (GOLD analysis project Ga0210393, IMG submission 160068) | Forest soil microbial communities from Barre Woods Harvard Forest LTER site, Petersham, Massachusetts, United States - Inc-BW-C-27-O ... | reverse complement strand
TCGCGGTGGCCTGATTAGCCGTAACCAGCGCCCCTTCTGTGATCGCCGAGCGGCTGATGTGTCCCGTGATCGGAGACAGCACTCGGGTGTAGATCAGATTGATGCGCGCCGTTTCCACCGCCGCCTGCGCCTGCAGGTGCGAGGCCATGGCATTGTCGTAATCCTGCTTGCTGACTGCATTGGCTTCGACCAGCGGCTTGTAGCGCTCCCAGAGTGCGCGCGCGGAAGCATCCACCGCGACGGCGCTGTCGTAACTGGCCTGGTAGGGGGCCGGGTCGATCTGGTAGAGCTGCTGCCCCGCCTTGACCTCGCTGCCCTCGATGAACAGCCGCTTCAGAACGATGCCGTTGACCTGGGGTCGCACGTCGGCGTAACGGTAACCCGCCACGCGTCCGGGAAGCTCAGTAGTGATCGGCACCGCCTGAGCTCGCACGGTCACAACCGAGACTTTCGGCGGTGGAGGAGCGGGCGGCGGGGCCTTATGCTCACAGCCGGCGAGCAGCACCGGGCCTAAGACGGCCAGGCACGCCGCGGCTTGTGCCGCACGGCGGTCGCTGATTACGAGGAGCACGACAAGGAAACCATCAAGTCAGTTCTTCTGTCCGCGTAGCTGTGCGCTGTTTCGCTCTCGATCTTCTTCCAGAACCATAACCCGTAATATCGATGCCGGCGCCCACTCGGGTGTCGGAAAATTCTGACAGCGGCCTTCATCCCTTCGGACAGCACCGGCTACCCGTTATACGCTGCTCGCTCCCGCGACTCATGGCTTGCACTGGTTTGGCGTGAAGTGACACGCCAAATTCGTTTGCCATGCGAAGCGCTACAGCCGCCACCAAAATCGACGCGAAGTAAGAGACCGGTAGGCAACTCGTGACGGCACGCGAAGATCGATTTCCGTACCCGCGCCCGGCTTGCTCCAGAGCGTCAGGTTGGCCCGAATCTTCTTCGCTCGCTCGCGCATACCCAGCAGCCCCCAGTGCCCGGGTCTGCCCGTGCACAGAACATCATCATTCATAGGATAATCGCAGCCTTCTTCGGGACTCGGACTGCCGCCGGATGAATCATAAGTACGATGCCATCGTTATCGGCGCCGGCCAGGCCGGGCCTTCCCTGGCGGCACGGTATGCCGGCGCGGGCAAATCAGTGGCGATCATTGAACGCAAATTCTTTGGTGGCACCTGCGTCAACGCCGGCTGCACTCCGACCAAAACACTGATCGCGAGCGCGCGCGTTGCCTACGATGCACGCCGCGCACACAGTTACGGAATCGAACTCCCTACGGCGAGCGTCACGGTCGACATGCGTGCGGTTCAGGCTCGAAAGAAGCAAGTAGTCGATGCGTCTAGAAACGGCTTGGAGAATTGGATTCGCGGCATGCAAAACTGTGCAGTCTACAAAGGTCACGCGAGGTTCGAATCGGCGCGATCTGTCAGCGTCGATGGGCAGGTACTCACTGCAGAGCAGATCTTTATCAACGTGGGCGGTCGGCCGCGCAGTCCCGCTTTCCCCGGCCTTGACCGTGTCCCCTTCTTGACCAGCACATCGCTGCTCGAACTCGAGGCGCTGCCGCCGCATCTGGTTATCATCGGCGGAAGTTACGTCGGCCTCGAATTCGCGCAAATGTACCGGCGTTTTGGCAGCAATGTCACCGTGATCGAGAAAGAGCCGCGGCTTTTGCCCCGCGAGGATCCGGAAGTGGCCGAAGCGATCCAATCCGCACTCGAAGCGGAGGGTATTCAGCTACGACTCGAGGCTGAGTGCATCGAACTCGCCCAACATGGCGAGTCGGTGATCGCGAACGTGCATTGTTCGGTGGGTGCTCCCCAAGTCACCGGCTCTCATGTACTCATGGCAGTCGGGCGAGCGCCCAACACTGACGACTTGGGTCTTGAAAAGGCCGGCGTGGAAACCAATCACGCCGGGTTTATCACGGTCGATGATGAGCTACGCACCAATGTCCCCGGCATCTGGGCATTGGGCGACTGCAACGGCAAGGGTGCGTTCACGCATACCGCCTACAATGACTACGAAATTGTGGCTGCCAACTTATTCGAGGGGAACCCCAGGCGGCGCTTGAGTGATCGGATTCCCTGCTATGCGCTGTTTGTGGATCCGCCGCTAGGCCGCGTCGGACTCACCGAACGCGACGCCCTGTCCCAAGGCCACGCGATTCGTATCGGCAGTCGACCGATGACAAGGGTCGCGAGGGCGATCGAAAAAGGCGAAACTCGGGGTCTCATGAAAGTGGTGGTCGATGCGCGTTCTAATCTGATTCTCGGGGCCTCGATCCTCGGCGTCGGCGCTGATGAGGCGATTCACTCCATCATCGACGTGATGGCCGCGAAAGTGCCCTATACCACTCTGAAAAACACCGTCCATATCCATCCCACCGTCTCGGAATTGATACCCACGGTGCTCGGCGAACTGGGACCCACCACGGGGTCTTAAGCAGCTCCATCAAGACGTTCATGCCTTTGCTGTAACATTGCAGGATCGCAAGACTGGGGGACTTTGCATGCACCCTATCGCCTCCGGCGCGACATCCGATTGATCGGTTGTTTTGACGCCGCTCCCGCTTCGCACATGAGACCGACTTTTTGCAGGCTTTTCCTCCTCGCGCTGTCTTTCTTCGGGCTGGCCGGCGCCTGGGGCAGCCCGAGCGCGGATGGCGCCGACGTGCCCCAAGCACGGTTCAATCCTGATCCAGTACGGCTAAACGTCATCGAAGGCGATGACCTTCGCTTTTTGCGCGTCTCCGGAATCGAAGGTCTGTCCCAAAACCGCGTAACCCAGATTGTTCAAGATGATCAGGGGTTCATGTGGCTCGCCACACAACACGGCGTCGACCGCTACGATGGATACCAGTTTAGGATGTTTAAGAATGATCCACACCAGGCCAATAGCCTGTGCGGCGTGTTCATGCTGTCGCTGTTCAAGGACCATTCGGGAACCCTGTGGATGGGTTGCGAATACGGTCTCGATCGATTCGATCCAGCGACTGAGATCTTCGTTCACAATCCGATCAGTTCTGGCACGGTACCTCACCAGTCAGATGCAATTCGACATGTCTACGAAGATGCCAATGGAATATTGTGGTTATCCACCGGGCATGGTCTGTGCAAACTGGATCCCCAAACACGAAAGACCACCTGGTACCGCCACAGCGCCGATGATCGCTCAAGCCTGAGCAGCGACGAGATCAAGTCGAGCGGTGCGGACCGTCACGGAGTCTTTTGGGTCGCAAGCGGCGAAGGCTTGGACGCGTTTGATCCCAACACTGGTCATGTGGCCTTTCATGTTCCGCTGCGCGAGCCGCATGAATTGTCCTTCTATGAAGATCGCCGTGGCGTCTTCTGGATTCTGTCGGCCTCCGGCAACGGCTTGGCAATCCTGGATCGTCAGCGCGGTCTGGTGACTCGGTACCTGTTTGCCGAGGATCTGCCCGGTCTACCGCTGACCGGTGTGATCCAAATGCTGGAGGATCGGGAAGGCAACCTATGGATAGGAACCTTGTCTGACGGCCTGCTTCGGTTTGATCGCGAGAACGCACGCTTCATTCGTTATCGCAACGATCCATCGAATCCCGACAGTCTCCCGGAGAATCGAATTACGACTCTGCTCGAGGATCGCGAAGGCAGTATCTGGGTCGGACTTGGTGCGACGCAACCCACTTTTTTCACGCCACGACTACCTCCGTTCAAGAGCCTGCCGTTCGATTCTGGCAATCGCGCGAATCTTGGCGAAAAGTTGGTCGACGTGATATTCGAAGATCACCAGGGGGTTTTGTGGATCGGCACAACCGGGGCGCTGAATCGCTGTGATTCCACAGGACGGCAGTGTACGCACTACGCCATACCGGGGCGCGGCGTAGCCAGCGACGTACTCAGCCTCGCCGAGGACGGCTCGGGAACCTTGTGGGTGGGGACCTCGGGCCAGGGACTCTGTCGGTTCGACAAGACATCGGGTAGTTGCAAAATGTTCCGCCACGTAAGTGGTGATCCAACGAGCGTTAGCAACGACACCATCAGCTACCTTCTAATTGATCGCGAAGGGATCCTGTGGATCGGAACAAGAGATGGCTTGAACAAATTCGATCCGCTGACCGAGCGCTTTACCGCCTACCGCGATGAGACCTCAGCAACATCCGCAGGTCAAATGTGGTCGATGGTGGAAGACGACGACGGCGACTTGTGGATTGGAAGCGAGGGTTCAGGTCTGATGAAATTTGACCGCAAGACCCAACGACTCCGTGCTGGCGCGGCGACCCTCGACAATCCCTACGTCAGTGCGGTGTACATTGATCGCGAAAACAAGCTTTGGGCCGGCACCCTCAATGGGTTGAGTCGCATCGACCTGACCACCGGCACTGCAACGCGGTACGCAGAGGAAAACGGTCTCGCGAGCACCAAAATAAGCTGCATCCTGGAGGATGCAAACGGTGAGTTATGGCTCAGCACCAACAAAGGCATCTCCAAGTTCGATCCTAAGACGGCCACCTCTCAGAATTTTTCCATCGCCGACGGTCTTTCCGGTGATCTCACGGGATATAACGCGTGCTGGAAAAGCACAAATGGAGAAATGTTTTTTGGCGGATTCGCCGGCGCCACCCGATTCAGACCGGAGGACGTGACCAACGATTCCTACGTGCCACCCGTTGCCCTGACGGCGTTCGATCTTTTTGGTGCCCCTGTCAGCATCGGACCCGGGTCGCCGCTCAAGAGAATGATTGGCTTCACCAACGAACTCATCCTGACGCACGACCAGAATAGCTTCTCGTTCCAGTTTTCAGCGCTCAGTTTTCGCAATCCTTCGACGAACCGATACCGCTACAAACTCGAGGGACTGGACCCAAGCTGGCACGAAGTTGGCAGCGGCCAACGTGTAGCGAGCTACACCACACTGCCGGCTGGCGCCTACCGATTCCGCGTTCAGGCCGCGACGGCGCGCGGCCCGTGGAGTGAGCCGGGTCGCACGATCGACGTTACTATCCAGCCGGCCTGGTGGAGCGCCTGGTGGTTCAGAGGGCTCATCGCGATCCTGCTCATCGCCGCGGCTGGGGCACTCTATCTGGGGCGCGTTCGCCAGATCTCGCGACAGTTTCTGATCCGACTGGAAGAACGCGTGAGCGAGCGCACGCGGATCGCGCGCGAGCTGCACGATTCACTGCTGCAGGGCTTCCAAGGGTTGATGTTCCGGCTGCAGGCGGTTCGGCAACTGCTCCCCGAACGTCCCGACGATGCCGCAAAATCCTTGGACTCCGCGCTGCAGGTCGGAGACCAAGCCATCGGCGAGGGGCGCGATGCGGTGGAGAATCTTCGCTCCTCCACCTTCGAGGAAGGCGGCCTGGCGGCCGCGCTCGGGGCGTTGGGCGCGGAGCTCGCTGGCGGGACGGAGCCACCGGCAACGCCCCAGTACCGAGTTGTGGTCGAGGGCGAGCCGCGCGCGCTGAGCGCCGATGTCCGGGACGACATCTACGGGATTGCTCGTGAGGCCGTCCGCAATGCATACCAACACGCGCACGCCCGGCATATTGAGACCGAAGTGACTTTTGGGGAAACGGACCTAATCATCCGCGTACGGGACGATGGGAGCGGTGTCGACTCTGCGATCCTCGCCCGTGGCCAGCGCGCAGGCCACTGGGGACTCCCGGCGATGCGCGAGCGCAGCGAACGCATTGGCGGTCGGTTCAACCTCTGGAGCGAAAGGAATGCGGGGACAGAAATTGAACTGTGTCTAGCGGCCACTATCGCTTATGCAGAGCCTCGGATATCCACCTACGGTTGGATCGGACGACTCTTCAAAAGGAACGGTTAGACGCCAATTCCGTTTCCTGCGCGGGAGAGCATTGGCAGGTTTCGACTATCTGGCTGGAGATCACACCGGCCAGCCTCTCTGCGGCCTGTATATTCTCGGATCCAAGCTGTGTAGCAATCATCCCCAGCCTCAGCACCGTCGCATCATGGTCCTCCATGGGGACGCCGAAGGACAAGGCCGCACGCACCCACGCGTAAGCTCGATACATATTCGGGTTCCCGGTCGCACCGATTTCATAGAGCGTGCCCATATTGGCCATCGCCGGCGTGTAGCTTCGCATCGCGGCGCGCAGAAAATACCTCATCGCCATTCCGGGATTTCTTTTGACTCCCAGTCCCTTCGCGTAGCGGATACCCAGCGTGTTCAGGGCACTGAGTTCTTGATCGGCCTCGCCATCCTCCGCGCTGACACGAGATTCCATCGAATGGGATTCCGCGGCGGTCGCATTGAGCGTCCATAGGCACAAACCCACCGATATCAGCGAGAAGAAAAACCGTCCGCTTTTCATGATTGCACCGGCATCCGAATGGTACGCGGCTCGGGCCTGAGCAGTTCCACACTAATGCGCACGACAATGAGAACCGCGATAAAGATTACGCCGACAATCACTGTCAACTTGATCAACCGGTGCATGGGTCTCTGATGCTTTTTAAATTTCCGTCTGACTGAACCTTTCCTGAGGTTCGTTTCTAAGCAACATTCCACCGATTAACTCGCACTGCTGCGCGTTGGTCAGCACCACCTGCCCGACTGCGAAGTCGCGCATCCAATGCTGATCGTCGTTTGAGTAGTGCGGTCGCGCCGCGCTTAAGACTGTTTCATGTGCTTCCAGGAAGTCATGTATCAGTCGGTTGAGCGCCCTGGGGCCTCGCAGCGGACGGCAGACCTGGGGACTTTGCAGGAATTCGCTGGCGAACACGCCGACCGTGCCGCCCAGTACGCGTATTCGATCCACAATGACATCCACGAGCCTGAGCTGTTCTTGGTAGTGATCATTCAAGGTCCGGCTCAGTTCACCGAACTGGCTGCTCGGCATTTGCAGCCGTGCGTTCTTATACAAGTCGCGCAGTCGAATTGTATGAGTGAGTAACTCTTCCAGAACTGCGCCGGTGGTGCGCGAAGCCGCGCCGGCTGCCGCCGCCGCAACTGCATTGTGCGCGATCCTCATGTTGTTCGGGACAATCATATTGATAGCCTGCCTTACGGATTCAGCGATACCCCTTCGCCGGGCCAAATTGGGTTATTGCACGCTACCGAATGCCGCGGCCGGTGAATTGAATAAAACTCGCCGCCTTTGGACGAACGTGCGACGCTATGGCGGTAGGGAACGGCCTGCGCGCCTCCCGCCGGTTCGCGGGCTACAATCCACATGGACCGCGAAACGAAATCACCGCTGAGTTCCCTGACCCAGCGCACGACCTGAGAGAGAAATCTATGATGCAACTCGGAATGATCGGACTCGGACGGATGGGAGCCAATATGGTGCGTCGCCTGATCAAGGACGGCCATCAATGCGTGGTCTATGACCAGTCGCCGGAGTCGGTACAGAAACTATCGAAAGAGAAGGCGATCGGCGCCTCCTCCCTTGCCGATTTCGTGAAGAAGCTCACGAAACCGCGTGCGATCTGGCTGATGGTGCCCGCGGGCGTGGTGGATAAATCGATCGCGGACCTGCTGCCGCTGCTCGAGAAGGACGACATCGTCATAGACGGCGGCAATTCGTACTACATCGACGATATCCGTCGCGCGAAGGAGCTGGCGGCGAAGGGAATTCACTATGTCGACGTGGGTACGAGTGGCGGCGTGTGGGGATTGGACAGGGGTTACTGCATGATGATCGGCGGTGAAAAGGATGTGGTTACGAACCTGGACCCGATCTTCGCCACGCTGGCGCCCGGCCGCGGGGAGATTCCCCGCACGCCGGGACGCGAGAAACTCGGCGGAACCTCCGAACAGGGCTACCTGCACTGCGGTCCGAACGGCGCCGGTCACTTCGTGAAGATGGTCCACAACGGCATTGAGTATGGAATCATGGCCGCCTATGCCGAGGGTCTGGGCGTATTGCGCGACGCCAACGTCGGCAAGCAGCAGGGCGACGTGGACGCCGAGACGACGCCGTTGCGCGACCCGGAGCATTATCAATACGACCTCGAGCTTGCCGACATCACTGAAGTGTGGCGGCGCGGCAGCGTGATCGCGTCATGGTTGCTCGACCTGACCGCGAATTCCTTGGTGGAGGATCCGAGCCTGGCCAAGTTTGCCGGGCGCGTGTCGGATTCCGGCGAAGGCCGGTGGACGATTAAGGCGGCAATCGACGAAGGGGTGCCCGTGCCGGTGCTCACCGCGGCACTCTATGAACGATTCACATCACGGGGCGCGGCAGATTACCAAAACAAGCTGCTGTCCGCGATGCGCTTTCAGTTCGGTGGCCACTTGGAGAAACCGTCGAAGTGAAGGCAATGATAGAGTGCGAGTGAAGATCATTAGAGCGATTCAATTGTGCGGTTGAACAATTGACGTTTGCCAACTTATCCAGGAGGCCCTCAAATGAACGCCAAGAGATTGCCTGCCCTACTGGCCGCGGCGGCCATTTCCGCTCTCGCAATGCCTACCGTGTTCGCGGCGCCCGCGACAAACGGGTACAAGGCGCCGATGAATGCGTATGGTCAGCCCGATCTCGAGGGCACCTGGACGAACGCAACCTTGACGGTGCTCGAACGGCCCAAGGAGTACGGCACCCGCAATATTATGACGGCCGAAGAAGTCGCGAAGATCGAAGGCAGTAGTGCGCAATTGATCGCCGCGGACGCCGCCCCCAGGGATCCAAAGGTGAAGACCACCGACCTGCCGCACGAGTGCGGTCTAGGATTCAGCGGCGCAGGATGCGGCTACAACGCTGCGTGGATCGATCCGGGCACCACGGTCATGCGGGTCAACGGCGAGCCGCGGAGCTCCTTTATTACCGACCCCGCCGATGGGCGGCTGCCGCCCTACAAGAGCGGCGTCAGGGCGCCCGGCATGGAGCAGTATGCGCACCGCGGCGAAAATCCCGAGAATATGGCCCTGTCTGAACGTTGCCTGAGCTCATTCGGCTACAGTGCCGGACCGGTGATGCTGCCCTTGCTCTACAATAATAATTACGAAATCGCGCAAACCAAGGACACGGTGGCCATAGTGGTCGAAATGGTGCACGACGTGCGCATGATTCGAATCGGCGGCAAGCATCGCACCGACGGGCTCCGGCCATGGATGGGCGACTCCATCGGTTGGTACGAGGGACCAACCTTGGTCGTCGAGACGACCAACTTCCCACAGGCGACGGCGCTTCACGGCGCTTGGAAGGAATTGAAAGTCACGGAACGTTTTACGCGCGTCGGACCGCATCGGATTTTGTATCAATTCAAAGTTCAGGACCCGAGTGTGTGGGACAGCTCGTGGGGCGGCGAATATGAGTTCAGCGCTGCCAAGGGCCGAATTTTCGAGTACGCCTGCCACGAGGGCAACTATGCACTTGCCGACATGCTGGCAGGCGCACGTGCCGATGAAGCGACCGCCGCGGCCAAAAAGACCGCTGCAGCAACGCCTGCGTCCGGCGCGGCAGCGGTGAAGAAGCAATAGCACGAAAGCGGCGTATTCATCGGGGTAACTCATGACCACTACCTGCTTGACGCAACGTACACAACTCAGTCTCGCGTTCGGACCCCGAATCCAAAACGGCTGGTGATTCCGAAACCGCCGGCATCGAAGTGAGACCAGGAGGCAAGGCACCCATGGCGTATGTCTTCGATCGAGAACTACAACGGACCCTGCTCGCCGCCTTTGTGATTACAAGCGGATGGCTTGTAACGGCACACGCCGGCATGGGTGCTCAGAGCGACCCACCGGCGAACGTGGACACATCGGCGGATTTTCCTGACGTCACGGTGTTTGCCCCGCGACTGCCGACCGATGAGGAGTTAGCGGGACACAGCCTGGAAGAATTCGTACTGCACCACGCCACGACGCACTACACGAATATTGACACGACGGGCAACCTGGCGCGTTGGCGTGGCGGTAAGCAGAGTATTTGCCCGCTGACTGAGGGGCTCACCCCCGGTTATAACGCCTTCGTCACGGCGCGCATTCGCGCGCTCGCGGCGTTCGTTGGCGCTCCCGTCCAGTCGGACCTGCAATGCAAAAGCAATGTGCAGGTAATTTTCACGAACAACCCCGAGGAAAGAATGGATGCCGTCCTCAAATGGGCGACGGTTTACTTTCGCAACCGCTATACCGGAGGGATGAAGGAGCTGATCGCGTATCGGAGCGACCACGCGATTCAAGGCTGGTACATGGCCACGAGCGGCGGCGCCATTGTCTTGACGACTGAGGTGGGATTGGTCGGGCTCAGCGTTCTACCCATTTGGCCGAAGATTACCCAGAATTACATCGGGATTGGCCAGACCGGGACGCGGTTGGGCGCCAGCAGCGGCAGTGGGATCGGTATCGGCATCGTCATCCTGGTGGTCGACACGAGCAAGGTGGTCGGCCACACCATCGGGGCGCTCGCCGACTACTTGGCGATGTTGAGCTTGTCGGTGGCGCAATCGCCCGACCACTGCGATCCCCTGCCGAGCATTTTGGATCTTATGTCATCGAGTTGCTCGGCGCGTGCAATGCCCACGGCGATCACCGCCGGCGATCTGGCCTTCTTGAAAGCGCTCTACTACAAAAACACCGGGTTGGGCCCCTCGCTTTCACGATCCGCGATCGAAGACAACATGGTGCAACAGTTCAAGCTTCGCTGAATGAACCTGCCGGCAAAGCATCTGAGTAAATTCAACCACTTGCCGTGCGGCGCCGACCGTCACCGCGGAACATCCGCACCGCAAAAATAGGTCTTAAGTCGCGGCGCCATAGCCGGTAGACTGTCATGCATATGTCATCCGACGCAGCCGCCGCGCTCACTACGAAACATCATAAGGACGGGCGCGAAGTGGAATGGCAGCTCGCGTGTACCGATCTTGGTTCCGTTCGGCGCTGGTTGAGCGAGCACGATACGATCGACGGGCTCACCCTCGAACCGCGCTCCACGCAGCAGATATTCGACACGTACCTCGACACGGATGACTGGCGAATCCATCGCGCGGGCTTCGCGCTGCGTGTCCGGTCCGGTGCCGGAACCACCGAAGCCACGCTCAAATCGCTTCATTCGGCCGGCACGGAGGTCGCAGACCGTCGGGAATTGACTGAAACACTCAGCTGTTCCGACAACGAAGCGATCCGAGAATCAATTGGACCGGTTGGAACCCGCGTCTGCGCCGTGAGCGGAGCGCGCACGTTATTTCCGTTGTTCGAACTGCGCACCTCGAGGCAAAGATTTGCGATCCGCAAGAGTGGCGATGAACGCCAACTCGGCGAGATTGCCCTCGATGAAACCGTGATATCGCGACCCCACGGCGAACCCGAGGCAAGCATGCTTCGCGTCGAGGTGGAGGCCCACACGAAATCACACGAGCGGCTGCGATCGCTGGTGAAGACCCTGCGCAGCAACTGCGCACTCGAGACGTCACTCGATTCGAAGTACTCCCTCGGACTCAGGTCTGTGGGATTGGCGCCGCCCGCGCCGGAGGTCGCCGCAACGACGGTTGATCCTTCCATGACGATGGTCGAAGTCGCGTTGGCGAACCTCAAGCGCTACTGGGCTGCCTGGCATCTGCACGAGCCCGGCGCCAGATTAGGAGACGATCCTGAGGCGTTGCATGACTTGCGGGTCGCCGGTCGTAGACTCGATGCCGTCCTGCGCCAGTTTGAACCGTTTTTGACGCCCGAATATGCCGGGATTCGCGCGACGCTCAAAACCGTATTGACCGCCCTGGGTCACGCCCGCGATCTTGACGTCGCCTTGGGCGAGTTGCAAAGCTTCAGCCGCCAATTGCCGAAATCGGATCGGGCGGGCATCGAACCGCTGAAGGAGCACTTGCTGTCGGAACGCGTCCGGGCGCGTGCGCAAATGCTGAGCGTTCTCGACTCGATCTGGGTGCAGAAGAACCTGCAGGAACTAAACTCCCTGCTGAGCGCACCGGGCGCTGCCCCGGAAGCCTCATCCGCAGCGCCGGCGTTGCACGCGTCCGCCGAATTGGTACGGCGACGGTTCCGCAAGCTGCGCAAGCGGGCCGAAATTCTCGGGGCGGACTCTTCCACCGAGGAGTATCACGAGGTTCGCGGACAAGTGAAGAAGTTGCGTTACGCCTTGGAGGCAGTCGCGGCCCTCTACGGTAAACCCGCCGATGACCTGATTCGTGCGCTGCGCCGTTGGCAGGAGAATCTGGGCGTGCAACAAGACGCTGCCGTGGCCATGCAGCGCTTAAACACCCTCGCGGGCGCAAAACCCAAGGGCATTCCGGCGCAAACCTTGTTTTTGATGGGTCGCCTTGCGGAGCGTCATCTCGGTGATGCTCGGGAGGCTCGGAAACGTTCCGCGACGGGCTATCGAAAAGTACGGCAAAAATGGAAGAAGCTGCGGGCGAAATTCGAAAAGCCGACTGCACATGAGGCGCCGGCGCCCTAGGGCTTTGAAGCGATGGAATTGTTGATCATCCGACACGCGATTGCATTCGAGCGCGACCGCCGTCGTTGGCCCGACGATGCGGCGCGGCCCCTCTCGCCAGCGGGGATCAGGCGCTCGCGGAAAGCGGCGTCCGGACTCAAGGAACTCTGCAAGGTACCCGACCGCCTTCTGACCAGCCCCCTGATTCGGGCCCGGGAGACGGCAAACATTCTGACCGAGGTCGCCGGCTGGCCGCGCGCCGAAATTGCGCCCGAGCTTAAACCTGGGGAGACCGCGGTGGCCGTACTGGCCTTGCTAGGCAGGGATCGCAGCAAGCGCATTGCCCTCATCGGACACCAACCGGATCTTTCGGCGCTGCTCACGGCTTGCCTCCTGAAGGATAACAACGCGTTGCCGATCGAATTGAAGAAAAATGCGGTCGCGTGCCTGGCGTTTGCCGGCAGGGTTCGGGCCGGCAGTGCAGCGCTCAAGTGGCTTGCAACACCGCGCATGTTGCGCGGCTTTCAAAACCGCTGAGGTAACGCAGGAATCCCGCCGGATCCGGTTGCCGAGGAGCACACTACGTTGGTGGAAATCCTAGATGAGTTGACGCCAAATTCAGTAGCTCCGGTCGCCGCCGCCGGAGATGGGGCTGCGAACGGCAAACGCGCCGACGCGATGAAAATCATCGCCGTCACCAACATCAAGGGGGGTGTCGGCAAAACGACCACGGCCGTCAACCTTTCGTACCTGTGTGCGGCCAGCGCCGGCCCCACGCTTCTCTGGGACTTAGATCCCCAGGGAGCTGCGACCTATACCTTAAGAGGCGATCCCGTAGAACACGCGAGCCCAAAGAAACTACTGAACGGCAAGCGTCACCTGCCTGAACTCATCCTCTCGACCGGCTATGCGAACCTGGACCTTTTGCCGGCCGATTTTTCGTATCGAAATTTTGATGTTCACCTCGCCGAGCAAAAGAAGCCCACCGAGCGACTCCTTAAAATGAGCCGATCGTTGCGCGACGTCTATGCCGTGTTATTTCTCGATTGCGCGCCCGGCATCTCGCTGCTGTCGGAGAACGTGCTGCATGCGGCGGACGCGATCATCGTGCCGCTGCTGCCCACCCCGCTGTCGGTGCGCATGCTGGTGCAATTGCACGACTTCATCGCTGCCAAGGGCTGGACGGACTTGAAGCTGCTGCCATTTTTCTCGATGGTCGATCGGCGTAAGTCTCTGCATCACGACATCATCGCCAAGACTCGCGAGCAGTTTCCAACACTGCTCGTCACCGAAGTGCCGTATTCCAGTGAGATCGAACGCATGACTCTGCGCCGGGCGCCA
>Ga0210393_10003001_pt1 | contig 13681 bp, 10 predicted proteins | sample IncBWC27OmetaG_FD_160068 | JGI IMG/M metagenome (GOLD analysis project Ga0210393, IMG submission 160068) | Forest soil microbial communities from Barre Woods Harvard Forest LTER site, Petersham, Massachusetts, United States - Inc-BW-C-27-O ... | reverse complement strand
CGGTGCACCGCTTTCTCGATGGACTGAGTCCGCTACCCGAGCGGCGCGAGGTTGAGCGCTGGATGTCCGACGATCTCTCGGTGCAGCGCTACATCAAGGCGCACAAGAAAGTGTGGTCGATGATCGGTCGGCGCATCGGGGCGAATCCGGTCGATCCGGAAGACGCGTGGGAGTCGGTACAGGATCGTATCGCCGAGCACGACCGGCGCGATCGGTTCTCTCTGCCTGGGCGCGGCATCGAGCATCTGCGCGTTGTCGACGGCGGGCTCGTTGACGGTGTGCCGCGGCGGCACATTCCGTGGCGCGTGCTCTCGGCGAGCGCTGCGGTTCTTTTGATCAGTACGACGTACGTGATCTCGCGTGTAACCACCGTGCGGTCTGTGCCGGTGAGTTATATGGCGATGCGCGGTGAGACGCCGCATGAGCAGCGGCTGCCTGATGGCGCTCGCGTTGTGCTCGCGCCTGACAGCCGTCTCTCGTTTGCCATCGATCGCGTAGGCAATCACGTCGCGACGTTGGTCGGCGAGGCATCGTTCACCGTCGAGCATCGCGCGGATCGCGTCTTCCTCGTGCGCGCGGGCAACATCGAGACGCGGGATCTCGGCACCGAGTTCGACGTGCGTGCCTATCCTGGTAGCGATGCGCGAGTTGCCGTCAAGAGCGGGCGCGTGTCGGTGAAGACGCAGTATGGGAGCGAGATCCTTGAAGGCGGGCGCCTCGGTCAGGTCGACGTCGCCGGCCGTGCGGTGCGTGTGACCGCCGTGAGTGCGGCGTACTTCGACTGGACAGCTGGGCGGTTGGCGTTCACAGATACGCCACTTCGCGAGGTCGCCGAGACGATCGGGCGAAAGTACAATCTCGACATCGAGATTGCCGACGCGAGCCTTGCCGCCGCTCCAGTCACGATCACTGTCGCTGACGGCACAGTGGAGCACACGCTCGGGCTGCTCACGCAGACGGTTGCTGGTCTGCAATACAAACTCGCCGAGCATAAGGTTCAGCTATTCCGGCAATAGGGAACCTGATGTAGTGTGGGGGGCCGTAAAGATGCATCCCCACCTCATTGGGAGGCCTAAGTCCTGGCCTGCACCGCTCGGCGGTTCGCTCTATCGGTTCTCGCGCTGGCCATTTCCGTCGGGTTGGAAGTGGTGCCTTGCCGTGCGCATGCCCAGTCTCCGGCGATTCCCCGGCCCGCTATTTCCTCGCCGACTCCCCTAGATCGGATCGTCACCGTCGATCTTCGCGATGCTACCGTCCGCGAGGCACTCGACGAGATCCACAGATCGACTGGCGTCGACTTCAATTTCGAGACTCTCGTCGTCAATTCACTTGCCCAGAGAGTCACACTCCACGACTCCCGCACCACACTAGCCCGCACCCTCGGCTTCGTTCTCCGCGGCACCGGCCTCGTCGCCCAGCCTTTCGACTCGGCGATCATCGTCCGCCAGGCTTCCCCGTCCGTCGTCCGCGGTCACGTTCTGAACTCGCACACCGGAGCACCTATCCCTGGCGCCACGATCGTCATTGTGGGGCTCTGGCACAGAGGGACAACCACGGATAGTGGGGCGTTCCGTCTCGACTCAGTGCCGAACGGCACCTTCACCGTCGAGGCGCGACTCCTCGGCTATCATCCCCTGCCCCAGACCGTCACGGTCACGCAAGCCAGTCGGCAGACTGTCGAGTTTCGCGTCGAGCAGTTCACGGGTGAGCTCGAACGAGTCGTTGTGACCGGAACGGTTACGCCCACTTTGGTGGCCGACATACCGACGCCCATCAGCGTCATCACGAGCGATGAGATCGCGCAACAGCACATGACGAGGGTGGACGAGATTTTCCGCGGGCAGGTACCGGGGAGCATCGCCTGGGATCAGGGTAAGGACGATTACTTTAGCACGATCAGCGTCCGCGGAATCAATTCTTTCAACATCAACAACATCAAGACTTACATCGACGGCGTCGAGGCTGCCGACCCGGCCTATGCCGCTGTAGACCCGAATAGCATTGATCATGTGGAGGTCATTCGTGGCCCCGAGGCGTCAACGATCTACGGGTCGGATGCCAGTGGCGGCGTCATGCAAATCTTCACGAAGCATGGCGAACGCGCCGTGGGCGACCATCCGACACTGAACGCGTCGGTCTCCGAGGGCGTGGTGCAAGACCCGGCTCAACCCGGCGCGGCTATTGAACAGCGATACGGCGTGTCGTTGGAGAGGGCGCATGGCGACGCAAGCTATGATCTAGGAGCCTCCTATCGACACGCTGGCGCATGGATACCTGGATACTACTCGTCGGATCCAGATGCATACGGCGGCATACGCTTCGACGAGCGGCCTGTCTCTGTACAACTCTCGGCGCGATATCTTGAGCGAACATTCCCAGCGGTCGAATCGCCGGCGCTGGTCGCTACCGGCATCCCCGCGTTCTCAAAGCCCCAGAACACAACCGACACAGAACACGAGCAAACCTACGGTTTGAATGTCTCGTATCGCCCGTTCGACTGGTGGATGCATAGCCTGACTATCGGCTATGATCGCTCCGAATTCAGCGAAGCCCGTACGTCTCCCCAACGCACGAGCCCCGCAGATACACTGCTCGCCCTATTTGATCAATCGGCCGGAAAGGTCTCCATCGCTTACAACTCATCCGCAACCGTATCGATATCCCGTGAGTTGCAAACTGTCGCTACTATCGGCCTCGATCACTACGAACGCTCCGCTGATGAGGTCATCGCGGGCGGCTTGCCCAGTACTGTGGGATTCGTATCTTCGCCGGCCATCACACTCGACCGCAATCCGGTGAGCAACACGGGAACGTTCGGGCAAGTTCAGCTTGGCGCGTACGAACGCATCTTCCTGACCGCCGGACTCCGGGCGGACGAGAATAGCGGCTTTGGGCCTCAATACGGAGTAGCACTCGCTCCGCGATTCGGACTATCGTTCGTTCAATCACTAGGCGATATCGTATTCAAAATCCGGAGTTCTTACGGATCGGCGATTCAACCTGGCTTGCCAGCCCAACGTGATACGGCGACTCTCACGGGAGCCGTTCAACGCGCGAATCTTGCGCTCGCTCCTGAACGTCAAGACGGTGGCGACGGTGGCATTGACCTCGAGTTCGGACATTCCGGTTCGTTTTCGGCGACGTACTATAACCAACGGGCGCATGATCTCATCATCCAAGAGGTGCTGCCCGGCACAACCCAGCAGTTATTGATATTGCAGTATCAGAATGTCGGCGAGATCAAGAACGAGGGATTAGAGGTGAGTGGAACCGTGACGTTGCCGAGCGTTCGCCTCACGGCGCAGTACTCCTATACATCGAGCAAAGTCACCAAGCTCGGTCATGATACGAGCGGGGTATATCGAGTCGGTGATCAAGCCCAGCAGGTCCCACTGACATCGGGAGGAGCTACAGCCAGCGCCTCACCGTGGCGCGGCACGGAACTCTCTGCGGGAGCCACATACATTGGCTATTGGACGGCCATGGATATCGTCAAAGAGCTTAAGAACGATACGCTGCCGCTGCGTGACGATCTGAAGCGATTCCCTGGGTTAGTTAAGTTCCAGCTGGCCATTGAGCAACATATTAGTCGCCAGATCTGGGGTTGGATCAGTGTCGATAACCTCACCGACGTTCATGCCGTCGAGCAGAATGTCGCGTACGTGACGCCCGGACGAACAACGACGGTGGGCTTGCGTCTGCGCTATTAATGGGAGGACGGCGAGATGCCGTCCTCCCATTGATATGCTAGGCGTGGTAACCCGCGACCGGCTCACCGGCCAACGTAGGAGTACCAAGAGTGACTACCGCAACGAACGTTTGCTGCGTACTGGGTGCGACGTAGCCTTGCTTGATAGTGCTGTGCATTGTCTTGCCTTCTCCCGATTGGTTTGGTGTTATACGGCGACGGCGAGGGTCGATGTCGCCGAATCGGTGGTAAGGCCGCGGGCCCCCCACCGGTGATTTATTACCTGCAGCCAGAACTCGAGCGCTAACGTTCGAGTGACCGCGAACAGCACCGCGTCGTCGCCGGTGCGAGCGCGTTCAATTGCCTGGCGCACTTTCGCGATGTCGATACAGCCTAACTCGGCGAGGACCGACGACTTCAGCATAGTTGCAACAGTCGACCCTTCTCGACTCAGAGCCCAGCGGGTGCGGCCGCTGATCGCGCCCTTGTCGCGACGTGCGCGAATAAACTCTGGGAGTACGCCCTTCATCGCCTCGCGCATGACCCACTTCTTGGTCGCCGACTCGATCCGCAACTCGCGAGGCAGGCGAAGGCAGAACTCGACAAATGGGCGATAGAGGTACGGACAGCGCATTTCGATCCCATTCTCGAACTCGCCGCGGTCGATGCACACGGCAAGATGGGGAATGTCGGACTCGATCTGACCCGCGAATTTATAGCCGAGTGGCGCAGCGAGTGCACGGCCCCACGCCGTGCGCTCGTTCAGGCCGAGTTGGCGGGCAAAGCTTGGTGCGATCCAGTCGTGTACCTGCGCCCACCGCGGTGCCGCGAGGCGCCGGAAGGTGGACGGCAGCAGAGGGGCGATCGCGTTGTCGACCGCGTATTTCCAAAATGGCTTCTTACCGAGCACGGACCAACGCCAGAGCTCGCGAATCGTTTCGAGGACCTTGCCGCGTGCGAGCCAGTCGGCGAAGAAATACAAGTTGCCGGCGACGAAGTGGTCGGGGCCTACGCCGCTGAACAAAACTCGACCGCCGGCGTTGCGAACGATAGAACACAGCGCGCGGTTGCGGGCGTACATCGGATACAGAGGGTCGGGCAGGTCGTTGGGCGGCGGTGGTTCGCCGTCGTCCTGCCAGAGCCAGTAGTCGGTGACGGTCTCGAACCGGACGCCGTACTGCTCGACGACGGCGCGTGCGTAATGGGACTCGTCGTCGAGCGAGTCGACCATCATCACGGTGCCGGCGATGCCGTGGGAGATCCGGCCTTCGCGACGCATCGTCTCGGCTAGCGAGACGAGCGAGGAGGAGTCGAGGCCGCCTGAGAGTTGCGACCAACAATTGTCGGCGCCTGTCAGGTTCGAAATGAGCGCGTGCTCGAGCAAAGCGCGGAACTCGGCGCAGCTCTCCTCGGCCGAGGCGTGCTCGGCGGGTTGGAACTCGGCGGCGGACCAGTAGCGCGAGAGAGTCGTGCTGCCGTTCTGGGCCACGAGGACGTGGCCCGGAGGGAAGGCGCGGACGCCGCGGTAAGGCGTGCGGTGGTCGCGGTCGAAGCCCGAGAGAATGAACTCGGCGATGTAGTCGAGGTCATACTCGGTGCCCTCGGCCAGGCGAGCGGCGTGAGAAGAAAATGCCAACTCGTCGGGCTTGGTGCGGTAGTACAGAGGTCTTACACCGAAGGCATCGCGCGCAGCGATTGCCTGGTGAGTCACGGCGTTCTGGGCGACGAAGGCGAAATCGCCGAGGATGTCGCGGACGCACGAGGCGCCGCGAGTGGCGATCGCCGACGCGATCAGATCGAGATCGGAAGCCGAGGAAGGGGCGTGCGCCCACGATTGGAGATCGGCGCGGTTGTCGAGGCGCGCCGTGCCAACGACGGTCCAGTCGCCGCAGCGAACTCCTTCGTCGGCTGGAACACCGTCGGGGCGCACCAGTGTGAAGAACGAGGGCATGAGATCAGGCGAAGGCGACGTAGTGTCGGAGCGCTTCGCGATCCTCGTTGAGCGGCTCGCCTCGGTAGGTTACCCAGGCGTGCGCGCCAAACGGGTACTGTCGCATGCCGAACGTCAGCTCGGCGGAGACACCGCGGCGGCGGAGTAAGTACCAGAGCGCCAAGGATTGCTCGAGGCACTCGATGCGGCCGGGAATCAGTATGGCGGCCGCGACGATCGAGCGCGCGGAGGCATCCAGCGTCGCCGTGTCAGGTTCCGTCGTCGTGGAGAGATCGCGCACGCGCGATTGGAGCAATGCATACGTGCGCGCGAAGCCGATTACGAGCAGCATCAGCTTGATCGCGATCAGCGCGATGGCGCTGTCGATGGCCCGAATTCGCTTCATGATGCGAATTCGCGTCATCATTGGGCACGCTCAAAGCGGACCAAGGAGGCCGCAATCAACTCCGTGGTCATGGTGGAAGCGTCGGCCGCGATCTGTTCGCGCGGCGCATCGTAGCGCGCTTCGAGCGCGTCGACGATCTCGCCGAGCGTGGTCCCACGCTTCAGCATGTCCCAGATGAACGCGCCGCTCTCGTTCAGCGTGTAGTACGCCCCGCCCGAGAGATCGAGCAGCATAGTCTGACCGTGCTGCGTCGCGCGCGACACGCGCGGGGACGCGATGAGACGGTCGGACAACGAAACGGCTGGCTTCCCGCGGGCGCGCCGGAAAAAGCTCGCGATCATCGGAACAGAGGGATCGAACTCGCTGCATACGACCCGTCAGCGGCGCATTCTCACTGACTGCTTGCCTGTGGCGGCACAGTAATGCCCACTGAGTCACACCGCCACTGTAAAATGTTGCCAGAAGCAATACGCGACGAGGACGATACGCAGTTTAGAAAACGGAGTGCTTTTGAACGGTGCGGCTACAACGGATGGCGCAAGAGTTTGCGCGCGATGAGCGCCGAGAACTCATCGGGATCGACGGTCCGCGACAAGAGCATCGGCGTGAGCCCCGTCAACGCCTTACACTCGTCCGCCAACTTTCGCGGCGAGGAATACCCCAGCCGCGGCGCGATGATCTTGAGACGGAGCCCGCCGCGGCGCACCAGGAAGTACACGCGGACCACACGGGCCGATCGCAACAGACCACTAGGGGATGTCAACCCAGCCTTCGTGAGCGCACGGCCGAGCGTCATGCGTGACATACCCGCGACGCGGCGGAAGGCATCGACCGATCTGATTGTTTCCGGGGCACGAAAGAGCTCGGCCAGCGCGCGGCGGAGCTCGGGTCGCACGGTCGTAAGGGCCCCCTCGATCCGAGCCAGCACCCCGTCCGTCAGCGAGGCCGCCGGCGCGGTCTCGAGCAGGTCGCGAAAGTAGGTCGGCCGGTCGTCACAGTTGAAGAGCACGACGTCGCGAACGCCGAGGGCCGCGACATCATGCATAGAGTCCGCGGTGAGGGTCGTGTACACCACGACGTGCACGCCCGGATAACGCGCGAGCAACGGTCCGAGTCGTTCGGCCCCCGGCCGACCAGGGCCTTGCGGATCGACCACCGCGCAATCGGCGCGACCCTGTCGCAACGCTGCGTCCAGCTCCGACATCGTCGCGACCGTCGTGAGCTCATGACGCCCCGCGGCGACCACGCGGAGCGTCTGCAGGAGCCGGTCGGGCAGAAACGCGATGACATCGATCGATCGCGTCGATGGCAGGACGTGATCGGCCAGCGCTGGCAGCACACGCAACCGGCGACCCAGGTGCAACCGCATGGTCAGGATTCAACTCCGGCCAGTGCGCGGATAGCGGTGACGACCCGTGCGACAGCGGGCGTGGCCGCGACGTCCGACGATCCCCGTGCCGCGATCGCTCCGGCGGCGACCGACGGAAGACCGAACTCCAGCGCGAGCTCCGCGGCACGCGAGAACGCACGGCGCGCCCGATCGGGTCGCCCGAACCGCGCGTGCCCCTCCCCGACAAAGAGGGCATAGTGGGCCGCGTGCGTGCCCGTCAGCGATTCCCGGCGCAGGCTGAGCCGGTACTGCTCAAACTCGCTCTCGTTGTGCTCCAGCACCGCCAACCGCATGAGGTTGAGGCCTGCCCACCACCGGAGATCCCGCTGATGCGACGTCGAATGAATGACGAAGTACGCATCGTGCGCCGCCCCACGCAACCCGAGACTGCCGAGCGCGGTCGCGAGATCGTTCAGCGCCCGGTCACGGTTCGCCACATCCTGATACCAGGTGAACGCTTCATATAGAAGGAGTACCGCCCGCTCGTATTCCTGCCGGACAATCGCGACGCCGCCACGATCGTGCAACGCCGCGGCCCGGACCGCCTTGAGCTCTGGCCCGACAGCGTCAAGAATCACCTGGTCGAGCACGGACTCGGCTTCCGGCAGCTCACCGCGTTGCGCCGCGACCGCGGCCAGGCCGACGCGCGCCAGCATCGCGCTGTGCCGATCGCCGATCTCGGAAGCGACGTCGAGACCGAAGCGGTACACCCGGTCAGCCTCCCGGAGTTTGCCCATCATCCGGAGACAGAGGCCGGCACGCACCGCGCAGACCGGCAATGCTCGCGCGTCCGACGCCGATCTCGCATTCATGAGGACTGTGTCATACACGTCGGCCGCCAACGACCACTGGGCGCTATCCTGCAGGACCTGAGCGTAGGCCATGAGACAGTCGTTCACCGGCGCCGCGCGCGCGCTGGAGAATAGCGCGACCGCCGAGGCGAGCTCCTCGAGCGTGCCTCGCATCGCACCCGGCACGACGCGCGCGATCGCTCGTCGAACGGTGACGAATTCACGAAACGTCGGTGCGCGCTCGCGGACGTGGCGCCAGACCCAACGGTCGACGAGCCTGAGCACGACGAGTCCGGCCGACGTCGCCTCCCACTCCGGCGTGCCGGTCTCGGAGGCGCCGAGTGCCTCGAAGTACGCTATGTGGCGGAGCGGGCTGAGACCCTCCTCGCCGCCGCGCGGCTCGTCGCCGAACGCGCATCCGGGGCCTTCAATGGGCATGGACCGGCTTGCGACTGGGGTTACGCCACCGGCGATGCCAACAACCGGGGAATGCAATGGGCGCCAGTAGTATGCGAGTTGCGCGTTGCCCTGCGCGTCGCGCTGGATCTCGACGGCGCGCTCGTATCCGTTACAACACTTGCCCGCATCATCTGGATCGGACCAGACGTGTGCTTCCGGGCCCTGGCAGTAGAATACGCGCTGCTCCATACGCCCCGGGTCCAACATATACCAAATTGGCCATTCGTCCATGATTCTCGCGCTCAACGCTGGCTCGTCGTCCCTCAAGTTCGCCGTGTTCGCGACGGCGGACGCGAAGGCGCGCATCATGTCCGGCGCGCTGGCACGCATCGGCACGCCGGATGGCACGCTGACCGTGCACGGCACGCCATCGGACGAACGGCGCGTTGATCTGCCGGATCATGCCGCCGCGTGGCGCGTACTGACCGAGACGCTCGAGGCACGTCTCGACGTGCGGAGTCTCGCCGCCGTCGGGCATCGCATCGTACACGGCGGCGCGACGTATTTCGGACCCGTGCGCCTCACGTCAACGGTGGAGGACACGTTGCGTGGGCTCATCCCCTTGGCTCCGGAGCACTTGCCGCAAGCACTCGAGGCAATCGACGCGGTGCGGCGATGGTCGCCCGCGCTCGAGCAGATCGCCTGCTTTGACACCGCGTTCCATCGGCGGATGCCGCGGGTGGCCCAACTGTGGGGGCTGACCCGGCCCCTCACGGATCGCGGTGTGATTCGGTACGGGTTCCATGGGCTGTCGTACGAGTACGTGGTCAGCGCCGTGCCGCTGGGCAAACGGGCCATCATCGCGCATCTCGGCAACGGCGCGAGCGTCGCCGCTGTCCTCGACGGTCGAAGTATCGATACCAGTATGGGGATGACGCCGACGGGTGGGCTCGTCATGGGGACGCGATCCGGAGATCTCGATCCCGGCGTCATGCTGTATCTGTTACGCGATATGTCGGTCGGTGACGTCGGGCGTCTCGTCAACCATCAGGCGGGATTGCTCGGGCTCTCAGGCGCGACGAGCGATATGCAGGAATTGCTCGCGCGAACGGATGCCAATTCGAAAGAGGCCATCGACGTGTTTTGTTACCACGTCAAGAAAACCATTGGCGCGTATGCAGCGGCCCTCGCCGGCGTCGATACGATTGTGTTCACTGGCGGTATTGGTGAGCACGCGGTGGCGGTGCGCGAGCAGATTTGCCAGGGGCTGGGATTTCTTGGCGTGCGCATCGACCCGGCACGGAACAGCGCGAACGCTGAGATTATCTCGGCGGACGGCAATGCGGTCACCGTGCGTGTTGTCGCGACCGACGAAGAGCTCATGATCGCGCGACACGTGACCGACGTGCTACGTCACCAATCTCCGACGGCGCCGTGAATCCGCGTAGTACGTCCGAATGCACCCTTGGACCATGCGATTCAGGAGGACATCAGGAGCCGCGCGCGGCGAGCGGCGAATAGCCAGAGGAAGCTCGTGCCAGCAGGTCTTCACGACTACCAGAAGTTGCTCGACGCGCAGGTTGAGATGCTGCCCCTCTCGCGTCAGCCGCTCGATCACGCGATCGAGCACTTGGGCCTCGGGCGCCGGCTCCAACGTGACGTGCTCGATGATCGCCGATCGCAGCGCGTCCGTGGTCTCTACTGGTATGGCTGGCATGCCCGTATCGGGAAGCGAGATTCGCGCCCGTTGAGGCCCGGTTCCCAACTCGTTGACCCATAAGTCGTTGGAACCGAAACACAGCCATAACACGCATGAGACTGTCCCCCGGGGAGGCCAATACTGGTATCACACAGGCGACAGGCGCGATACGTATCGGTCTTGAGTCCCCTCGGCCGATGCCGCCTTCGGGTCCTGCGCATACGACCCGTCGGCGCGCATCATCCATCGCGTCGGGTCATTCAACTCAGTGCTCAAGATCTCCTCGACTTGACGCTGAGCCGTCGCGTCGATGATTGGAGTGGCAACCTCGACGCGGTGCAACAAGTTGCGCATGCGCCAGTCGGCCGAGCCGATCCAATAGTCATCGCCAAAGGCGTAGATGCGGCCATGCTCCAAGAACCGGCCGACAATACTGGAGACCGTAATGCGTTCGGAATGACCCGGCACGCCCGGGCGGAGCGTGCACAGCCCGCGGACGAGGAGGTCGATGCGCGCGCCCGCTTGGGACGCCGTGTACAATGCGCCGATGATTTCCGGGTCGTCGAGGCCGTTGAGCTTCGCGCGAATGCGGCCCTGTTCACCGCGCGCGGCCTCGCGGCCGATGAGCGCTAGCAGCGGGTCGCGCATCGCGTACGGCGACACCAACACGTGGTGGTACGCGGCACGCGTCACATCGCCCGCCGCGAGATCCTCGAATAGCGCCGCGAGCTCGGCGAGGATGTCCTGGCGTGCCGTCAGGATCGCGAAATCCGTATAGTGGGCCGCCGTGATCGAATTCAGATTGCCCGTGCTCACGAAACCGTACGAACCCTCGGGACGGACGATGACGCCGACCTTCCCGTGCACCTTGAGGCCCGGCGGCGCGTGCACCACGCGGCAGCCGGCATCGGTGAGGATTGTGGTCCAACGGAGATTCGGGCTCTCGTCGAAGCGCGCCATGAGCTCGACGACCACCAGGACGTCCTTGCCCGCTTGGGCCGCGCGCACCAGCGCCGAGATCACGCGGGAGTCGCGCTCGGTGCGATAGATCGTGCAGCGCACCGCTTTGACCTCCGGGTCGGCGGCCGCATCATCTAACATCCGACCCACGGAGGCCGTGAACGAGTCGTAGGGAAAATGGACGAACACGTCGCCCGTGCGCAGCCGCTCCCAGATGGATTGCGACTCCGGAATCGGGATGCGCTGGTGGAACGATGGGTACGTGAGATCGTCTCGCTTGATCGACGCGATGGACGAGAGCGCATCGAGTGACACGACCGGCCCGTCGGTCTCGAAGACGTCGCACGCATCGAGCGTCGCGCCGCTCGCGCCGATCGCTTGTGCTTCGGCGCTGAACATTGCGAGGAGTTGCTTGCGGATCGCGCGCGGCATCGAGCAGTTCACCTCGAGGCGAACGACCGGCGCGTGTTCGCGGCGGGCGAGCAAGGCCTCGGCCGCCGAGACGGGGTCTCCGCTCGGGCGTTTCCCGAGTCGCGTATCGGAAGCGCGCGTGACTCGCAGGACGAATGCCTTTGCCTCGGGTCCCGCGTCTGGGCACAGGATACCGGCGTGGAGCAGCATCAGCTCCTCGAGCGCCATGTACTCGGTGCCCGGCACGAGCTCGATCGCGCGGGGTAGCGTGCGGGGAATGGGCACAATGACCAGCTTGCCGTCGCTCTGACGCACCACGACCAACGCGAGGGAAAGCGACGGAAGATGCGGGAGCCCGTCGCCGCCGACGGCCGCAAATACGGGAAGGATGTGATCCGTGAAGTACCGCTCGGCGATTTCGCGGGATGAGGGCGAAAGCTCGGTCCAACGACTCAAGTGAATGCCGGCATCGGCGAACGCGGGACGACACTGGGTGCGGAACCACTCGCGCCCATGGTGCAGGAGCGCACCGGCGCCCTTCGCGGCCTGCATCGTGTCGTGAATCAGCGTCTGGACGTCCGTACCGCGGGCGCCTATCCCACCGTCGGTATCCGTGAAGTCCGGCTCGAACACGCCCTTCCCCGCCAGCCACGCTTTCGCCTCGCCAACATGGACGGTGAAGAACTCGTCGAGATTCCCGCCGAGGATGGCGAGAAAGCGCGCGCGCTCGCAGAGCGGCGTGCGCGGATGCTGCGCGAGTGCCAGGACATGGGCATTGAACTCGAGCAGCGTATCGTGCGTGTCATCGTCATCGGGTGCGCGCCAACCGGGGGCCTCGGCGATCGCGCTAGAGTCCAGTGCCATATCCGAAATAGAATCGGGTGCCGTCCGTCCCGTGGACCAGGAGGAAGTTCGCCGTCACCTTACCCGAAAATGGCGCGAGGAACAGACCGCCACCGTAACCATCGTGCCACGTCGAGGAGTGCTCGCCCGGCAGCCACACGCGGCCGATGTCGTTCAAGGCGATGAGCCCGAACGTCGTACGCACTAAAATCAGCGGCTGGAAGATCGGCAGCTCGACTTGCGCGTTGCCGAATGCCGACGCGGTCCCGGTGAAGCGGTCGGCGATGTAGCCACGCACGCTGAACGGCTCGCCGGGGGCGCTGCCGCCGATGTGCGCCATGTCCTCGTAGGGCGCCGTGCCCCAGAGCTTCTCGCCGCCGATGCGGAGCGCGAGCGTCGGCCGCACCGCGGCGTCGGCCGGCGGCGACAGATAAGTGCCGATGGTTGCCCGCGTTTTTCCGTACGAGGTGAGCGAGTTCCAGAGGTCCGGCACGCCGCGGCCGAAGACGTTGATGAGCACGCCGCTCTTCGCGTACCCCCTGTCGTCGCGCGTGTCGTACCGGAAGTCGACCGTCCCGCCGATCGAGCCGAACGGTCCTTCGCCGCCGTAGGGCTTTGTTTGATCGATGAATTGCCCCTTAAAAACCGTACCCGTCTGCCAATAGCGAAGGAATGGCGACACCGTGAGCGATGTGGTCCCATTGAATGGGAGCGTCAATCCCGGATTGAACTGGAAGTACGACTGGCGCTCCCGATAGAACGACTCCCCGAAACCGTTGTTCAGGCTCGGATTGAACGTCGTGTTGTTGCCGTAGCCGAAGAACCACGCGAACTGCGACGTGATCGCGGATACATGCCACGTCCAGAGCTCGCGGCTCCCGACGGGACGGAGCTGGCCCAAGTAGTCGAATCCTCCGCCACCGGGCCCGCTGGCATAGGCGACCGTGAAGCTGTTGCTCAACGCCCATGGCTGCCGGCGAAACCCATAGTCGTTGCAGGTCATGTTGAGCCCGAAGCCCACCCCGACGTCCGACCCGCCGGCGGCGCCGGGCTCCGTTATGCACGACTCGCCGACATCGCGCACCAGCGTGCCGGGCGGCACCTTGGGTCCCATGAACCGGCGACTGTCGACGCCGACGGCGTGTGCATCGACTACGCGCACCG
>Ga0210393_10002999_pt1 | contig 13688 bp, 10 predicted proteins | sample IncBWC27OmetaG_FD_160068 | JGI IMG/M metagenome (GOLD analysis project Ga0210393, IMG submission 160068) | Forest soil microbial communities from Barre Woods Harvard Forest LTER site, Petersham, Massachusetts, United States - Inc-BW-C-27-O ... | reverse complement strand
GCCCGATAACTCCCAGCACGCGCTCGCGCAGTTCCCGGCCCATGTAATTGTTGCGCTCGGCCCAGCGTCCCTCGCGGAGCAGCCGATCTTTCGCGCGAACCTGATGGGTGAGTGCCAGCATCCAGCCTAGAGTCGCCTCGGCCACTGAACGATCAACGGCTCCGGCCGCGATGAGCAGTGCCACATCGGCCGCGGTGCAGGCAGCAACATCAACACTGTCGTATCCGACGCCGAACCGCGCGATCACTAGCAACTCGGAGCTTGAGGAAACCGATGTCGCAGTCACTCGCGGTGTGAGCACGATCACCGCGTTGGCATGGGCAATCTGATCGGAATCGATCTCCGGTCGATGTTCGGCGAAGGGGCGGCAGGCGATGCGGGGATGTTCGTCGAACACACCCAACCCAAGATCGCGATAGCAGGGGCGGCCATCAGCTCCAAAGAAATCAGCAGTCAAAGCGACTTGAAACGGCTTTACTGCCATGGGTTCCCCTCGACGGTTGCGCAGCGTTCGTCGACAACGATCCGCTCGGGAACGGGTCCGGCATAAACCCAAAGCATGGCCATCGGCTCGGGCGATTCGTTGATGAAATAGTGGACCCGTCCGCGCGGTTGCAGGGCCGTCGCGCAGCCGAACATCGAATAGCGGCGACCTTCTACGACGCAGGTTGCGGTGCCGTCGATGATGCAAATCGACTCGTCGAAGTCGTGAACATGGGCGGGCAGTCGGCCGCGGGGATAAAACAGGCCGTAACCACCGCTCATCTCAATGCCGGGGACCAGGTCTTTATTGAAAAAGTCGATGAATGCCGTGAAGGGTCCCGCCTCATAGCGCGGAGCGGTGCGAAACCAATTCACGCGCTCGGGGCCGTCGCTGGCAATCGCAGGTCGCATCGCGCGTCGCGAAAACGCGTGGTCCACGAGCACTCGCGTCGGTGATGACGTGGCCATTGCGACGTGCAAAACAGCCGGAGTAGTGGCACCAGAGGCCTTCACGAAATGCGCCACGCCTGGCGGAATCACGAGGTTGTCAAGTTCGCTCAACTCGTAGCAACGCCCCTCGATTTCGACCGTCGCCTGTCCGCTGAGCAAGGTCACCGACTCAGTAAAAGGATGTGTGTGGTAAGGCAGCTCGGCCCCCGCGTCGAAGGTAACAATCCCCGTCGTCAGGTTTTGAGCCCGATTGTGCGCTCCGACGAGGCACTCGAATCGGACCCCTGGAGCGATTTCGACTACGCTGCCAGTGCCGCGCGGATTGATCACCTCGTTGCGGTCGGGACGCATCGACTCGGGAGGCCGCTGAAGCGGCGCGGCCGTCGGCGATCGAGGGAATTCTTTTGTCGGCTCGGGATTCAAGCGCCACCCGTTCCGTGCAGACGCCGTCGCGAAAAGTCGAACGACGGGTCGTGTCATGATTATTGGGACTGAGCGTCTGGCATTCCACCAACTTCCGCTGGGGTTGGCAAAGCATCCGACAATCGCTTATTAGATTGAGGAGCACCCGACGGATAATTCCGGGCCATCATCGCCGCCGCTTCCAACCCCAGAAACTAGGCGCCCGTCATGAAACTCCCCCTTCCGCGTCGATCCCGAGTTGCCCGGTTTCTGCTGTGGGCCGCTGTCGCTGCATTTTGTGGCACGCTCGCTTCGGTCAGCCTGGCAGCCGGCACAACACCTGCGAATGTCATGGCCGAGCTGAAATTCGAGTCGGCCAAAGATCATGCCGACCCGTTCAATCAGGTGCAGCTCGACGTCGTTTTCGTCGATCCGGCGGGCAAGGAATTTCGTGTCCCGGCCTTCTGGGACGGCGGAAAGATCTGGCGGGTGCGCTATTCGTCGGGGCTGGTCGGAGCACATCGCTACGAAACGAAGTGTTCGGACAAATCGGATTACGGGTTGCAGGGCCAACACGGAACGATCGAAATCGCCCCGTATCGCGGGAGGAACCCGCTCTATGTGCATGGCCCCCTGCGGGTGATGCGCGATCATCGGCACTTCGAGCTTGCCGACGGCACGCCGTTCTTGTGGTTGGGTGACACTTGGTGGATGGGGCTCTGCAAACGCCTGCATTTCCCGGACGAATTCGCCACGCTCGCTCATGACCGCATCCAAAAAGGCTTCAACGTCGTGCAGATCGTCGCCGGACTTTATCCCGACATGCCGGCGTTCGATCCGCGCGGGGAGAACGAAGGCGGTTTTCCTTGGACCAAGGACTACCACACGATTCGCCCCGAATACTTCGATGCCGCCGACCGCCGCATTTTCGCTCTGGTCGATTCGGGGCTGACGCCGTGCGTGGTGGGCGCCTGGGGATATCACCTGCCCTGGCTGGGCATCGACCGCATGAAGCAGCACTGGCGTTACCTGGTTGCTCGCTACGGCGCGCTGCCGGTCTGCTGGTGCGTGGCCGGCGAACTCACGATGCCCTTCTACCTCTCGAAGACGAAGGATCAGGACTCGGAGTTTCAGCGCGAGGGCTGGACGGAAATCGCGCGAGAGCTGCACCGCATAGATCCGTTCCACCGCCTGGTGACCGGCCACCCGCCGAAGACGGCTCGCCACTCGTTCGTCGATCAATCGGTTCTCGACTTCGACATGTTGCAAACGGGGCACAGCGATCGTCACAGCATTCCGAACACCGTCAACTTCATCCGCAAATCGTACAACGCTTCTCCCACGCTGCCGGTCGTCCTAGGCGAAGTCACCTACGAAGGTATTCTCGACACCTGTTTCGAGGACGTGCAGCGGTTCATGGTCTGGTGCAGTTACTTGTCGGGAACGGCTGGCCACACCTACGGAGCCAACGGCATTTGGCAGCTCAATCGACGCGAGCAGCCGTATGGCAAGTCGCCGCACGGCGGCAACTGGGGCAACCGGCCGTGGGACGATGCGATGAATCTGCCGGGTTCGCGACAGGTCGGCCTCGCGAAACGCTTGCTGGAGAAATTCGACTGGTGGAAATTCGAGCCGCATCCTGAATGGGCGAGTTGGCAACGCAAGGAATCCAAGCACGGTGAGTTCGAAGTCCCTTACGCGGCCGGAATCCCCGACCAAGTTCGTGTGATCTATGTCCCCTTCGCCGAGCCTGCGACGCTGCACAAACTAGGGGCGAATGCGACGTGCTCGATCCGTCAGTTCGATCCGCGCACGGGCGAGATGAAACACGCCAAGACGGCGACCGCCGACGCGCACGGCGACTTGATTTGCACACCCGAATTTCCGAAAGGCGATTGGCTGGCCATTGTGGAACCGCCGGCAAAGGCACACGCCGCCGTTTCATTGCATCCAGCTAACCCGCGCTATTTCCTGTTCCGCGGCAGGCCGCTCGCGCTGATTGCGGCCACCGAGCACTATGGGTCGGTGATCAACCGCGCCTTTGACTTTGATCGTTATCTCGCCGACGCGGCTAACAAACACCAGACGATGACGCGCACCTTTCTGCTCTTCCGCGAGCAGCAATCGGCTCGCAATCCGTCGTCTCCCTGCAAGCCCGAATCGCCCGAGTTCGTAACCCCCTGGCCGCGGATCGGGCCGGGCAACGCCATCGACGGCGAGCCGCGCTACGACCTCGATCAGTGGAATCCCGAATACTTTGAGCGACTGCATCAGTTTCTGTCGCGGGCATCGGACCTCGGGATCGTCGTCGAGCTGACCCTCTTCAGCAACACCTACGGCGACGGCGTCTGGGCCCTCAACCCGTTGCGAGCTGAGAACAACTTGCAGGGCGTCGGCAAGATCCCGTGGTACCAGTACAACACGCTCCACAACGAGCCGCTGCTCGAACGTCAACTGGCGTACGCCCGCAAGATTCTCGAAGAGACCAGCCGCTACGACAACGTCTACTACGAGATCTGCAACGAGCCCGGAGGCAACGCCGATGCGCACGCTAGCGTCGCCGACGTCGACGCCTGGCAAGAGCGCGTCGCGCAACTCGTTCGCGATGAGCTTGCTCGCCTCCATCGGCCGCACCTCATCTTCGGGTCACAGGCCTTCAGTTACCGGCCTACGTTTCGGCAGGAATTGGACGCCTCATTCACGCAGAAAATGTTCGACGCGGTCGACGTGCATCCGCTCCCCGGAATGGTTTTGGCCGGCAAGGACTACATGCTCGGCAATTTCATGTCGAAGCAGCTGACGCTCAAGGATTTTCGCGATTTCTGCCGCGCGACGCAGGCCTTTCCCAAGCCCTGCGTCCCCGATGAAGACAATGCCGCATCGATGTATCGCGATCCCGTCGGCTGGACGATTCATCGCAAACGCGCCTGGACAGCGCTGCTTTCGCAATGTCACTACGATTACATCGACTTCTCGATCACCGTCGGCTCAGAGACTGGCACGCGGCAGTCGAATCGGATGATTCGGACTTGGATGAAGCACCTCTCCGACTTCATGCAGACGATTGATTTTGTCCACGCGCATTCGGCTCCGGAATGGATCAGTCAGGCGCCGACCCACGTCGTCAACTCGGCACTGGCGCTGCCGGGCGGCGGACATGTGGCTTACCTCGCCGACGATCGCGAAGTGGGCGACCCCAATTCCGGCCGTCCCATCTCGGGAAGCCTCTGGGTCCGAATTCCTCCGGGACGTCACGACGTGCGTTTCTTTTCGCCGACCGACGGCACCTATTCGCCCGCGACCCACATCAACGGGAGCGAGAAGCCCGTTTCGATCGCCTTTGCGCCGTTCGAGCACGATTTGGTAGTCGAGGTGAGTCGTTCGTCGCCTCTGTGACCTTAGCCAATGGAAGGAAGTGATCCATGAACGAAAACCGGATCCAGATCTGGCGTCGCGCCTTGTTGGCATCAGCTCTCGTCGTTAGTTTCGCCGGAGTGAATGCGAAGGGCTCCGACCACAAATCGTCGCCCGATGCTGCGCAGCCAATCTTCAAAAACGTCCGGGATTACAAGTGGACGAAGATCCTTCCCGACCTCGGCGATAGCTCCCCCGAGATCTGCGTCGTGCACATCGACCCGAAGACTCAGGCCACCAAGTTGATGATCCGCACACCCAAGGGCATTCACATCCGCAAGCACTGGCACAGCCACAATGAAACGCATTCCGTGATCCACGGCACCGTGCTCTTCGCGTGCGACGGCCAAAAGATGGAACTCGGCCCGGGGTCATTCAACTTCATGCCAGCCAAAATGCCCCACGAAGCCTGGCTTCCCGCGGGCTCGCTGACATTTATCACTGTGGACGGAGCTTGGGACGTGAATTGGGTGGACGGCGCACCGACGGCGGCGGACCTCACAAGATAGGATGAGCCACTCGCTCAAAAACCCCCGGTCAGTCCTCAGCCCATCGCGGCTGCGGCCAGTGCCTCAAGTTTCTGGTCGAGCTGGGCAGCGGTCGGTGTGATTTGGTCGTTGCCGAATTGGCCGAACAGCGAAGAAGGCTTGTCGTACTCGAAGCAGGTTTGGCTGGCACCATTTTCGCCGCCGTCATTCTCGTAAAGCAGAACCCGCAACGGGGCATACAGGCCGGCGCGCAGATCGTGTTGCGTCATCTGAATGGCGATTGCCGGGTTGCCGATGATGTACTGGATGGCCTTTCGCGGGCGGTCGACGAGGTTCAGCAGCGAGCCGTGATCGCTCGCGCCGAATAGCATCAGGCCGCTGGGGCCGGCCATCGAATCGACGTGGGCAATCGCTTTCTGCCGATCTCCGGTGGCAATGGCCAACCGCACCACTTCAGGATCGAACCGTCCCAGTTGCCGCGTGAGGGCGATCGCGACTTCCTCGAATGGCTTAGTGGTCGTCAGGCAGACGTGTTCTGCGACGAAACGAGTTTCGCTCATGGGCCGAACCTCCTCGAGCAATTATTCGGCAACTAACCACCTGCCGACAACCCGTGCCGGATTTGAGCAATCGCCAATCGATGCCTATCCTTTCCGCCGTGTAAGAAGGCAGGCAGCGAGACGGTCGCGCGAGTTCAATCGCGGATCGCGCGTTCCAATCGAGGTTGTTGTGGCACTGACACAACAAATTCCCGGAAAACTGAGGCGTCAAAGAATCGGATCGTGCGCTCATGTTGCGTTCGGGAAACGCCGGATGTTGACGAAACTCCGCATGACGGAGTTTTCATAATTGGATCCCTTCTGTCCGGCGGAGCGCACTATGCTTTTCTTGCGTCACGACCCAAACGTTTTTCGTCGCTCGATGAGAAGCTTGGGTGTTTTTTGCCTTGCACGTCCGGCGAGGCAGACCTGTCACCAAAAAGCGAGAGGACTACCATGAAAAACTTCAAGATGCTCGTCAAACAGTTCTTGGCTTCTGAAGACGGCCCCACCGCGGTGGAATATGCCGTGATGCTGGCGCTGATTGTCGTTGTGTGCTTGGGCGCCATTCAGGCGGTCGGCACGAACGCGAACGCGAAGTTCAACCAGGTTCAGAACGCGCTCACCTAGAGCGACGTCTCCGACCTGATTTGAATCGGGGCGACGCTGAGGCCGAGCCTGGTGGTGACCTAACCGGTCGACACCCGACTCCGCCGAAGCGTTCGCCCTTTTTTCATTTTGCGCGTCATCTTACGCGGCTCGGATCAGGCGGTTTCGCCCAAGAGACCGCGAGCCAGTTTATCGAGGGCATCACTCTCGATCTGGCGGACGCGCTCGCGCGTCAGACCCAAGGTTTCGCCGATTTCCTTCAAGGTCTTGGGCTCGGAGTCGTCCAGGCCAAAACGCATTCGCAGAATGATGGCTTCCCGCGATTCCATCTTCTGGAGCATTCCGAACACGTGGACGAGATTGTCGCTGTCGACGAGCTCGTCCTCCGGAGCCTTGGTTCGCTCGTCGGCGATCATTTCGCCCAGCGACCATCCCGACTCGGCCTGATCCGTCTGCGGAGTCGAGTTGTAGAGCTGAATCGCCTTCTTGACGATTCGCAATTTCTTTTTCGGCAGCCCCAGTTCCAGGGCCACTTCGTCCATCGTCGGCGTGCGGCCGAATTGATCCTGCAACTTGGCCGTCGCCCGCCGCCACTTCGAGAGCAGCTCGACCATGTAAGCCGGAATGCGGATCGTCTTGGCCGAGTTCACCAGCGCCCGTTTGATCGATTGCTTGATCCAATAACTTGCGTAGGTGCTGAAGCGGGTGTTCATCGTCGGGTCGAAACCCTCGACGGCGCGCAGCAGGCCGAGGTTGCCCTCTTCGATCAAATCTTGCAGGGGCAGCCCTTTGCCTGTATAGGCGCGGGCGATGTTGACGACCAGCCGCAGGTTCGCGCGAACCATGCGATCCCGCGCCTCCTTATTCCCCTGCTCGATGCTGTAGGAAAGCTCCTTTTCCTCGTTGGCGGTCAACAGGGCGGTCTCGTTGATCTCGCGGAGGTAGGTTTCGAGCGGAGACTGGACGGCAGTAACGGTTCTGCGGCGGGTGACTTTTTGCATGGGGTTCCTGTGGTCGTTTTCGAGTGGCGGCGGATGCTCAATGGGCTGGGTGCTGACTCGATCCTCGCGGTGTAAGCAGAAAGCCACAAACGCCCCGGTTCGCGGGGCGTACAATCAGGGATCTGTTGAGCGTCGACGGGATCTGACCGGCCGGGGGCGCGCCCCGGTGGTCGGTCAGGATCCGGTCGGCGGGACTTGGTGAGTCGAAGAGAGGCCCGATTGCCTGAGGTGATTTATCGGAGCCGGCTGGCGAGATCCTCTATCAGAAGAAGATCGGGCGCTACATTTTCCCGCCTTAAAGGGGGCAAACTGCGCAATAATAACGGCCCTCCGGACAGGGGCCGGAGGGCCGCAAAGTTTCGCACAATGCTATCAGTTCATCCGATCGCGCCACATTCGCGCGATCATTCGGGCGCTGCTGGTTAGGGCGCTGAGGATTCTTCCGACTCATTCTCCGCTTCGGAAGGACCTCCACCCATGCTAAACAGCGGTCCAGCCGCAGCACTGCCGGTGCCGCCCTTGAGTTCCTCGCGGGCAACCGCCGCTCCACGGGGCTGACCCGACTCGTCGGTCCCTTCTACGGCCTCGCCCTCGCTGCCCGGAACACGCCGACTGAGACCGATTTTTCGCTCCGCACTGTCGACGCGCAGCACGCGAACTTCGATCTCCTGGCCGACTTTGACGATCTCTTCCGGATTGTCGACCTTGTGGTCGGCCAACTCGGAAATGTGCAACAGGCCTTCCAACTCCGGCTCGAGTTCGACGAAGACACCAAAATTCGTGATCTTGGTGACCTTGCCGGTGACGACGGTGCCGGGCTGGAACTTGTCGGGAATCGTCGTCTCCCACGGATCGCCGGCCAACTGCTTGAGGCCCAGGGCAATCCGCTTGCGATCTTCGTCGACCGAGATCACCTGGCACTCGACGATGTCGCCCCGCTTGAGCATCTCGTTGGCGTGCGAAATCTTGCGCGTCCACGACATGTCGCTGACGTGCAACAGCCCGTCGACTCCCTCTTCCAACTCGATGAACGCACCGTAGTTGGTGAGATTGCGGACGGTGCCTTGCACCTTGCTGCCGGGCGGATACTTTTCGGCGACTTTTTCCCACGGGTTCGGCTGGGTCTGCTTCATGCCCAGCGAAATCTCTTGCTTGTCCTGATTGATGCCGAGCACCACCACTTCGACCTCGTCGCCAATGTTGACGAGCTCGCTGGGGTGATTGATCCGCTTCGTCCAGGACATCTCGCTGATGTGCACGAGCCCCTCGATGCCGTCTTCGAGCTTCACGAAGGCACCGTACGACATCACGTTGACGACTTCACCCTTCACCTTGGTGCCAACCGGGTACTTCTCGTTGACGAGTTCCCAAGGGCTGGGGAATTTCTGCTTGAGGCCCAGCGCGATCTTCTCGCGATCGCGATCGACGTTGAGGATCATCACTTCGATCTCGTCGTCGATCTTCACCATCTCGGACGGATGGCTGATGCGGCCCCAGCTCATGTCGGTGATGTGCAACAGGCCGTCGATGCCGCCGAGGTCGACGAACGCGCCGAAGTCGGCGATGTTCTTGACCGTGCCTTTGCGCATCTGGCCCGGAGCGATCTCCGACAACAGCGCTTGCTTCATCTTCTCGCGCTTGTCTTCGATCAGTTTGCGGCGTGAAACAACAATATTTCGCCGCTGCTCGTCGATTTTCAGGATCACGCACTCGATCTCACGATCGATGTACATGCCGATATCGGGCGGACGGCGGATGTCGACCTGGCTGGCCGGCAGAAAGACGTTGACGCCGATGTTGACCAGCAGACCACCCTTGATCTTGCGAACGACCTTCCCTTTGACGACGTCGCCTTCCTGGTGGCTCTTGATGACCTTTTCCCACTCGCGCATGCGGTCGGCTTTGCGCTTCGAGAGCAGGATCAGGCCAAAGTCGTCCTCCACCTCTTCCAGCAGGACGTCGACCTTTTCCCCCGGCTTCGGCGGCTCAGCAGCATCGGCCCATTCTTCGAGCGGGACAATGCCTTCGCTCTTGTAGCCAATGTCAACCAGCACATCTTCACCGTCGATACGGATGATGGTGCCGGAGACCGTCTTGTTGACGTCGAACGAGCTGGCGCGCTCGTCGTAGAGCACGTCCATCTGAGCGTCGTCCTGATGCCAATCATTCAGCGACTCGCCCAGCGCATTTTCGAGATCGGTTTCGTTGACGTTGAATTCACGAATGAGGTTGCGGTCGACCATAAACGCAAAGAATCCATTTCCGTCGGCGACTGCCCGCGGCCATATGCCGCCCGAGAGCACCGACAAACCAAGCGTTAGAGAAATTGCGCGAGACGTCGGCGCAGAACCCGACCGCACCTTCCAGACACCTCGCCCGAACTCAGAACTATAACAGAACTTATCCCCAGGACAACGGCAGCAGGGGCAATGCCCCTGCACCCGGTGCGGCCGGCCCTGGGTGAGGTGGATCGCTTCTCGCCGCGGCTACGCTGAGCGGGCTGAGCTAGGCTTGTGCGGGCTCGCCGATGTTCGTCCGCGCGGAATGCGCACGTTCCTCTCGGTCGGCGGTGCGCCCCCCAAAATCGCTGGTGCATCAGGCGACATCGCGATCTATCTCACCGCGGTCTGCCTGGTAGCCCGACGGGGTCGGGTCTGTCATTCACCCCGGATCTGTGCCTAAGCCCCAACGGGGCGGGATTCTAAAGCCCAGGTCGGAGCGCAGCGGAGGCCTGGGATCCAATGCCGCTCGAGATGCGTAAGGAGCCCCATCGGGGCGAGACAAAGCTGAGCCCGTGAATCATCGACGAACGCTCGAATACCCCGTCCTTGGCGATTGGATGGCGTCCTCACTAATAGCTTGACGGGACCTGCCGACATCCAAACGAACGGGTCCCGTCCCAATTCGCGCAAGTGTCCGGACCTGGTTCAGGTTGTGCCGCAACCTTTGTAAGCATCGTCAGTTAAATGCGATCCGATTCCCCGCCCGCCGATCTGCTCGCGGTCCCAGTGTTCGAGTCCCGTCCTGGGCACTGGGTCACCGGGTCGCCGGGTCGGGTCACATTGTTTCACTAGGGAACTGACCCGGTGACCCGGTGACCAGAATCTGAACAGCTCTTGTTCCGTGCAATTGAGTCCGTCCGACCCCAGGCGCACCGCGATCGTCGCCCTCAAGGCAGGCCCATCATCGATCCTACGCTCCGCAACGCCGCGCGTTGAGCCCGAGTTTCTACGCGCGTAGAAACAACAACCATTTCCGACGCTTCCGCGCCTGGCTATCGTCTGTCGACAGGGAGGCCCGATCTGCTTCCAAGAGCCGACTCAAACCTCGACAGCGATTCACCGAGCCCGCATGACCCTGTTCCGACGGTTCGCCCTGATCCTGTGCATTGCCTTTTGGCAAGGCGGATTCATGTTTTACGGCGGAGTCGTCGTACCGGTCGGCGCTTCGGTTTTGGGATCCGAAACCGAGCAGGGCTTCATCACACAAGCGGTGACAAACTACCTCAACATCGCTGGCGTGGTCTGCGTAATCGTCTGGGCTGTCGCGCTGAGATTCGACGGCCCGCGTGCGTCGCGGACCGCGCGGGCCGGCTGGATCCTCTGGTCACTCATTGCTGCAGCCCTCAGCATCCAAACCGGCCTCCACGCCGTCATGGACCGCTGGCTCGACACGGCCAGCCGGACGATTCTCGACGAGAGGAAATTCCTCCGATTTCACGAAGCTTACATCACGACGAGCACGATCCAATGGCTCCTTTGCCTGGCACTTTTGGCGGTGACATTGGGCGCATGGAGCACACCGAAAGATTCCCTCTCCCATTCCGATGGGAGAGGATCAGGGTGAGGGCGGAATTTGCCTCCGCAAGGACTAGTGCACGGCCGCACGCAACCGGCGCCCGCCTGGGCCCGCTTATTAGGTTCGTGTGCCTTTGAGCCCCGAAGGGGCGACACTCCCCTAGCCACGGGCGCGAGCCCGTGGAAACTGTCGGCTCCGCGTCCCGAAGCCCCGGAGGGGCGACAGAGCGGAAGTCGAACGCCCTTTAGTTTGCTGTGTGACGACGAGCATGGCATCGCCCCGGATCGCGACGCAATTCTCTGTCGCCCACTTCCGGGGCTTAATGCGTTTGATGCCGACCCGATCCACCGGTTTGCACCGGTGGCAAGGAGAGTTCCGCCCCTTCGGTGCTAAAAGGCGCGCCGCTTGCTGACTCCTGTTTTGCCTCCGTTGACACTCCCTCAGCCGTGCTGTAAGAACCAATGCAGGCCCCCATCGTCTAGCGGCCCAGGATCCGGGGTTCTCAGTCCCGTGACGAGGGTTCAAATCCCTCTGGGGGTACTTTTTTGGCTAGTCGCGCTCGACCTGCGAGCGATGTCGAACAGCACTCAGGCCGGCCCTGCCGGCCGTTTTTTTGCGCCCGGCCTTCACACAAAAACTCTTCGACGGCAACATCCAAGGACTTGGAAATGCCCCGCGATTACAGCAACTACCAAAAGAAGATTATCAAGCGGTTTTACGACAACCGCGAAGGCATCGACTCGCTCAAGCTGAGCGAGATCACCACCGATCTGTACCTGGCCGAGGGGAAGAAGAAGGATCGGCTCTGGAAGCAGGCCGGCGAGATCATGGTGCGGCTGAACGTGCCTAAGTCGCGTATCGAGCATGTGCTGAAGACGGCGAATCCGGCGATCTTGGCTGAGGTTGTCAACGATCTGCAGAAGGGACTCATTCGCCCGGCCGAGAAACCAAAGCCTGCGGCACCGCCTCCGGATGAGGTGTAGAGTCGCTGGCGAAAGATGAGGTCGCTGAGGCGTTGCCTTAAGGAGCCGCGCACGCAGTAAGCGGTTCTTCCTCTTGCGCAAAGCGACGAACGTGCTCGTTCCGTTGCCGCCGCAAAATTGAAGACACCGCTTACTTCGTGCGCGGCTCCTTAACACCAACAAAACGCGCCTGCGCATTTTTCTGCGCAAACCTGTTGACACCCTCCCGCGCGGTCGGTAAGCTTAGTGTTCTAAGCGTATGATACTAAGCGACACGGAGGAGGTGTCCCGGATGAATGCGGCGTCGACCCCGACTGAACGGGAACTCGAGATTCTCAAGATCCTCTGGGATCGAGGCGAGGCCTCGGTTCGCGATGTCTATGAGCAGATGCGTCAAACTGCGCCGATCGTGCAGAACACGGTGCAGGCGTTTTTGCGGACGATGGAAGATAAAGGGCTCGTTCGCCATCGAGTCGAGGGGCGAACGTTTATCTACAAGCCCGTGGTGCCGCGGGCTCAGACGACGAAGCAACTGACCACCGAGTTCGTGCAGCACGTCTTCGACGGAGCCATCGATCAGCTCGTGGAGACAGCTTTCTCGCATCACACGCCGTCCGAGGCGGAGCTGACGCGATTGGAAGAACTCGTGGCCGAGGTCCGCGCGGCACGCGGCAAACAACCCCGTTCGGAAAGGCGTCGCCCATGAAAGACTTCATCGACGTAATTGTCAGCAACGGGACCGTTTTGATCGTGGGCGCCACGTTGTTGCTTGCGTTTGGATGCCTGGCCGTGGCCGCACATCGCTCGCCCGTACACCGGCAGCGGCTGGCCGAATTTGCGATCACCTCGACGCTCATCTGGCTGATCCTGGCGGTCACGCCGCTGCCGCGGCCGTTGGCGCGCGGATTCTTCTTTGACCTTTCCAAGTCGATCTCGCAGAAGGCTCCGACGCCGAGCGGCCCGACGCAGCCGGAGAAAATGCAGATCGACAAAACGCAGCCATCGCTCTCGGCCTCTGCTCAACCGGCCTCGCCGGCTACCGCGGATCTGGCCCAAGCCTTGCCACTGCTGACAACGGCCACGATGAACGGCGTCGTCCTGAGCGATCAAATTTCAAGCGAAATGCTGGCTCAGCAAGGGGAATCGATCACTCCAAAATCTCTGATCCTCGAGGTCACACCCAAGGAGGAGACGATCGAGCCGTCGCCTGCGGAGGTCGCTCCGGCCACGTTGAGCGCTCGCTCTGTGACATTCCTGCGAGCGAATTGGAAGTTCCTGCTGCTTGGCGTCTACGGGTTTGGCGTCGCCTTGTGCGCGGGTTGGATTCTGTTGGGTCGGGGATTGCTTGCGTTCATCGTCCGCACGTCCAAGAAGCCGGAATACTGGCTCAACGAACTCTTTGCCGACTTGTGCGAGGAACGGGGCACTTTGAACGTCTGGCTCGTACTGTCCGATCGTTATACGCGGGCCATGTCGTTCGGCATCCGACGGCCGACGATCGTGATGCCTTCGGCGATCTGTGTCCCCGAGAACGCCGAGATT
>Ga0210393_10002998_pt1 | contig 13688 bp, 19 predicted proteins | sample IncBWC27OmetaG_FD_160068 | JGI IMG/M metagenome (GOLD analysis project Ga0210393, IMG submission 160068) | Forest soil microbial communities from Barre Woods Harvard Forest LTER site, Petersham, Massachusetts, United States - Inc-BW-C-27-O ... | reverse complement strand
AGCCTATCCTACACTACGCCGCCGCCTCGTCGCGGTGGGTACGAGAAGGTGCTTTCGGGTGCACTCGAATCATCGCTCGACACTCCGGGGAGCAATGTAGAACGTCTTCCAGCCTGTCTCTGGGCTGAAAAACTCGATGTCGGCACCTTTTTCTTCGAATTGTGTACCGGGCAGGTCGAAATAGTTCTAGCCATCATCGAACTTTCGTCGAAGAATCGATTGAGCCCGTTTTAAACGCAATAACTTCACTGGGATATGCAAGACCGTACATTAGACTCTTGGGTTTTCCGCAAGTTTCCGGATTCCAGCCCCATCGAAGTCGCGCTCGCTGCGGAGCGAATTGAGTCTGTTGACCTCGAAGAATACCAGCGGGCATTCTGGCTTTGGCGACGACGGCCATCGGAAGTCAGCATTTTGTTGCATCTCCTGATTTTCGGCGTAGGCGCACTCATCCATATTCCGTTGATTCTCGCCGATGACTTCGTCGTTTTTGCGATCTACCACGTAATTTATGTCTGCGTCGTGATCGCCTGCGTTGGACGATTTCTCTGGCTGGAATCGCGATATCGTCGTTGGAAACAGGATTACTTTCGTGCTCTGGCCAGGATGGAATAGTCGAAGGCTTCCAGCCCGGGCCCAAAGGGCCGTATCTGGTGATAAAAGACCTTACTTTGCTTTGATACTGAGGGGTAGGCCCGCCGCGCCGGCATAGAAGACGATTAACTCGGCTGGTTGATTGGTCGTGTAGCCACGGTGAGTTATATTGACGCACTCCGCTAAGGCTTGCCCCGCATGGATTGCCTGGCGTTCCCGGGTATCCCTTTTCTCCAAAGTAATTTCTCCGGACAGAACATACCCGGCGTTGATCATCGGGTGCTGATGCCAATCCAGCGCCGTATTTGGCGGGACAGCGATTTTGAGAACCGTAATTTCGGGTTGTCCAGTCGGATAACCAGCGTACCGGGTTCCATCCCAGGAATGAGTTGTCTGGAGCAGCTTTTCCACTTTGATTCCGGGGTCGTGCGCATACGACCAGCTCGATAAGAAGAAAAAGCAGCATGGCCCGGTAAGAACTGCGAATTGAAATAGCCTTTTGATCATGGTCGAAAGTATCGACTCGCCAAGGAGATGACTGTCAAACTAAAGTCGATATGGATAAGCCGCTCTTTGTCTTTGCCCATGGCGCCGGCGCGCCCTCTTCGCATCCGTGGATGCAACGCTGGATTGAGAGGCTGACGGCAATCGGGACCGTCAGCGCGTTCGACTACCCGTACATGAAAAGCTTGAGCAGACGTCCTGACCCGCTGCCGAAGCTCATTGAGGCCCATCGTCAGGCGTTGGGTCAAGCCCGGCTGGGACACCGCGGGCCCGCCGTTCTTATCGGAAAAAGCCTCGGAGCGCGGGTCGGATGCCACTTGGCCCTGGAAGAGGAAGTTGCCGCAGTGATCTGCCTGAGTTACCCCCTGTGCGGCGGAGGTGATCCGGCGAAGCTGCGAGCGGAGGTGCTCCGAAAATTGTCCACCCCAATCCTATTTGTACAGGGCACCCGCGACCGTCTTTGCCCGTTGCTTCTGCTGGAGAGCGTTCGACGAGAGATGAAAGCGGTAAATAAACTCCACATTGTCGAAGGCGGGGACCATTCACTGCTTGTCACTCAAGCCCGACTTAAGGCAGGCGGCGAAACCCAAGAGACCGTCGACCGGCGCGTGCTGGAGGCTATTCGAAGTTTTTTGGAAAGGTGAGGCTTGCCGGTGAAGTCGAGCCGGGGTGCGAAGGGTTCCTTCGAATAAGATCCTTTGAAATTACCTGATACCGTGTACGGTTCCGTCCTTTGGTGAGCGGTCCGGTCAGGCTGCTGTGCGTTTTTTGGCTTTTTTCACGGTTCCCAAGCTTTCCTGCAGGGCAGCAACCAAGTCGATCACGTTGCTCTTGGCAGTCTTAGGCGCGGGCGCCTTACGCTTTTGGCCTTTTGCCTTAGCCTCGATCAACTTCCGGACCTCTTCGGTGTAAGTGTCCTTGTATTTTGCTGGATCGAACTTACCAGCCATTCCTTCGATCAGTTTGGTGGCAAGAGATACTTCGCTGGCCGAAATTTTTTCGTTCGACGGTAACGAGAGCTCCTCCATGGATCGAATTTCCGTGCCGAACCGAAGAGCGTTCAGGACCAACCCCTGGTCCTGAGCCTTTAGTACGCAGAGATTTTCTCTGTTGCGCAGGACAAATTGGGCGATGCCGACCTTGCCAGTCTTCGACAGTGCTTCTCGCAGAAGCGCATACGCCTTGCCCGCACTTTTGTCCGGTTCGAGATAATACGGTTTTTCGAAGTACAGGCTGGAGATCTCGGATTCATCGACAAACTCCTGGATCTCAATGACCCCGGATTTATCCGGAGAAACGTCGTCGAGTTCTTCGTCCGAAAGAATCACGTATTGACCTTTCTCGACTTCGTAGCCCCTGACGATTTCTTCTGCGGAAACTTCCTTCCCGGTTGACTCAGCGACGCGCTGGAAGCGGATTCTTGAGAGATCTTTCTTATAAAGCATGTGAGATGCTAAGCCCTGGCTTTCAGTGGCTGAGTAGAGCCTGACAGGGATGTTTACCAGACCAAAGGCGATCGAGCCTTTCCAGATCGATTTCATTGCAAACCGAGATCATAAACTGCAACCGAACATCCGTCTACACGGTAGTGTACCGTCTTCACCGACATTCTCGAACTGGACGCTCTCGGAAGTTAGATGGAATCGGGATCTGGCATTGTCCCAAGCTGCTTGGGAATCGATAACAAAGAAACAAAGGGAGAATTCTGGCGAAGCCGAACGGCTCGTTCACTGGAATCTTCGAGCAATCTAATCACTTGCAGCGGAGACCACAGGGTGAGGATGATGTACCACTCCCATTCATTTTCGCTGACTGCAGTTGCGGACTTTGCCGTGGCCAATTTCGATCGCAATCGCTCAGCGAAGTGGCGGAGCAAGCCCGGTTCCTTCCTGAGAACCAAGGCGATCCTTCGATGCAAATCCATCCGACGGAAATCGAGATTTTCTTGATCCATATCATTCTCCAGCGACGAGAAAATCGTCCTCGCGCTGGGGAATCGAAAGTTACAAAACCGTCATAATTTTTGCGGGAATCACAGGAAGTTACAGAAGGTAAAGCCCATTTTGGCCGAAAAAAAATGCAAGCTATTTCGGAGCAGTCGTTTTACTGGGGGCGGCTTTGGGTTTTGCTGCGACCTGTTTGTCGATTTCATCCAGGATGGCCGTGGCTTTGTCCCCTATGCGATGACGTTCTTATCGCTGAGCTGAGCGGTGACTCCGAAACCTGTGAGAGCTTCCATTTGGCTACTGACTTTACGATGCCCCAAGCCTCTGGACGCGGCCATTTTCACACCTGCTGGTGGCTTAATCCGCTTCGGTTCCGCAGTTGTGTGCGTTTTCATAGGAACGGCTCGATTTAGTAGTCGCTGGCTCAATGATTTGAGCAGCGCTTTGGCATATGCCTGGTCGTAGCATTTTGAAACAACGTAGGTCACCAGCAGAGCTCTTGCACTAGAAACTAAGAACAGTCCGAATGGCGACAAGACAGGATTCAGGAGTCAGAATTCAGGAGTCAGAAGAAGAAGTGAGGAATGGATCTCCGGTTTGTCGATGGTGGTGGGTTGATGGCTTTTGGACTTGATTCAAGACATGAATCTTATTTTTTGCTCCCGCAATACGTTGCCTCCAACTCCTGGCTGCTGATTTTTTTTTGCGAGCGGCGCCGTCAAAATCCAGCGTCTTTAAGGGCTTGGGCTAACCGGCGTTTGCCGTCGGTTTCGATGATCTCGCCGTGTCCGACGATAATTCGGTCAAAGTCCCACGTCATCAGGGCCTCGACGGATCGACGAAAAGCCGGCCGGTCCTTGATCGCCATTCGAAACGGCCTCGACATGCCCGGATGGTGTTGGGAGCCGACAGCGCAGAGCACCAAAAAGCGAGTCCAGCCCGAAGTGTCGGGACCAAAATTAAAAAGCAGGTCGCCGACGATCAAGGAGCGCGAAGGATGGTGAAAGACGACATGCTCCTGCATGCTCGGGATCCCTTCCAGTCGCAAGACCCTGAGCTCGTCGCCCCAGGCTGCCGGCGCGGGAATGAGCGGCTCGGTCGGGAAGCCGACTATTTCTGTAAAGCCATTCGGCGCTAGAAAGGGGATATTGAGGAAGGATTGCCGTCCCTGCTTGGCGAAAGTGTCGTGCCGGAGCATGACATCCAGGATCCAGGCCGGTTTGCCGAGGCGCAAGATGCCGGCGACATCCTCCGGCGTGAACGGCCCGGTCGAGTGGATGACGAGTGCGCCCGAGCGCAGGCGCACGATCGTTACCACGCGCCGCAAATCTCCGCCAAAGAGCCGGAGCGAGTAGGGGAGCACCCAAAGATTTTCAGCCAGTTGTTTCACGAGCGCAGGCGGCGTATCTGAGCGCGGGAAGCAGGTTTCATCGTGGACTGATCAGTCAGCAACGTTTGGAGCGTCTATTCCCAAGGCATCGGCCAAGTCCAGCAAATGATCTTGCTCTTGCTCGATGATCTTTCGAAGTATTTCTCCAAGCGCGAATTCACCTATCGCATCAGCTTGGCGAATCCGTTGCCGATAATTCACAATCGTCTGCCTTTCGTTTTCCAAGTCAAACCGGAGCATATCTTCGGCCTTGCTGGAAATTTTGACTTCTTGCGGGGTGCTGGTCGGCGTGCCGTTTAAATAATCGATCTGTCGAGCAAGTAGCAATGCATGGCTAAGTTCTTCCGCAGCGTGACCTTCAAGTTCCGTGGCAATATTGTTGTAAGCCGCCCCTTTGATCGTCTGACTATAGATCGTGTAAGCGATGATGGCCTGGTACTCGCGAGATAGATCCTCGTTGAGCAGTTCGACCATGCGCTCCCGGCTAATTTTGAAATCTTCGCTCATATATTTTTCTACTCTCCGAAGTCGTTGAAGAATAGACAAGTCTGTGGTTGGTCGAACCGCGAAAAAGGGGCGTTTCGCTTCGCCCGCCAGGCATCCTTCCCCGGTCGCCATTCCCACTGCGTGGCCGAACGCCGGACGTCGAACGTGGTGCAAAGGAAGTTTGCCGGAGAAGGTGAAATCTGCTACGTCGCGTTCATGGTGAAAACCGCCTCGCACACCGGGAGGGACGCTTCGGTCGCCCCTCAGGCCTTCGTTTTAGTGCATGGTGCCTGGCATGGAGGCTGGTGCTGGCGTCGGGTGGCCGAGGCTCTAAGCGCCGCTGGGCACGTGGTTTTCACACCGACGTTGACTGGCCTCGGAGAGCGAGCCCATCTGTTACAACCCGGCTTAACGATTGAACACTTCGCCACCGACGTGGCCAAGGTCATCGAAACCGAAGAGCTTCAGCGCGTGGTCCTGGTCGGTCACAGCTTTGCCGGCGGCCCGATTTCCGTGGTCGCCGATCGCAAGCCTGAGGCCCTGAAGCGCCTGATTTATTTGGATGCCTTGCTGCTGGAGAATGGCCAAAGTGGATTTAGCAAGCTTGATCCGGTCATCGTAGCCCAGCGCCTGAAACTCGCCCAAGAGTCCAGTGAAGGCTTAACCATTCCACCGCCGCCTCCGGCGGCGTTCGGGGTGACCGAGACGCACGACGCGGCGTGGCTGCGGCGGCGGTTGACTCCGCAGCCGCTGAACTCCTATCAAGAACCAATTCGGCTGAACCATCCGCTCGGCAACGGAGTCAAGAAGACCTACATCGCTTGCACCGACCCCGCGTATGGGCCCTTAGTTCCAACCCACCAGTGGGCCAAGCGGCAGAACGGATGGCAATATCTGGAGTTTGCCAGCGGTCACGACGCCATGGTGATTCGCCCGGAAGCCTTGACAGAAGTATTGGTTGACTGCGCCTCAGAATTGTAAGGAGCCAAAGCCAAGGAGCCAAGGAGCCAAGGAGCCAGGATTCAGGAGTCAGAAGTCAGGAGCACTGGAGTGTTGGAGGAGAAATATAATGGGGGGTGGTGTCGCCTTTTTTTGCGGCGCCTCAGCTCGACTCCCGGCCCTTGACTTCCTGTCTCCCATCTCCTGGCTCCTTAGCTCCTTGGCTCCTTGGCTCCTTGGCTCCTTAGATGGTGCTTACCCGAGCGCATTGCTTTGACAAGTTATCAAGGCGTTCGGATATTTCAGCCAGTGAGCAATCTGGATCTCAATGACTTACTCGATGGCTGGCCGCACGAGCCGGGGCAAGTAAAAGCCCGTAAGATTGTCGGACGCGACGGCTGCGAAAAAATCCAGCTCAGGATCGATCTTGGCTTGATCCAAATGGAGCTGAATGGGCGTCCGGATGGAGTTCGTCCGCACGGCTTCGAATCGTTGTTACATTATCACCAGGCGAAATCAGCGATGGTAAAGACCGCCGACCAGGGGTACGCGCTCTCGGAAGCGGACGTATCCGCGTTACAACAGGAGGGAGCCCAATATTACCACCGTTACCTGAGCCTGTTCCAACTCCGGGACTTTCAAAATGTCATTCGCGATACCGAACGAAATCTGGAGATGTTGGACTTTGTCAGCGAACATGCGACCGATGAAGATTCCAAGTGGACCTTGGAACAGTTTCGGCCCTACGTCATCATGATGAATACGAGAGCTCGAGCATCGCTGGAGTTAAAGGAAGGCAATACGGGCGAGGCGGTAAGGCTGATTGAGGTAGGCAAAGCAAAAATTGAGACCTTCTATCGAGCGATCGGCCAACCGGAATGGATCGAGTCGAGCAATGAGCTGGCTTTCTTAAGCGATTGGCTGAAGGAGGTTCGCGACGCGGTGCCGCTGACGCCTTTGGAGCTAATGGAGCGTGACTTGAAGCGGGCCATTGCGGACGAAGCGTACGAGCGTGCGGCGGAATTGCGCGATGCAATCCGTTCCCTGCGGATCTCGAAGAGATTACCGGGTGAATCAATCGATCATTAAGATATCGAGTCAGGGGGGCCGTATCGGTTTTCTGGATAGATTCTGTCCATGAAAAAGCTGGTCCTGTTGCTCGCGCTGCTCTTGTGCGTCGGACTAATCTGGTTCGGTGCCGGGCGGCGCGCAGCCGCGACGAACGATGGGTACAGCAAGACGCTCCGAGAAGCCAACGAACAGAAGATTCTCTTGATTAGCGTCGGAAGCGAACCGCGCACCCTGGATCCTCAGGAAGCGCAGGGGGTGACGGAGCATCACATTATCATGTCGATGATCGAGGGGTTAGTTGCGCCGAGCATCGACGATCAAGCCAAGGTTGTCCCTGGCATGGCGGACCGCTGGGTACACAACGAAGACCATTCCGTTTGGACGTTTCACCTCGGGGAGGATCGAAAGTGGTCTGACGGCGAGCCGGTCAAAGCCGGGGATTTTGTCTTCTCGTACAAAAGGATGCTGACGGCGTCATTCGGCGCGCAGTACGCCGAAAACCTCTTCATCCTGAAAGGTGCGGAGGACTATTACACCGGTAAAATCTCCGATTTCGACCAAGTCGGGGTGAAGGCACTCGATGATCAGACGTTACGGCTCGAGTTGGTCGGCCCCACGCCGTATCTGCTCTCGATGGTGCAGCATGATTCCTGGCTTCCGGTTTGTCCGAGTGCGATTTTAAAGTTCGGAAGCATCGATACACGCGACAGCAAGTGGACGCGAGCCGAGAACTATGTGGGGAACGGTCCGTTCAAGATGAAGAGTTGGTATCCCAACGACGTGATAGAGGTGGTCCGTAATCCGCTCTACTGGGATGCGGCCAATGTTAAATTGAACGGCATCAATTTTTATTCGATTGAGAATTTGAATACGCAGGAGCGCGCGTTCCAGGCTGGCCAATTGCATAAGACCGACCAGATCCCGCTGGATAAAGTGCCCTATTATCGCCGCACGCATCCGGAGCTCATCCGGATCGATCCCTACGAAGGCGTTTATTTCTACCGTATTAACATTGCCCGGAAACCACTGGACAATCCGAAAGTTCGATTGGCGTTGAGCCTTGCTGTGGACCGAGATGCGATCGTGAAAAATATCCTGAGAGAAGACCAGAAACCTGCCACCGGGTACACGCCGCCCGGGATGGGGGAATACCAGCCGCTGCACAGGACAACGTATGACCCGGTGCGTGCGCGTGAGCTGCTGGCGGAAGCGGGTTATCCGAACGGGAAAGGGTTTCCCAAATTTACCATTCATTTCAACACCCTGGAATCACATCGGGCGATTGCCGAAGCGATCCAACAGATGTGGAAGGAAGAGTTGAATATTGAAGTCGCGCTGGAGAATCAGGAATGGAAGGTCTACCTGGACACGCAGAACAATAAGAACTATGACCTCTCGCGTTCCGCATGGATCGGAGATTTCATGGACCCGGTCACGTTCCTGAGCATGTGGACGAGCGGCAACGGCAACAATAATACCAATTGGGGCAACCCAAAGTTCGACGCCCTCATCGAGCAGGCCGCCAGAACAGGGGATCCCGAGCGCCGCCTCGGAATTCTCCACGACGCGGAAGACTTATTTCTCAGCGAACTGCCAGTGGTGCCGGTGTACTGGTACACCAATGCCTATTTAATACAGCCATCCGTCCAGAATTGGAATCCGCTCGTGCTGGGTAACCACAACTACAAGTATATCGACCTGAAGGGTGAGGGTGATTTGGCAAAATGATTAAGATCATCGTGGGGCGTTTATTGCAGCTGATTCCGGTAATCTGGATGATTCTGACCCTAACATTCTTTATGTCAAAGAGGGTGCCGGGCGGTCCTTTCAGCGCCGAACGTCAGGCCACGCCGGAAGTTATTGCGAGACTGAATGCCTACTATGGCCTGGATAAGCCACTCTGGGAGCAATATCTCGGGTATCTGGGAAAATTTGTCCGCTTCGATTTGGGGCCTTCCTATACCTATCAAAGCGAATCGGTCAACGAAGTGATTGCCCGTTCGTTTCCGATCTCATTGCAGATTGGAACCTTGGCTTTTGGGATTGCTGCGGTGCTAGGCATCACCGCCGGAGTGATCGCGGCCGCGAACAAGAACAAACTCTGGGACTATTTTCCGATGTCGCTGTCGATGCTTGGGATCTGTCTGCCGACGTTCGTCTTGGGGCCTATACTCGCATTGCTCTTCGGGCTGGTTCTGAGGCTCGCACCGGTCAGTGGTTGGCATGGACTGAGTTATGTGCCGTTCCATCCGATGATTATGCCAGCCGTCACGCTTGGGCTGTTCTATTCTGCTTACATCGCCCGTTTAACTCGCGGCGGGATGCTTGACATTTTAAGTCAGGATTTCATCCGGACTGCTCGTGCCAAAGGGGTCCCTGATCATGAAATCATTCTGAAACACGCGCTCCGCGGCGGATTGCTCCCTGTGGTGGCATTTCTCGGTCCGGCGTTTGCCGGACTCCTTAGCGGCTCCTTTGTGGTGGAAAAGGTTTTTAACGTCCCGGGAATTGGCCAGGAATTTATCAAGTCGGTGTTCAATCGTGACTATCCGCTTGTCTTGGGTACGGTCGCTTTTTTTGGAGTTTTGATCGTGGTTTTTAATCTGGTCTCGGACATCATCCAGGCCCTGATGGATCCCAAATCGCAGAAATAGGAAAATGAACCCCGCCACCACGGCTTCGATGGAACCCGTTCCGATCCAGGTAGGGAATTTGGAACCAGGGACGTCGCTTTGGAAGGATGCGTGGTACCGCCTCAGAAAGAATCACGTCGCCCTGTTTGGTTTATACGCGTTTTGTTCGATTGCCATCCTTTGTCTGATTGGTCCGTATTTTACCGGGCGCACCTACGAGCAAACGGAGATCAGCCTGAAAGCAAGTGCTCCGATGGAGCCGATCTTTTTCCGTTCCGAGGCTCTCAAAACGGGGGAGCCGAAGAAAAGCTTCGTGGCGCTCTCCAATCTGGAAGACGAATTCCTGGATAAGACAAAATCGGATCGCACAGAAATTGTCGCCAAAATTGCCAGAGGCGACACTTACCTCGAGGGCAAGATCACTTATGGGCCGTCCCCGCGAAGATACCTGTTCGGTACCGATCCGCTCGGTCGTGATTTGCTGACGCGCGTTTTAATCGGAGGACGGATCTCGCTGGCGGTCGGTTTTGCGGCAACCATCGTCTCGGTTTGCATCGGGGTATTGTGGGGCGCGACAGCGGGTTTTGTGGGCGGGAAGACGGACACTGTAATGATGCGTTTCGCGGATATTCTCTACGCGCTGCCCTTTACGGTGATCGTTATTCTCCTCATGGTGATGTTCGGCAGGAATATCATTCTTCTCTTTGTCGCGATCGGGGCGGTGGAATGGCTGACGATGGCTCGCATTGTTCGCGGTCAGATCATTTCGTTGAAAAACCAGGAATTCATTGAAGCGGCAATTTCGCTGGGCCTCCCTGGGCACCGGATCTTGTTTCGCCATCTGATCCCAAACGTGTTGGGTCCTATCATCATCTACGCTACGCTGACTTTTCCGCAGGTGATGCTTCTGGAGGCAATCCTGAGTTTTCTCGGTCTAGGAGTACAACCCCCGCTTAGTTCCTGGGGCGTCTTGATCGATGAAGGATCCCGCACGATGGAGACGTCGATCTGGTTGCTGATTTGCCCTGCCTTTTTCTTCTCGTTAACGCTCTTCTCATTGAATTTTCTCGGAGACGGTCTGCGGGACGCGCTCGATCCGAAATCGTCGAAGGAATAGCCTGAGACAGAATTCAGGAGTCAGAATTCAGGATTCAGTCAGGTGCCGGGAGCCCTCGAGGTCGACCGATTGGAGCGAAGCGAGGCGGCCCGAAGGGCCAAGATAGGTGCGCCCAGGGTCACGCCCCATAGGCGCTAAGATAATTGTGAGGCGCCTCGATGGGCGAATGGCCTTTGGTCCCGGAGGGACAGCACGATAGTAGCCAGGCACGAAGTGCCTGGAATCATGAGGAAAATGGCCCGTCCCAGCGGGACGATTGAACTCAGCTTAGATCAGACGCAAGTAGCAAAAACTCAGTAAAAAAATGTTTTAGTATTCGAAATGCCTGAATATGATCGGCCATGGCCAACACCTTTTGCTCTCTCAATATTCATTGTATTTTCAGCACCAAAGAGCGTTCCCCGATGTTGAACCCTGAGCTGACATCTGCTGCTGTCATTGCCAACCACAGTTCCCATCGCCAAAGCCATTCAATGAACAAAGGCTGGATCATCGGCCTGGATTCACCAGACTTTTCGACAACTGCACAACTTTAGCTGGCAACGGGGTGATGGCGCTTTCAGTGTGAGCGGCTCGCAGTTGCCAGAAACCATTCATTACATCCAAAATCAGGTCGAACATCATCGGACCCGAACTTTTCAACAGGAATACCTGGCGTTTCTGAAGCGGCATGAGCATTCGACGCGCTGTCGCTTGCTCATGCCGGGGCTCAGTTTCGACGACAACTATCTGTGGGACTGACAATGACTTCGACCGTCCCTCCAGACGGGGCCTCTCTGCATCGCTACCCAGGCACTTCGTGCCTGGCTACTATCAGCCTGTCCCTCCGGGACAAGAGCCATTCGCCCATCGAAGCGCCACACAATTATCTTAGCGCTTATGGGGTTACGCCCAGGGGTTTGCACTGTTTAGCGTCATATCTACGATCGTCCTCGTCGTCGTCCTTCGTCCTCGTCCGTATTTCGGGTGGTACGAGCGAAAGTCCCGCCGCTTGCTTTCTCTATGCATAGCTAGCTATGTCGAACCAATCTGAACAGAGTCCAAACTATTCTTCACTATAAAATACCCTCAATATGGATTTCACTCGTGAAATCCAGCGAAGTAAATTTGTATTTTTGCCTTGCGCTGTCATGCAGTCGGTATTATTCGAAAAGGATTTGGCGATAACAAAGTAGTGTATCAGAATTAAGAATCACTATCGAATGCGCACCTCGGAACGCGAGGTATGTTCCTAAACGCTATAGAGACTGCGCACAAGAACTGAGGGGGAATGAAGCGGTTTTCTACCAGGTCAGTCATGGCAATGCGCGTTGTCCCAACCTTAATTTTGGTTTTCGGGCTTATTGATTCTGCGATCGCCCAACAGACTGTAGATGGCCTGCTGGTGCCGGATGGTCAGATCCTTATCGGGCCAGTCTTCCGGCGGAACGGCAGCGTCGTACCCTCGATTACGACGGGCACGGATGCTAACACTTATATCTTCAGCGTGGCACCAACGCAGGCGTTCTTGAATTCCGATCCAGCCGTAGTGATACACACCTCCGTACCGACTCAGTACGTTCGCGTTTATACATCCGGCATCAGTAAACCGGTCGGAGGTTTCATTGCGCCGTCCGATCTGGTGCGCGGCCTAACCCCATCTCAAATACGCGATGTCTTGGCCCTGCCGTTTCTGCCAAACTCGATGACGATCGTAAAAATTCCAGCCGGGACCTTCGTTCTCTATGGTACAGCAGCTCCCATCCTCGGGAACTTCGCGGCGAACCCGCCAAGTATTCCAAGCCCTGGTCCATGGGGTCACGGCGGTGTGATACAAGGCGATCTGATCGGCATTACGTCGGACCCAAACGCTAGGAATGCGGCTTTCGTGCCGGCCGGCGACTATGTGAACCAGCAGCCGATCGGCGTATTCGCCCTCTCCTACCAACCGCGTGGTGGAGGTGGCAATGCAGGAGCTGTAGCGGAAGCGCTGGATCTGGCGGTCCCGCCGCCGCAGTTCAGTGACATGGACAACGTCTACAATAGTCTGGATCTGCTCAATATTGGCTATCCTGGACCGCTGCAGTCGGCCTTGATGCAGCTCGATGGTGAGGCCTACGCGGACTTTGCCTCCGTTGAAATCGCCGGAGCGAAGATGTTCATGGAGAGGTCGGCGGTCCCGCTATTGGAATCGATATCCGGGGCAATCCTGCGTTTCTGGTTGGGGGCGCATTGAGCTACGAGCGGAGCGGGTTGTCCACCAGCGGGATATCTGGAAATGGCAACATCGACACCTACGTCGCTGGCCTATACGCAAGTTACGAAGACGCACAATGGTATGCCGACGCCACAGTTGGCTATGCGTATAGCCATGGCGCCTTGGAGCGTTCCGTGGTATTCCCTGGCGTTTCCCGTACTGCGCAAGGCAGCCCGAACGCCAACGAGTTTCTTTCTACCGCAGAGACCGGGTACCGCCTATCTGCCGGGGAACATACTGCGGTGACGCCCTTTGCCATGTTTCAGGGCATCGTTATCGGCCAGAATGCGTTCGGTGAAAGCGGCGCCGGTGCAATCGATCTGCATGTCGGTAGCCAGACCTCGGCCTCGGCAAGCAGCGTTCTTGGTGTGCAGCTCTCGCATCGACTGGACATCGGATCAAAGTGGCCGCTTCTAATGACGTTACGTGCGGGCTGGGGCCACGACTTCGCCAACATTGGTCGTTCTATCAAGGCGAGCTTCGAGGGCGCGCGGGGCCCTGCGTTTACGGTGAACGGTGCGCCTGCGGCACGGGATTGGGCGGTCGTCGGGACCGGGCTCGCGGTCCGGGTGAAGGGCGTTGACTTGTTCGTCCACTATGACAGCCTGGTGGCGGGAACCCAGTGGACACAAAGCGGAACGGTCGGAATCCAATTTGCCTTTTAGAGACAGGAGTCAGGAGTCAGGATTCAGGAGTCAGGAGAAGGGGCACGGATCTCCGCTTTATCGATGGTTGTGAGTCGATGGCTTTTGGACTTGATTCAAGACGTGGA
>Ga0210393_10002993_pt1 | contig 13711 bp, 10 predicted proteins | sample IncBWC27OmetaG_FD_160068 | JGI IMG/M metagenome (GOLD analysis project Ga0210393, IMG submission 160068) | Forest soil microbial communities from Barre Woods Harvard Forest LTER site, Petersham, Massachusetts, United States - Inc-BW-C-27-O ... | reverse complement strand
TCGGCGGTCGTCTTCGGATTCGATAGCTCGCGTTCGATCTCGCCTCGAAATTGCGTGAGCCGGCCCTCACCGACCCATTCAATGGCCGTGAATCGGACTCGCGGATCGGGATCACGGAACGCGACTAGCAACACCCATTTGCCCCAATCGCTTCCGTCGCTAGCCCGAGCCGCCAAGAGCAGTGCGAGCCGCACTTCGGAAAACGGGGTTTGCTCGGCTCGCAACCGTCCCGCTACGACTTTGGGAGTGAGCCCCTGACCGTTCGTAAGAGCCTGGACCACGGCGGCAAACACCAACGGATCACCGCCAGCGACGATTTTTGCCACAACGCCCGGCTCGGCCGTCGCAAGCGATGGGTCTCGATGAGCGAGGCTGACGAGGACACTGGACGGGTCAACGTCCGTGGGGTGCTTGATTTGCTTGAGCAACGCTTCGTCTTGGCGTTCCTCGACATAGGACCAGAAGCGTTTGGGAGTTTTCAGGCTCGATCGCAGTGGCGGCACGCCCTGATGGACAGACCGGCACGTTTCAGCCCAGGTCACTTCGCACGCGCGGCGTTCCGAAAAAACCGAGAGTCCGGTAAACGTCTGCTTTCCGTGTTGGATGACCATTTGTTGGGCCGCTCGTCTGCGAATATCCATTCGCGGCGAGTAGAGCTTCTCGCGCAAAGCGTGAAAGGGCAGTTTGTCGAGTGCCGCCAGATCCTCGACGGGCTTTTTGATCGGCTCCTTGGGGGCAATCCGCCAAATTCGCCCCTTGCCGTGGACGTGATATTCCTTCGACACCCAATCGGTGAAAAAAACTGTGCCGTCGGGAGCCAGCGCGACCCCCACAGGTCGAAAGTTCTCGCCGCCGACGATGATCGGCTCCAACTTCGCTGTGAACGACGTCCCTTTCGGCTTCGGACGGAAGCGATCAATCCGGTGATCGCCCCACGACGATGCCAACAGGCTGCCGAGATAGTCTTCGGGAAACGCATCCGACTCATACGTGATGATGCCAGATGGCGCTTCGCCGGTGCCGCACACCATCGGCAGCGTGCCCGGCAATTCGCCGTCCCACGCTGTGAATGGATGGATGCCGCGCCGGCCGTTACGGAATCGATAGCCATAGTCGCCGCCGGGAATGATGTGTAGCAAACGGCATGGCGGCCGATCGTCCGGGTCGTTGTCGACCGTGAACATGCGACCGAAAGCGTCGACGCATGACGCGTGCGGATTCCAGAAGCCGGTCGCCCACAGCGTCAGATCGGTGCCGTCGGGTCGAAAGCGAAACAGGCTGCCGCCTTCGCCGCCACCAGAGACGGCGCGGCCGTCGGTGCCGACGAGGCGATAGTCGGCCCCCAGGTTTTCTCCCAGGCCGATGTACATGTAGCCCAGGCCGTCGCTGGCAAAGCCGGCCAGGCCGTTGTGCGGGTAGTCTCCCTTGGTTTCCAGCTTCAGGATTGAGTGGCGCTCGTCCGCCTTGCCGTCGCCGTCTTTATCGACGAGATGAATGACCTCTCGCCGCGTCGCGACATAAACGCCGTCACCAAACGGGACCGCGATACTCATCGCGTGGCGGAAGCCGTCGTCAAACACCTGTGGGTCGCCGGCCCTGCCTCCACTGGGCTTCGGGGTGAAGACAAGGATCCGGTCGCTCGAATGTCCCTTGTATCCGGCCGGGGGAAAGTGCGTGTTACTCTCGATCGCCCAGACGCGCCCCCGATAATCGACGGCCAAATCGGTCGGTGTGACAATCTGAGGTGCGTCGGCGAAGAGTTCGATCGTGAGCCGAGGATCGAGCGACTTAGGCCCGGCTTCGGTCAGGGGTTTGGCTGGGTTCAGCGGGAGCCGAGCGTCGTCAGCGAAGGCGATGGCCGACAGGAGCGCGGCCGTCGCTCCGACAATCCCTGACAGGCGACGCATTCGCCGCCCCTTTATGGAGAGACCTTGCTGACTGTGGCCGAATCGGGACTTCGACTCCCCGTAGAGGCCTGCGACTTCGGTGCCGCCGCGGGAGCCGCCCCTGAGGGGAACGGAATCGTGGCGACCTGGTACACCTCTTTCGTCTGGTCATTCTGAACGAAAGCCACCAGGTGCAAATGCGACAAGTTCAGCGGCTTGACTGGGAAGTTCGTTTTGTTGGCCTCTTCGTAGGCCCGTAGGTAGTCGTCCAATTGCCGCTTGATCGTCTTCAAGTCGACCTTGCCGTCGTAGTGCAGCTTACCGGCTCTCAACTCAGCACCGCCCGGGCCGCCCAACATGGAGCGCACCAGCATCTCGTGCTCGCGGATCCCATTGGCCCCGCGCATCACAACCATTTGCTCCGCCAGCACAACTCGCAGGCGGACGGGATCGGTCGCCGAAAACGATCCTTCGGCATCGGCGGTCACCACCACGGCGCCGTCTTTGGGTTCCGCCTTGAGCTGAATGTGGACGCTGGTTTTTCGTTGCAGCAGAAGGTCGATCACCGAACGGATGGCTTTATAGACCTCGGCCGTCTGGTGCAGATATCCGCCGGCCTGCGCAGCTTTGCCCGAGATGACAAACGAAGGCGTGCCGCCCCGCTCGGGAAAATAGTACTGGAATCGCTGCTCGGTATCGCTGTTGGCCAGCACGTCGGGATGAGGGATGTGCTCGTGATATTGCAGGGCGACAACTTCGCTCGGAGCGTAAGTTTTGAGCACTTGCGAAAACGCCAGGTCGGCCGCTACGCAGGGCCCACAATCACCGCCGGTAAACAGCTCGCAGAGCACCACTCGATTGTCCGACTGCGAGGCACGGGGCTCAACCCGTTTCCCATTGAATTTGGGCATCGACTGGGTGTAAACCTCGTCGAGATAGGCGTCGAACCCGTCCAGCTTGCCCCCGTGCAGCTCTTTCCAAAGCGCTTGCGCGCTTTCTTTGGGAGGCGTGGGCGCAGGCTTGCTCGTGTCATTCTTCCAAATTTCGGCCAGGATCGTGTCGAACAGCGGCAGGACCGTCACCTGGGCAAAGCCGAGAAGCGCCTCCTGCTTCTTTCCTTGTTGCGCGTCGTACTCGGCCACCTCGAACACAGCCAGCGGATTGTACGGCTGGACTTTCAATCGCTCCCGGAGGATTCCGGCCGCTTTGGTCTTTTCCGCCGGCGTCCCGGTGCGAATCTGGAGCATGGCCAGGTTGGAAATGACTGTTTGCTTCATCTCCTGCAGCAAGGATTTCCAAACGGGAATTCTCTCTTCGTTGAGCTGACTGAGCGCGATATCGATTTGTTTGAGCGCCACTTGCGGCAGGTAGCCGCTCGGAATCAGGCCGGTCGCCACGTCGATACGCGACTTGAAGCCGGCTCGCGCGCCCCACCGTTCGGCCAAGGCAGAGTATTTCTCCGCTTCGGCGTTGACCGTCGCTTCCTCCAGCTGGCGGTTGACGACGCCGCGAAAGATAAACGGATACATTTCGATCGTCAGGGGGCTATCCGGATGGGCATGGACGAAAGCGATCAGCTTGTCCAGGGCCTGTTCCGGGGTCGTGTCCGCTCCGCCTTGGAGGTCGACCGCTTCCGGCAACTGTTGGGGACGCAGGCTCTGGATATTGTCCAATTCGCTTGGAACCAACATCACGGCGAAAGAATCCATCGGCTCAAACTGAGCCGTGCCGCGGGCCACGCCGTCGCGAAGGTCGATCAGGACGTCGAGCATCTTCGTGTCGTGTGTCGGAGCTCGGTTCGGCCCCATCGTCTGAACGGTCATTTCCAGCGCCAAGTGCAAGCTGTTTTCGGTGGCAACCGCTTGCTTCAAGCGCGGATTTTGCAACATCGCGCCATAGCCCTTGACGATGACCTTCAATTTCGGGCTGCTGGTCGATTTAGAGATTTCCAAGAGCGCCGCTGGCACTTCCATGCCCGACATCCGCTCGTAGAACAACAGGATCCACTTGCCCTCGAGCGAGGACCGCTTGACGACATTTTCAGACAGCAGATGGACCACCGGATGGCTACCACTCGCGCCGGCAGCGGCGGGGGTTTCAGTTCCCGATGACGGTTCACTCTTGGCGGTGGCGTCCGACTTGGAATCGGAGCCGCAACCCGGCAGGGTCAGAATGACGCTCATCACCAACAACATGCCCCAGATCGGGCGATTCATCGTGCAACCTCGATTGTGTTTCGGCTCAAAAGCAGTGTAGACGCAGTTTCCACCGGCAAACAGGCTATTCTAGGCCCCCGCGTGGCCGAATGTCACTCGTGCGAAAAACGAGCATCCAGTGGCGTCTTCCAGGGGTGTGAAGACCGACAAGACTCGGTGGCCGCCACGTGATTTCGCCCGTGACGGGGACTTTCCGTGGCGCACTCTGCCCCCTGGAGGCAAGTTCTCCCCTCCTCTACGCACGCAAGAGCCCATTTCGCGGGCGATTTTGCGAATTGGAAGCCTCCGAGTCGGTGAGATCGGGGTGACACCAAGAAGTTCTCCGTTCTACAATTAGGCCGCCAGTAAGGGGATCGGTCGGAAATCTAGAGACTTGGAAAGGTTCGGATGGCGAGGTTTACGCAGGCAGACCTCATTCAACTCAATCAAACCTTCGAGGAGCGCACGCCGCAGGAATTGATTCGCTGGACCTGCGAAGTGTTCGGTTTGCGGGTGGCTGCCTTGTCGGCCATGCAAAAGGCGGGCAGCGTCGTTTGCCACATGCTGCACAAGCTGCAGCTTCCGATGAAAGTCCTCTTCATCGACACGGGCGTGCTATTCGCGGAAACGCTCGAAACGAGAGACCGGATCGCCAAGGAGTACGGCACCCAAATCGTCACGCTGCAGCCGAAGCAGTCGATGGCCGAGCAAACGGCTCAGTACGGCGTGCTCTATCTCTCGACCGAGGGTCAGGCGCAGTGCTGCCACATGCGTAAAAACGAGCCTTTGATCTCGGTCAAGGGGCAGTTCGACGCCTTGTTGGGCAGCCTGCGACGGGGCGAAGGGGGGCAGCGCGAAGCCTGTCCCATTTTGTCGGTCGACCCCGAGATGAACTGCGTCCGCGTGAATCCGCTGGTCAATTTCACCGATGCTCAAATGGAGGAATACGTCCAAGAGCATCAAGTGATTCTGAATCCGCTGCATGCGCAGGGTTACACCACGATCGGCTGTAACCGCTGCACGACACCCGTATTGCCCAGCGAACCCAACCGCGCCGGACGCTGGAGACATCTGGGGCCGTGGTCGGTCTACTGCGGAATCAATCCGACCGACTTCAGCCGCGACACGGCCGTGGCGATCGACCTCTCGCAAGATTTGATCGACCGCATCCTGGGCCGCCGGACCGATTTCGTGATCTGATTCCCCGATCCCGAGCGGGGGACGTCAGTCCCCCGAGCCCGCGCGATAGAGTGCGCATCCCAGAGCCCGCGCCGTCGCTCTCTCGGCCGGTTAACACCGGCCGCTCAGGTCGCTTTGTCTGCGGGTCGTGACGAGTCACCCCTCGGCCACGTTCACGAATACCTTGAGCGCCTGCTCCTCAACCAGCAGTCGCATCATTTCGCGGTAGTTGTCGAGGCCATCGACCGGGTGGGTCAAGATCCACTCGAGCACTCCGGGAAAGGTCATTTCGCCCAAGGCCAGGTCGGCGATCCCCAACTCGAAGTGGCGAAAATTCGCATTCACGGACCCGACCAACAGCTTGTTGCCCAACACCCAGCTCAAGTTGATTTTGTCGGCCGGAAGTTCGATCGACCGCTGGCCGCCGGTAATGCTCGTCCATACCACGACGCCGTTGTGGCCAAGAATCTCCATCGCCTCGAAGGCGACCTGACTGCTGCCGGTCGCATCGATGATCAAATCGGGCTTGCCGACTTGTTGCGCCAGTTCGGCCAGCGGCTTCTCCCGTGTGCTCAGGTAATGGGCGCCAAACGCCTCGGCGATTTCGGCCTTGCGACAGGGCTTGGGCGTGCGGGCTGCCGTGTAAACCGTGAGTCCGCGCAGGCGCAGAATCAGCGTAGCGAGCAATCCGATCTGACCGGCACCGGTGACGAACGCCAGCTTCGGCTCCCAAACCTGGAGGCGTCGCTGGGCTTCGTACGCTTGCTGCACGGCCTTGGCCGCACAGCTCATCGGCTCGGCCAACACGTGCAGGTGTTTGAGTCCAATCGGCATCCGCACGACGAACTGACAATCGTCGACATAATACTCAGTCATGAATCCGTGGAGCAGGTTGATGCCGCGCTCGTAATAGGTCTCCTCGCTCGTGATGTCAGAGCGGCCGATGCGATCGAAGATCGAGCCTCCGGGGCGCCGCACGGTGCACGTCACGTAGTCGCCCGGCTTCACATTCTTGACCGCCGAGCCAACCTGCTCGACTCGGCCGAACGACTCGTGCCCCAGCACTAAAAAGTCATGGCCCGGGGGTGCGTTCCCGTAAAGCGCCTCGTTGATTTCGCGGTCGGTCGCGTCGACACCGATCCGCAGCACCTTCACCAGCACGCCGCGCCCGTCGGGCACTTCGTCCAGCCGCGGCATCGGCAGATCGGCGAGGTGGACGCTGTTCTTGCGACCGGGACGAACGGCGACGGCTTTCATGAAATCGGGACTTTCAGCGGCGACTCAGAACGTGTGAAGCGAACAAACGCAGCCTGATTTCATGTCCGCTTGGCGGCAACGTCAAGCCGCGGGTCGCTGAAGGAGGCAGATCAGGTGAACCCTGTGGCGCTCAGCAGGCTCAATACTTCTCCGAGATTGGCGGCTGGGTATCGCTCTGTCTGTCGGCAGCAGCGAAAATACAGTCGCGGATCCAAATTGATTTCGGTCAGACCTCATGGCGAGCAACCCCCTCACAAGCCCTGATGCCGACCCGCGCCACCTGGCCGAGCGGTTGCGCATGCACGTCGATCGGCTGGCCGGATTGATCGGGCCGCGGCATCTGGGCAAGCCGGTCGCGCTGGAAGCCGCCGCAACCTATATCGAGCGCGAGTTCCAAGCTTTCGGCTTTACGGTCGAACGGCAGTGGTACGAAACCCAGGGCCAACAGACCTGCAATCTCGTCGTCGAACGACTCGGCACCAAGCGACCGGAGCAAATTGTCGTTTTGGGCGCTCACTACGACACGGTGCGGACTACGCCGGGTGCGGACGACAACGCTTCGGCCGTCGCCGTGTTGATCGAAACTGCGCGGGTGTTCTGCCAGACGAGTTTTCGGCGAACGGTCCGGTTTGTCGCGTTCACCTGCGAGGAACCGCCTCACTTCAACATTGGGACGATGGGCAGCCAGGTCTATGCGCGAGCCTGCCGCGAGCGAAACGATCAAATTCTCGGCATGCTCTGCCTCGAGATGGTCGGCTACTTCGAGACAGCGGACGGGAGTCAGCAACTGCCGCCGACGATTCCGAAACGGCTGCGTTGGCTTTTTCCGCGGCGCGGCAATTTCCTGGCAGCCGCGGGCAACCTGCGTTCCTGGCGGCTGGCGTGGGCGTTCCGCCGAGGCTTCAAGCGGGCCGTTCACTTTCCGCTCTTCTCGATGGTGTTTCCGGAGTCGGTTAACGAGATTCGGCTTTCCGATAACAGTTCCTTCTGGGACCAGGGGTATCCGGCACTGATGCTCACCGACACCAGCTTTTTGCGCAATCCCCACTATCATCAGCCGACCGACACGCCAGATACGCTCGATTACGATCGCATGGCCCAAGTGACCCTCGGCGTCGCGGGTGCACTGCGACGCCTGGCGCGCTCTCAGCGCGGCGCATACCCAGGCTCACCCCGTTCGATCTGACCGAGGAGCCCCTGGCTTCGCACCACGCTTCGAGGCTCACCCATGTCGATTCAATACAGAACGGTCGCTCGCGCCGATCACCCAATGCTTCTGGACTTCATGCGTCAGCTCTACGAGGAGGACCCCGCCGAGCGGCCGGTGCCGGAAGAGCATTTCCGGCGGACCCTGTTGGAACTGGAACAACATCCGGAGCGTGGCACGATCTTAGTGATGGAGAAGGATCGGCAAATCGTCGGTTATGCGGTCTTGATCAACTTCTGGAGCAACGAGTGCGGCGGAAACGTCCTGACGATCGATGAGCTGTTTGTCGCCAAGCCGAGGCGGGGGCAAGGCCTCGGAGCCGACTTCGTACAGCACGTCATCACAACCAAGATGAACGACTTTGTCGCCCTCCGCCTCGAGGTGACGCCCGCCAACTCGCGCGCCCGCCGGCTTTACGAAAGACTGGGCTTCTCCTCCTATAAGAACGAAACTCTGCAGCTCAGATTGCCCTAACGCTAAGAGTCACGTGCGAACTAGACTGTCCACGTCGATCCTGATTTGTCGGCGGCCCTAGAGAACACGATGGCCTCCTCGCTGAAAGAAGACGCCCGCCGACAAGCCCGCCGCAAAATGCTCATCGGCACGCCGCTGGTGATAGCAGCCGCGACCGCGGTGGCCTTCGTGGTCGCCCGCATGCCGGCAAAGCGACCGCCGAACAACGAGGCGAGTCCTTACGCGCAGAAGTCGTCGCAACTCACCGTGGACGGCTGGAAGTTTTGGGAGAATCAAGACCAAGAACAATCACTGGAAAGTGCGATCGACAGCTTCGAGGAGGCGGTAAAACTCAATCCCGAGAACGTGAGCGCTTGGAACGGGCTCGGCTGGGCGAATCTCAACAGCGGCAACACGACAGCGGCTCAAGCGGCCTTTGAGAAAGCCGTCAAGTTGTCACCCAAACTTGCGACAGCGCGCAACGGCTTGGGCCAGATCGCCCTCTATCAGCGAAACTACGACGTCGCAGAAAAACAGCTGCTCCAGGCCGCACTGCTCGATCAAACCGCGTGGTTCGGGTTGGCCAAACTCTACTTATTGACGGGCAATTACGATCAGGCCCGCTCGTGGGCGCAAAAGCTGCTTGTCACCGGTAAAGCCAATCCGCTCGTCGAAGACATGCTCAAGGCCGCACAGACAGAGAGCGTGCCGCCCGATTTGCGAAAGCTCTTGGAACCGAGCCCGAGGACCGCGGAACTCGACCGCGCGCGGAAGCTGTTGGGTCATGCTCGCTTCGCCGAAGCGCAGGCGATTTATCAAACCTTGCTTGCCAAGGATCCCAAAGACATCAAGGCACTCATCGGCATGGGTTGGTCGTTGATCGACGAGGGTGACGCGAGTTCGGCCAAATCGTACTTCGGGCGGGCTTTGGCCGTCGAACCAAACGCCGCGGATGCGCTCAATGGACTGGCGCGCATCGCCTCTGACAAGGGCGATATCGATGGGGCGATCAAGATTTGGAAAGACGTCGCCGGGAAAACGCCCGGGTTCCACGCGGGAACGGTCGGCCTCGCAAATGCCTACCTCAAAAAGGGAGACTACGCCCGCGCACTCCCGTTCTTGGAACAATGGGCGGCCGCCGAGCCGCACAACGTGCAGATTGAGCACATGCTCAAGCTGGCCCGTGCCAACGTGAAAGGCGCCACGAGAAAAAGCAGCCCCTAGGCCGCCTCACGCGGCTCGGGACGCCGTGCTGCGACCCCTTCGCCAATAACTCAATAAAATGTAAATCTTTATCAAGTTATTATTGATTTTATTGAGTTATTGACTACATTTGGCTCACGGAAAAAACGTGAGCGAAACTGTGAATGAGCCCAGGGTCAGCAACGAATGCCCGTATTGCAGTACGGCCATGGTTGTGACGCAGATGAGCTGCGAAGTGTGCCGGGTTTCGATCCAGGCCGACTTTCCCATGTCTCGCATCGCCGGCCTCCCGGTCGAGCACCAGCGATTCATCGAAATGTTTCTGCTGGCCGGCGGCAATCTCAAGGAGATCGCCGAACAAGTCGGCGTGTCGTATCCGACGATCCGCTCGCGGCTCGACAAAGTGATCGAGTCGCTCCGCGGCGAAATTGCCAAGACGCAACGCGTCCGCGGCACTCTGCTCGATGCGATCGAACCGGGAAAGACAAACGCCGAGAGCGCGGCCCGCCTGATTAAGCGAATCTAGAAACTCTGACGTATTCACCAACCTAGTGTTCGACCAAGGACGGGACGATGCCAGCGCACAACTCCAATCAACCGCATTCCGATTCAAACGGCGGCCGCGAGTCTGCGCACGAGCAGGCGCGTCTCGACGAAGCCATGCGCCGGGCTGACCACTTGCTCGTCTCTTCGCTCAAAGGCGAGGATCGCCGCCGAACGCGTCGCAAGATCTTAGGCGGATTTGTCGCGGCGCTCGGCCTCACGGCGGCCGCAATCGTGGTTTGTTTCGCCGTCATGTTCGTACGGTTCGACTCGTCGGCGATTGCGGGTGGCGCGAAAACACAATCGGCAGAACTCTCCGCGGAGGGTTGGCAGCTGTTTCAGCAGCAATCGCTGAAACCGTCGATCGAGAAGTTCGAGGCGGCGGCCGAGTTGGACCCCAAGAACGCCGACGCTTGGAACGGTCTCGGCTGGGCCAACTTCAACGGGGGCGATACAGGCGTCGCCCAAGAGGCCTTCAAGAAAGCGGTCTCTCTGGAGCCTAAGCACTCGGCCGCGCTGAACGGTTTGGGCCAAATCGCCCTTTCGCAGCACAATTTTGCCGAGGCCGAGAAGTATTTCCTCAAGGCCACTCCAAAAGGCTCCGGCACCTTGTTGGGGCTGGCGAAGCTCTACTTACTCACGGGCCAGTACGGCGAAGCCGAGAAATGGATCCAAAAAGTCATTGCGACGGGGGAAATCGATTCGTTCGCCAAGGAAATGCTGAAAGCTGCCCAGGCGAAGCAGATCCCCGCCGCGCTCCGGGAGCAGCTGGACCCCAACCCCACGTCTGTTGAACTCGTCCGTGCCTGGGGGTTACTCAACCAAGAGCGGGGCGCCGTGGCGAAAGCGATTTTGACTGGGTTGCTCGCCAAGAATCCCAAAGACGCAAACGTGCTGAACGCTCTGGGTTGGTGCCTCCTCTTCGAAGGCGATGCGAACGGGGCCAAGCCCTATTTCGAGCGGGCTCTCGCCGTTGATCCGAAGGCCGCCGGCTCGTTGAATGGCCTCGCCCGCGTCTTGTACGCCCAGAAAGACGTCGAAGGAGCCATTGCGATTTGGAAGCAAATGGTTGAAAAGATCCCCGGAGTTCATGCCGGAACGGTCGGCCTTGCGGACGCTTATTTGGAAAAGGGGGACTATGACAAGGCGCTCCCCCTCCTGGAACAACGGGCAGCCAGCGATCCGAAGAACGAGGAAGTTCAGAGCAACCTCAAGCTGGCACGGGACAAGACGAAAGCCGGCGCGAAAAAGCACGGGCCCTAGCGGGCTTTCTGGGGCCGCCCGCCGCTTCCGTTTGCTTCAAGGCCGCTTCATCTCGAACAGATCGCTCGTGTGGCAGTAATAGCTGCCGCCCAATCGGGCGATCGTGCGAACCTTCCTCGGATCGAGGCGTCCCTGCTCATCGAGCAGACGGTCTTCGACGTGAAACAGCACCACCTCAGCGATCACAAGATTGGCGGACAACTGGCGGTCGCCGAGCGGCAGCACTTGTCGCAGCACGCACTCCATGTGCAGGGGCGATTCGGCCAATCGCGGCGACTTCACTTTGCGAGATGGCGCCAGCGAGAGGCCCGTCAGGTCGACCTCGCTCTCGCCGTGCGGCAAATCCTTCGACGACAGGTTCATCTCGGCCGCCAGGTCGGCGACGGCCGCGTTGACCACGAAGTCACCGGTAGCCTCGATGTTGGCCAGCGTGTCCTTCTTCGTGCCGTCGCTTTTGCGATTGGGAGCAATCACCACGATCGGCGGGTCGGCTCCGAAGGCATTGAAGAAGCTGAAAGGGGCCAGATTCACCCGCCCTTCGGCATCGACGCTCGTCACCCAGGCGATGGGCCGCGGCGTGACGCAGGAAATCAGCAACCGGTAAATATCGACCGGCTGTGAACCGGCCACTTCGATTTCCATGCGGTTCACAACCTCTCTAAGAGAACCCGCGGCTGACACCGGCGGCTCGCCCAGGACAATTAATCAATCGCCGCAGTGGGTTTCGTTGTGGACTTTCAATTCCTGCTGATCGAAGGCCGTTTCGCTGCGGGCGAACTCGCTGAGCACGCGAACTTGCCGCACGAGTTCGTGTCGACGGGCGGCCATTTGGACGTCGAAAAGCATCAGCACGTCGATCGCACGGTCGCGCGACGTCACCAGCCCGATGATCAGATATTGCAGCACGGCCATGCCATAACAGACCCAGCCGACCCAGCCGGTGAAAATCACAGCCAAAATCGCGAAGACCGGGGAAGATCGGCTCAGGTGTTGCCAGAACAAGCCGAGACCGACAGGATTCGCGCAGAGTCGGATCCGCCCGCGGAACGTCGTGCCGGGCGGGAAATTGGGAATGCGCGGGCCGGGATGAATCACGGTGAACAACTCTTGGTCGGGCATCATCTGCACGACGGCCACCGCCAACATGATTCGCAGACCTACCCCGAACCACTTGTGCGCGTCGATCAAGTCGGGAAACGGAACGAGCGGGTGCCAGAGCAAAACTTCCATGTTGGCCGTGACCAACAGCAGCAACAGGGACGCGCGAATCCATTCGGCCAGGTCTTTCTCCAACTCGTCGTCGAGGCGATCGAGCGCGCGAACGTGATGAAAGCAGAACCGCAGCGCGGGCAACGCCGCCACGCGGATAATCAACCGCGCCAGCGGGCGAGTGAAATACGTCAACAGCCATTCGCGCAGCATAGAGAACCGTGTCCTGGATCCTACCGATTCCAATCGATTTGATTGTAAACCGCCAGGAGCCGCGCGCCGCGGGTTGGGTTGAGCTGAGTAACTTGGGCGATCCGTCCGCGCAGGTGCGCGGCGAAGTGCGGATGCCCGGCCTTGTTTTGCCCCAGCGCGCCGTGCCGCACGCAGTTGGTCAACACGGCCTTGAGCCGATCGAACTCGCGCCGCGACACGTTGATCTTTTCGTTAACCACGACGCCCGTGACGATCAACTTGCCGCTGGAGCGCAAGATTTTTCGCTTCCCGGCGTTCAGTCGAAATCGCTCCTGCCGGACGATTTGACCGACCAACGGAATGAAGTCTCGCAGCGAGGTTCCAAACCGCGACGGTCCGGAAAACGTTAGATCGTCAGCATAGCGGGTGTAGTTGGCTCCGAAACTGCGTGCCAGGCCGACCAGCCGCACGTCGAGCGAATAGGCCGACAGGTTGGCGAGCGCGGGAGACGTTGGCGCTCCCTGGGGCAAATGGCGTTTGAGATAGGGCAAAATGGCGGACGGCGCTTCTTTGACGAACGGGATATTCGCGGGCAAGGCCGACGTTGTCAGCCGCGCGAGCCAGATCGCCGCTTCGCGGCTGTAGCCAAGGCTGCGGAAGATGGCCGTCACGCGGGCGAAGGTCACGCTCGGATAGAAGTTTGCCAGGTCGAACTTCACCACGACGTCCTGCTTCACGTGGGGCCGCGCGTTGGTGAGGATCGACCGCCCGGCTGAGAACCCGTGAGCCGCGTCGTGCGGCGGCACTTTCTCGAGAATCTCCTTGAGAATGCGGCGCTGTGCCTGTTTCAGGGTGCGCTTGGGCGATTCGATCAGCCGGCGTCCGCCGCTGCGCTTGGTCACCCAGCGATAGTGGTAGTGCGCCTCGCGCTCGCTCTGCGGCCGGGCATCCTCCGCAAAGCGGTGCACCAACCAGGCCAGGTGGCCCATCGGTAGTTCGAGCCAGCGGGCGAGTTGCTCGGGCGTGCGCAGGACCGGAAACGAGTAACGGGCCAGCCGCTCGTCGCTTCCGTCCAGCGAGAGGTCGAGGTAGCGGTCGGTTCCGACGCCGATCCGCGCAAAGGC
>Ga0210393_10002992_pt1 | contig 13711 bp, 25 predicted proteins | sample IncBWC27OmetaG_FD_160068 | JGI IMG/M metagenome (GOLD analysis project Ga0210393, IMG submission 160068) | Forest soil microbial communities from Barre Woods Harvard Forest LTER site, Petersham, Massachusetts, United States - Inc-BW-C-27-O ... | reverse complement strand
CCCGAACTGCAGTGATCCCGTCCTCGGGAGATGCAAGCGGAGCTGTAATAACTGGCTCGTCAAGAAGCTCACTAAGAACTTGTCGTCTTGATTGGCCCGTTGCAAGCTCGCGCGCTTCAACGTCATGAGGTAGACAATGCGCCTTATATTGGAATCGAATCGACCCCGACGAACCAACTTTCTTAGAGTTGATAACTCCAGCGTAATGTGATAGAGGCTGCCCGTAGCTCTGATAGTAATCAATGACGTGGATTTCTCTCCCGCAAATTTGATAAAACCAGATGCACATGGCGTCGTGAATGCCTAAGTCCCACGCGGTAATCACCGGCGCATTGAGGTCCCAAGATACGCGGTCAATTCGGCCCTCCGCCATCATCATATTCAATGTTTCTGCGTAGTAAGACCCCTCGATCGGTGCCTCGAAGCTGCAGAGCATCTCGCGAGCGTATTCCTCGGGAGACATGTCGATCTGCATCTGTTGCACCTCAGAAGGGGAAAGTGCGTCGGTGCTTGTCACCGGAATAATGTGGATGTCCCAATCTGGATTGTCTTGGTTTTTCTTGAGGAGTGCGTGAAAGTGATCGTCCCCATTGGACGTCCCCGATATAATGCCGAATCCACGATAATCAGCCAGACATGGCCGCACGACGCTAGAAAACACAGCAGGATTAAGCAGAGGGTACTCATCGAGTACGATCCCGTCGAAGTAGACGCCGCGCATCCTCTCGTAAGCAGCCGAGCCGCCATATAACCGAATTGAGGCCCCATTCGGGAGCACTGTCATCAAGTCCCCCTCGTAGAACCTAACGTTGGGGATGGGTTCGGCGTAATGCTTGGCATATCCCCAGACGAGATCTTTTGTTTGATCAAATGACGGGCCGACATAAGCATATCGAGGAGGCGGATCTTTTCGTCTAAGCTTGAGGCTTGCTCTAAGTAAGTGGTTATACTCTGCAACAGTTTTTCCTGCGCGTCGATGAGCGCATACGAATTGGAACCTCTTAATAGAGGCGTGGAGGGGCCTAAAGTGGACTCGCGGAACATACGGAATATTGACCCTACGGGGTTCCAAAGTATCAGGCAGTTCGCCGTCCATTATCGGCCGCGCAATACGTCATGCCGCGCGGGGACGCAGGTGCAATGCGCCAATCTTGCGAACCCCGAATCAAGCTGGCTCCCAATTATGCCCTGTTGCAGCTGGTTATGATACTGCTGCGCTTGAGCCTGATACTGCTGCGCTTGAGCCTGCTGAGCCAACGCCTGTTGGTGATATTGGTGGGAGTGGTCGTAATACCCTCCCAGCTGGGATAGCCCCTGTGCTTGCGACTCAGCGGCGAATTGGCTGTAGTGTTGTGTGCGCAGCGTTTCCAGCCGCCCGTTCTGAACCACCAGTTCCTGCACTTGCGCGCGCAAGGCTGCGCATTCCAGCGTCGATTCCGCCAGCGCCAATCCAAGCTGCGAATTGGTGCGGGTGAGATCCGCTATCTTTATGTCCGCCTCTTCGAATTCCCGCGCCGAATTGAGAACGTCCGCGTCATGCTTCATTTTTCTCTCCCTCGATAATAACCCCGTCGTCGTTCTCGGGCGTCTGAATGGCGGTTCCATCCGCCCATTGGATCAATATGTTCCCGCCCTCGCTGTTGATATTTATCTGCTTGCCAGGGCCTTGGCCGTATCCGCGCCCCCTGCCCAAGCTGGAGAGCACGTATTTGGACATGCTATCGCGACGGGCAGCGTCTTTGTCATCCCACAACGCGTCCTTGACGTTCTCCTCGGCTTTGTCAGCCAATTGCTCCCGAGCTTCGTTTTGTTCGGCGAGCAGGCGCGGCGACGAATTGATAAAACGCCGGAGGCGGGACGCCAAGACCTTGAGCCGAATTGCAGCCTTTGGGATACTGCCGGACTCCAACCAAAGGGCGGTGCGAACTTCCTCAACATTAAGAGGTAGCGAATCTGGACGCTCATCCCATGGTTGCGTGGGTATCGGCTGCAGGTCTTGGGGAAATTCCACCAAGGGCCACCTAAATGTTAGTGTACTTAATTTTAGCACACGCGCGCGGGTGTGTCAAGTTGGCCTGGGATTCCTGGAACGTGCCCATAGCTCATTATAACACACCTGCAGGTAGCCGTCAACCCACGTTTCGCATATAGCAGTATATTACGAACCTCGTTCCGAGCACGCCGGGTCCCGCGCGCCTTTCGCCAGCCACAATCCGAGGTTGTGGGGGGTTTCGAAAATATGATACGTTATAACATTGCAAGGAACTCCACAATTGGCGATTGCTGTTACGTTATAACATTCCGCCTGCGCTTGGTGGACGTTATAACATAACAGTTAACACCGTACACCCGCGATGGGTTGACCTCGTGCTCGGAGCGTGGTAGAGTGCGGGCAGATCGGAGCGCAGGGCGGATTGGCTGCCCTGGCCCGGTCTGGAGAACCACCATGACAAAGCGCACACACAAAGGCGGACGCGTGCTCGAAATCGAGGCCGAAGCGCCCGCAACCGCACCCACAACCACGCAACCCGCGCTGCAACCCGAGCCGCAACCAGCGGCTGTTGACGACGTGTACGGCGAATACCCGGCTGAAATGCCCAAGGCACTCGCGCCCAAGACGGTAGTGAAGACGGCGTACAAGCACCGCTATCAGGACCGCGCAAAGGCGCGCGGGCTCACGGATAAGGCCAGCCGCCGTGGCAACGGCGATTGGCTGCAGAGGGAGCTGCAGGCGGAGTGCAACGACGCCAAGGGAAACTTTGACCTCGGGCGCTTCGAGCGCATCCTCGACGCGAACGGCGTCGATTACAGCCGCTGGAACCGCACCAGCAATGGCTGGCAAGGGCGGGTGCGAATGAGCGGTTCGCTGGTCCTGCGCGGCGTGGTCGGGAAATCGGGCGTGTTCCGGACCCCAGACGGCGAGCAGAACCTAGTGGAACTCGCGGCGCAAGGCGACCACGACGCCGCCGAATTCCTCAGCAAATGGGCGAACTAGCCCAAGCGGCGGCTTGGGGGGTGGCGTTCGCTGCCCTCCTCGCAGCCCTAATTGGAGAATGGGTATGATGTATTCACTATTTTGGGTAGGAATGGTTTGTTTAGCCATCCACACTGCTTACGTATTCCTAGTTGTAATCTAACCGCAACGCCCGGAACGCGAGTTCCGGGCGTAAACGTATGTGCGCGGCGGTGTTCCGCTTGCGCTTGTGCTTACCCTTATCCTTCCACCTGCGCCTCTGTGTACGCAGCGAATTCCGCTTCTGGGAATCCAATGACTCAGGGGACTTAGAAGCGGAATCGGAACGTACACGGCAAGCGGAACACCGGAACCCAACTTACGGTACACGGCATACTGCGCCCCCGTGCTGGGTATGGGATTCTCTAGCCACCTGCGCATCGTCAGTTCGTCCGCCGTCCGCGCGCCGTACCCCGGTGTACGACGCCCAACACCCTTACGTCATTGCATTAGACCCCCCCCCCTCGATCCCGTACAACGACCTATACTTCTTTAAAAAGAAAATAGTACACACAGTACAGAAAGAAGTACCGTAATCCGCTTACGGTGTCCGTTGGGAAATGGGGATTGACGCCGGACCCCCGTCCGTGGTATAATTGGCCCGTGCCGCAATCAGGCGGCGGAGACGCGTAACATGAAGACACACCACGAAAACACCGCCAACCAAATCCACGGCGATTATCGTTGGCGCACATTCGTTCCAGGCGATTTGTCAGTCACCGACGGCACGCTGCAAGAGGCAGCGGACGCTATGCAAATAGACCCCGCAGAAATCGAAGAGGACATCGAAGAATTCGGAAGATGCGACACGCCAGAAATCGTGTGCTGGAAGCCGGGCGATCCAGAATACAATTACGATTACGACGAACCGCTCAGCGGCGGCTTCGAATGGCCTGTCACCGAAGCCCCGAGCTTGTAAGGGAGTAAATTCGATGAAGTTCTTCGCATGGGACGAGGGCACCGAACTGGAAGCCCGCGACCCCGCAGAAGTGATGCTCCGCAACGCGGAGAATGGAGCGACGACAGATTCGTTCTATACCGAGCAGGGATTCGTTGACGCGGAGGAGGGCATCGTCCCCGTAAATCCACAATGGGCCGTCGAAATCCGCGACTTCGGCCGCATGATTGGCCTTGAGACATGGGCCGAAACTCAGGAAGAGGCCCACCGGCGCTTCATGTTGCACAAGGTCTACCGGGACTACATGGAAGGATAAATTCGATGAAGATAGCTTACTTAGCAGACATAGAATCCTCCGAGAACGGCATTGGGTACATCCAAACCGGAGCAACTAATGAGGAGGCCATCGCGAATCTCAAGGAGGAGTGGGAAGCTCCGGGCAACGAAAACAACTGGGAAACGCTCGAACAGGATGGAATGCACTTGCACGTGCAGACCTTCCATGACGCCCATTTAAACGCGCTCTTAGCGTGGGCGGCGGAAGTAATCGAAAAGCCAAAAAACTTCACCCCGTCAGCGCGCAAATTGCTCGTAAATAAGCTAAAGGAGATGATAAAATGAGCAGAATCAGCCCGCACCCGTTATTCGACATTTGGACTGCAGACGAGGCCGCTGAATGCCTTGATGGCCTGCCGAATCCGGTTCAAGAATACCTGTGGAACCACATTGTGCCGTTGATGCCATCACTTTACCTCCCCGATGGCGAAGCGCGTTACGAAGAGCCCGTCCACGGTCTCAATTCGCTGCGGAAATTCTGGTCGCGGCTTCCCAAGGAATACCAGCGACAACTCAACGCGGCGGCCATTCGCAACGACGAACACATTGCTAGCCTAAAGGGCTCTTGACAGGTGCTGCGCCCTGTGTTATCATGGGGCGCACCCCTCAAGGAGTCTGCAATGACTGATGCTTACCTCAATAGCCGCAGGATTTCTAACCCATTCGCGTCGAAGCTCACGTTCACATTTCGCTGTGCTATCTTCGCTGATCACGTTCATCGCGGCACAAGCTATCCTATCCTCGCCAAAGCATTCGCTGTGAACGAACAGACCGTATCGAAAATCTGCCGGTCGAAGAACTCGCGTCTTTATCATTCTGTATTCGCTGAGTTTCAACGCCTAGGAATCGAACAAATGTGGAGGCAACACGTGGAGGAGGGCGGCGTTCTGCCTCGTATTGATGACGCCGCTTGGCAGCGCAAAGTAGGCACGAATGCGCCTCTTAACTCATACGTTGACTCTGGTCCGGGCCGTTATTGGGTCAAGGACTCTCGTGGCGGAACAATGGAAATTAGGATAAAAGCGTACGACGAAATCAAGGAGGAAATCAAGGAGGAATTCGGCGCAGAGATGAAACGGGGGTTCTGGGTATTTCACCCTCAATTCGGCTGGACCGTGTTTATAGGCCAGCCATTCGATAGCGTCGCTGAAGCACTTCGCTATTTTGCTGAATTCCCGCCGATGGCCTGAAATGAATCTTGACAGCGCCCGCGCGACGTGTTAAGATGGTGAGTTCACATAGGAGCGCAACATGCCACGATCTTACTACGACAATAACTTCGGCCATTATGACATCGAGGATGAAAGCGATGTCGAGTCCTATCGGGACGTGCAACGTCGCAGCGTTCTCAAGAAATGCGAGGGATGCGGGAACAAGGTAAGACTGCTTCCAGACTACGGCTACTGCAACAGCTGCGCCGAAAAGCGGGAGCGCGGCCAAGATTTGGAATATTGAGATGGCGAAAGGTGACGAATACGCCGTTCATTTCAAAGGCAAGAAACTGCTCGACGACTTCCGAGGAGACCGCATAACGGGCGACGAATATGTCGTGACCAAATTCGGTAAGATGGGCGACGAGGATGTTTACTTCGTTACCCAGTCCACATTCGGCGACGAGTGCACTTGCAAAGCAAGCAATCGGTACTCTTGCCGTCACAGGCAAATGGTGTACATCTTCAGATCAGCCAAACGGCTCAACACCAACTGGCGTTACAATTTCGACGAGAAAATAGAGGCACGCAAATGGCGGAGTATCGAATCATGAACACAAAAGAATTCAGCGTAACCCAATTCTTTAAAACTGGCGGGTACGAGAAAGTGCGTCAATTCGTCTCAGCAGAAGAGGCGGCTGCTGCGTTCTGGCATTACACCAACAACGTGGCTACCAAGATCGGGCTGGTGGTTCGCGTCATCATAACTGATGGCGGCGATTGCATCAACATGGAGTGGGAGCGGGGCAAGGGCATAACCTACCCGCCACCCGAGGAAGACCCCGAATTGACAAACATCATCAAGGACTACCACACCGGAACTGAGGGCGAGTAACATGAACGATGAAGTGCTCATCAACCGCGATAAACTGCACAAGATATTGATCCATCGTCGCAATATCTTGGGGACAATCACGTACGCTCAGGCGGCGAAGGAGGTCGGACACAACAATGCGCGGGGGTTAGGTAGAGGCGCAACCACCGCTGCCGCCGCTTATTATCAAAAGACCGGCGATGCCGATCTGTTCCGGTGGCTCGTTAGCGCGGAGACGGGCGAACCAAGCGACGGGTTTTATGAGTGGCGCGAATCAATCGGTTTGCCGCTCCTACGTGGAAGGAAACCTTGACACGAACCCACCGACGTGCTAGAATTGACACGTTCAACCAACGAGGCACCCAATGGCAGCCAACAGTAGGATTCACCACACTCACGTAAAGCAGGCCCAACAATTGGGCGTTGTTTTGGAACCAGCCGAAATCGGCGTGAAGGCGATATGGTCGGAGCACAACCGTTCCATCACAGGCCCCGACGCAAAAGAGGCGCTGGCTCGCATCAAGGCGGTTCAAGCCGAGTACCGCAGGAATGAAGTCCACCCTCAATTCGCCGAGGCAGTGGCCAAGCTGAATCCTGAGCCGTTATTCGCTGAGGACCCGCCTCCGACAGTGAACAACATCCCCACAAATGGGCGCGCTGCTCACCGCGCAGGGTTCCACATCAACGACAATCCGTTCCCAGCAGAGGGCGATGAATGGGCTCGATGGGACGAGCAGTGGGAAGCGAGCGCCGAGGATGCAATGGGCGAGCCCGCACCAACTGAGGAGGAGGAAAAGAAGCCCGCCAGCGTCGTCAAGACCAAGTACCGCGCAATCTACGCCGAATTGGGACATCCAACCACCTGCGGCGACGAACTGGCGAATAAACTCGACAACCTCGTCAAGAACGCCAAGGGCACGAACATGGAGTACTTCGACCTCATCATGGAGGCGAACGGCGTCGATATGTCAAAGTACAGCCGAACCACGCCGGGGTGGCAAGGCCGATACCGAATGACGGGTCGCAACATGCTCGCCAAGCGGGTCCATGCCAACGGCGGCATATTTGTGATGCCCGCAGCTTGGGGCGTCGAAGATATGCGAATGAGCGCCGATTGGATGAGTTCGCAGCGCTTCCAGAAGTAACGGTGCAACTGAATATTGACAGCGTGCACGGTCCGTGTTTTAATGGGCCGTGCATCCGCACCGGAGAACCACTATGGCTCACATGTCAGAGAAGGAATGGCAGGGATTCGCTGCCAGCAAGAATCTCGATCCCGAAACAGGCGGCGTTAAGCCTGAACCCACCGAATTAGCTGGAATGGATGATCGGGACTTCCGCCAGATCATGGCGGCGCTCTCACGAATACGCGCTCAAAGCGAGCGTACCCAAATCTTCATTGCTGTTGGGATCGCAATCCTGATCCTGCTTCACTTCGTCTAGGAGAACCGCATGCCCGAACTTAGCAAAGACGCGACTGACAATCTGGAGAAGATTGTCGACCATTACGGCATCGAAAATATCGTGCGAGCGCTGTCTTACATCTGCAGCGAAAAATCAACGCACATCGCTGAAACTTGGCAAGACACCGCGCTGGCCAAAGATTGGATGAATTGCTCCGTCGCGCTCGACGGCGTAGTCAAAAAGCTGGAGGGCAAATAATGGCTGGGTTCACCTACAAGTCTTACAACTTCGTAGACAAAGACCCAATCATAGACGAAATCCGCACGGTATTCGACGAGGCTCAAGTCACCTATAAGTGGGTCGAGGACGAGAGCGGCGTCACCGCGAAAACTCTCTCTAAGTGGTTCGACGGCAAGACCAAGCGCCCGCAAGCCGCAACAATCAACGCGGTTCTGCGGGCGCTCGGCTACAAGCTTGGAGTGGTCCCGCATTCGGTGCCGGTGCGATTCCGGCCCACGGCTGAGCAGCCGCCGCATTCAGTGAGGCACGTAGTGCAAATGGCAAAGTACAAGAGAGGCAAGCATGGTTAAGTACGAGATTAAGATACTCATCGGTTCCGAGGAGTTCTTCAAACTGGTGGCTCCACACCTGCCGTTCGAGATCACCGGGGTCGAAGAGATGGTGGACTTACCGGCCCCAAAGCCGCCGCCAGCCGTTGTTGCTCCTCATCAGCAGATCAGGGCGAAGTACGCAGCGAGACAAGCCTCTTTGGAGCAGCCAAAGCAGCCAAAGCAGCGGAAATCCGGATTCAACCCCAATCGGGGCATGAACGCTGTAATTATCGCTGCCCTCCGCAAAGGCCCGCACACAACCAACGAATTAAGAAAGGTACTGGTTGCGGCGGGTTACAAGGACGCCTCGCTTACTTCGCAGATGGAGAAGCTGGCCCGATTTAGAAGAGCCGTCAGGACCGGCAAGGGAATATGGGAGTCAACAGATGTTCCGAACACCGAAGAAGCCCACGGAATCACGGACGGAATTGATCGCATCGATTCTGCAGACGTCGGCAACATTGAAGTGGACTGACGTTGAGCTACTTAATTTTTTGCTGGCTTATTTCACCAACGTCGATTTGCTACTAATTCGGGATTCGATGATGGAGTTCTCGAACCTAAGAAAGCAGACTTGACAGGCGCACACGGGCATGCTAAGATGGGCATACGCCGTGAGGCGTGCTCTATGTCCTTGGGAGCTTGAGGCGGGCTTGAGGGGCTAAAACCCGACGGGGTTCCCTTGGCCCGCCTCTACGAGGGCGGCCAAGGATTCCCATGACAGAACAGTTGAGCCTGTTATCGCCCGACGATTGGGTGGGGATAAACGAGCAAAGGGCTATTACGACTCTCGTTAACCGCGATATTGTAAAGGTAGGGGCGGTTTACCTCCGCCCAACTTCGAAGGTTCCCGTCAACGACAATTGGTCCGCAAGCAAGTACCTCGACACCGACTTGCGGGATTGGATTGACAATGAACTTTACCGGTTCTCCAACGTCGGGTTCAACCTGCAGCAGGGTTGGGTTGACATTGACGTTGACGGCGACGACACCGAATACAATAAGTGCATACATTTGGCCATGCAACACGTAGGCGTAGATTGTCGCCTCGCGTTTGGCCGTAAGAGCGCCGGTGTGCCTCGTCACTTTCTGGTGCAGCTATCGGAAGAAGAATCAAGATCGTTCGATGAATTTAAGCAGTTCGAGCCCAAGGCTATCCGCATTCGGAACCAGCGGTTCTACACTGACATTCGCTCCGGCACAGAATCGTCCGATGACGCAAAGCAGACCGTAGTTCCTGGTTCACTCTATGGAGATAGAGATGGAGTGGATGTTTCAGTCTGGTGGACCGATAGGGGACGAATCGCTAAGTCTCTCGGAGAACTTACTCAAACAAGCCCAAGAGCTACACCGTTTAATTGGCTTATTAGAGCAATTGCTTTCGGAACCATCCTCTACCTCATTAAGCCGCAATGGGTTCCCGGCATCCGGCAAGACACAGCCCTCAAATTCAACGGATGGTTAGCCCGCATCGTTGATGAAAGCTTCGCGATCAACAACAGTGAGCAGCTGTCTCAGGAAGTTCATTGCCCTATTGATCATGATGATATTGCTCAGTCCCTCCTCGACTTCATTTGTCGCGAGACCAGCGACGACGAAGCCTACATGCGCAAGCGGACCTACAAGGATGCGCGCGACAAACTGAGCCGAAATCCCGATGCCCGCATTCCAGGCTGGCCGTCGATGAAGGCTTTATTCGGTGAGGAGATTGTGGCCGCGTTGCGGGCCATTTGCGCCCCCGGAACTGATACGAACGTATTGATGCAACTAGTTGAGCAATATGTCTACGACGATTCCAACGGGCTTTATATTGATAGATACCGCCATAAACGGGGGGATTGGCCTTATGCCCACTCCGCAGAGGATTTGTACCGCCGCCATAAGTCGGACGTAATCATGCTAGGGGGTAAGCCTAAAGAGGCCTTCAAATCGTTCGAAATGAGCAAGATGCGCGTCCGAGTTGGCAGCGCCGATCTCTACCCGCAACAAGAACCCCTCAGCATATTCCGTGTAACTCGATCCGGCAAATTCGTCGGGGAGGATTATGAGGGGGAAGCTCGCTTAATTTACAACCACTGGACTGATTGGGACCACAAGCCGCCGACCACGGTAAATATACCGAAGCTTAAGCAATGTGAGGAGAAGCTTGATAAAGTTCTGGCGTGGCTCACATGCAACAATCGCGAGCAGGCTCAGTGGATCAAAGAGTGGTTCGGATGGACAATCCAACACCCAGGCGAGAAACAACAAATCGCTTGGGTAGTTGTAGGTGGACAGGGCGTCGGTAAATCATTCATCGGCACTGCTTTCGCCAAGTCTCTGTTTGGACGATCTTACGGGATGGTCAACGGTAAGCAGATTGGTGAGAGATTTAGTGTATCACCATTCATGGGCAAGATGTTTGTGTTCGCTGACGAAGTTAAATTTAAAAGTCATAACGCTATCGACGAATTGAAGCTGCTCATTCGAAACGTTCAGACCCACGGCGAGCAAAAAGGGCTGGATTCGCGCGACTACAACATCTACGCGCGGCTCATGTTTGCCAGCAACAATATGGACGTTCGCATCAGTGAATCGAACACGGTAGATCGAGCGCTATTCTTCACCAAAGCTTACACCCCCGAATTTATGGGGACGAGCCAGCAAGAATTTAACAGATGGACGCTCACCCACAAGACGTTCTTCGACGAATTCGCTGACTTCCTTACCGAGGATTCGACGCGGGAGCATTACCAGCAGATATTTCAGCATATCCCCGTAAACCGACATAATCTTGAAAGTCTGAAGCTATCATCTTCAAGCGATCCAGATATCGTGGCCAGCAATATGAGCAACCCCCGCAAGGTAGCTAAGTTTATTGTTGAAAACGGGGCGATATTGGAAGATTTAGATATCTCCACGCCATTTGTTGATGTAGATTTCATGCGATCTGTTAGCGAGTTGATTAAGACACTTAATATCAATACTAATCCTAGATCTGTTCTCACCGAATTTGATACTTTAGGCATGTTGGAATTGGTTACTATAAAGGGCAAGGGTATACAGAGGAGATTCAAGTGGCATATCGGCACTCTTACCGAGAAATTCGGCGAGGCAATAGGAGTCGACATTGCCCCAAGGTTCGAGTTCGGCCCCGGCGATTTTGGGCCTAACACCCATGATGGGACTAAGGTTGCTAAGTGGAAGGGATCGAGCAGGTTCGGATCGAAGTTCTGAATGCTCGTGTATCGAGCACGGCGGAAGGGGTACTTGACAGCAACCTCACCGTGTGGTAGGATGGTCCCGACGCTAGTCAACCAAAGGAGTGAGCGTTATGAGTGAAGCCAACCAGACTGAAGCAACCGAGACCGAAACCGAGCCCAAGACGTCGAAGTCGATCGTCCCGTCCAAGTATGCTGGCAGGTATGCCAACGGCGGCAACGACGACCTTGCGAAGTTCATCAATGAGCAGTGCAAGGGAAAGGAGGGATTCGACTACGCCAAGTTCTTCACGCTGTGCCGTGAAAACGGCCTCCCCGAGGAGAAAGTGGCGATGTATGAAGGCCAGGTCGAATCCAAGCGCCTGGGTTCTCAGGGGCGGGCGCGGATGACCCTCCGCAACATGCTCGCAACGCTGGTTCGCAAGAACGGCGTCTTGAGGGACCTCGAAGGCGATGACGTAGAAATCGAACTGCCGAAGACCGTTCTGGCCGGTGCTGCAGCCAGCGCCAAGGCTAAGCAGGAGGCTGCGAACGAGCCGACGGCGGAGAGAAAGTTCTAAGACTCCCGTCGAGGGACTTTCTTGTAGGGGAGGGCGTAGTGTCCCTCCCCTATTTTTCTAGGGAGGCGGTTATGAATCTGAAAGAATTCAAGGATAAGCTGGAGTCCCTTATCGAAGATGCGAAGGGACAGACTAGCTTAAGAGACATCGCTGAGGCGTTGGATGATGCCAAAGACGATGTAGAAACCGAAGCCGACGAGGCTGAGGAAAGCACCGAGGAAGAGGACGACGCGTAATGGCAACCACCCCACAGACACCGCAGCGATCCGCTTCTGCTTCTCAACAGCAGAGGCCAGAGCACGACCCACAATCGCATACCCCCAAGGATGCGCCTCACGACTTGGGCATGGCGGACAAGGATTCGCGTAGACGCCCCGACCGCGAAGCAATGCGGAGGGAGCGGATGGACCGATTGGATAACGAAGATTCAATCGTAAACGAGCAGATGCAGCGATCCCGCGAAATCGAAACAATCGGGGTCGAGGCGTGGAAGCAAGAGCAGGACCAACGACCCGAAGAAGAGCGTCCGGTTATCGTTCGCGGCTATATCGCCGCTGGCGACGTTCTCAACACTCCTCTAGACGCCGGCAAGCGAGTTCCTGGCATCTCGCACCCGACAACCGAGACCCCGCAACGCGCGCCTGTTCGCAATCCGGACGGTTCACTGCCGCCGAATTCGCCTCAGCGCTAAAATATGGGGGCGCAAGCCCCCACTCTTTCCAGGGACGGAGATCAGCATGTCGTACGATTTGGGCACATTCCAGGACAAAGCGTCTCTGGTGATGAAACAATATGCGAACTACGCGAATCTGAAAACCGAGACGCAGGCAATCGCAACCGCTCTCGGCACTGACACAACTACCCATGATGCAACCATCAAGACCGCTCCGGTTGTCGGGTTGCAGCCGGGGCAGGCTTCCCATTCGCCGTTCACCAACGATCTACTGATCGTTATCAATCGCGGCAAGGCCGGGAATCTCAGCAATTCAGCGATGGCAGCGGAGCTTCAAGCAGTGCTTCCGCCAACGCCCCCGGTAATCGCGCCGAATCAGAACTTTAACCTGACTCTACCAGCGAGTGCCAACCAAATCATTGGCGCGGTTAGCGCGCTTGGCAACCCAACCAGCTTCGCCATAAGCGCTGCCAGTAACCCGAATGGTTACTTCGCCATCAGTAATAGCGGCCAGCTTACCGTGACAGCGGCAGGAGCCACAGGAATTGTCGCTGGCAACGACATCCTCGGCGTTTCCGCTACCAACGCGGGCGGAGAGAGCCCGATCGTAAACGTTACCGTGAGCGCAGCGTAATAGGAGCGAATTATGCCGTCCAGCGAGGTAATGCATAAGTGGGGAAAAGGCAAGCTCCACTCCGGCTCCAAGAAGGGGCCGGTCGTTAAGAGCCAGAAACAAGCCGTCGCCATCATGCTATCGGAAAAGGCGACAGAGAAGAAACATGGCGGCAAGTACCCTGAGAAGGGTCGCCGCCGCAAGTAATCCGCCGAATTCGGCGGTGTCTAGGAGAGAAGCAATGCCCAGATCAGGTTATCTAGCATACATTACCCCGGTTGAACGGCCGGGATTTGGCGGTGGAGGGGGTGATCCCGATTATGGGATTGACGAAGGCGCAGGCCCCGATCAAGGATTGCCTGGATTTCCGGGTTCACC
>Ga0210393_10002991_pt1 | contig 13711 bp, 12 predicted proteins | sample IncBWC27OmetaG_FD_160068 | JGI IMG/M metagenome (GOLD analysis project Ga0210393, IMG submission 160068) | Forest soil microbial communities from Barre Woods Harvard Forest LTER site, Petersham, Massachusetts, United States - Inc-BW-C-27-O ... | reverse complement strand
TGCTGGGCCGGTGGACGCCGTCGTTGACGCCGGCCGCCGCGGGGGAGTCACCGTGGTCTGCGATCTTCCCCGACGCCTCACCGATGCCACCCAAACCGCCCTGGACGCAGCCGATCTGGTCGTCGTGGTCAGCCCCTGCGACGTCCGGGCGTGCGCGGCGACCGCGACGATCGCCCCGGTGTTTTCGGCGATCAATCCTCATCTCGGGCTGGTCGTGCGGGGGCCGGCGCCGGGCGGATTGCGGGCAGCGGAGGTCGCCGATATCGCCGGGCTGCCGCTGCTGGCCTCGATGAGAGCCCAGCCGCGGCTCGCCGAGCAGCTGGAACACGGCGGCCTGCGATTGCGATCGCGATCCCCGCTGGCGTCGGCCGCGCGTCGGGTGCTGGCCGTGCTGCCCCGTTCGGGGTCGAGACCTGATTCAGCGCAGGGCGGTAGAGCAGCGTGAGCGGTTCACTGATCGAACGCGTGCGTGAGCGGCTGGCGGCTGAATCAGCGCCGCTGCGGCCCAACGTTGTCGCGGAGGCGATCCGCGCCGAGTCCGGCGGGATGCTAGGCGACACCGAGGTGCTCGCCAATCTTCGGGTGCTGCAGACCGAACTGGCCGGTGCCGGCATCCTCGAACCGCTGCTCTGCGCGGACGGCACCACCGACGTCCTGGTCACCGCGCCCGACGCGGTGTGGGTGGACGATGGAAACAGATTGCAGCGCAGCCACATTCGGTTTACCGACGAGGCCGCGGTGCGACGGTTGGCGCAGCGGCTGGCGTTGGCCGCGGGCCGGCGTCTCGACGACGCGCAACCCTGGGTGGACGGGCAGCTGACCGGCATCGGCGCCGGACGGTTCGCGGTGCGGCTACACGCGGTGTTGCCGCCGGTAGCGGCCGGCGGCACCTGCCTGTCGTTGCGGGTATTGCGGCCGGCCACACAGGATTTGGCCGCGCTGACCGCGGTGGGTGCGATCGCGCCACCGGCCGCCGCACTGCTTGACGACATCATCGCGGCCCGGCTCGCCTTCCTGGTGTGCGGCGGCACGGGCGCGGGAAAAACCACTTTGTTGGCGGCGATGTTGGGTGCCGTCCCGCCTCACGAGCGGATCGTGTGCGTGGAGGATGCGGCCGAGTTAGCGCCCCGGCATCCGCACTTGGTCAAGTTGGTCGCCCGGTGCGCCAATGTCGAAGGCGTTGGCGAGATCCCGGTACGTCAACTCGTCCGCCAGGCGCTGCGGATGCGGCCCGACCGCATCGTGGTCGGCGAGGTTCGGGGCGCGGAAGTTGTGGACCTACTGGCGGCGCTGAACACCGGCCACGACGGCGGAGCGGGCACCGTGCATGCCAACAACCCGGGCGAGGTTCCTGCGCGGCTGGAGGCGCTCGGGGCGCTGGGCGGCCTGGATCGGGCGGCGTTGCACAGCCAGCTCGCCGCGGCGGTCCAGGTGCTACTGCATGTCGCGCGGGACCGCACCGGCCGGCGACGGCTCAGCGAGATCGCGATGCTGCGCCAGACAAATGAGCGGGTTCACGCGGTCACGGTGTGGCATGCCGACCGCGGGCTGACAGACTTTGCTCCCGATCTGGGCAGTGTGCTGCGAAGCCGGATCCCGGCATGAACCCGCTTACGTCTGCCGCGCTGCTGTTATCGGTTGCGCTGCTGGTGTTTCCGTCGTCACCACGCGGTCGGCTCACGCCGCACCTGCGCGCGCGTCTGAGGCTGTCGCCGCTGGCGCCACACTGGTTCGCCCGCCTCGCGGGATGCGTCGCGGTCGGCGCGGCGGTGCTGCTGCCGTTGACGACGGTTCTGGCTCTCGTGGTGGTGGGTGCGACCGGATGCGTCCGCTACCGCCGTCGCTGCCGGAGCCGGCGCGCCACCGACGAGGGGCGCACGCTGCAGACCGCCCTCGACGTGCTCGTCGGGGAGCTGCGGGTGGGCTCTCATCCAGTGCGTGCGTTTAGCGTCGCCGCCGACGAAACCGACGGCACGGTCGGTGTTTCGCTGCGCGCCGTCGCCGCGCGCGCCCGGTTGGGCGCCGATGTGACGGCCGGTCTGCGCGCCGAGGCCCGGTCTTCGGCGTTGCCCGCACATTGGGACCGACTCGCGGTGTGCTGGCAACTCGCCAGTGACCAGGGGCTGGCGATCGCCACCCTGATGCGCGCCGCACAACGCGATATCGCCGAACGGCAACGGTTTTCGGCGCGGGTGGTATCGGGTATGGCCGGCGCCCGCGCCACCGCGGCCATACTGGCGGGCCTGCCGGTGCTTGGGGTGCTGCTCGGTCAACTGATCGGCGCCCGGCCGCTGACTTTCTTGCTGAGTGGACACGCCGGTGGGTGGCTGTTGGTGGTCGGGTCGACGCTGGCATGCGGCGGCCTGCTGTGGTCGGACCGGATCACCGATCGGCTGGCGTCATGAGCGCCGAGCCGTGAACATAGCGGCCGTGTTGCTGGCCGTGGCGTTGTTGGCCGGTGCGGGGCCATCGGCGGTGCGAGCCCGCGCCGGGATGCCGCCCCGCGCACCTCGGCTGCGGCCGCCGTCGGCGCGCGGCCCGGATCCCCTGGCCGTCGCGTCCAGCCTGGACGTGCTGGCGGTGTGCCTGGCGGCGGGCATGGCGGTGTCGACCGCAGCGGCCGCGATCGCCCCGTCCGCGCCGCCGAAGCTGGCCCGGGTGTTGCGTCGGGCCGCCGACCTGCTGGCGCTGGGCGCCGACCCCGCCGTGGCCTGGTCGACCGCGTCGGATCCGGCAGCGACGGTCGACGCGCAGACCGACGCGCTGCTGCGGCTGGCGCGGCGTTCGGCGTCCTCGGGCGCGGCGCTGGCCGACGGGGTCGCCGAACTGGCGGACCAGTCCCGCGACGACGCCGCGCATGCGGCCACCGCAGCCGCCGAGCGGGCCGGGATACTGATCGCCGGGCCGCTGGGGCTGTGCTTTTTGCCGGCGTTTGTGTGCCTGGGCATTGTTCCGGTGGTGGCCGGGCTGGCCGGCGATGTCCTGCAGTCGGGTCTGCTATGAGAAAGGAATATATTGGTGTTCAACATGTTTCGTGCCTTTGTTGCACGGATGACGCTGCTGGCGGCCGACGAGTCGGGCATGTCCACGGTGGAGTACGCCATCGGCACGATCGCGGCGGCGGCCTTCGGCGCGATCCTGTACACCGTCGTCACGGGCGATTCCGTCGTGTCGGCGCTGAACCACATCATCGGTCGCGCGCTCAGCACCAAGGTCTAGCCCGCCATGTCGGTGGGTGTGCCGGCGCGAGCACCGTCGAGGCGGCACTGGGCATCGCGGCGCTGGTCGTCGTGCTGGTGCTGTGCCTGGCAGGTATCACCGCGGTGTCGATGCAGGTGCGCTGCGTCGACGCCGCCCGCGAGGCCGCGCGGCTGGCCGCGCGCGGTGACGACCGGGTGGCCGTCGAGGCCGCCCGTCGCATCGCGCCCGGTGGCGCGCTGGTCCGGGTGCGGCGCGACGGCGACTTTTACGTCGCGACCGTCGTCGCGCACTCAAAGCTGTTGCCCACATTGGATATTGGGGCCAACGCGGTATCGTCGGCCGAGCCGCCACGGTGACCGGGGCTCGGCCACCGTGGTGGCGGCCGCAATGGTCGCGGTGCTGTTGTCCATCACGGGCGCCGGCGCCTATCTGGGCTCCGTCGTGGTGGCGCGGCACCGCGCGCAGGCCGCGGCGGATCTGGCCGCGCTGGCCGCCGCCGCAGCGCTACCGTCGGGAGCCGCCGCGGCCTGCGCCCGAGCGACGGCGGTGGCCCACGAGATGCGCATCTACGACGCCCGCTGCCGTGTCGACGGCCTGGACGTCGTCGTCACCGCGCGGGTTGGCGTCGCCTTTGCCGGGGTGGCGCAGGCCGCCGCCCGGGCGGGACCAGCCGGCCCCTAGCCCGTCAGGACTCGAGTTCGCTGTCGGTGGGCAGTCGCAGGGAGACCAGGCCGGCGAAGGTATTCGGCTCGAGTTCCACCCGGTTGACGGTGACATGCACCGGCACCCAATCGTTTTCGAAGCCCCGCATCCGCAGCACCCGGCTGGTTGCCTTGTCGGCGAACTCCTTGGTCATGGATTCCATCACCGGCTCATCGTCCGGATGGATCCGCTGCTGGTCGGTATCGCCGTCGCGCCAATCGTAGAAGGGGCACGGCTCGTCGAGCCATTTCAGCAGAGTCCACGTCTTTAGGTCGAACAGCGCGCGGTGGACTCCGGCCTGTGCCAGTCCGTTGAGAATCCGCTGCGCCAGGTCGTCCACCGACACCACCGGGCCCTTCGGCTCGGCACGCCAGTTCATCGCCCGCGCGACCAGGTGGTCACGGCCGTCCGGCCCGGGCTCGTTCACCGTGCGCGCGACGAGACCTATCCGGATGGGGTTTCCCTGCCAATCGGTGAGATCCAAGGTGCTGCACAGCGTTTGCTCCGCCTCGGCCTTGACGACCATGGCAAGCAGCTTGACTTCGTTCGCATTCAGTTCGCGCGACGGGAGATCTTCGGCAAAGGCTCTGCCAGAGGTGACCTCGAACTCGGGATTCTTGCCGCTGTTGGCCAGCGACTCCTGGGTGTCGGTGGCGACGCCCCGGGTCAGGTCCCACTTCAGCGGCCCGGGGGTCGGCCGCTCGGGCGGCTCCGAGTCGGCGGGGCCGGTCCATACATGGACACCGTGCATGCGGCCGTCGGACATCACTACCGGCTCGGTTCGGATCACCCGGTCGCGCTTGGAGGTGATGCTGGTGAGGCTCTGGCCGGTCTGCAGTGACTCGGCGATCGCCGTTCGAACGGCGGAAAGATAAGGACTGCGCCGCAGGAACGTCGTGATGGGGACGAGGTTTTTGACTTGCCGCCCCTGCGCCACCACGGCGGGTTCGTTCCCCAGCGTCTCCACGAGCAGCCAGTCGTGGGCCATGCGGCCAAGTTTACGTCCGAATGACGCTTGCGTGATCGGCCGGGGGCGACCCGGTCGTGGACACCTGCCGCGCCGGCCCTGGCGGTTGGACGCCAATCCTGGTTTGCTGCTTTGCTTTTGCCGTGGACTGATCTGGTCGCCGCGCCGATAGCCGCTACGTTTGCAAATGTTGCCGCGGCCAGGTAGTTTCCTGCTGCGCCCGCATTTAGCGGGCTTGCGAACGGATCGTGATGTCCGACCGTTCGCCGCGCTGTGTGACGGCGCGCCGGCAGTTCTTCAGCAGCGAGGAAATGCCGTCTGGTGGTGGCCGTCACGACGCAGATCCGTGGAGGTCGACCGTCGAGGGGTCGGTCGCCATCCGCTGGATTGCTCAGCGTGGCCCGTGGCCCAATTCCGCGAGGATTAGCCGCAGCAGCAGCAAAGCACCCGCCTTATCCAGCGGGTCGTTTCCGTTGCCGCATTTGGGCGACTGCACGCACGACGGGCAACCGCTTGGGCATTCGCACGCCTCGATGGCCGCGGCCGTCGCGCCCAACCAGGTGCTAGCCTGACGAAAGCCGCGCTCGGCGAATCCCGCCCCGCCCGGATAGCCGTCGTAGACGAAGACGCTGGGCAGCCCATCAGGCCCGATCGCGGTGGACATGCCGCCGATGTCGCCGCGGTCGCAACTGACCACCAGGGGCAGCAACCCAATGGCGGCGTGCTCGGCGGCATGTAACGATCCGGGTATGCGAGGCGCGTCAATAGCGTTATCTAGCAACGCATCCGGATCGATGGTGTACATGGCCGCGGTCGTGGGCAACGTGTGTTCCGGCATGTCCAGCTCGATGAAGTCGATCACGTCCCCGTCGAGGCGGCGGCGCAGATAGCCGACCACCTGGTGGGTGACCGTCACCGGCACCAAGCCCAGCGTCACGGGTCCGAAAGCCAACCGCTCACCCTCCCCGGTGACCGCGATGTCGGCGAGTTCGCGCGCGAAGGTCGCGTAGCCGGGGTCCTCGGCGTGTACGAATGCGATCCCCTCCTGCGGATCGAGCGAGTCAACGACGTAGCTCTCGCCCCGGTGCAGGTAAACCGCACCAGGATGCACCGAGGCCGGGGCCTGGCCGGCCCCGACGCTGCCCAGCAGCCGCCCGGTGTCCGCCTCCACGATGACGATCTGGCCACCCGTCGAACCCCGGATGTCCACCGCCGCATGCGGTTGCACGCCCGGCGCCGGAAAGTACTTGCCGTTGCGCCGGCGCAGCAACCCGTCGTCGACCAGCGCCGCGGTCACCTGCTCTGCGCCCAAAGACCGGACCTCGGCGTCATCGAGTGGCAGTTCGGTTGCGGCGCAAAGTAGTTGGGGTCCGAGGAGGTAGGGGTTGGCGGGGTCGATCACCACGCGCTCGACCGGTTTGTCCAGCAGCGCGGCGGGATGGTGGACCAGATACGTGTCCAGGGGGTCGTCGCGGGCGATCAATACGACCAGCGCGCCTTGGCCGCGCCGGCCCGACCGCCCGGCCTGCTGCCAGAACGAGGCGACCGTGCCGGGGAAGCCGGCCAAGACCACCGCGTCGAGTCCGGCGATATCGATCCCCAGTTCGAGCGCATTCGTGCTGGCCAGACCGCGCAACCGGCCCTCGGCAAGGGCATGTTCCAAAGCGTTGCGGTCCTCGGCGAGATAGCCGGCCCGATACGACGCCACTTTGTCGGTCAGCTCCGGTGCGATGTCGTCCAGCCGGGCCTGCGCGCCCAGCGCGGTCAGCTCGGCGGCACGCCGCGACCGGACGAACGTCAAGGTCTGTGCCCCCTGTGCGATCAGGTCGGCCATCACCCGCGCCGCCTCCGCACCCGCGGACCGTCGGACCGGAGCGCCCTGCTCGCCGGTCAGGTCGGCGCGTAACGCGGGTTCCCACAACGCCACCGTGCGGGCCCCCTGAGGCGAGCCGTCATCGACGACCTCCTCGACCGCCTGGCCGATGAGTTCGGTGGCCGTCGCGCCAGGTGAGGCCGTCGTTGCGCTGGCAAAAATGACGGTCGGCGCAGTGCCGGATTGGGGGGCATAGCGCGCGCACAGACGTAACAGACGGCGCAGCACCATCGCCACGTTCGAACCGAAAACACCACGGTAGTAATGACATTCGTCGACGACCACGAACCGTAGACCGCGCAACAGGACAGCCCAGCGCGCATGATTGCGCAGTATCGACAGGTGGATCATGTCGGGATTGGAAAACAGCCAGCGCGACCGTTCGCGCGCAAAGCGGCGCACCTCGGCGGGAGTGTCGCCGTCGTAGGCCGTGGGTGCGACATCGTTCAGCCGAGGGATGGCCGTGGTCAACGCGTGCGCGGCGCGCAACTGGTCGTGGCCGAGTGCCTTGGTGGGCGACAGGTACAGCACCCGGGCCCGCGGGTCCGTCGCCAGCGCATTGAGGACGGGAAGCTGGTAGGCCAGCGATTTCCCGGACGCGGTGCCGGTGCTTACCACCACGTGACGGCCGGCGTGCGCCAATTCCGCGGCCCGTACCTGGTGTGACCACGGCGAACTTATGCCGCGCTCGGCAAAGGCGCGGACCACGTCGGGCTCGGCCCATGCCGGCCATCCGTGCGGCCGGCCGCTGCGCGACGGCAGCTCGGCCACGTGCCGCAGCGGATGCTCGCCCGGCGCGGTGCCCGCGAGCGCGGCGGCCAGCAGCTCGCTGCCGAAACTCGCCATCACGAACCTTTCTCGCACTTGACGCCTGTGTCGGTCGCCGGAATCCATCGTCTAGATGACGTCCGGGTTACGACACCAAGCTTTCCGGATCGTCGTTAGCGGAAAGCTGTTGCTAAGGCGATGAACATGGTTGACTAATCAGCGGTCGCAGCTTCTGTGTTCGTGTCAAACTTTCGCAGGATCGACGTTGCGGCCGCGGTTCCTGCGAGGTTATCGGTCGGGGGAGATTCCGGCGACTACGCATGGTATGGCGGTCGCGGCGGGCCCGGTGCGCCGGAAGGCGGTGCACCGCACCCATGTAGAAAAGGAAAGATCGAGAGATGCCACAGGGAACTGTGAAGTGGTTCAACGCGGAGAAGGGGTTCGGCTTCATCGCCCCCGAGGATGGTTCCGCGGATGTGTTTGTCCACTACACGGAAATCCAGGGTTCGGGCTTCCGCACCCTCGAAGAAAACCAGAAGGTCGAGTTCGAGATCGGCCACAGCCCTAAGGGCCCCCAGGCCACCGGAGTCCGCTCCGTTTAGGAGAAGAGCAGAGTCCGACGAAACCCTCCGTGCAGTCCCGCTTAGCGGGCCGGCCGGGGGGTTCTCGTTACCCAATGGGGTGCCCGCGACGCGGCCGGGTGGCGCCGCGCCGGATATCAAGCCACGGATCGGCAAGCTAGCCTACTGTCAGTTGAGTGAGCCAGCTTTCCTTCTTCACCGCAGAGTCGGTACCGCCCGCGGTCGCCGATCTTTCCGGTGTGCTGGCGGCCTCCGGCCAGATCGTGATGGTGGGCGCACGAGGCGTCGCCGGTGCCCGGCTCTCGGTGGTCGTGGATCAGGCGTGGCGCGCTTCGGCGTTGGCCGAGATGATTCACGAAGTCGGTTTGGAACCCGAGATCGCCAGAACCGAGGAAGACAACCCCTTGGTGCGCACGGCGGTCAGCGGGCTGTTGCGCCCGATTGCCGCCGAGTGGACGCGGGGCGCGGTCAAGACGGTGCCGCCGCGCTGGCTGCCCGGACCGCGCGAGCTGCGGGCGTGGACCCTGGCGGCCGGCACCCCGGACGCCGACCGTTATCTGCTCGGCTTGGACCCGCACGCACCGGACACCCATTCGCCGCTGGCGTCGGCCCTGATGCGGGTCGGGATTGCGCCCACCCTGATCGGTACCCGCGGCGGCCGGCCAGCACTTCGGATCAGTGGCCGTCGGAGGCTATCGCGCCTGGTAGAGAACGTGGGGGAACCTCCCGCCGACCCTGAGGCGTTGGCACTCTGGCCCCGGGTTTAGCGGCCCGACAGGGCCCCCACACCGGAGAGCCGGTTTGCGAAAGCGCACCCAAGGGTGCGAAATTGTCAGATGCCCACAGGCGGGCGGTACGGCGGCGTACCTGAAATGCCCCGGGAATTGCCCGGACTTTCAGAGGCCGACCTGTCATTCTTCCTGCGGGGCGGTCCCGCTAGGGGACCGGCATAGGAGATGGAGCGTAGGCGCAGTTGGCTGACGTTGGAACTGACGCTGGAAATAGAAGCGGCCGGCGACTGGTCATAGTCGAGTCGCCCACCAAGGCGCGCAAATTAGCCGGTTACCTGGGCTCCGGCTACATCGTCGAGTCGTCGCGTGGGCACATCCGCGACCTGCCGCGCGCCGCGGCCGACGTGCCCGCGAAGTTCAAGTCCGAGCCGTGGGCACGCCTTGGAGTCAACGTCGACGCCGACTTCGAACCGCTCTACATCATCAGCCCCGAGAAGAAGAGCACGGTCAGCGAGCTGAAGGGCCTGCTCAAGGACGTCGACGAGCTCTATCTGGCCACGGATGGTGACCGGGAGGGCGAGGCCATCGCCTGGCACCTGCTGGAAACGCTCAAGCCGCGCATACCGGTCAAGCGGATGGTCTTCCACGAGATCACCAAGCCGGCGATCCTCGAGGCCGCCGAAAATCCCCGCGACCTGGACATCGACCTGGTCGACGCGCAGGAGACGCGCCGCATCCTGGACCGGCTGTACGGCTACGAGGTCAGCCCGGTGCTGTGGAAGAAGGTCGCGCCCAAGCTGTCGGCGGGCCGGGTGCAGTCGGTGGCCACCCGGATCATCGTGCAGCGGGAACGCGACCGGATGGCGTTCCGCAGCGCGTCGTACTGGGACATCGTCGCCACGCTCGACGCCCGCGTGTCCGACCCGCAAGCCCAGCCGCCGACCTTTACCGCCCGGCTGGCGACCGTCGACGGGCTGCGCGTGGCCACCGGCCGCGATTTCGACTCACTGGGAACGCTGCGCAAGGCCGACGAGGTCTCGAAACAGGTCACAGTACTCGACGAGGCCCGCGCTACCGCATTGGCGACGGGATTGCAGGGCGCGCAACTGTCCGTGGCGTCGGCGGAGGAGAAGCCCTACACCCGGCGTCCGTACGCACCATTCATGACGTCGACGCTGCAGCAGGAGGCCGGCCGCAAGTTGCGGTTCTCCTCGGAGCGCACGATGAGCGTCGCGCAGCGGCTCTACGAAAACGGCTACATCACTTATATGCGTACCGATTCCACGACGCTGTCGGAGTCGGCGATCGAGGCGGCGCGCACGCAGGCGCGCCAGCTCTACGGCGCGGAGTACGTCGCTGCGTCGCCGCGTCAGTACACCCGCAAGGTCAAGAACGCGCAGGAGGCGCACGAGGCGATCCGGCCCGCCGGCGAGACGTTCGCCACCCCGGACGCGGTGCGCCACGAACTCGGCGGTGACGAATTCCGCCTCTACGAGCTCGTCTGGCAGCGCACCGTGGCCTCGCAGATGGCCGACGCGCGCGGCACCACGCTGAGCCTTCGCATCACGGGTACGGCGGCGGAGCTTGGCCAAAATCGAGAAGTAGGGTTCGCCGCGACCGGGCGCACCCTGACCTTCCCCGGATTCCTCAAGGCCTACGTGGAGACGGTGGACGAGCTGGCCGGCGGCGAGGCCGATGACGCCGAGCGGCGACTGCCCCACCTGACCCCGGGTCAGCGGCTGGACGCCCTCGAGCTGACCCCGGACGGTCACTCCACCAACCCGCCGGCGCGTTATACCGAGGCATCGTTGGTCAAAGCGCTCGAGGAGCTGGGTATCGGGCGTCCCTCGACCTACTCGTCGATCATCAAGACCATCCAGGATCGCGGCTACGTGCACAAGAAGGGCAGCGCTTTGGTGCCCTCGTGGGTGGCGTTCGCGGTCACCGGTCTGCTGGAGCAGCATTTCGGCCGGCTCGTCGACTACAACTTCACCGCGGCGATGGAAGACGAGCTCGACGAGATCGCCAATGGACACGAGCAGCGGACCAACTGGCTCAGCAACTTCTACTTCGGTGGCGACCACGGCGTGGCCGATTCGGTCGCCCGCTCCGGCGGCCTCAAGCGACTGGTCGGCGTCAACCTCGAAGGCATCGATGCTCGAGAAGTCAACTCCATCAAGCTGTTTGACGACGCGGAGGGCCGATCGGTCTATGTTCGGGTGGGCAAGAACGGGCCGTACCTGGAACGCCAGGTGGCGGGTGAGTACGGCGAGACCACGCCCCAGCGGGCCAACCTCAACGGCGCACTGACCCCCGACGAGCTGACGCTCGAAGTGGCCGAAGAGCTATTCGCCACCCCGCAAGAGGGCCGCGCCCTGGGAGTGGACCCGGAAACCGGCCACGAAATCGTCGCCAAAGACGGCCGGTACGGGCCGTACGTGACCGAGATCCTGCCGGAGCCGGAGCCGCCCGCCGAGGACGACGGTGGCGCTGGGTCTGATCAGAAGGCGAAGCGGCCTAAGAAGCCCACTGGTCCCAAACCGCGGACCGGATCGCTGCTGCGCAGCATGGACTTGCAGACCGTCACTCTCGAGGACGCGCTGAAGCTGCTGTCGTTACCAAGGGTGGTCGGTGTGGACCCCGATTCGGGTGAGGAGATCACCGCACAGAACGGGCGCTATGGGCCATACCTCAAGCGCGGCAGCGAATCTCGCTCGCTGGCGACCGAAGACCAGCTTTTCACCATCACCCTCGACGAAGCGTTGAAGATCTACGCGCAACCGAAACGCCCTGGCCGACAGAGCGCTTCGGCGCCGCCGCTGCGCGAGCTGGGAGCCGATCCGGCGACGGGCAAGCCGATGGTGATCAAGGACGGCCGATTCGGGCCCTACGTCACCGACGGTGAGACCAACGCCAGTCTGCGCAAGGGCGACGACGTGGCGTCGATCAGCGACGAGCGCGCCGCCGAGCTGCTGGCCGACCGGCGCGCCCGGGGTCCGGTCAAGCGGACCGCCAAGAAGGCCACCCGCAAAGCGCCGGCGAAGAAGGCCACCAAGCGTTAGCCGATTCGGCCCGGCTCGACCTGCCGGGGCCCGGGCCGATCACATGATTTCGCTGGACACCTCTTGGGTGGCAGACCCTGGGGGGCCGGCCTCCTGGACGGCCAGATTCAGCGGCCGGGCCAGCTGGGTTGGCGCGGAGCGCCCGCGCAGCTCGACGACTTCGCCCACGTCCCAGCACAGGGCCTCGGAGTCGAGCGCGCCGCTGACGGCGATCGCCGACGCGAGCACATGGCCCACCTCGAGTTTGGCCAATTCGGTGAGCCGGGCGGCCTCGTTGACCGGGTCGCCGATCACCGTGTACTCGAAACGGGCCTGCGCGCCGATGTGGCCCGCGATGGCCCGACCGGACGACACCCCGATGCCGAAGTCCGCCGAGCCGATCACCGGCAGGAGTTCGTCGTGCAGCTCGCGGGCGGCCGCCAGCGCGCCGCCGGACGCGTCCGGGTGCTCGATCGGCGCGCCGAAAATCGCCAGCGCGGCGTCGCCCTGGAACTTGTTCACGAATCCGCCGTGGCGGCCGACGGTGTCCACCACGACCCGGAAGAACTCGTTGAGTAGATGGACCACCTCGCCGGGCGGTCGGGTAGCGGCCAGCTGGGTCGAGCCGACCAGGTCCACGAATAGCACCGCGACGTTGCGCTCCTGGCCGCCCAACTCGGTGCCGCGCTCCAAGGCCCGGCGCGCCACGTCTTCGCCGACGTAGCGACCGAACAGGTCGCGCAGCCGCTGCCGCTCGGACAGATCACGCACCATGTCGTTGAAGCCGGCTTGCAGCAGGCCGAGTTCGCTGGCGTCGTAGATCTGCATGTGCGCGTTGTAGTTACCGCGCTGCACCTCCGACAACGCCCAGCGCAGCTGGCGCAGCGGGTCGGCGATCGACATGGCCACCAACAGGGTGCTGACAAACCCGATGCCCAACGCCGCCAACGCCAGCAGCAGGATGGGCATGAACAAACTCTCCGGTGCCGCATGCAGCAGCGAAACCTTGTCGGCCAGAACGGCCAGCACGATCGCCAGCACCGGCACGGCGGTGGACAGCATCCAGGTCAGCATCTGTCGCAGGATGACGCCGGGCGCCTTCACATTCTCCGGCACGCCGCTGCGCAGCGCGGCTACAGCCACCGGCCGCAGCACCCGCTCAGACTGCAGGTAACCGATGATCGCGGTCGCGGCGGCGCCCAGTGCCATGGCGACCGTCACGACGGGCGCCGCGTGCCTGGCCACCGACCAGCCGGCGACGATGAAAACCACCCCGCCGATGCACCAGGACGCCACGCTGATCACCGTGCGGTAATACGGCATGCGCAACGCGCGGCTGCGGGCCAGTTCGGTGGCGGCCGGATCAGTCTCGGCGAGCAAATTATCGTGGCGCTGCCACCGGAAAACCGGCATCAGCATCCTCAGGTTCACCGCGATCTGGGTGAGGAACACGACGATCAGCGAGATCGCCCAGACCACCAGGTTGAGGGTGGGCAGGTCCTGCAGCTGGATGCGGTCCTGAGGTGGCAAGCCGTAGCGCAGGAAGCCGAGCACGAAAAGGGCGCCGATGATGTCGGCCTGCAGCATGCTCAGCGCGAACACCGGCCACGGGGTGCGCACCACCCACCGGACGAATGCGCTAATCCGCCCGGGCAGGGTCGCCGCCGGGGTTGCCACCGATCCACCGTATCGGTCGGCGGCGACTTGTCGGAAACCTAAAGGCCCCTCGGCAAGTCGCCGCGAGCTGCCAAAAGCCGCCGAAAGATAACGGGAATGTCGCGATATGGCAGCTGATCGGTATCTGTCGGCGGGTGTCGCTACTGTTGCCGATGATGTCCGGGGTGTTT
>Ga0210393_10002990_pt1 | contig 13715 bp, 10 predicted proteins | sample IncBWC27OmetaG_FD_160068 | JGI IMG/M metagenome (GOLD analysis project Ga0210393, IMG submission 160068) | Forest soil microbial communities from Barre Woods Harvard Forest LTER site, Petersham, Massachusetts, United States - Inc-BW-C-27-O ... | reverse complement strand
CTGGGAGCCGTTGTTATTAGGTATCACCAAGGCGTCTTTGGCGACGGAATCCTTCATTTCGGCGGCATCTTTCCAAGAGACCACCCGCGTCCTCACCGAGGCGGCGGTACGGGGCTTGAAGGACGACCTGCGCGGCCTGAAGGAAAACGTCATCGTGGGACGTCTGATTCCCGCAGGAACCGGCTTCGCGTATCATGCGCGACGTCGACGCGCCTCGGACGACAGCCGTCGCCGCAGTTTCATGGATGTCGGCGGCGGAATGGGCGACTCGGACGACGCAGTACCGGCGGGGGACACGGAAGCAGCAGAATAGAACAATAAGAAGTATTTAGAAAAAACATGGCCCCGGGTCCGCAAAGATTCGGGGCTTTTTTATTGGTGCGGCCGGCAGGGCGCGTTCAGTGGATTTTTGCACGCATCACAGAGCTGACGGGCAGGCGTTTGCCTTCGAGCAAATTGCCGTGCTCGTCGAGAAGGTTCCAGCCTGAATTGGCGATGTAGTAGAAGTAGTCGCCGACCACGACTCCGTGCGTGGGATCGCCGAGCGTCGGCGTTGCGCGCTCGATGGTGGACTCGGATAGGACGCCGGTCATGGACGCGGTCAGAGCGAATCGCACCACCCGTTCAGGCGACGTACCGTTCTGTGTGGCGATGAGCGCGCTGCCGAGCGCGTAAAGGCCGTCGATGCCGCTCAAGGCATGCTTGCCTTCCATGGGAATCCAGTCGACGTGTTTGCTGGTCAGGTCGAGCAAGCCCAGGCCGCGTACATAGTCGGGCACGAGGATGTGTTTGCCATCCGCCATAACCGCGGGGGTCTGCGGTGACACGAAATCGCCAGCGTCGATGCGCTCGGTGCCCTGGGTGCTGCCGTTGACCCGGTATACGCCGCCGTGCTCGCCGTCCGATACAATCGGATCGCCGTTCGATGCCAGTGCCATGTCTCCCAATGCGGCCTGGGGCGGCCCTTCAATGCGCCGTAAGAGCCTTCCGGAACGCAGGTCGTATTCCAGAATCGCGGATCTTCCCCAATCCGCCTTTGCGGCGGCTGCAAACCCGTCCAATGCCACTTCGGTCGCCCAAAGAATGCGGCGGCGTGAGTCGATTTTCAGGGCCATCATCGGCCACTGATCCGGCGCGCTGGCGAACAATGTCGTATGACCGGCCATGGTTACCCGGAGAATCTGTTTGCCGAGAACCGTGCTGATATAGAAATCCTTGGATTCAGGATCGTAGTCGAGGTCCTCGGGAATCCGCGCGCTGCTTTCCAGGCGGAAAGCCTCGCTGGCCGTAGACTTACTCGCGGCATTCGCGGCCATGCTGGCGTAAATGTCTTGGTACCTGGGAAGGGCGCGCAGCGGATCGAATGATTTGGCTTTCAATACCTCCTGGTTCGCCTGGCCCATTGCGACGAATTGAGCAAAACTGTGCAGCGCCTCGTCGGGCTTTGCAGCGAAACTTTGCGCGCTCATCAGCTGCAGCGTGCCGCGCGGTGAGCCGTTGAGGAATGAATACATGGATTGAGCGGTCGCCAGGTAGGCCGCGGCGTCGCCGCTCTCGTGCGTGCGGCGCAGCTCGGCCTGCAGCCGCGCGAATTGATCGGTTGCCGTCGGCGCCGGTGCGGCTTGCGCGAAAAGTGCGGCGGTGAAAATTGCTGCAATCGCGCCGGCGAGCATTTGCGTAACAGCGTTCAGCGGGCAGTCTCCTCATCGTTTGACGGACCCCGCATAATATAGGCGCGAGACGTGATTCGAATCACGCTTTTATCCGCCGGCACCATTAATCTTGGGGGCATGCTGTTTCTGTCCGCCTTTGCCCGCCTGGTCCCCCGTGAACCCGAGGCGAACGATTTGCTCGCGGAATCGCATGCCGCCCTGGGTCATGTGGGCTTGACGATCATCGCGATCGTCTTCGTGCTCGTCACATTCTGGAAAAGCTGACCCGAGGCTAGAAATTCGCGTTCGTGCGGCGGCCTGCTAGGCTATGCCTCCGTGCGGCCACCCCAAATAGTCGAAGGCTCCAGGGAAGGCGAATGATCGAGTTCTTAGAACTATCGAAGACCTATGGCACGTTTCGCGCGCTTGCGCCCTTGACGCTGACGGTGCCGCAGGGCGAGATGTTCGGTTTTCTGGGGCCCAACGGCGCCGGGAAGACCACCACGATCCGCATGATGATGAGCATCTTGGTGCCGAGCGGTGGCAGTGTCCGGATCGCGGGCCTCGATTGCCACCGGGATGCCGCCGAGGTCAAGCGCCATGTCGGCTACCTGCCGGACAGTCCAATTTTTTACGACTATTTGCGCGGCCGCGAAATTCTGCAATTCATCGGCGAAATGCACGGCCTGACGCGAGCGGAGTCTGTGCTGCGCACGGAACGGCTGATGTCCGAGTTGGGACTTGATCAGGCCGGCGAGGAATTCGCCGTCAACTATTCCATGGGCATGAAAAAGAAGCTGGGGCTGGCGTGCGCGCTCATTCACGAGCCGTCGGTGTTGATTCTCGACGAACCCACCAACGGCCTTGATCCGCGCGCCTCGCGGGACGTGCAACAGCGCCTGCGCCAGAGCGCCGACCAGGGCACGACGATCTTTCTCTCGACTCACATACTCGACATGGCGGAGCGGCTCTGCAGCCGCATCGGCATCATTCATCATGGTGAGCTGGTTGCCACCGGCACCCCGCAGGAACTCAAGGAGAACGTGACCTCGGGGGGTACGCTCGAGGAAGTGTTCCTGGCCGTGACGGCGGAGTCCGAGGACGCATGACGGGCATTTCCGCGGCGGGCGCCGCGTCCGGGTTCCGAGCGGTTTGGCTGTTGACTCACTTGCGGCTGCAGCGGCTCGCGAATCAGATGTCGTTGGTCTACAACCGCAGGATCGGCGCCCGCAAGGGCCGCCCAGCGACCGCCGGAAAGAAGCGCAATCGCTGGGTCGTGAGCGGGGTTGTCGGGCTTTTCATGCTGTTCATTTACGGCAATATCGCGCGGCAGAGCATCTCCAATCTGTATCAAGCCTTGGATCAGCCCCTCGGCCGCTCCCGCCTCGCAATGCCCTCGGGGGTTCTCACCGAGGCAATGATCCGGGGTGTTTCGATGCAATGGTCGCTGCTGTTCGTCGTCGCCATCCTCGGTGCTTTGGCCACCCGCGAACTTTCGCAACCGGATTGGGATTTGGAATGGCTGGCCACGTTGCCGATGCGAATGCCGTTGCTGCTGTGGAGCCGGTTGATGGAACGGACGATCGCCAATTTCATCGGCGTTCTCACGCTACTCCCGGCCGGGACGTTGATCGCATGGATCTCTGGATACCGTTGGACCGCACCCTTGGTTGCCGCAGCCGCCATCATTCCCTTGCTGCTCCTAGCGGCTTTGGTCCGGACCTTGATTGACACGGGCCTGCGCATGTCGCTTGCGCCATCGAGGTTGCGCAATCTGCAGGCAGTGCTCTCGGTGCTCAGCGTTTTGCTGCTTTACGTGGTAATTTCGCTCGGCCTGCTCCCGCCGTTGGCCTTCGTGATGAATTGGGCGCGGAGTTTCCCCGAGTGGGGATGCTGGTTGCCGCCCGGCCTGGTGGTCAAGGCCATCAACGCCCCCGATGTCGCAACCTGGACGCAATCCGCGCTTCTGTTGATCTGCGAAGTCGGAATAGCTGTGTGGATCGGGCTTGCGGTGCTGAGCTTTCAGCTGCGCAGCGGTGTCGTGCCCGCGAGTTCGCGCGAGACGGGTCGTGCCACAGCGGTCGTTGTCAGTGAGAGGCGCTCTCGGCCGGGTTTGTTGCTGGGCACCGTCGTGCAGCGGCGCGAGCTCAAATTGCTTAGCCGCGATCGAAGTTTTCTGGTGCAGACACTGGTTCTGCCGGTGATCATTGTTTTCAGCCAGATCTTTTTCCAGGGCCGGCTTCACAGCTCGACCCTCGCGGGTGTCAGTAATGCCACGATCGCGTCCATCGCCTTTGCCATTGCCGCCTACACCTTGATGATGTCCGCATTCCAAACCCTCAATTCCGAGGGCGGCGCCTTGTGGTTGTTGTTTACGGTTCCGCGTTCCATTGAAAGCGTACTGCGCGAAAAGGCTCAGCTGTGGGCGGTGCTGGCCCTGGCCTATCCGCTCACCGTCTTTATCATGGCGGTCATCGTCAAGAAGCATGTGGACCTCGAGCTGGTCGGATTCGCGGCCATTGTCTTGCTGGGTGTGCCCATTTACGCAGCCATCGCGGTGGCGCTGGGAGTTTTTGGCTGCGATCCGCTCGCCCAAGAAGTCCGCAGCAAGCTTCGACCCACCTATGTGTATCTCTACATGATGTTGGCGGGGCTCTATACCTACGCGATTTTTGCCAGCGAATGGTGGCAAAAGATCGTCGTGATCGTGTTGAGCGGCTTGCTCTCGCTGGCCTTGTGGCAAAAGGCGCGCGACGAGCTGCCGTACTTGCTGGATCCCGCGGCATCGCCGCCGGCGCGTGTGTCCACCTCGGACGGCATCATTGCCGCGATGATGTTCTTCGTCGTGCAGGGAATCGCCCTCGCGATCTTCATGATGGCCAGTCACCATCTGTCGGGCAGGGCGATGGTGATCGCGTACACGACCGCCGGCGGAATGACATTCGGGTTATTCCGGCTGGTGTATTGGCGCTCGAAAACCGGCGGAATCCCGCGGATTTTCGGCCCCGGCACCGCCAAGGCCTTGGGCTGGGGAATTGGCGCCGGCCTGGCCGCCGCCACGGCAGGCGCCGTTTACCTGTACGCGCTACGGCGCCTGGATCTGTTGCAGGATGTCATGCGCGAGTCGGCGCGGGAACTGTCGGCGAACATCTGGATTCCCCTGCTTGCCGTTGTCGCCGCACCGATCTTCGAGGAATTCATATTCCGCGGACTCATTTTTGGCGGACTGCGCCGTTCGCTCGACCCGCTTCCGGCAATCGTGGCCAGCGCGGCGGTGTTTGCCATCGTGCATCCCCCCGCTTCCATGATTCCAGTGTTCGGCTTAGGTGTGTGCGCCGCGCTGGCGTATGACAGGACCAAAATGCTCCTGGCGCCGATGATCGTGCACGCAATCTACAATGCAGTCGTGTTAGCGCTCCAAGTACGCATGTGAGGTTTCAACCGGCCGCGAAAATCAAGCCAGGAAGCTCGCCCATGCGCTCGAAGGTATGGTGCGCGCCCGCCTCGATCAGACGCTGTTTGGGTGTCAGCGCGCAATAGCCGAATACGGTCATGCCCGCCGCGACGCCGGCCCTGACGCCCGTCGGCGTATCTTCGATGACGGCGCAGTCCGCAGGCGCGACACCTTGTTGGCGGGCCGCATACAAGAACACATCGGGGAAGGGCTTGCTCCGCGCCACTTCCGTGACGCTATACATTTTGCCGCGAAACTGCTGCAAAAGGCCCGTTAGCCCCAAGGTGGTTTGCATTTTCTCGTGAGTTCCGCTGGATGCAACACAGTAGGGCACCCGCATTGCGGCCAGCACGGTCTCGATATCTGGAACCGCCTTCAGCTCCGCTGTCAATGCCGCCGCCGACCGTGTCTGGTATTCCTCGACAAAATGCTGCGGAACCGGATGGCCCAACATCTTCGTGATGAGCTCCAGGCACTGCGGCATGGAGCGGCCGACAAATTGTTCGAACATATCGTCGAGCGTTACCGCGATCCCCAATTCGTTCAGCATTCCGGCAAATACCCGATTGGTGATCAATTCACTGTCCACGAGCACGCCGTCGCAATCGAAGATGACCAAGCAGAATCTGTTTTCGCTCACCTAGCTGCCACGAGATGTTTTAGCATGTCGCCATGATCATCCGATATGTTAGTCCAACGGCTTTGGTCGCGCTGTTTTGGATCGCATGCGCGGCACAGAGCACGGATGCGCCCATGCCCCTCAATAAAATCGGTGCCGTAAAGTTGATCGTCGGCGACGCGAAGGAGAATCAATCTTACTTCGAGCAAATGTTCGGCATGAAGGAGATCGATCATTATCGCGACGCGGCCTATGACGAACCGATCATGGGATTTGAGGGCGGCGCGCACCTGGCGCTGTTTTCGCCCAAGCTGGAGCCGCCGCTCGAGAAGAGCGCCTATCCCGTCGCACTCTTTTACACGCCGGATTTGGATGCGCTCGTCAAACGTCTGCAGGATGCCAAACATCCGGTGCACATGCTGGACGCCGCGCAAACCGGAACGCTCAAGATTGCCATTGCCCGAGATCCGAGCGGTAACGCCATCGAATTGGTCGCGCGGGCCGGCAATTGGGCCGTCGGCGGTTCAAAATTGATCGTAAGCGACCGGCAAAAAGCGGAAGCGTTCTACGCGAAGGTATTCAACGCCACACCGGGCCAGCGCTTCAAAACACCGGTGTACGACGAAGTCCTGATGAAGTTTGGCGATGGCCCGTTTCTCGCGCTGTTTCAGCCCCTCGCGGAAGCCGCGCTGGCCAAGAGCAAGTATCCTGTGGTGGCCATCTTCAGCTCGGAATTCGAGGCGGTGGTGCAGCGATTGGCCGACCTGGGAGTCGGCTATCGCGACGTGCCCACCAGCCGGCCGGGACAGCGAATCATCGTAACAACGGATCCCGCCGGCAATGCAGTCGAGATCATCCGCCGAGTCCAACCCGCGGCCGACTAGCTGACGATCCGCTGCAGGCAGCGGGACTGGCCGTTAAACTGCGGGTTGGTCACTTGAGCGCCCTCGTATGACGTCCAAACGAACGTTGCAGATCACGGCGGTCATCGCCGTCATCGCTGTCTCGATCTTCGGCGTGTATGCACTCATCCTCTGGGAGGGCTCGAGCGCTCGGGAGGATGCGCCCGCGCTCGAAGCCAACATGGCGCAGTGGCTCTTGCACCAAACCGTTCCGGCCAGTTTCAGAGCCATGAAAAACCCGCTCGACGTGCAAGCGGTGAGCGCGGACGTGGAGGCGGGTCACGAGCTATACACCAAGAAGTGCGAAATTTGCCATGCCTATGACGGCGGCGGCAGGACCGAGATCGGCAGCGGCCAGTATCCACGGCCGCCGGATTTGCGCGGCGCCGACGTACAACGAATGAGCGACGGCGAGTTGTTTTACCACCTCAAGAACGGCATCCGGCACACCGGCATGCCCGCGTGGACACTTCCGGACCGCAAGCTCTGGCAGTTGAGCGCGTACCTGCGGCATCTACCGCGGCTCGCTGCGCCGTCTCCACAGACCGCCTCAGAGCAACCGCCGGCCGCCGGCGCCGCGCACTACGTGGGCTCCCTAGCTTGCAAGGATTGCCATGCCGCCATTTACGAGCGCTGGAAGAAGACTCGCATGGCGAACATCGTGCAAGACCCGCGCACGCATCCGGAGGCGATCATTCCGGATCTTTCGAAACCGGATCCACTGCTGACTTTTACCAAGGACGAAATCGCGCTGACCTATGGCAGCAAGTGGAAGCAGCGCTATTTCAAACAGGTGGGCGACGATTATTTTGTGTTACCCGCGCAGTGGGACGTCACCCACAAGGTTTGGCGGCCGTACTTCGTCAAGAACGGTACGGACTGGTGGGCGCCGCTCTATCCCGGCGACAACATGCAACGGCCAACGGGGCCGCTCTGCGATGGCTGTCACTCAGTCAACTACGATATCGACACCAAGAAAGTTACGGAGTGGAACGTGGGCTGCGAGAAATGCCACGGTCCGGGCAGCGATCACGTCGAGCATCAGGGCAAGCCGAATATCATCAATCCGGCCAAGCTCAGCTATGTGCAGGCGAACGACACCTGCATCCAATGCCACTCGCAGGGGCGGCCGCTCACCAATCCCATCAAAGGGAAATACTATGATTGGCCGGTGGGCTTTCACATGGGCAAAAACTTGGTCGATTTCTGGAGTCTTGAAGACCACAAGTTGGGCGAGCCGTCATTTACGCATTTCCCCGACGGCACGGCGCATAAGAACCGCATGCAGGGCAATGATTTCGTGCAGAGCCTGATGTACACGCGAGGCGTCACGTGCACGAATTGCCATGACCCGCACGGTTCCGACAACGAGGCCATGCTGATCAAACCCGCCAAGGAAGTCTGCTCCACCTGTCATGGGCCCAATACTCAAAATGGGCCGCATGCGCCAACACTCGAGGCGCATACCCATCACGCGCCGGGTAGCGCCGGCAGCGAATGCGTCGCATGCCACATGCCAAAAATTGAGCAAACCATCGCTGACGTCAATGTGCGAGCGCATACCTTCAGGTTCATCACGCCGGCTGAAGGCGATGCGTTGCACATCCCGAACGCCTGCAATCTCTGTCATACCGACAAGACAACGGCCTGGGCGACCGAGGCGTTGAAGGGCTGGCAGGACCGCTCACCATGGCGCATGGCGGGTCAGACGCCGTCGCCGCAAACGCCTAAGTTTACGCCGAGCGCGCCGGAGTAAAGTCGCCGACTCAATGGTTTGCGGACCGCGAGAATACTCTTGCGAGGATTTGCGTGCCATGATGTGGGTGCCGCCTCCTTCGAAGAGACACTATGCTGCCGATCTTGTCGCTGGTATCCCGTATCCGATGGCTCGTGCTAGCAGCTGCCTTGCCGAGCGCGTTGTGGGCGGCAGACCTTCAAATCGAGCACGTAACGATCGTATCCCCCGAGAGGGCCAATGCGATGCATGATGCTCTCGTACGCGTGCGCGATGGCCGCATCGTTGCAATCTCGACGGCCAGGGGCGCCACGACACGGTCGAGTCAGGACACCATTGCCATCGATGGCTCAGGTCTGTTCCTGGCTCCCGGCTTGATCGACAGCCATGTTCATCTCGGCGACATTCCCGGCATGACAGACGAGCAAGAGGCGCAGCATCTGGACATCGCCAAAGCCGCCCGGGAGCAAATTCCTCGCAGTTACTTGCTGTACGGATTCACGACGCTGATCGATCTGATCTCGACGCCGCAGGGCATGGTTCGCTGGAACAGCTACGGCATCGCGCCGGACGCGTACTTCTGCGGCGGCGCGGCGCTGATGGATGGCTATTCAATGAACTACGCGCCGAAGCCGGAACGCTATCAAGGTTGGCCCTACATGCTCATCGAGCCCGGTACGCGGCCGCCCGACGGAATCGATCCGGCATTGCACACGCCGCAGGCCGTGGTCTCACGGATGAAATCCGACGGCGCGATCTGTGTGAAGACTTTTTATGAACGCGGGTTTGGCGGCGTGCGGAATCTGCCGGTGCCGAAGCTCGAAACCATTCGCGAGGTCGTGAAGGCCGCGCACGCCGCGGGAATTCCCGTGTTGATGCACGCCAATTCAGACGAAGCCCACAGATTCGGGCTCGATGCGGGCGTCGACATCATGGCCCACGGAGTGTGGAACTTGTATCAAGAGCATTCCACAACGAGCGAGGTCACGCCGGGCGTCAAGAAGATATTGGACGAGGAGATCGCGCGGAACGTTGGTTTGCAGCCAACGATACAGGTGCTGTACGGTCTTCGAGATGTCATGGGCGTAACATTTCTTTCGGATCCGCGATTGCCCCGCGTTCTGCCTGCGAACTTGATTGACTGGTATCGGTCCCCCGAGGGCCAATGGTTTCATGCCGCTATCTCTCAGGACTTGAAATTGCCTGCCGATGCCGGCCCGAGCCAGTTCGAGCAGGCCGCCAATGAGGCGTTTGGCTCGATTATTGATCGCGGCGAACATGCGGTGGCGTATGTTGTCGCGCGACACGGCCGCATTCTGTTCGGCACCGACACGCCGAGTGCGCCGACCTACGCCAATCCTCCGGGACTGAATGGCTGGCTGGAGATGCATCGGCTCATGGAGTCGGGCGAAACTCCCGCACAGATCTTCAAGTCCGCGACCCTGACGAACGCGCAGGCACTGCACTTGGATCGGGACATCGGTACCGTGCAAGTCGGCAAACGCGCCAATCTGTTGCTACTGAAACAGGATCCGACGCAAACGATCGACGCCTATGCCGGGATCGCGAAGGTGATACTCAACGGCCGGGTGTTGGACCCTTCCGAACTGGCGGCTGATGCTGCGCACTGAGGTCCGCTGCACCGCCGGGTCGCCCGGTGCGCCGCCCTTGGATTTTCTTTCCTTCGAACGAACTGTCTTGCGCAGCTCCTTGATATGAATCATCGATGTCTGTCTGTCGCGCTGCTCATTTCCAGTTAGCATAGCGGGTCGGTCAGGGAGTTGGATAACTATGCAGCGATGGTTTTTATTGAGCATTGTGCTGCTGGCTGCTTACAGCCAGGCCGCAGAATCACCCGCTTACAGCGCCAATCAGCTCAGCGCGCTGCCGCTCAGTGAGTGGCTCACCAACGGGGGAAATGTCCTCAACCAGCGCTACTCGCCGCTGACGGAAATTACCGCGGGCAACGTCGGCAAGCTGAAGGCCGAGTGGCAGACTCATTTGAATGGCTCAGGACTGGGGCCGCCGTTCTCCGGCGAGGCACAACCCATCGTTGCCAATGGCGTGATTTATGTTCCCACCGGCGCGGACGATGTGTTTGCGATCGATGTGGAGACCGGCAAGCAGCTGTGGGTTTACCAAGCGCACCTAGAAAAAACGATCTCGACCGTGTGCTGCGGCTGGACGAGCCGCGGCGTCGCGCTCGGCGAGGGGAAGGTCTTTCTGGGGAGGCTTGACGGCGCCATCGTCGCGCTGGATCAGCGCACCGGCAAACAGATTTGGTCAGTCCAGGCTGAGCGCTGGCAGGACGGATTCACCATTACGAGCGCGCCGCTGTATTTCGACGGCATGATTGTCAGCGGATTTGCCGGTGGGGAACTGGCGTCGCGCGGCCGAGTTCGGGCATTTAGCGCCAAGGACGGCAAACCGCTGTGGACGTTTTACACGATACCTGGACCCGGCGAACCGGGTCATGAGAGCTGGCCGCCGGATAATTCTTCTTGGGCATTCGGCGGCGCGATGGTGTGGCAAACGCCGGCGGTCGATGCGAAACGCGGGCTCATTTACTTCTCGACCGGCAATGCAGGGCCGGATTTCAATGGCAGCCTGCGCAAGGGCGACAACCTGTTCTCCGTATCGATCGTTGCCATCGAGGCAAAGACCGGCAAATACCGCTGGCACTTTCAGCAAGTGCATCATGACCTGTGGGATTACGATTCCCCGAGTCCCGTGGTCCTGTTTGATTTGGAGTACAACGGTCAGCTGCACGAGGCCATCGCGGAAATCGGCAAGACCGGATGGGTCTATATACTCGATCGCGTAACGGGCAAGCCGCTGCTCGGCATCGACGAGATGCCGGTCGCGCAAGAGACGCGGCAAAACACCGCGGCGACGCAACCTTTCCCGGTCGGCGATGCGGTCGTCCCGCATTCCATCGACATTCCGCCGGCGGGATTTCGCCTGATCAATGGGGGGCAGATATTTACGCCTTACTGGGACCAGGCGGTGGTTGCCAAACCGAGCCCATGGGGCGGCACCAATTGGCCTCCCAGCTCCTACGACCCGCGGCAGGGATATCTGTTTGTCTGCGCCAACGACCAGACGGGCCGATTTTTGGTCGGGCCTTCCCAGGATCCTAAGCCGGGAAGTCCTTATACCCAGGGCGTGTTCGGCTTTTCCGATATTCCGCTCAATGGCATCTTTGCGGCAGTCGACATGCACACCAATAAGATCGTCTGGCGCCAACGCTGGAAAGACAGCTGCTACAGCGGTTCGACGGCCACCGCGGGCGATCTGGTGTTCACCGGCCGCAACGATGGACGCTTCGTCGCGCTCGATTCCCGCAACGGCGATGTGCTGTGGGAGTATCAGACCGGTGCCGGCGTCAACGCGACTGCCAGCGTATTCCAATTTCACGGTCATGAAAGAGTCGCGATCGTTTCAGCGGGCAACAACTTTGCCGGCAGCCCGTCGGGCGACAGCCTGTGGCTGTTTTCACTCGAGGGTGACCTGCCACCCTCCGATCCGCCGCAGGCGCTCGGGTGTACGCTCAAGTTTGCGCGGCATGCCATGGGGAAGAGGGCAAGGGCGGGCACGGTGCCGGCCCCGACATCACCAAGGTCAACGTGCTCGAGCTGGTTGCCAACACCGTGATTTCGGGAAAGAACAATATGCCGCCATTCGCCGCCGCGCTGACCTTCGCGCAGATCCGCGACGTGGCGGCTTATGTTGCCACCCAGCTCGGGAAAGATAGGGAAATATCGGTTCCGCCATAGCGCATGAGCGACGCCGGCATCAAAATCATCCGCCGCTCCTCCTTCACGGCGACACCGTGGAAGAATGGCGGCGGCATCACCCACGAAGCAATCCGAGTGCCGCCAACCGGGGAGGCATTTCTTTGGCGCGTCAGCGTGGCGCAAATCGATGCATCGGGCCCGTTCTCCGATTTCGCGGGATACGATCGCAAGATGGTGCTGTTGCGCGGGCGGGGAATCGCGCTCGAGTTCGGCAGCGGGGAACGTTGCGCGTTGCGCAGCGCGGGCGATTGGGTGGAATTCGACGGCGCGATGGCCACTCGTTGTGAACTGCTCGACGGGCCTTGCGTGGATCTGAACCTCATGGTCTCCAAATCGCTGCGCACGGCGGCGCGTATCGAGCGCTTGAGCGAGCCCACGCCCGTGGCTGCGATTCACGGCGAAACGACTTTGATATTTGGTATTTTGGACCCATTGTCCTTGGACAGCCGCGCCGGGGACTCTGCACGGCTGGAGCCCTGGGATCTTGCTATCCTTAACGGCCGCAGCGCGCATTTGAGCCCAATGGCCCCACTTAAGGATTCTGCGCCGAGCGCAGTGTTTATTGCGACGATTAGCCCCTAAAATCAGAGAATATGGCCGCCAACCCGCAACCGCCTCCTTTGAGCGCTCGACTCGAAGATCTGCGCCAGACCATCCGAGATCATGGCACCTGGCCGGAGGATCAAGCGGTACAACGGCTGTTGCATAGCCTGGAGCTGACCGGCGGCGCGCGGCATCGCGCAGTGGCCCTGGCCATGAAGTTGGTTGAAGGGGCTCGCGCGCGGCGCGACGAACGTCCCTTCCTCGATGCGTTCCTTCAGGAATTTGGCCTGTCGAATCAGGAGGGCATTGCACTGATGTGCATTGCCGAAGCGCTGCTGCGCATTCCCGATGATGTCACCGCGGATCGACTGATCGCCGAGAAGCTCGCGACGGGCGACTGGTCCGCTCATTCAGGCCAATCGGAGTCTTTGTTTGTCAACGCCTCGACCTGGGGCTTGATGCTCACCGGCGGCATTCTCGATCTGGATCCGTCCATCAAGACCGATGCGGCCGGCTGGATGCGCAAGTTGACGCGCAAGGCGGGTGAACCCTTGGTGCGCCTGGCAGTACGCCGGGCCATGAAGATCATCGGCGGCGAGTTCGTGGTGGGGCGCAGCATCGAAGAGGCGTTGGCCCGCAGTGCGCGCGAAGCGGAAGTGGGTCTGTGCTCTTTCGATATGCTGGGCGAGGGGGCCCGAACCCTGCAAGATGCGGCGCGCTACTTAAAGTCGTATCAACACGCCATCGATGTCATCGGAGCCACCGTTGCGGGACGCGCGGTTGATGAGGTTTCGAGTATTTCGATCAAGCTCTCGGCCTTGGAGCCTCGCGACAGCTTGCTGCAGCACGACCGCGTCATGCGCCGGCTGGTGCCGCAGGTGCTGGACCTTGCGCGCCGCGCGGCACGCCTCGGCATTCAACTGACCATCGATGCCGAGGAGGCGGATCGGCTCGATCTGTCGCTGGATATTATCGAGGCACTGGCGAAAGACACGGTCACCAAAGAGTGGCCG
>Ga0210393_10002989_pt1 | contig 13715 bp, 14 predicted proteins | sample IncBWC27OmetaG_FD_160068 | JGI IMG/M metagenome (GOLD analysis project Ga0210393, IMG submission 160068) | Forest soil microbial communities from Barre Woods Harvard Forest LTER site, Petersham, Massachusetts, United States - Inc-BW-C-27-O ... | reverse complement strand
TGTTTTTAGAGACCGTCCCAGTACTACTCCGCAACGTTCCAGAATGAGCGGGAGACACCTCGTGTCACTGCCATTTTTCCAAAAGGGCAGTACGATCTCGGTATCTCCGACGTAGCCGAATGCACCACAGTGTGCGAACCGCCCTCTCCAACCGCCCCCTCCACCTCTCCCAACTGCGCCACTGTCCCTTACCTTCGAGCTTTCCGCCTCTCTCGTCACACATCGCCGTTCCCTCATGCCGCCCCAACAACGTGGTGCTTGCGAATGTGGTAGGATCCGAAGGACGGTAGCAACAATGGCCACAGGCCACAGTGTGTCCCAATTCACTCCCAAGTTGCGGATCTTCCATGAGTGACAAAATGTGTAACGTCGTAGGCTGTCACTAGACCCAAAAAAACTCAAAAGGTTATTGTTGATCTCTCTAGGTCGGGCGATATAGCCCACGGACACGCAAAATCGCACAACAAACAAGAAGACGCGATCTCTCTCTCACGACGAGAACGACCGCTAGGCTGAGGCCGGCTTAGGCCGTTGGGAAATCTCCCAATGGAATGAGCCGGCCTGAGAACCGACCACATCGATGACCTCGCCCCATCAATGGATTCCGTCCATTTTATTCGAGGACACGGGCCACTGTGTCCCCCGCGAACTTCGGTGATATCGACGAATAGAGAGACAACCCCGTGCGTCTTATGCCCTCCGTACTACGCGCGGCGAACGCAAACCTCGTGTGCAGGCCAGCAGGGCCCGTCAGCCTCACCTCGCTGCCTTTTTTTCATCTCCGCTCTCACCTGCTCCAGGAAACGGTACTTCTGGGAGCCAACGTCTCAGAGCCCTTTTTCGATGAAACGGCCGATCTGCCTCCTATGAACGAACGGGTTCAATTTTAGCCTCCTTTTGCTCGAAAACCCCTACCGTATAAAAAAAAATTCCTCACGCTCTGCACCTCTCAAATACCCAGCTCCGCAACTTCCGAGTGGCTTTTCCTCATCTTGCCTCTCCTTGAGCCTCATGGTACGCGTGCGTGTGCGCCGTTGATGCAGAACCCAAAAACGCTCTAATTCTCTGTGTCACAAGGACGGTCTGATGGTCTGAGGACTCCACAAGATTTTCCGATCTGTCCAACTTCCGGAGAGTTTGTCTTATCAAAGTACGAGTTGTCGTAGGACGCCGGCCTTAACCGTTGACTTGCCTTCGGCCACAGGCCAGATAAGCACGAGGAGAAGACACGCACCTTCATCGATTGTGTCTTGAATGAGGTTTATTTCGAACCGACGCGCTTGCCAACAGCCAACAGCCTGCAGACTTCCGCGAGGTCTGTGTGCCCCCGAACGATCCCTCTCGGTATACCCTGGTTTAACCTCCCCAGTGAGATTTCTGTCTCGAGCTTTACTACCGACACCGAGAAACTAGTACATTCTAAGCTCAGATACAGGAGCAAGTTGTGATCGTAAATCTCTCAACCCCCCTTTCAGCATCGAATAGAGTTTTACCTCCCCTCCGCCCTGTTCTCGGTCTTGGCCTTTGTGACTAGCGCTACTGCAAGGTTTTATATGATCAATCTTGGACGCTCTGAGCGAGTCACATTCATATGTAAGGCTGGAAGTTGTGCCGGCATCCTTCGAATAAGAATAAGAAACCCCCTCCGGATCACGCCAGAGAAGAGAGCTGCTTACTTAAAACCTTCGAGAAGTCGGTTATCTATAATGCTATCTTTGTGATCCATAACTTTGAGCCTTTTCCCTCGAGATTTTCCAGCAGCCAGTACCACTTAACGCTCACGCCTGTAATTTCAAGTACCTTTTTTTTTACTGTGATCCGCGCTAGCGCGTTAGGTTCGAACGTTCAACGTTGAACCCTGATGATCGGTCATTCACTCAGGGTCGTCCGCTGCGCCACTCACCCCAGCAGGTCACGAGCCCCTTATTAACACATGGGGATTTCCCGGTTCCGAAATGGGGGCTCTGAAGATGTTCTTGTTGTTCTCATGCAGTGGCTCATGCAGTGGCTCAACGCGACCAATGACGTTAAGGCCCAATTAGGAACATATTGTCAGTTGCACGTCGCGGCGTGTGTGTGCAACGATCGACTTACCGTGACGGTCGTGGGTCGTGGCTTTTATTGCACGTACCGCACGCATCACCAGTAGCTTTCAAGTTCGGGACAAGTCTAGACGGTTCCAGGAAAACACGAGAGCGGCGGTTTGTGCATTCTGCCTGTTTGGTCGCTTGAAAGTCTAGGCGGCGTCTGAGCCTATTTCGGTGCATCAGTGGTTCTCGATCGGTCAGTGGACCACCTCCATCCGTGTTCAGGTGTGGGTGTGGGTGTTTGTAGCATCTAATCCTCAAGTTCCGGACCAGCGTCTGTTCTTATCGGCCGACTCTTGCGCTATTTGTAGTGCCACCTACGACAGGCGTTTGATGACTGGGTCATGCTGGGTAGGCGTGGCGCGAAACGATCAGGCTGGGCTGGACATACCTTATAGAAGTTTCGTGCTAAGGGTTGCGTATATACGTGGTGTAAGGTGCTGCCCGAGCCCTTGGAATTAAGAGTCGCAGGGCGCCGGGAGGCGTTACGCTCTCATGGGTGCCGGTGTTATCATATTCTCCAGATACGCATCTTTTCAGGGGGTAATCAACACTTACAGGTCCGATCGCTTATGATGTGAGGAAACGGTATTTTTCGATACCAATCAATTGTCGACCATTGGCCAAGAGCATCAACGCTGCTCGAAAGTCGTTTTTTTGTACGTAAATGAACCACTACGTAGATCAGCTCTAATAAGTAGGAGCCTGATTTGCAACGGGCATCATGATTGTCGCGCCGTCACTTCATGTCGACGAGCTTGACCTCTGACACGACGCATTTAGCTCCAAAAGGGAGAGCGGGGCACAACCGATTGGCTCACCGAATTTCAGAGTCGAGTTTGGTGGGATGCTGTCCATCTTGCGGCTGCCGTAACCCAACGAGGGGGGAATGATCAGGAGACGCTCACCCCCGACCTTCATACCAGCGACCCCCTCGTCCCAGCCTTAGGGCACAAGCATGAAGATTCGGTGCAGATGTAATACCCTCGATTACACACCTTTGATCACTTCGCCAGCCCCCAGCCTGAATGTAAACTGTGAAGATAGCGATCGCATGAGTCTTTCGTGAGTACGGCCAGTGCGGGACGTCTTACTGGCTTCCCCTTGGTGTTCGAATCGAAGACCTTGCCATTCGGAAGCTTTCCAATGTAACGCATGGACACCTTCATACCCGTCTTCGCTTGTGGACCATCCCCGAAAATGGCATCCTGAATCTTCAAGCCGTTGGAGAGCTCGCGTAGGCTGCCTTTATCGCCCTGCTTTTGTTTAGCGTCGCCTTTCTCTTTTTTTTCATCACCCTCCTTGAATTCGACACCTTTCTTCTTTTTATCCTTTTTCTCGCCTTTTTTTGGCGCGTCTGCGTCTGCAGGCGCAGGAACAGCAGCTCCGTTCTCGGCCTTCATCTTCTTGGCTTTCTTCTTTGATATTTTATCGCCGGTACTTGGTTCATGTTCTATCGCGTCGGACTCTCTCGGACGCTTCGCTGATTTCGCAATTTCTGCTTCGTGGTCAGCCCCGACCTCTTCAAAGCGTCTGCATGAGGCGAGACGTCAACGTTAGCTCATTGCAGGAGAGAGCAGAGAACCGGGGAACCCACCCTTCGTCCTCGTCCTCATCGCTAGGAAGGTCCATCAGATCCTCGGGATTCATCTCAACGTCAGAGCTGACTTCATCAAGGGCGTATTCACCCTCTAGGTCTGACTCGTCATTATATGGCACTTGGTCCGGAGCCTGGTCTGCAAAAAGTTGTCAGTTCATGCCCGACGGGGTCCCTGAAGGAGGGTGCGTCCTACCGATGTAGTTGCCGGAAAGATGGACTTCACTGAACAGACACTTAGCGAACGGCAAATGGCAAACAGACGGCGGAGGAGCGCGTACTTTTTGCCGACGACCTCCAGCAAGAATTCCTCTTCCTCCTCAAACGTCAAGTTGAGCGTGCACTGCTCAATCTTCGGGAGCGCTCAATCTCATGAATCAACGCGCTAGGGGTACATATAGAGTACCTTTCCGGGAGTGAACGAACAAAGCACGGTTTCGACCTGCGCGTCTTCGTCTTCATCCTTGCCATCCTCTATTTCCTCATCATCTTCATCCTCAGAGGCAATTTTGACGGGGCGCATGTACGTGAGCTTCACCGAGGTACGACCAGTGGAATCCGCAAGCTCAGTGCCGAGAGCGGCGTTGGTAATAACCAAGTCGCCCTGGGGTATGACCGACACGGCTTTTCCGGGCTTGACAACAGAGCTCCTAAAGCATGTTCAGCGCGTAGACACGCGGAGGAAACTCGGATACTGACCAGAGTGCGACTGCGACGGGCATGTTTCCAATATAAACACGCTTTTTTGAAAAAATTTAGTTGGACGCAGTGAAAGAAGTCGCGTATCCCGCTCGGGGATTGGTTTGCCGCTTTTCGAGATACGATTACGTACTCTTCGCACGCTTTCCTCCTGGTTTCTCCTCATCAATCGCGCCAACGATGGTGGGCATCCGTCTTTGAACGTGGATCTAATCTTGACCTCGTCGGCAATAGTCTAATGTATTGAGGCCGTATCTGGCCGCGGTTAGGTCCACTTTGACCGCCGCATTGACTCTGGAGAACTTCCCATCTCAGGTATTGGTCCATCTCAGACCTTGGCCCACAAGACGCGATCTCACCTTTTCCTCAGGTCGTCGAGCGCCATAACAAACCAGAGGTCGAGGCTGGGTAAGTGCATACTTTTATCCCCCTTTTTCAGCGCTCTCTGACCCCCCAGTAGGGGCTCCAAGGAGGTGCTGCTGAACCCTCTGACGATATCACGAAACGAAAATGAGCGGGTGCTCATCGAGCCCTCAGTGAACTCGATCCGCGTTAGCATTAAGATCAAACAAGCCGATGAGATTGAACGTATTCTATGCCACAAGTTTACCCGATTCTTGATGCAACGTGCGGAGGGCTTCATCGTGCTGCGGAGGAAACCCATCAAGGTGACTGCCTGCACCCCGCCACTCTTTGTCGAGCGCTGAAAGAATCATGATGGATAGGGCCACGATATCTCTTTTCTTATCACCAACACCCACACCGAGTCGATGTTGAAGCACAAGATTGTAGATTTCATCATTCAGTGAGTTAGGATTGTAATCGGACTGGCGATAATCACGGAATCCTCATGATCCACCTCTCAGGTTCATGGAAGATGTAGACAGAGAGATCAGCGAGATGAAGCTAAGCCTCAACGCGCGAGCTCGTATTGTTGCCGAGTCGTACCTTACAGCGGTAAGCCTAGGCTGTTTGAGTCGTGATTTTGAGCGTGGCACTCATTTATCGCCGTTCAAAAGTTCAACGCATAGCCGGATACTGCGTAGTTACCAGTCTGAAGTGTATTTTATGGTCATGAACTGTTCAAAATTGTCCGAGCCCTGCCATCGTAACCCTAACCCTGATACGCACCAGTCGCATTAATTGGGTAAGCGAATCGACGCGTTCGTGTCGAGACGCGCGCGTCAATCGTTAATTGACTTTTCGGTCTGTCCAAACGCGGCTTTCAAACCATCATCTCAAAAACATGGCAGATGAGGACATCGGCATGGACTCACCGCGTAAAAAGGTCGCATACGACCCCGATCAGGATCCAGAAGAGAAACGCGTGCTCCGGCAAAAGTATCGCGTCTTGCTCAAAGACGAGGAAGGTACGAAGTGCACTTCATCCAGATTGCCATCCGCAGTTAGGGGAGGATGTATAATTGATTCTGCACGCACTACTGCCAGGTCACCAACTGAACGTCAATGGATACACGACCCAAGAGCTGCTCGAAAAGGTGCAGTTGGCCGACTCGCTCTTCGACCAAGGTACGCACCTACCCGGTTTTTTTTTCCTCCTCGCATCACCCCCCTAACCCTCTAATTCCATGCCTGTCCGTTTCCAGTGTCGGCGCCACAAGAAGCGACGCTCGACTCTGCCTTCCTCGTGACTGCGTCCAACATGCACGCGGCCAAAGCGCGCGCTATGAAAGCCGGCGGCGGCGCCTTTGACATTGACGATTTCGTCTCCAAGCTGATCACGTACATGGGTGGGCGGCGTGGTGGCGCCGGTGCCGGAAATGACCATCCTGCCGACGGCGAGGAAGACGACGACGAAGATGACGACGAAGACGACGACGATAATGACGAACCGCTAGACTGGGAGCGCATCGCGCGCAAGGCCCTATCGAAGAGCCGGCGTGTGCCCGTCATGGACTTTATGTGCGTGTCTTTCTTTCTTCCCCCTCTCGCGTGCCCCGTGTGCGCGCAACGCGTATATGCGCGAATAATATGTGCAGGGCTCTGATGTTTGGTTTGGGGAGATGCGTCACAGGCTCGGACCACTCGCGGTCGAACAGAAAAAGCGCGTGGTTGGCAAACGCGCCAAATTCGAGAAGAACAAGGCGGACGAGCGGCGGCCGCAGGAGCTGCGCGAAGAAGACATTGCGCGATCCGAGAACGAGACGACGAAACATGTGCTCGACGTCAGTCCTTCCCTTCGTTTCTTTACTTTACTACGTTGGGGGAAAACCGCATTTAATTTCTTTTTTTTTTTTTCTCCCTAGATTCGTAACTTGCTCATGGAGCAGAACGGTCCCGTAAACCTTTTCAGATTCGTCATCAATCCGAACGACTTTGCGCAATCCGTCGAGAACCTGTTCTACCTCTCGTTTCTGATCAGGGACGGCGAATGCGCGCTTGAGATGGAGGAGGATGGGGAACCCGTCATCTGTACGTTCTCTCTCTCTCTCTCTTTCGCTCTACGCCTGATTTCTCCGCAAATGTGTATCGATACCGGCACGTTCGAATTGGAACCTTACCACCCCACCTTCTCTCCCCACTAGTCATTTGTGAGCAACCCCAGGTGAACGATTATGCGGAAGGTTTGAAGAAGCAGCAGCTCGTGTTTGAATTCGACGTTAAGACATGGGAGGTGGGTCACCCTCTGTTTACTTAACAGTGATCGAATCGGTCCTCAACGTATACGATACGATCAGGAGGCGATCAAAGTCTTCAACATCACAGAAGCTATCATCCCTCAAAGACCAAAAGTAACCAGCACGAATGGGAAGTGGTACGGGTGACCACGCGCGAGAGCCGAGAGAGCTTCATGGACTATCTTTTCTTATGTACATTATGCGGACCGGATACCCGTCACCGTTTAGTACCCTATCTACCTCTGCTAACCTTTATATCGTATCGCTGATTATCTTGTAGCTAAAATTTTATATGCTCTGACTCTGGGTAGATTGACGTCAACACTAACTGATCATCACATTTCAGCAATCTCTATTACAAAATCGATTTATGATGCAAAGCTGCTGCTCGTTTATAGCCAACAAGGCTAAAGTAGATATAATGCGCGAAAACGCGAAAGCAGCAATTCAAAGCAAGACATAATCCGAATATCGTCCAATAAAGTAACAGGGAATGTGTAGACTCGAAGAAGAGGGGCAGGGGTTCTCGGCCGCCGCACATTGGTGGTGGTCGGCCTCGTCCGCCACGCGCTCGCAGCACTTTGACGCCCGCGATTTACGCCGTCATGACCGCTCAACAACTTGTCCTCGGGGCAAATTTAAACTTGGGCGTCCCGGAAGTCGTGTAAAGTCCGTAGCCGGGCTCTTGACTGTCCGAATAGATGTGAAAAAACCAGCCGACGCCGCCGTCGGCGACGGCTTTGAGATCCTCGCAGTGATCGTCCAAGAGTTGAAAATAAGCTTGTTCGTCGGCGACGCTGGCAACTGCCCATGGGCTTTGGGGAGTGATGTTCGGAGTTCCAACGTCTGTAGATGGCCATGCATTCTGCGGTCGGACAGGAGGACGATCAACTTTTGCGTAAGGCAGGCAGAGGACAGAAGACGGGGAGAGATGACGCACCTCGTCAAAGTACATCTTCTTTCCCCCACCCAGACTAATAAAGTATCGCAAGTCGTTCAGGACGTCTGGCCACGCGTTCTGGCCTGAAAGGGCACGTCAGTCAGATGCATTTAGGGGGCGAGGTGCAATCTGGATGTCAGGAACTTGGTACACACCCGTCGTGGCATCCCCGGCAAAGAAAGGAAGCATGTGGATGTTGATTGAGTCGATGGCGTCGAGGACAGCCTGGGAGCCGGGCCGAATTTGATAGCCATACGCCATCTCGCTGACGGTGACTGGGATGCCAATGTCCGAGAGATTCTGCTTGATGCTGATTACTTGGGCCGCAAGGGCCGCAGGCGTGATGACGTCGTCGAAAAGCGGTTCGGTTCCTACTTGGACTACGCGAGTGACGAGCTTGCCTTTGGGATTAGAGTGAAGAATGGAAGATAGGGCATTGAAGCGCGTCGTGAGAAGGCTGCAATCGACAAAGCCACACTGTTCAAGGAGCGAGCAGATGAGTTGTTTCTGAGGGATCACAACGAGTTGAGATGACACGGACATACCCAAACAAGGGCGTGTATGCCAAGCGTGTTATCCCAGGCGGCTGTGATAATGTCATTACTGCAGGACCTAGGGTAAGCTGTGTTGTGGACATGGAATGGATGCGGTCCTACTAGAAGCCTGCATTGTCGCATACCCCGTATAGGCGAACGTAACGACTGTTGAAGGTATATCGGATGTCTGCGAAATCCTTTTGTAGCTGGGCCAGACTCGGGCCTGGAAAGAAGGGAGTGATAAACCGAAAGTCCCGGGGAATACGGGGATGTTAGGAACTCACAGGAGGTAATTTCGTAGCTGAAACCCATGAAGGCATACTCATCAGCCGGATTGCACCACCAACCGTTCGTATTGTTGGGCACCACGGAAGGCATTTGGAAGCCGAGTGCGGGAAAGCAGGAAGAGGTCAGAGTGGGTGGAGAAGGACGGCATGACCTGCGGGAGATCTTTCGGGGGGCATCGCGAGTGCGGGGGACGAGGAGACCGGGAAGATGATTACGATTAGAAATGTGAGAGGCAGAGACGAGGCCGAAGAGGAGAAAGGAGAGAAAACCGAGAGAAAACCGAGAAAAGGAGGGCATGAAGGAGAGGGGAAGGGTCGGAAATGAGGAGGCGGGGAATGGCTGCCGCACACCCTCCCCTTTCGATATATTTGTATCGCTTCGGTCTAAACGTAGAAAATACGACAGCAGTGACGCCGGTGAGGCTGTAGAATCCTAATTATAGAACCCCTTACGCAAGTAGAAAATTGTCTCGGTATGGGCTTCTGACCTTCCCATATTACGGAGGTACTGGTATCGGTGTCGGCTCGGAAAGAAGCAAAGGTGGTCTGTTTAGCCATGTCGGCAAGGTTGCTCTCTGGACCCCTGATCCAGCCAGCAATAGGAGGCCGCAGTTCCAGTGCTTGATTCACAGAACGTAAACGTGTAACACCTGCTCGGTGATTCCCACGGAATGGAAGGTGATCACTTGCTTCCCGAAAGTTGAGGGTGTGTTTTTTCCTATAACAGCGGGAACGCTTCTCGGTTGCAAAGTGGTGCAATCGAGTAGAAGTGGCCAATAGATATTGACCCCAATTTTCGGGTAGCGTCTTCAAGTGTCCGCGGGATTAGACGTTTCATAAGACCTGTCAACCATCATGATACAGTAGCGAGGTTCTTGGCCACCTAAAATCCTGGTGGCGCCAACGACGAGGTTGAGTGTTAGGCCTCGTGCTGATCGAGGGGATGAAAACTGACCATGTTCGCGGCAAACACAAGACGTAGAGAATGCGGTACAAAATAACCTGATAGTAAATCGTCACATGACATCGGATGCCTACGTTCCGGTTTCGCCCTGTTCGGGGACAACTCCGGCTCGGGGGCGGGCAGGGCCCTCTCCTCCATCCAACATACGATGTCCCCGACTCCCACCCCAGCTGACGGCCCAACTCCTCTCTTTCAAGCCAGAAACGAAGAGGCCTCTGAGCAAGCCATTCTTCACGGGTGAGTCCTCCCTCTTCCTTCCCTCACGAGCGGTGCACCAGTACCTTAGCTCCTACTCCGCCTCACTTCACATCATCAACCAATCTAACCAACGCTCACGCACTTTTTTCGGTTTCTCTTCCCCGCACTCAACAAAAACAAAAACCAAAAAAAAAACCAAAAGTCACCGCGCCAAAACACCGATCATTTCCGCCATCGTCTCCAGCTCCTGCGTCCTCGCTCTTTGGGCTCTAGTCTTCATCGGCTGGCTCTGGAAGCAATACAAGAAGCGCGTCCGCGCCAAGCGCCGCGCCGCCCGCGGTCTGCCCCCCAAAGTCAAGAAACCAAAGAAGCCGCTGCCGACGTTTATCCTGCCCCCCGACCCCGCCGTCATCACCGGCCAGCGCGAGCCGGGCGAGCGCGCCATACCGCGCAAGCACGGCTCGATGGACAAGAACGCTCCCAATTCCATCGAGCTCAACGAGCGCAACAATCGTCCGGTGACCGAGTGCCAGATCCACGACGAGATGATTGCCCGGCAGGTGTTTTCGAAACATAGCTCCCTTGACCCACCCAAGCACGAGAAGCGAAACCATCCACCGAAATGTAGGTTATCTTTATCTGTATCGTTACTTCTTGCTGTGTTGCTTTGTCACCTCTCGTCAGCTTGCTGACGTTGGTTTGTCAGCGCCGACGGGTTGAATGCCCCATGATTCTGCTTCATGACCGACTCCGATTGTCACGAAACGCCCGCTAACTGGAATGAGCTTTATCCACTTTACAACGTTTGGTTTCAATCTTCTGTGTATCCCCGTATTCATATAACATATCTTCCACCATTCCTCCTCTCGCTTGTGTACTTTCGTCGAGTGTCATGAATGTACGCATACTAATCGCAGTAGGCCCCCACATTTGCGGGCTATTAGAGATGAGCATATCTTATTCTCAGCCGGCAACCGCCTGGTGATGGAAGCGGAGAAAAACTTCACGCACCGCGACGTCCCTTGCATACCTCAACAGGATGCCTCGTTTCACTGTCAGCGCGCCCCTTCCAGAACCCTCCCACTCTAGCCGACGCCGCGCCTGTTCTTCCTCGCCGACGTCCCAATCGATTGTCCTCTTCTCAGAGTCGATGACAATCCTATCGCCGTCCTGGACAAGTGCGATCGGCCCTCCGAGACGCGCCTCGGGTACGACATGGCCTGCATTCTCTGTAGTATCAGCTTCTGTTCTGCGCAAGGTAGGACTGCAGCGTCGCGCAATCGCACCAATGATAAAGCCGCGGGATGCGCCCGAGAAGCGCCCGTCAGTGATAAGCGCGGTCGAACCGGCCAGCCCTGCACCTATCAATGCGCTAGTAGGGCCTTGTGCCCAGCAACTAGGTCAACTAGCAAAGAAGGGGTCCTAACTAGTTGGGCGTACCTAGCATCTACAGAGACGGTCGCGGCGCCTGAGTCAGTGCACGTGCACAACGCATATAGAGACGAACGAGGAGGAGGTTTATACTGCAACTATACCTCTGGCATGCCAGGGGCACCCTTGGGGCCCTGGTACCTAAAGACGAGCACCATCCCGGGCCTGATCTCACCCGCGGCAAGCGCAGGGTAGAACGCGTCTAGGTTATCAAAGCAGCGGGCCATGCCGTCGAACCTGACGCCCTCCGCGCCCGTGATCTTCGCGACTGCGCTGCCGGGTGCGAGGTTGCCCCTCAGAATGGCGATGTGGCCCGTGCGTTTGATGGGGTCCTCCAGCGGGCGCACGACGTCCTGCGCGGCAGCGACGAAGAGGTCCGGCGCGTCCGCGACGTTCTCCGCGAGCGTGCGGCCCGTCACGGTCAGCTGCGTGCCGTCGATGAGATCCGTGTGCGCGAGGAGGTACTTGAGCAGCGCGGGGAGGCCCCCGACGCGGTGCAGGTCCGCCATGTAGTACCGCCCCGAGGGCTTGAGATCGGCCAGGTACGGCGTGCGGTCCGCCACCGCTTGGAAGTCGTCGATCGTGAGGTCGATGTCCGCGGCGCGGGCCATGGCGAGGAGGTGCAGGACCTGCGGTTAGGGGGCAAGGCAAGTCAGCATGTTGTTTGTTTTGTTTTGGTGTAACGCGCGCGCCGGCAAGCCTGAGCACGCAGGGGTGGAGGAGGAGAGACGGCGAGAGAGAGAGAGCGTTCGTACGGCGTTCGTGGAGCCACCGAGTACGTTTACGATCACGATCGCGTTCAGGAACGAGTTTCGCGTCAGGATGTCGCTGCAGGTAGGCGGAACATATGTTGGCACGCCAACTCGATCAAATGTCGGGCATACCGTGGCTTAATATCGCGCTCGAGCAGTTTCTTGAGGTACCCCGCGGCGCGGCTGCACTCCTTGAGCTTTTCTTCAAATCGGGCGTACGCAGGCAGTTGAATCAATGGCTCGGTCGGGTCCCCGTGGACAGCATCATATGACGTACGGTCAAACGTTGCCGGGGTGCTCGAGGAGTACGGCAAGGACAGGCCGAGCGTTTCCAAGACAGAACTCATGGTATTGGCCCTGTCGGCCGGCCGCGTCACGATGAATGCGGATACGAACTGATGAGAGGTGGAACGTACGTATACATCCCTCCACAAGCTCCGGGGCCAGGACACGCGTGTCGGACAACGTCAAGGCGTTGTTCCTCCGTGATTTTACCGACCGCATAGGCACCTTGAAAAGTTCATCCATAAAAAAAAAACGCGTTAATTAAGCCCAAGAAGCCACGCAGCCGTAAACGTCGCGCCGGCCATTCACCATATGATTCGAACGCGTCCGAGATATTGACGGGGTCGCCTTTCCGGTACCCCATCGCGGGACAGTCGACATGCCGCTCGCCGATCTGTATCGTCCCGCCATACACGATGATCGTCGGGCGGTTGTGCCGCACCGCCGCCATCGCACAGCCCGGCATATTCTTGTCACACCCGGGCAAGGATATGTTCCCGTCATAGTATTGGGCCTGGATATAATTTTAAAAAAAGGCACTCGCGTGAGCACGCTCGTCAGAAGCCGCCAAGTGTCGTTTCTCATCGTCGCACTAGTGTGACCTGAATCGTGGGAGTAGCACGCAGCGCGCCGCGATGCCAGTGAGCCAAAAGCGTGATCGAGGACAAGGTCGGGCGAGTGGGGTACGCACCGCTTCAATGGAATCCGCGATCAGGTCGCGGGTGGGGAGCCTGATGTCCGAGCGTCAGTCATAGTAAAGGCGTTGGCCTGCAGGCATAAACAGACTGACGAGTAGTGCATCCCTGCTTGCCCATTTCAGAGAACACGAGCGTGCAACAATATGACCTCCCACCGTCAGTACCCATGGTTATGGCGTCGCTTCGGGGCGTTTTGTGCTTCAGCACCCACTGGCATCGATGAGCTGTGTTGCGATATACTCGTACCTCACGCCGACCGTGTTGAAAATAAGCCCGACTAGGCCCTCGTCTTTGCAGCCTTCTTTGACGACTTTTGCGAGATCCAACTATATCACTCGTGAGCATCCCCAGCGTTCCTGTCAGTGGTGTTACTGGTAAAAGGCGTTCTCACGAGGTGGGTATTGCAAGGGTTCCCTGGATATGTGTCCGAGTCAGCCCGGCCATCAGCTACACGCCCTGCTTGCCACTGCACCTTCCCACCAGACTGGCGATATCCCGATCTATTCCACGAAAGATCGTTGAGGTAGGAAAAGTGCTCATCTGTGAAATCATCCTTACCTGAGGTTTGTCTATGTCGTCCGCATCGATCACGGCATAGACTG
>Ga0210393_10002988_pt1 | contig 13723 bp, 9 predicted proteins | sample IncBWC27OmetaG_FD_160068 | JGI IMG/M metagenome (GOLD analysis project Ga0210393, IMG submission 160068) | Forest soil microbial communities from Barre Woods Harvard Forest LTER site, Petersham, Massachusetts, United States - Inc-BW-C-27-O ... | reverse complement strand
AACCTCCGTGGAGGAAATCATCGTCACGGCGGAAAAGCGCTCCGAGCGGCTGCGCGACGTCCCGATGTCGGTCACAGCCGTTACGGGTTCCCAACTCCAGGACCAAGGCGTTGCGAGCCCCGCGGATCTCGCGAAGGTCGTGCCGGGATTCACGTTTACCGAAAGCACCTACGGTGCGCCTGTCTATACGTTGCGCGGAATCGGCACGTACGACGAGGCCATGGCCATCTCGCCCGCTGTCGGCGTTTATTCCGACCAGATTCCCCTCCCGTTCGCACGGATGACGGAAGGGGTGTCGCTCGACCTGCAGCGCGTCGAGGTGCTGAAAGGGCCGCAGGGCACCTTGTTTGGTGAGAACTCCACCGGTGGGGCGGTCAACTACATTCCGAACAGGCCCACCGACCATTTTGCCGCCGGAGCTTCGGTGACCTATGGCCGCTTCGATGAAACCGATGCGGAGGGTTACGTCAGCGGCCCCGTAGTCGATACCGTTAATGCACGGCTCGCGGTTCGAACGGAACAGAGGGGCGATTGGCAATACAACTATGCAAACGGCGATGAGCTCGGCCAGCGCCATTTCACAACAGGGCGCTTACTCATCGATTTCACCCCGAGCGATACGCTCAAATGGTCATTCAATCTCAATGGGTGGTTCGACAGGTCCGATGTGCAGGCGATGCAAAAAGCCGGTTACGCACCGCTCTCTGGGACCGTCGCCCATCCCCAATATCCCGGTTCACCCGGCTATCCGGACTTGCAGGCCCAACTGCAGGCGTTTCCCAACGCGCCGGCGAACGACCGCGCAGCCGCCTGGGACCCTGGTGAAGATATGAGGCGAGACGACAACTTTTACCAGGGTGGTGTCCGTGGCGATTGGCAGGTCTCCGACCATGTCACCGTCACCTCATTGACCGGCTATTCGCACTTGAGTGTGAATACGCCGGCTGACAGCGACGGCACCACGTTGCCGGACATCCACGACTTGGTGTTTGGCAACGTGGAGTCCGTCACTCAGGAACTTCGCGCAGCCGGTCAGGCGGGAGAGAGGGATCGGGTCAAATGGATGATTGGTGCCAACTACGAGCACGATTCTTCGGATGACAACCAGTTCATCGGATTGCGTGGCTCCAATAGCGGCATTGGACCGTTCAGATTTACCGGCCTTTACAATTTAAATCAGCAACAAGTCGATACCGAGGCCGTCTTCGGCAGCATCGACTACACCGTGCTGGACACCGTCACTTTGCAAGGATCTGTTCGGTACACGAATCAAACTCGCAAGTTTTTCGGCGGTCTTAAGGATGATGGGAGTGGGGATCTGGCCGCCGCCTTCGGTTTTCTGTCCTCGGCGCTGTCACGATCACCGACGGTGATCCCGCCGGGCGGATTTGTCACGCTGGACCCGACGACCAACAAGCCCCTGACCAATGGCCTATTCGGCAACCTGAATCAGGATAACGTGTCTTGGAAGGTCGGACCTTCGTGGAAGCCCACAGACGACGTATTGCTCTATCTCAATGCCGCGAAAGGCTACAAAGCCGGGGCGTTCGGCACGCTTCCCGTGATCCGCCCCGCGCAGGATTTGCCCGTCGTACAGGAATCCGTGCTCGCCTATGAAGTGGGGTTCAAGGCGGCCGCACTCTCTCACCGGGTGGATTTAAGCGGCGCGGCTTTTCACTACGACTATGACAACAAACAGTTGCTCGCGAGCACCTTCGTGGGTGCCCCATTCGGCACTCTCCCTGCGCTGGTGAACATTCCCCGATCAAGAATTGAAGGCGCCGAGCTCGATGCGACGGTGCGACCGTTTCGGAATTTCAGCTTGCAAGTGGGTGGGACGTACATCGACTCCAAGGTTCTCGGGTCCTACGTCATCTCGAGCCCGGTTGGCGGTGGCGCTGCCAACACGATCGATATCGGCGGCGAAGCATTTCCAGCTACCCCCAAATGGCAGTTGGATGCCAACGCCGAATACGATCATCCGATCGGGGGGGACTGGACCGGCTTTGTCGGCGTGGGCTCCACCTACCAAAGCACAGCGCAAGCCACGTTTGGCGATATCCCGGCTCTTCAGCTGCCGAGCTATGACCTCCTTGATCTTCGGGTGGGTGCAAACAAGCAGAATCTGCACGTCGAATTGTGGGGGCGCAACATCACGGACCGATACTACTTAACTCACGCTTTCCGCTCGACCGATACGATCACGCGCACCACGGGCCTCCCGGCCACGTACGGAATCACGATTCGCGCCACCTTCTGATCACGCTCGCGGCGCGCCGTGCTTGAGCAGGTCGATCCCAAAGGCGCTGATCCACATCAAGACCGGGGCTCGAACACGCCTTAGCGTCACCCGCATTCCTAAAAGCGGACGGTGCCGTGCCAGATCTCAGTTATGTTCATGGCCACACTGGAAAGCCCCTCGTCGGCCTGAGTGTCGGGGGCTTTCTCGATGAAATCGCCGCCACCTATGGTGATCGCGACGCGCTGGTCTCGTTCGGCCAGAAAATCCGGTGGACATATGCCGAATTGAAGAGCCATGCCGACCAGTTGGCCGCCGGACTCCTCGAGATAGGTCTGCTTCCCGGGGATCGGCTGGGGATCTGGTCCCCCAACCGCGCCGAGTGGGCCGTAGTCCAGTTCGCCGCCGCGAAGGCCGGGCTGATCCTGGTCAATATTAATCCAGCCTACCGGGTTTTCGAGCTCGAGCACGTGCTTCGGACCGCGGCCTGCAAGGCGCTTGTCACAGCGGCGCACTTCAAATCCAGCCGTTACCTCGACATGATCGCCTCGCTCGTACCCGAATTGCCGCGCGAGGAACTGCCCATCACCTGCGAGCGTCTGCCCGACTTGCGCCATGTCATTGTGTTGGATCAACTCGAGGACGACGGCTACCTCACCTACCGCGACCTTCTTGCGCGCGGTGAGCGCGCGGGTCCCCACGCGGTGACTGCCATCGCTGTGCAATGCGACGATCCATGCAACATTCAGTTCACCAGCGGTACCACCGGCCTGCCCAAGGGCGTCACTCTCTCTCACCACAACCTGCTGAACAATGGGCTGCAAGTTGGGGAGGCCACCGGCATCCGCTTCGCAGACCGTGTCTGCCTCCCGGTCCCGCTGTACCACTGCTTCGGCATGGTGATGGGAAATCTCGCCTGCCTCACTCACGCCGCCGCCATGGTGTACCCCAGCGAGGCGTTCGACGCGCTCGAGGTATTGCGTGCCATCGAGGAAGAGCGCTGCACTCACCTCTACGGCGTACCCACCATGTTCATCTCGATCCTCGGTCATGAACAATTCCGTGCCTTTGATCTTGGCTCATTGCGAGGAGGAATCATGGCCGGAGCGCCCTGCCCGGTCGAGGTCATGAAGGCGGTGATGGCGGACATGAACATGAGGGAGGTCACGATTGCCTATGGAATGACGGAAACCAGTCCGGTCAGTTTTCAAACGCGGCTCACCGACCCTCTCGCCGCACGCGTCGAGACGGTGGGCCGCGTCATGCCGCATACCGAAGTCAAGATCGTGGATGAAAGCGGGCGAATCGTGCCTCGCGGCGAGTGCGGCGAGCTATGCACGCGCGGATACTCCGTGATGATCGGCTACTGGGGCGATGACGCAAGAACACGCGAGGTGTTGGACACGGCCGGGTGGATGCATTCCGGTGATCTCGCCACCATCGATGAGGAGGGCTACTGCCGCATAATCGGACGTATCAAGGACTTGGTGATCCGAGGCGGCGAGAACATCTCCCCGCGGGAGGTTGAAGAGTATCTGTATCGCCATCCCGGGGTACGCGACGTACAGGTTACCGGCGTGCCCGACGCAAAATTCGGCGAGGAGCTTTGCGCGTGGATCATTTTGCGTCCCGATATTCAGGCGAGCGTGGAGGATATTCGTGCGTTCTGCCGCGGGCAAATCGCTCACTTCAAGATTCCGCGTTACATCAGGTTCGTCGATTCCTTTCCAACGACTGCGACGGGGAAGGTTCAAAAATATCTCCTACGTGAGCGGATAACCCGGGAGTTGACCGGCAAAATGGATCAGCCTCGGTGAAGCCTCTGACCTTTCAATATGACGCACTGCCCGCGCGCGTGGTCTTTGGGGTCGGCACCATTGCTCGGCTCCCTGAGGAGGCCGCACGATTACGGCTGCACCGTGCTCTGATCATCAGCACCGCGGGACAGCGAAGGCATGCGGAGCGTGTCAGCGAGTTGCTCGGGCCGCTCGCCGCCGGCGTATTTGCAAACGCGGCCATGCATACACCCGGTGAAGTCACCGAGGCTGCCATGGCGCAGGCTGCGGATTTGCGAGTGGACGGATTCATTGCCATTGGCGGCGGCTCCGCTATCGGGTTGAGCAAGGCTCTGGCGCTACGAACCGATCTACCGCAAATCGTGGTCCCGACGACTTATGCCGGTTCGGAGGCCACCCCCGTATTGGGCGAAACAATAGCAAACGTCAAACACACCCAACGCTCCCAGAAAATTCTGCCGGAGACGATTCTTTACGACGTCGATCTCACGGTTGGGTTGCCGGTATCGGTATCAATGGCCTCCGGTCTGAATTCGATGGCCCACGCGGTAGAGGCTCTCTACGCACCCGATCGCAATCCCCTCACAAATCTCATGGCCGAGGCGGCCTTGAACGCGCTCATCGATGCCTTGCCGCAAATACATGCCCGAGCCGATGACCTCGATGCTCGCACGACAGCTCTTTGGGGAGCCTGGTTGTCAGGCTGTTGCCTGGGCGTGGCAACGATGGGGCTCCACCATAAACTTTGTCACACGTTGGGCGGCACATTCGGCTTACCCCACGCCCAAACTCACGCGGTCCTGTTGCCACATGCGCTCGCCTACAATTTGCCCTTCGCTGCCGATGCGCACCGCACGCTGGTTCGCGCGTTCCATGAGCCCGATCCGGCAAGGGCTCTCGCGGAGTTCACCGGCCGGCTATGCCTGCCTAAAACTTTGTCTCAACTCGGCATGCCGGAAACCGCGATTGATGGCGCCGCGGATCTCGCCGTCAGCAAACCTTATCCCAATCCTCGACCTCTCGAGCGTGACGCGATACGCGCTCTACTGGCGCGTGCTTGGGCGGAAGGCTCTCCCCTCACACAGTCGATGAAGGACGCGGATGCGTGACTTTGATGAAACGACCATAACCGAGGCGGTGCTTAGCAGTGTGCGAGGCGCATCGGACGCCCGCGTTCGACAAGTAAGCGAAGCGCTGGTGCGCCATCTGCACGCCTTCATCCGTGAGATTGAGCCCACGGAAGCCGAATGGGAATGGGGGATTCGCTTCCTTACCGAAACCGGTCATCTGTGCAGCGATACCCGACAGGAGTTCATTTTGCTCTCTGATACTTTGGGAGTTTCGATGTTGGTTGATGCGATCAATCACCGGCTGCCCGGAGGCGCTACCGAGACGACGGTTTTTGGTCCTTTCTATGTGCGGCCGCCGCTTTACCCGATCGGTGCCACTATCAAAGGCCATTTGCAGGGTTGCCCGATGTACGTGAGCGGGACCGTGCGCAGCACCGCAGGTCGACCCTTGGAGGGGGCCACTATCGATGTGTGGCACGCGGACCGGGAAGGCTTTTACGACCTACAGAAGCTTGACGAGCATCCGCAGCTCGCCGGGAGGGGACGATTTGTCGCGGATGCCAATGGGTGCTTTCATCTGTGGACCATTCGCCCCTCCCCGTACCCGATTCCACATGACGGCACGGTGGGCAGGATGCTGAAGGCCCAGGATCGGCATCCCTTTCGACCCGAGCATATCCATTTTCTCGTCGAGGCGTCGGGACACCGCAAGCTTGTCACGCACGTGTTTGCGGCGGGTGATGAGTATCTGGACTCCGATGTGGTCTTCGGCGTCAAGGATTCACTCGTGCGCGAGTATGTGCGGCACTCGGGCGGCATCACGCCGGACGGTGAGGCTATGCAGGGAGAATGGTTCAGCCTGCATTACGACTTCTCGCTGGCAGCCGATCCGTCCTCGGGTCGCTGATATGCCGGATACCCAGGTCATTATCGTCGGTGCCGGTCCCGTGGGATTGACCTTGGCGCTCGATCTGGGGCGCCGGGGGATACGATGTGTGCTCATCGAGCAGAAACCAGAACCGCAATTTCTCCCGAAGATGGAGCGTTGCAACGCTCGCACGATGGAAATGTATCGGCGCATCGGCTTGTCGGACGCGATACGGGCCGCGGGCCTGCCGGTGGACAGTCCGATGGACGTCTACGTTGTACTCTCCATGACCCAGCCGCCACTGCTGCATCTGAAGTACCCCTCTGTCGAGCAGGCTCGACAAGAAATTGACGCGTCGCGTGATGGCAGCCGGCCCCTGGAACCCTATCAACTGATCTCGCAATACACGCTGGAACCTCTCCTGAAGGCGCGGGCCGAACGGATCCCCTGCGTTACCGTCCGATATGGCACAGAATTTCTGGACTGCGAGCAGGATGATTCCACAGTAACCGCCCTCGTGCGCCGGCAGGGCGGCCCTGCGGAACGCATTCAGGCGTCTTACCTCGTGGGGTGTGATGGAGGTGCGAGCCAGATTAGAAAGCAACTGGGCATCCCACTGCGCGGGGAAGGCAATATAGCGAAACTTCGTCAGGCGCTGTATCGATGTGACGAGCTCTACGACCGGCTGCCGCTCGGCGCGGGTCCCGGCCGAGGGCGTCACTATCTGAGCGTCGATTCTCACGGCAGCTTTCTCATCATGCAGGACTCGCGGCGTCACTGGACGGTTCACGCGGCGGCCGACACCGATGAGGAGATGCGGCATCGATTCGAGCAGATTGTCGGCGTGCCGGTGAATTATGAAATGCTGTACTGCGGCGAGTGGCGCCAGAACCTGCTCCTCGCCGATCGCTATGCCTCAGGCCGTGTGTTTCTGGCCGGCGACGCGGTGCATCTGATGATTCCCACCGGCGGTCTCGGCATGAATACCGGTGTGGGAGACGCGTTCGATCTGTCCTGGAAACTTGCAGGCACGCTCGCGGGTTGGGGCGGTCCGCACTTGCTCCGGTCCTACGAGATCGAGCGGCGTCAGATCGGTGAACGCAACATCGGTGCGTCGCGCTACGCAGCGCTCGGTTATCGCAAGTGGCGCTCCCGGTGTGGTCCGACTCTGTACAAGGAGACACCCGCGGGACTTGCAGCCCGCGAAGATCTCGTGGCCGTTGCGGACATAGAACAGCGCAAAGTGAACGAGATGATTGGCGCGGAGCTCGGGTACCGCTATGTCGACTCGCCGATAATCGACAATATCCCAGGTGGCCCGGAACACCTCTACCGCGAATACCGTCCCACGACGTGGCCCGGCGCCCGATTGCCGCATGCCTGGCTGGATGGTATCGCCGTCCAAGACTTTATTCCCAAGGATGGCTATACCCTGTTGCGTATGAACCCGCAGCACGACACCGCTCCATTGCGGGCGGCCTTCGAGGCGCGCGGCGCCCCCTTCACCGTGCTCGATCTTCCCGAGCTGCCGGTGCGCGCCATTTATGAACGCGACCTGTTGCTGCTCCGGCCGGACATGCATGTCGTGTGGCGGGACAACCGCATGCCAGAGGACCCGAATGAGCTCGTTGCCGTCGCCACCGGCCACGGTCGGGGCGGCTGACGAGCTCGCGAGGTCCCTTCGAGCCAGTCCCAAACATGCGCATCGGTATCAATATTCTCCGTTGGCGCGGGTCTACAACGTTGCCCACGAGGTACCGGCGATTCAACGCTTACCTGGAGATTTAAGTTTGTGAAAAACAAGATTGCATTGGAGGAACATTTCGCCATCGACCTCACGATTGAGCAGTCGAAGATTTATGCGCCACCCGTTGTCTGGGAACGCCTCAAGTCGGGCCTCTTGGACATCGAGCAAGAGCGCCTCGAGCGCATGGAGGAAGGAGGCACCGCCTTCTCGATCCTGTCTCTCAATTCACCCGGCATTCAAGGCATTCACAATCCGCAAGAGGCGATCGCCGTGGCGCGTCGGGCGAATGATGTGCTCGCCGAGCACGTACAGCGCCATCCCACCAAATTGGGGGGCTTCGCGGCTTTGCCGATGCAAGATCCCGGCGCGGCAGCGAGAGAGTTGGAACGCTGCGTCAAGCACCTCGGCTTTCATGGCTTCATGGTCAACGGCTTCTCGCAGATAGGGTCGGCGGACAATGCCACCTACTACGATGCGCCTCAGTTCGCGGAGTTCTGGGATGCGGCCGCCTCTCTTGGCAAGCCATTCTATATGCACCCGCGTGATCCATTGCCGAGCCGCGAGCCGATTTATGACGGATTTCTGTGGTTAACGGCGGCGACTTGGGCGTTCGCGGTCGAGACCAGCATTCACGCGCTGAGGCTGATGTCCTCGGGATTGTTCGATCGTCATCCAACGCTGCAAATGATTTTGGGACATCTCGGCGAGGGAATTCCCTTCAACATTTGGCGGGTCGATCACATCGTGCGCAAGGCCCCTCGCGGCATTCCGTGCAAACGCGAGATCGGCGACTACTTGCGCGAGAACGTCTACGTCACGACCAGCGGCAACTTCCGCACGCCCACATTGCTGTGCACCATGCAGGAGATGGGCAGCGATCGGATCATGTACTCCGTGGACTACCCCTTCGAGAATCATGCGGAGGCATCTCAATGGTTTGATCATTGCGAAATCAGCGAAGCGGATCGCAAGAAGATCGGGCGTGAGAACGCACGTCGTGTGTTCGGTCTTACGTGACACTGGTTAGCAAGGTGCGATCAACGGGAAATGACAGGAGAAGTTGATGGCTAGCATAGGTCTCGCTCCCTCGAGCGTCTGGAACGGCAAGCTCTACAGCAATGGCTGGCGTGGCGCGGAGGGCGGCGTTCTTGCGGTCGCGGATAAATCCACCGGCGAGCGCCTCGGAGAGATCGGTCGCGCCTCCGTCAATGAGGTCGCGAGTGCCGCCTTGATCGCACGCGAGTCGCAGCGCGCCTGGGCCGCACTTCCCGGGCCGCATCGTGGCGACATCGTGCGCAAGGCCTCGCAGCTCGTAGTGGAATGCGCCGATGAGATTGCGGCGCAGATTGTGCGCGAGACGGGCTCGATCCGCCCGAAGGGCCGCGCCGAAGCCGCGCTTACCGCGCGCGAGATCTTGGAAGCGGCTTCGCTCGCCAGCCAACCTACCGGCCTCATCACCGCCAGTGAGGCACCTGGCCGGCGCAGTATCGCTCGCCGCATACCGGTGGGTGTCGTCGGCGTAATCACCCCCTGGAATTCGCCCTTCCTCCTCGCGGCTCGCGCCGTCGCGCCGGCGCTGGCTGCAGGCAATGCGGTTCTGCTGAAGCCCGACCCACAGTCCCCGGTGTGCGGAGGGGCATTCTTTGCGCAACTTTTCGAGGCCGCGGGCCTGCCGCCCGGTCTCTTGCACATTCTCCCCGGTGGCGCGGATGTTGGCGATGCGCTGGTGAAGGACAAGAATGTCAGCATGATCAGCTTCACCGGCTCCACCAAGGTCGGCCGCTCAATCGGCGCCACTGCGGGGGCGCTCTTAAAGCGCGTCTCGCTCGAACTCGGCGGCAACAATGCCTTCATTGTGCTCGACGATGTCAATATCGAAGCCGCGGCCAGTGCCGGCGCCTGGGGTTCATTCTTTCACCAGGGTCAGATCTGCTTTACCGCCGGTCGCCACTTGGTGCATGAACGAATCGCCGAGGACTATGTGAAGGCGCTCGCTCGGCATGCCCAAGCGCTCAAGGTGGGGAATCCGTCGACCTCCGAAGTGCACCTGGGACCGCTCATCAACGAACGACAGGCCGTGAACGTCGATCGAGTGGTTTCCGAAACCGTCGCTCGAGGTGCGCGGCTCGTCACCGGCGGCACCCGGCAGGGTCTGTTCTTTACACCCACGGTATTGGCGGGCGTGGCACCCGGCATGGCGGCGTTTGATGAGGAAATTTTTGGGCCAGTCGCACCTATCACCACCTTCCGTGACGATGCTGAGGCGGTGACTCTGGCCAATCACACCGAGTACGGTCTGGCCGCGTCGATCCTATCGGCGGACCTGACGCGCGCGCAGCATATCGCCGACCAACTTCGCTGCGGCATCATCCACATCAACGACCAGACGATTCTCCACGAGGTGTACGGGCCGATCGGCGGGCACGGCGTGTCGGGCAATGGCTACAGCTACAGCACGCTCACCAACGCCGAGCAATTTACTGAGTGGCAGTGGATAACGTCGAGAGAGACAATCGCGTCCTATCCCTTCTAGCACGCGACATGGACCCCCGAGACATTCGAGCACTGATCGACGGCCGGCCGCTCTCCGCCTTCCAGGTTCGTGTGCTCGTGCTGATCGGGTGCCTCGTGTTGATGGATGGCTTCGACGTTCAGGTGATTGGATTTGTAGCCCCCGCGCTGTTGCGTGACTGGAGTCTGACGCCCGATGCCTTGGGTCCAATATTTGGCGCCGGCCTCTTCGGGATGCTCGTCGGCTCGACGGGCTTAGGCATGTTGGCCGATCGCATCGGGCGCCGGCCGGTGTTGATCAGCGCCACGTTCTTCGTCGCCTTATGCGTCTTGTCGACCGCGGCAACGCGCTCAGTGCCTCAATTGTTGGTGCTGCGATTCTTGACTGGAGTCGGACTCGGAGGCGTGTTGGGCAATGCGGTAACCCTCGCGAGCGAATATTGCCCAAGCGCACGCCGGGCCTCGTTGCTGATGGGCATCTCCTGTGGATTTACCGCGGGCGCCATCATGGGTGGATTGCTCGCCGCCGTATTGATTCCACGCACGGGCTGGCGGTCAGTGTTCATTGCAGGGGGACTGCTGCCGCTCGGGGTGGGAATCGTCCTCACCCGCAATCTACCCGAGTCGCTGCAGTTGTTGCTCGTTCGAGGCGCCGATCGGGCCCGGATCGACCATTGGCTGCAGCGACTTGCGCCCGGAATCCTCGTTGAGCAGAAGGCACCTCCCCACGTCGGTGACGCTGCTGCAAGCGCCTCGGTCATCGACCTATTTCGCGGCGGCTTGGGAATGCGCTCGTTGCTGCTTTGGGCCGTCAGCTTCGCGAATTTGTTGAATCTCTTCTTTCTCTCCAATTGGTTGCCGACGCTGGCGACACGCATGGGCTACAGCGATTCGCTTGGGGTCCTCCTGGGAACCACGCTGCAGGCCGGTGGGATCTTGGGGGCTCTGATTCTCGGGCGCTTCATTGATCGATTCGGATTCTACCGCGTACTAGTGCCCTCATTTCTTTTGGGCGCCGTCATGATTGCGGGTGTCGGCCGACCAGATATGCCGGTTGCCGCCGTGTGCGCCGTGGTTTTCCTCGCCGGCACCACGATCGTGGGAGGTCAGCCCGGGATTAACGCGTTGGCTACGTTCGTCTATCCCACACAGCTGCGTGCAACGGGTGTGGGGTGGTGCCTGGGGATCGGTCGCGCGGGTTCGATCGTCGGGCCCATGGCCGCCGCGCAGCTCATCGCACATCAGTATACGAACGAGAGTCTGTTCATGTTTGCCGCCATCCCGGCCGTTTTTTCCTCACTGATGATTGCGGGAATGGCGAAGACACAACCGCGCCGCCACCCCTCCCCGCTCCCGCTGTGATGCGTGGATCCTCATTGAACCTGTGTGCGCACCAGCGTTGGCGCATCCATCCGTGGCGACAGCCATTGAAGCGCTGCCAGCGCCAACCAATAGGCCGCACCGGCGACGATGAAAATCGGCGTATAGGTGCCGACCGCGTCCAACACCCATCCGGCATACTTCGCCATCAACATGCCGCCCACTGCGCCTGCGGTACCACCGATACCCACCACCGAGGCGACCGCTTGCCTGGGAAAGACATCGGACGGAAAGGTGTAAAGATTCACCGAAAAAGCCTGATGTCCGGCGGTCGCGATTCCGACTATGGCTACCGCCCACCACAAGTGGTCGGCATACATGGCAAACATCACGGGAAGCACCAACAGTGATGCGAGCAACATGGTTAATTTACGCGCGCTATTGAGGGCAACACCCAGGCGAATCAGTTTGGATGACATCCAACCGCCTGCGATACTGCCTATGTCCGAAATGGCGTACACCGCGACCAAAGGGGGTCCGAAATTCTTAAGATCCAAACCGTATCGCTTGGCAAAAAAATCAGGCAGCCAAAACAGAAACATCCACCATATTGGGTCGATAAGAAATCTCGCCGTGGCATACGCCCATGTTTCGCGAACCCGCAACAATTGCCGCCACGATATTCTCTCGCCATTTGCCGATGGATCGCTGTTGATGAATGCGAGCTCTTCGCGAGTTACGCGCGGATGGACGCTGGGCCGCCGATAAAGTGTCAGCCATGCGACCAACCACACCAGACTGAAGGATCCGGTCACCACAAATGCGGCGCGCCAGCCGAGTGCCAGCGCGATGCCGGGAACGATCAATGGCGTCAGGATGGCGCCGATGTTCGTGCCGGCCGTGAATATGCCGGTCGCGAAAGCGCGCTCGCTCTTGGGAAACCATTCGGCGACGGCCTTTAGGCCCGCCGGGAAATTGCCCGATTCGCCGAGGCCCAATGCGAATCTAACCGCGACAAAGCCGCCGATGGTGTTGACGAAGGCATGAGCGATGTGTGCGGCCGTCCATAGGACGACGACCATCGCGTAGCCTAAACGCGCGCCGATTTTATCGATCAGCCGGCCGAATCCTAGATATCCCAGCGCGTAAGCGGCCTGGAACCAAAAAATCACATCGCTGTAGGAGGATTCGGTCCATCCATATTCGAGTTGCAAGGTCGGCTTGAGCACGCCGATGATTTGACGGTCCACATAGTTGATGGAGGTTGCCGCGAATAATAAGGCGCAGATCACCCAACGATAGTGACTCATCGCGGAGTGATCGAAAGTGCCGAGACCAACGCCTTGCCCCGGCGCGGACGGAACGCGAGGACCAACGTGCCGTCGCTGACCGCGACGTCGAATGTACGATCCACGCCTTTCAGCTTGCCTCCCGCCGCCGCGAGAATATCAAACGCCTCGAGCCGGGTGGCTTCATTCGCGGCTACATCGAACACGCGTTCACCGGCCGCTGTCGCCGTTGGTTCTTCGAACTTGAGAAGCACGCGATAGTTGCCGTTCGGCAACGGCACCCGGTAGGAAAATTCCCCCTCGCGAAAACTCTCGTAAAGCTGCGCATCCTCGGCGAGCACGGAGATGCGATTGCCGGCCGCTGTGTCGGGCGGATTGACTCCGCCCGCGTTGCCGCCGACGAAATACCTATCCGAACCATAGCGCTGCCCATCCTTGGATAGGCAACCTGAAATATCCCCGGCCTTGATCCGCACCATGGCCGGCGAATGAGACAGCGTCCAGCGCAGCGAGTCGCTGACCGCGTGCCCGGCAATCTGCGCGGTGGCAATCAGCTCATTGCTGCCTAAACTCAAGTGAACCGAGCGCCACACGCAGATGCCCCTCGCGCAGGGGACTACTCCGAGTGGGTCGCCGTTGAGTGACAGGCGCGCCTCGGCGGCATTGCTGTAAGCCTTGACATCGTTGACGGCGTACGCTCGATCGACGTAGCGCCGTCCGACCAAGTGCAAGGTAGGCTCGCTGCTCCAATTGGCACGGTAGAAATAAAAAGCGTCCTTGCGAGTTTGCCGGTCATAACTGACCAGGCCCTTCTCGTTGATGTCGGTCAAGTCGCCCTCGCGGCGAGAATCGCTGGCAAAATCGAACAGGTTCCAGACGTATA
>Ga0210393_10002986_pt1 | contig 13724 bp, 11 predicted proteins | sample IncBWC27OmetaG_FD_160068 | JGI IMG/M metagenome (GOLD analysis project Ga0210393, IMG submission 160068) | Forest soil microbial communities from Barre Woods Harvard Forest LTER site, Petersham, Massachusetts, United States - Inc-BW-C-27-O ... | reverse complement strand
CCCGCCCGAGGATCCGAGCCTGCGCATGTCGACCCCGGAGACGGTGCGCGCGCTCACCCCGGCCGCGGTGCGCGGCTATTACACGACCGTGTTTCGCCCCGACCTGACCGCCGTGGTGGTGATCGGTAAGGTCGATGCGCAGCAGGCGCGCACCACGATCGCCAAGTACTTCGGCGCGTGGAGCGCGAGCGGACCGCCCCCGCCCATCGATCTGCCGCCGGTAGCCGCCAACACCGCGCGCAGCGTCGCGGTCCCGGATGCGAGTCGGGTGCAGGATCGCGTGGTGCTCGCACAGAACCTGGCACTGACGCGCGCCGATGCGGACTACTACCCGCTGCAGCTGGGCAATGCCGTGCTCGGCGGCAGCTTCTATGCCACGCGTCTCAGCATCGATCTGCGCAAGAATTCCGGGCTGGTGTACAGCGTGAACTCGGTGCTGCAGGCGGGACGGACGCGCAGCGTCTACCTGGTGGAGTACGCGAGCGACCCGCAGAACGTCGTGAAGGCCGCCGACATGGTCGCCCGCGAAGTGACCGCCATGCAGACCACGCCGGTCGGTGCGGACGAGCTGACGCGCGTCAAGGCGTTCCTGCTGCGGCAGATCCCGCTGAGCGAGGCGGGGGTGGAGGAGATCGCCCACGGCCTGCTGTCGCGCACCGACCTCGGCCTGCCGCTCGACGAGCCGACGCGCGCCGCGCAACGCTACTTCGGCCTCGACGCCGCCGCGGTACAGGAGGCGTTCCGCAAGTGGCTGCGCCCGCAGGACCTGGTGCGGGTCAGCGAAGGGCCGGCACCGCCTTAGAGTGGTGGACGCGGCGCGCGCATCAGGGCGTACCCGCCAGCAGCGTGGCGAGTGCCTGCGGCGACCCGGCCGCATCTCCGCCGATGCGGCGCACCAGCCGCCCGCTGCCGTCGATCAGCAGCAGCGTCGGCACGCTGGTGACACGAAACTCTCTGAACAGCCGCCCAGACTCATCGAGCGTCAACGGGATCGTGACGTGATACTGGTCGCGGTAGCCGGCCAGATCCTCGCTGCTCGCCCACAGCCCGGAGGCCACGCCGAGCCAGCGCACGGCCGGGCGCGCGGCGCGCGCCTCGATCTGCTCGCGCGCCGCACGGCAGTCGGCCGCGAGCCGCGGCCGGCTCGTGGCAAGGTACGACTCGCACCAGGGTGAGAGGAACGCCAGCACCGTGGGCTGGCCGGGCACCGTCAGCGGGACGGTGCCGCCATCGAGCGTCGTTACCGAAACACCCTCGAGACGGTCGCCGATGCGGTACTGCACCGCTTCCCGGGCGGCCGGGGCGGCTGCCGGCGCGGCCGCGGCATGCGCCGCCGTTGGCGCGGCGCGGGCGGCCTGCAGAGCCGCCGCGAGCTGCTCGTCCGCAAGATGCCCGACGTAGAGGATGCGCCCGTCGCGGCCGATCACGATGTGCTGCGGCGTGACGCGCAGGTTGAACGCCTCGCCCAACCGCCCGTCGTCGAGCACGATCGGCACGGTCAGGTGCATGTCGCGGCGATAGGCGCGCACGTCCTCGAGCGTGTCGTTGAAGCCGGTGTTGATCGCGATCACGGCGAGGTCCGGCCCGGCGGTGCGGAAGGTACGTTCGAGATGCGGCATCTGCTCGCGGCACGGCACGCACCACGTGGCCCAGAACTTCAGATACACCGCCTGATGTCCGTACAGCCGACCGAGATCGATGCGCTGCCCGTCGATGGTCGTCATCACCAGCGGCGGCGCCGGCGTACCGACGAGGCTGCGTCCCGCCTCCACGGCGCGCTGCGTCCCGCTCGGACTCGCCGCCGCCGCGAGTGCGCCCGGGGCTCCGAGCGGCGTCAGCGCCAGCAGCAAGCACAGCGCCGCGGCGCGGCTCGCGTCCCGGCGGCCGATCATCGCGGCTCAGCTAAGCCAGGGACGTCCACCGCGTGCGACACCGGCCGGTTCTTGTCCTTCACCATGAACACCAGCAGTCGCGCCGGGGCGCGCGAGCTGGCGTTCGCCGAGCGGACGTGCACGTCCGCCGGCCCCTCGTAGAAAGTGTCACCGGTCTTGAGCGTGACGGCCGGTTGACCTAAGACCTGCATGACGACCTCGCCCGCGAGCACGTAAACGAACACGTCGGCATCGTGCCGGTGCGGCAGCGAGGCGCCGCCCGGCGGATATTCGACGCTGAGCAGCAGGGCCTCCCGGCCGGTGAGGTCGGGAAGGTCGCGCTGCATCAGCGTGGCCACGGCGGCGGCCGGCGGTGGCGCCGGCGCGGGCGCCGCACCACCCGCGGTGGCTAACAACGAGACCGCCACCGCCGCGGCGAGCCAGCGCGCGGGCTGCCGGATCCGAGCCAACTGTGCCGTCATGTTCATGCCCCCCTCAAGCAGTGTAACGCACGCCGCGGCGAGCGGCGGCGCGGGCTGCAGGCAGCGGATGTCGCACGGCCGCGCTCACGGCCGGCGAAAACCGCGGCGGGTTTTGCAGGTAACATGGAGGCGCAAATTGCCAACAACATGACTGCATCCCCGCTGCAATCAAGTCTGGCGCACCGGCTGGGCCGGGCGTGGCGTCGCCTCGCGCCGCGACGCCTGGCGGCCGGCCGGGCCGCGCCCGAGGATCCGTGGTGGAAGCACTCGGTCATCTACGAGATCTACCTGCGCAGCTTCCAGGACTCCAACGGCGACGGCATCGGCGACCTCCCCGGCATCGTGCAGCGGCTGGATTACCTCGAGTCTCTCGGGGTGGACGCAATCTGGATCACCCCGCTCTACCCTTCGCCGCAGGTCGACTTCGGCTACGACATTTGCGACTACTGCGCCGTCGATCCGCGCTACGGCACGCTCGCCGACTTCGACCGTCTGCTCGTGGCCGCCGCCCGGCGCGGCATCCGCGTGGTGCTCGACATGGTGTTGAACCACACCTCCGAGCAGCACCCCTGGTTCATCGATGCCGCGCGCGCGCGTGACTCCGCCTGCCACGATTTCTACCTATGGAGTGACGGGCGCACCGATGCGGCGGGCCGGCGCCTGCCGCCCAACAACTGGGTCAGCCTGTTCGGCGGCTCGGCGTGGGAGTACGTACCGCAGCTCGACCAGTTCTACTACCACAGGTACTACCGCCAGCAGCCCGACCTCAACTGGCGCAATCCCGCCGTCGAGCGCGAGATGTTCGACGTCATGCGCTTCTGGCTCGATCGCGGTGTCGCCGGCCTGCGGCTCGACGCCGTCACCGGACTGGTGAAGGATGCGCGGCTGCGCGATGAGCCGCAGTCCGGCGGCAGCAACGCGCAGGGCGATCCGATTCTCGATCACATCTACACCGACAACCTGCCCGAGACCCACGCGGTGATCCGCCGCTTGCGCGCCATGAGCGACAGCTACCCCGGGCACCGCGTGCTGGTCGGCGAGACGGTGCTGGCGCGCACCGCGGACCTCAACGCCTGGTACGGCGGGGCGCGCGCCGATGAGCTACACCTGCCGATGGACACGGTAGTCGGTCTCGGCAGCCGCCTCGACGCTGCGACGTTTCGCCGGCACCTGATCGAGGCGGCCACCGAGCTGCATGATCACCAGCCGCTGCTGATGTTCGACAACCACGACAACCCGCGCAGCTGGGACCGCTATGGCGACGGCGTGCACGACGAGCAGATCGCCCGCGTCATCGCCACGCTGCTGCTCACCGCACGCGCGGCGGTGCTGCTGTACCAGGGGGAGGAGATCGGCCAGCGCACGGCGACGCCCCGGCGCGTGGAGGACGTGCGCGACCCTAAGGGCATCCGCGGCTGGCCCCACGAGCAGGGCCGCGACGGCGAGCGCACGCCGATGCAGTGGGATGCATCCAACGCCCAGGCCGGCTTCAGCACCAACCCGCGCACCTGGCTGCCGGTGCCGCCTGGCTACCAGCGCATCAACGTGCAAAGCGAGCTGGCCGATCCGGACTCGCTGCTCAACTGGCATCGTCACCTCATCGCCATGCGCAGCAGCTACGCGGCGCTGCGCAGCGGGCGCATGGTGATGCTCGATCCCGGCAATGCGGACGTGCTGAGCTATGCGCGCGTCGCGCCGGACGGCAACAGCTTCGTGGTGTCGTTGAACATGTCGGCACGCCCGCAGTCAGTCAGGCTGGATCTGGCGGCCGCCGGGCTGGCCGGCAGCCGTGTCAGGACGCTGTTGTCGAGCCCCGGCGACATTGCCGATAGCGATGCCGGCGCGCCGCTCATCCTGCCGCCGTACGCCGCCTGGGTGGCCGCGGTGCGCGCGCCGCGTGCGGCGTTGCCGGGCGGCGTGCGCCGGGCACAGGCCGCCTGCTAAATTCGCTGCGCGACACGAAGGCGCGGCGCTTGCAACACGACAGCTCAGCGGTTGGCAGACTCGTCACCTGTACGGTGGAGGATGCCGTGCGCGTCTCCGCCCGGCTCGAGCTGCCCGCCGGGGCGCGCGCCTGTTATGTGCTGGCCCACGGGGCCGGCGCCGGCATGGATCACCCTTTCATGAGTGCCGCCGCGAGCATCCTCGCGGGCCTCGCGGTTGCCACGCTGCGCTACCAGTTCCCGTACATGGAGCGGCGGTCACGACGCCCGGACCCGCCGCCCGTATGCCATGCCACGGTGCGCGCCGCGGTCGCGCTGGCCGCGCAGCTTGCCCCGGGAGTGCCGCTGTTCGCGGGCGGCCGCTCCTTCGGCGGACGCATGAGCTCGCAGGCCCAGGCGCTCGCGCCGCTCGCCGGGGTGCGCGGCCTGGTGTTTCTCGGCTTCCCGCTGCACCCGGCCGGCAAGCCGGCAGATGCACGCGCGCAGCATCTCGAGCAGGTGCAGCTGCCGATGCTGTTCCTGCAGGGCACGCGCGATGCGCTGGCCGAGCGCACGCTGCTCAGCGCACTCGTCGCGCGGCTCGGCGCACGTGCGACCTTGAGCTTCGTGGAGGATGCCGACCACGCCTTCCACGTGCCCGCGCACAGCGGCCGCACGGATGCCGAGGTGCGCCGCGCACTGCTAAACACCGCCGCTGCGTGGATCGGGGCGCGCTCGTGAGCCGCCGCGCGCTGGAGCGTTATGCGGCCAAGCGCACCTTCACGCGCACGCCCGAGCCGCCGCCGCAGGCGGCGGCTGGCCGCCGCGGACCGCTGCTGTTCGTCGTGCAGAAGCATGCCGCGCGGCGCCTGCACTACGACTTCCGGCTCGAGCTCGACGGGGTGCTGAAGTCCTGGGCGGTGCCCAAGGGCCCGTCGCTCGATCCCGACGACAAGCGCATGGCGGTCGCGGTGGAGGATCATCCCTTCGATTACGCCTCCTTCGAGGGCGTCATTCCCGCGGGCCAGTACGGTGCCGGCAAGGTCATCGTGTGGGATTGCGGCGTGTATTCGCCCGATGAAAGCGCGCAGTACTCTTTTCTCGAGCGCGCCGTGGCCGAACAGCGCGTGCGCGCGGGGCTCGCCGCCGGCAAGCTCAGCTTCCTGCTGTGCGGAGAGAAGCTCAAGGGCTCGTTCACGCTGGTACGCACGCGTGCCACGAACCAGTGGCTGCTCATCAAGCACCGCGACCGCTTCGCGCAGCCGAACGATGTGCTGGCCCGCAGCGCCTCGGTGCTCTCGGGCCTGAGCCTGGAGGAGCTCACGCCGGCCACCGCGACGACCCGGCGCAAGGCGGCGCAGCTCGCGCCATCGGGACCCCCCGAAGCTTTACCGCGAACGCTCGCGCCGATGCTCGCGGAAACCGGCAGCGAGGCGCACACCGACCCCGCGTGGCGCTATGAGCCGAAGCTCGACGGCTACCGGGTACTCGCCTTCATCGGCGCGGGCGAGGTGCGACTGCAGTCGCGGCGCGGCCTCAACCTGACGCCGTATTTTCCCGAGATCGCCGCGGAGCTCGGCGCACAGCCGGCCGGGCAGCTGCTGCTCGATGGCGAGATCGTGGCGCTCGACGCTGGCGGGCGCCCCTCGTTCAACGCGCTGCAGCAGCGCGCGCAGCTCAAGGGCGCCGCGGAGATCGCCGCCGCGCAGCGCGCCACCCCGGTGGTACTCGTGTGTTTCGACCTGCTGCACTTTGCCGGCCTCAACCTGCGCACCGCACCCTACGGCGACCGTCACCGCTACCTGGCGCAGTGCCTGCTGCCCGGCGCGCATGTGCAGCTGGTGCACACCGCGGCGAATGCCGAGCAGCTGTATGCGGCCGCGCTCGCGAGCGGTTACGAGGGGATCGTCGCCAAGCGCCTCGACAGTGCCTACCAGCCCGGGCTGCGCTCGCGCGCCTGGCTGAAGGTGAAGGCGCTGCGCACCGCCGAGTTTCTCATCGGCGGTTATACGCGCGGCAAGGGGGCGCGCGAGCCGTTGGGCGCGCTGCTGCTCGGTTACCGTGACGGCAAGGCGCTGCGCTACGCGGGGCACGTGGGCTCGGGACTCGACGAGGCGACGATCGCCATGCTGTTGAAGCGCACGGCGCGGCTGAAGCGCGCCACCGCGCCGTTCGCCACCAAGCCGCCGCTGCACCGGCCCACCACCTGGCTCGCGCCGCGCCTCATCGCCGAAGTCGCCTACGGCGAGCGCACCCCCGACGGATTGCTGCGGGCGCCGGTGTTCGTGCGGCTGCGCGATGATCTCGATCCCGCTGACATCCGCGCGCCCGCCGATGCGCGCGGGCGCACCGCCACACCTGACGCGCCGGCTACCGCCGACACGCTCGCCGCGGCTGCCGCCCCGGCGAGCGAGGTCGCGCCGATACTCGCGCAGCTGGAAAATCCCGCCAATCGTCTGAACCTGAGAGTCGGCGAGGCGCGCGTGAGTCTCACCAACCTCGACCGCGTGTACTGGCCGGCCGCGGCGCGTCAGCCGGCGGTAACCAAGCGCGACTTCCTGCGCTACCTGGCGAGCGTCGCGCGCTTCATGCTGCCGCACCTCGCGGACCGTCCGCTCACCATGATCCGCATGCCCGAAGGCATCGACGGCGAGCGTTTCTTTCAGAAGCACTGGGCGCAGGCGCTGCCGCCGTTCGTCGAGACGGTGACGGTGTTCTCCGAGAGCAAGGACGAACGGCACCGCTACCTGCTGGCCAACAACCTGCCGACGCTGCTGTGGCTCGGCCAGGTGGGCACGCTCGAGTTTCACGTCTGGCACTCGCGCGCGCAGCTCGCACCGGAGGCGGCCGGCGCCAGCACCGATTACGCCGGCTCGCTCGCCGCGCTCGAGGCGTCGATCCTCAACTACCCGGACTACCTGGTGTTCGATATCGATCCCTACATCTATTCCGGCAAGGAACCCAAGGGCGCCGAGCCCGAGCTCAACCGGCGGGGCTTCGCCGTGGGCAAGCGCGTGGCGTTCTGGCTGCGCGCGCTGCTCGCCGAAATGTCGCTCGAGGCGATCGTCAAGACCTCGGGCAAGACCGGACTGCACGTGTTCGTGCCGATCGAGCGCACGGTGACCTTCGACGAGGCACGGCGCATCTGCGAGACGGTGGGCCGTCACGTCATGCGCGCCCATCCGAAGGAGATCACCATGGAATGGGCGGTCGAGAAGCGCACCGGCAGGATCTTCATCGACTACAACATGAACGTGCGCGGCAAGACGCTCAATGTTGCATATTCACCACGCGGCGTGCCCGGTGCCCCGGTGTCCATGCCCCTGAGCTGGGAGGAGCTGGAGGCGGCCGAGCCCATGGACTTTACGATCAGGAACGTCCCGACCCGGTTGGAAAAGACCGGCGACCGGTGGCATGATGCACTTGAGATAAAACAGAGCCTTACGAAGGCTTTCGGTGTCAAGCCTGAGAAGTAGCTCGCTTCCGACAACGCAGTTCCTGGTCTAAGGTGCATTCATGGCCGCACGTTCCATAGGTTCTCTCACGGTGTCGTTCGGGCTGGTCGCCATCCCTGTGAAGTTGTTCACGGCGACGCAGTCGGCCAACACCATCTCCTTCAACCTGCTGCACAAGAGCGACGGCTCGCGCCTGCGCCAGCAGTATGTGTGTCAGAAGGAAGGCGTCGTCGTGGAGCGCGACGAGATGGTCAAGGGCTACGAGTTCGCCAAGGACCAGTACGTGCAGTTCACGCCGGAGGAAATCAAGGCGCTCGAGGAAGTCGGCAGCCACGCGGTGGAGATCTCCGAGTTCGTGCCCATCGAATCCATCGACCCGGTTTATTACGACAAGACCTATTACCTGGCCCCCGACAAGGGCGCGGCCAAGCCATACGCGCTGCTCACCGCCGCGCTGCGCCAGGCCGGACGCTGCGGCGTCGGCCGCTGGGCCGCGCGCGGCAAGGGCTACATCGTCATCCTGCGCCCGATCGGCGATGTGCTGGCCATGCAGCAGCTGCACTACGCCGCCGACGTGCGCCGTGCCAGCGAGGTGGACGTGCCAAAGACCGAAGTAAAGCCGGCGGAACTGAAGCTCGCGCAGCAGCTCATCGATCAACAGACGGCCGACAAGTTCGACGCGGAAGCCTATCGCGACGAAGTGCGCGCACGCATCGAGGCGGCGATCGAGAAGAAGGTCGAGGGCAAGGAGATCTCGGTGTCCGAGACCGCCCCGCCGGGCGATGGCAAGGTGATCGATCTCATGGAGGCGTTGCGTGCCAGCCTGCAGCGCACCGAAGGCGCGCGCGCACAGGTGAATCGCCTGGGTCCGCGCAAGGCACCCAAGCGCGCCGAGGAGCCCGCCAGCGTGGGCCGCAAGGCGGGCAAGCGTCACGGCTGAGCGGAAAGCCCGCCGGAAACTCCGGATGCCCTCGTACAGCGTGCGGGACGTGGAGCGGGTCCTGCGGCTCACCCCTGACACCACGCGCAATCTCATCCGCGCCGGCTTCGTGAAACCGGCGCGCGGTGCGCGGCGCGAATTCCGCTTCTCGTTCCAGGACCTGATCGTGCTGCGCACCGCGCGCGCGCTGATCGACGCCAAGATTCCCCGCCAGCGCATCCACCGCTCGCTCGAGCGACTGCGGCGCGAGCTGCCGGACTCGATGCCGCTGTCGGGCCTGTCGATCAGCGCCGTCGGCGATCACGTCGTGGTGCGCGACGGCGAGGGCCACCGCCAGGTCGACAGCGGCCAGTACCTGCTGGGATTCGACCTGAGCGTGCAGGACGGCGTGCTGCAGGTGGTCGAGCACCGCGGCGAGCCGTCCGCCGCCGCCCCGCAAGCAGCGCCGGCGCACGACTGGTTCGCAGAAGCGCTCGCGCTCGAGAGCGACGATCCGCAGGCGGCGCTCGCGACCTGGCAGCGCGCGGTGGATGAGGATCCGCAGGATGCCGCCGCCTGGAGCAACTGGGGACGGCTGTTGCACGAGCAGGGCCGGCGACAGCAGGCGGCCGAGGTCTATCGGCGTGCGCTCGAGCGGGTCGGCGCCGATGCGCTGTTGCTGTTCAACCAGGCCGTGCTGCTCGAGGATCTGGGGGATGCGACCGCGGCGCTCGCGGCGTACCGCAGCGCGCTCGAGCAGGATCCGGATCTCGCCGACTGTCACTACAATCTCGCGCGGCTGTACGAGTCGATGGGGCTCGCCCAGCACGCCATCCGGCACCTCGGGCAATACCGGCGCCTGGTGGGCAGCGACGGCCGCTGACGGCGCGGTGCGCATGCGAACCTGGGTCGGCACGTCCGGGTATAACTACCCCGAGTGGAAGGGCAGCTTCTATCCGCAGAAGCTGCCGGCGGCGAAGATGCTGGCGTACTACGCGCAGGCGTTCAGCACGGTCGAGGTCAACTACACCTTCTACCGCATGCCCAACGCCAAGACCCTCGCCGGCTGGGACCGGGACACACCGGCGGACTTTCGCCTCACGCTGAAGGCTCCCAAGCGCATCACGCACGTCGCCAAGCTGCGTAACTGCGCGCCGGTGCTGCAGTACTTTCTCGACACCGCGGCCACACTCGGCGCCAAGCTCGGCCCGATCCTCTTCCAGCTGCCTCCCTGGTTCCGCAAGGATCTCGCCGTGCTCGACGAGTTCCTGGCGCTGCTGCCCGTGCAGCTGTGCGCGGCGTTCGAGTTCCGCCATGCCTCATGGATGGACGACGAGGTGTTCGCGCGGCTGCGCGCGCGCAATGTCGCCCTGTGCGTCGCCGACAGCGAAAAATTCTCCACACCGCTGGAGATCACCGCCGGCTACGGCTACTTCCGCCTGCGCGACGAGGGTTACACGCCCGCGGACCTGCGACGCTGGGCACAGCTGATCCGCGAGCACGCCGCCGCCTGCAGCGACGTGTACGTGTACTTCAAGCACGAGGAAGCGGGCACCGGGCCGCAGTTCGCCCGGCTGCTGCTCGATGCCCTGGGCGAGGCGCCCGCCTGAGCCGCCGGCACGCCCGATAGCGCGCGCTGATAGAACCCGCCGCCGCGCTGGCGCCACTTACCGCTGTAACTGCAGCGGGCAACCGCTCGAACAACAGGGGAAACAACATGAAGGCCCATACCAGGGAAGCCGCCAGGCTCGCGTGCGCGTCGCTCGCTTTGTCGATGCTGCTTTCAGCCACCGCGTCGTTCGCCGCCGATGAGCAGGCGCTGCTGCCACCGCTCAAGACGATCAGCACCATCGCCTCCACCGTTCCCGGGAACGGCGACGTCAATCCGTACGGCATGGCGCAGGTCAGGCGCACGGTCGGCAATCTGCGCGCCGGCCACATCCTGATCAGCAATTTCAATGACTCCACGAACCTGCAGGGCACCGGCACGACCATCGTCGACGTGGCGCCGGATGGCCACGTGAGCCTGTTCGCCACCCTCAACGCCACGACGCTCCCCGGCCCCTGCCCGGGCGGGGTTGGGCTCACGACCGCGCTGGTCGTGCTCGAGCAGGGCTGGGTAATCGTGGGGAGCCTGCCCACCAGCGACGGCACGTCGGCCACCGCGCAGCCCGGGTGCCTCATCGTCCTCGACAGCCTCGGTAATGCGGTCGAGACGTTCTACGGCTCGCTGATCAACGGCCCGTGGGACATGACCGCCTTCGACGGCGAGCACGAGGCGAAGCTGTTCGTCACCAACGTGCTCAACGGCACGCTCGCCGCCGGCGGCCAGGTGGTGCACGGTGGAACCGTCACGCGGCTCGATCTCAAGGTCGCCGACACGGCCATGCCGGTGCTGGAGTCGATCACGGTCATCGCTTCGGGGTTCGCCGAGCGCACCGACCCGGTGGCGCTGGTAATCGGGCCGACGGGAGTCGGACTGCACGCGGCGTGCGCCAGCGACCGCGACGACTGCGGCGAGCAGGGCGCAGAGCATCGCGACGGTGCGCTGCTGTACGTCGCGGACACGCTCAACAACCGCATCGCGGTCATCGACCATCCGCTTGGCCGCACGACTTCGGCCGGCACCGGTCACACGCTGAGCGCCGGCGGCAGCCTCAACGCCCCGCTCGGACTCATTGTCGCGCCGGACGGCCACGTGCTTACCGTCAACGGCGGCGACGGCTTCATCACCGAGATCACCCCGGGCGGAGCGCAGGTCGCCAAGATGCTGCTCGACAGCATTGGCTCGCCGCCGGGCAATGGCGCACTGTTTGGTCTCGTCTACGAGCCCGGGCACGGGATCTACTTCGTGGACGACAACACCAGCACCGTCAATCTGCTGCACTGAATGCGGGTCGTTGCCGGCGGGGCGTGAGCTCCGCCGGCTCGCCGCGCCGCGGGTACCAGGTACGGATGGTGCCGAATACAGCCGCGGGTACTAGGTCCAGATGGTGCCGAATACGCGTACGAAGTTGGCGCCGATGACCTTCTCGGCCACCGCCGCCGAATACCCGCGTTGCAGCAGCCGGTCGGCGATGACCTCGATTCTGCGTGGCTGGTTCAGCCCGATGACGTACGTGGGACGATCCTCCTCCGGGGCGGACAAGCCGGCCTTGTGGCGCTCCTCGACCTGGCGGGCGAACTCCGCCATGCCCTTGGCGCTCGTATCGAAGGGACTGATGCCGACGTCGCTGCCGATGCCGACGTGGTCCTCGCCGGCGACGCGCAGTGCGTGCTGCAGGTGCGCCATGTAGTCATCGAGCGTGGGCTGGCGCGGCGAGGCCGTCAGGTACGGCAGGTCGTAGATGCCGACCACGCCGCCCTTGTCGGCGAGCGCGCGCAGCTGCGCGTCGCTCTTGTTGCGCGGATGCTCGTGTATGGCCGTGCAGCCCGCGTGCGTCATGACCGGCGGCCGCGCCGAGGCGGCGAGCACATCGGCCGTGGTCGCGGCATTGGCGTGACTCAGATCGATCGCGATCCCTAAGCGGTTCATCTCCCGCACGGCATCCCGGCCGAGAGCGGTGAGGCCACCGGCGTCGGGCTCCATGACGCCGGCGGCAAACGGCGAGCGCCGGTTGTACGACATCTGCATGACGCGCACACCCAGGCCGCGAAACACCTCGAACGAGGCGACATCCCCGCCGAGCATGTTGGCACTCTCGAACGACAGAATGATCCCGAGCACTCCGGTGCGCTTGGCGCGCGCCATGTCGTCGGCCACCCGCACCTGCGTGAAATAACCGGGATAGGTCTCGATGATCTGCTGGATCTGTGCGATCTCCGCGACCGTGTGGGCGAGATCCATGTTGATGCCGCCGAGGCTGAACTTGATGACGCTGATGCCGCTGCCGCGCGTCTCGTCGAGATCCGCCTGCGGCAGCGGCAGGTGATCTTCGAGCGGCGGCGAGGAATTGCAGTCGAGGATCAACGCGCGCGCGTAGAGCGCCCGGGCCGCGGGACTCACGGTGTCGGTGGCGGCGGCCAGCGGGGCGAGTGCGGCGCCGGCGGCCGCAGCACCCAGCACCTGGGAAAACTCGCGCCGGTTCATGTCGTGGCAGGCGGTGCGAGCAGCATCAGTGGTGCACCTGGTGTGCGCCGGCGACTGCGATGCCGCTCACCTCGAAATGCGCGCCGCGCACCAGCTGCGCCACACCGATGAAGGCGCGTGCGGGGTAATGCCCATGAAAGTAGCCGCGGTAGACGGCGTTGAAGGCGTCGTACAGGCGCAGGTCCGTGCAATACACCGTCACCGAGACCAGCTCGTCCATCTGCAGGCCGCCCGCCTCCACGCTGCGCTTCACCGCCTCCATGACGAGGCGCGCTTCCGTGCCGCTGTCGGCGGCGGCATCGCCCGTTTGCGGATCGATGCCGAGGTGACCGGCCAGGTACAGCGTATCGCCGCTGCGTACCGCGTCGCTGAAGGGCAGCGGCTGCGCCCCGGCAGCGACCGGGTGCTCGACGTAACTGCGCGCCGCGGGGCCGCCGCCAGCGGGCGCCGCCGGGACGGCGGCCGCGAGCAGCAACGACGACGCGCACGCGCTCAGCAGGCTCAGTTTCATGTGCTTTCCCCGGAAGATGTGAACGCCGCGGCGCGGTGAGCGCGCGTCGCGCTTCAGGCGCCGCGCGCGGCGCGCCGCGTGGTGCCGTCCGCCCGGGCGCGCACCGGCGTGGCGTCGAACAGGTCCGCGACGCAGGCTGCGCCCTCGAGCGACAGCAACGCGCGCTTGATCGGCAGACCGCCGCCGAAACCCGTCAGCGAGCCATCGGCGCCGATGACGCGGTGGCACGGCACGATGATCGGCAGCGGATTGGCGCCGTTCGCCAGACCCACGGCACGCGCCGCGCCGGGAAGGTGGATCCGCCGCGCCAGCTCGCCGTAGGAAATCGTCTCGCCATAGGGAATCGCCTGCAGCGCGCGCCACACATTCAGCTGGAACGGCGTGCCGCGTGGCGCGAGCGGCAGGGAGAAGCTGTGGCGCGTGCCGGCGAAATACTCCTCGAGCTGTCCGAGCGCCGCGGCAAACGGCGCCGCG
>Ga0210393_10002984_pt1 | contig 13728 bp, 13 predicted proteins | sample IncBWC27OmetaG_FD_160068 | JGI IMG/M metagenome (GOLD analysis project Ga0210393, IMG submission 160068) | Forest soil microbial communities from Barre Woods Harvard Forest LTER site, Petersham, Massachusetts, United States - Inc-BW-C-27-O ... | reverse complement strand
ACGGTAGGAATCGGGGGTCATCGCATGTAAGCCAGTTGAGTGCAGTGCCGCGAATGTAAGGGTTTCATCCCAGCTTGCCGGCAAAGCACTTGCAACAACGACGGCGCGCTCTACCGGCTTGCCGGGCTCGTTGCGAACCGCGACAAACGCCGTTTCCGCACTGGCCAAACCGTAGAGCAGCGATTCCTCGACTAAGAGAGTCTTGAGGGCTGCGTGCAACTGACTGGGGGAATTCTCGACGTACACGGTGGCCGCCTTCGCGAGCAGGCTTTGCGGGTCGTATCCGAGAAACTCAAGGCACTCTTGCAGATCGTGGTCCGCATGATGAGCGTGCAGCAGTTGCTCGAGTCCCAGGATTCGACGCGCACCGAAAAGAGGGCGCACCATCGGCGGCGATTCCATTAAAGGCTGCGGCTTCTGGCTGCACGTTGCCAGCTTATGACCTTTGCCAGCCGTCGTGCGAAATACGATGGCGCCCGTTCCGCCGCGCGGAAACCGGCCCACGCACCAAATCGGCCGCCCAGCGGGCAGATCGCCCAGATCGATGGCGCTCCAGCCTGTTTCGCTCGACGGTAGAGACTGACGCCCTGCCGCCTCGACATTCGCTCGATTCACTTCCAACTTCAAGCCGCTGACGATCGGTTCGGACCAGTCGGCAAGCACCTCATCGAGCGCCGTCGTGATGTCATCTTGGGCCGGCTCGCTCGTTAGAAAGCGGGCGACTCCGCCACCGCGTTCAGCCAACTCGGTCGCGACTAGAGAGTTCGGCGAAGCGTCAATGCACAGCACGCTGACGCGCCGCCGGTCCGGTCGTTTGGATTCCTGGTCGGCCAGTCGCATGATCCGTCCAAAGTCACTGACTTGGGCATCCGTGATGACCAACACATGCCGCGCGGCCTCCCCCTCCAAACGCTTCAAGCTCAGCGCTTGCTCGAGCGCCATACCCAATTCCGTTCCGCCGCTGTCGGTGCCCTCCTTCAAAAATTGGGCAGCTTGCTGAACCGCCTCTTCGCTGCCGGGGCGCGGGCTGTCGGCGAACCAACGCGTGGTGTTATGAAACAGACCAAGGGCGAATGAATCCTGTGCCTGCAGCTCACCGAGAAATCGTTCGACGGCCCAGTCGGCGGCCCGCCACTTTGCTCCCTGCATCGAGCCGGAATGATCGACGAGGACGATTGCTTCGCGCGAAACACCGCGACCGCGATCGAACGTTGCCGGCGGCGTCAGCATGGCCAGGAAATAGGTATGCTCGGTCCCAGGTGCGTCCTCGAGCAGGACCGTTAGGCCCGGACTATCTTGCGGTTGGGCCGGACGCCAGTTGACGACACAGTCACGGTCAGGAAGGACGGCGCCATCGCGAAGGCGCACGCGGCAACCCCCGCCTTCTCGGGCGACGTCGAGCTTGTGCGTCGGACTCTCAACGCTGCCGCACTGCAGGATCTTCAAGTCAATCGCGAAGCGATGTCCCGGATCCCGCAGCACGGCAAGAGGCTGACCCTGCGCGTGGCGAGAACCGCTTTCATCAGCACGAACGTAGCGCGGCGGCGTCGTGACCGGCGTGCGCAACGACCATCCGGCTCCCTCAGTCCGTGCCAGTTGCACATAAAAGGTTTCGATCACGATGTCCTGATCGGGACGCAGGCCGGCGATCTTGAGAGTGAGCGCATCGGGAGACTCGCGCATGGCCAGCACCGCTTGCAACCCTTCGGCTTTGGCCCGATCGTACGTGGCATCAGCCTGCTGGCGCTCCTTGAGTTCCGTCTTGATCTTCACGTCGCCAAAACGCACGGTGACGGACCGGACGGCCGCATCGCCCGGAAGGGGAAAGCGATAGAGCGCCTCCACGACCTTGCCGCAATCTTCGGCGCGGTAACCAAATGTCTGTTTGAGCCGGAGCGAAGCCAGAGGTCCAACCACCTGTCCCGTCAACTCGCTGTGCTTGAGGGGAACGAAGAGCCGGGGTTGCTCGCCCCCGCTTCTGTCGTTTGCGATTTCCAACACAGGAAAGCCATCGGGACGCGAGTTCTCGAACGCTTGGCGATCAAACATGCTCATTCTCCGGTACGTGAGCCTGGGGAATCGACCACAGAGAACCAATCGGAGCTGGCGGTCCCGGGGAACCCGGTGACCAATATTTTTTGAGACCTCCCTTCAAAAACAGGAAACTGATATTGACAACTTGAGCCGCTACTGTAGTCGATTTCGGGAAGTGCGGCAAATTTCGCGGATCCGCGCTGCAACGTCGGTCGTGGTCATCGGAGGCCCGCGAGCCTGATCGTCAGAAGCAGACAAGAGTTACCGCGGCTCGAAGCATTGCGGTCCGCGAGTCGGAGCGTCGCTTCGCGTGCTCAACGACGCTTGGGTTTGTTGACTGAACCCTTAGACGCAGAGCGCGGTGGTGATTTGATAAAGACGCGCCCAGCCCGGCTTTGTTCGGGCGCTTTTTTGTAGCCGGCGGCTTCGAATAAAGGTGGGACACCCGTCCAGGCAAAGGCTGTGGGGATTGCGCCGGCCGAACTGCTCGTCGTGACCGGATAGCCCTCGACCTGGCGCGCTCCCAGCTTGAACGCTTGAGCCGTCGCTTCCTTCAACAGAAGTCGCGCGACGCCGCGGCGACGCCACGCCGAGGGAATGTAGAAACACAAGATCGACCACGTACCCTCTGGCCAATCGCGTCGCAGAGCGCGCACTCGTTCGAGGCGCGGATGCAAACGGCGCGGTCCGAACGAGCACCACCCGACTGGCTCGGCGCCCGAAAAGGCCAGGACGCCGTGCACCTCGCCGTTTTCCAAGAGTTGCTGAAAGGCCGTTCGGTTCTTATTCCCTTTCATTCGATCCCACAGTTTGCCCCCTTGCGGCACGCGCCACCACATGCACCAGCAGCCGCCGCATGCGCCGTTGGGGCCGAAGAGCTTCTCGATCGTCGGCCAATCATCTGTACGCAACAGACGTGCGGTCAGAGTCGACGCGTCGGAGCGATTCGGTTTTTCTGCGTTCTTTGTGCGTGCCACTGCGTGCGGACTCTCTGCGTCAGGAATCGGAAGGGATCAAGCCGAGGTCTTCCGCCGTCGAACTTACGCAGCCGCAGGTCTACCGCGCCAGCCCGACCGTCGCAATGAGGACAGCCGCGCTCGAATCGATTGCGATGTTGGAGGCTTCGGACGACGTCGTCGAGCGCGGCCGACTGGCCGCTAGGGAGCTTTGTGCAGACGTTTGACGGCGTCGTCCAAGAGTACCGCGTTGTCATCGAGCAGTCGCAGGAGTTCCTCGCGGCCCAGGACCGCGGTTTCTCTGCCTCGCGGCATTTTCCCCCCTGCGGCACGGCGCTCTGCGAAGCCGACCGATTCTGCGACTCGGTCGAAGATGCCCGTCAGGATCCGTTCGGCATGCGTTCGACGATCGTTCAACGAGTCGCCCCGAGCGGCATCTCGAAGTTCCTTGAGATGCCAGATCGACGCTCTCAAGAACTCCGTATATTCCTCAAGCTGTTGAGTCGAATCCCGATCGACTCTTCCGTGGATGGCGGCCCACGCGATGAAAACCTCGTGCCACATTTCGACCGGGGTGATCACGAATTCGTGATCATTCAAGCTGACGAAGATCGTCATCAGGTCGATGGAGCTGCGCATACAAAGTCTCTCTCGATGCGCGCCGCTCGAGCCCGTCGGAATCCGATCGGGCTTCGTCCGGGGGCCATCCTTGCGCAAACCTCTGGCGAGATCGCGTCAGCTCTGTCGGTTGGGACCGGCGGTGCCGTTATTGGGCGGGAGCGACAGCGGCTCGGACACGGACGGCCGTGGCTGGAATGGCCTTGGTTCAAGAGTCAGGGGCTCGGAAGGATTTTGTGAAAACTCCGGTGTGCCCGGGCCCCCCTTGCCCGCGCGTTTCGCGCGCTTGTCCTGGGCCTTTCGGCGTTTGTCGTTCTCGCGTTGTCGTTTGGCGACGGTGTTTCGTTGTTTAGCAATAAGTCACTCTCCTTTCGGGTACAGACGAGTTCTCAACTGCAGACGCGGTAATTCCGTTACCGCCTCGGTGGTGATCCCGTCGCTCACACCAGGGCCATTTGCTTCGCAGAAGCGGGCGGCTGGTGCCGTGCGACGGGCGCGTCGGTCGGCTTGAACGCAGGACGGTCTCAGTCTGAAGGCGCTCCCGCGGATTCGGACGGCGGTTGGTGCCGACTTGGATTGTATCGTTTCGAGTGTTTCTGCCGCCCTTGCGAGCGTTTCCCGGCCTTCGCCGCCCCGGATTGCCCTAAGGCTTCGCGACCAGATATGGCCGACCGCCTTTAAGTGTATGCTCTTGCCGCGGTGGGAGACAAGAGATACAATCAATGCACATTCAAAATTTGCATCTCCAAATATGAGCGCGTCGATGTTCTTCAAAACTTGGGGGAAGGAGAAAAGGGCGAATGCCTGATATCCGGATCACGCGGAAAGATTTCCTCGAGGATCGACAAGGGCGCACGTTCGCAGACGTTCTCAACGATGCCGAGCACCCGTTCGACGACGTGCTGGAATTCTTCAACGACAAAGAACGCCAGAGGCGCCTGGAGGACTCAGAAATCCACCACGATCGTCCGGCACTGGCGGGCGTCGTTCGCGAACTCGAGTCGCTCGAATCGGTGGATCGATTCCTGGGACAGAAACATCCCCGACTTACCAAGCGCCTGCGCCAGGTGGTCGGCGTGCTGGTCCGGATGATTATGGAGGGGCGCGGCTGGCGCAAGACGGGCCGCAAGGGCTCGCTCGGCGTTCGCGCCAAGATCTCCGGTCGCACGAGCCAACCCGGAACGTACCACAATACGGGGGGCTTGGCATTTTGGTTTCTACGAGCCGAGCGCTACGAACGTCCAGAGGGAATGCCCTACCGGTCTGTCCGTCAGCGTCGTCGCGCCCACGACAAGGACGACCACGCGGGACAGAAGAGCAAGCGTCGCGCAAAGGGCGGCCCTGAAGCAGGCCCTAGCAACGGCAAGGCTTCCTCGCGTGACGATGCCGGTTCCTTGCGCAAAAAAGGCATCCGATGAAAGCACTGCGTGTCTGGGTTCGACGCAACGGCGACTTTTGTCAGGTGCGCGTCGATCGAAGTCAAGACGCGAGAAAGCTACTCGGGTTCCTCAGTCAATCGTTCGTTTTCAAGACCTTCGATCCGATGAGAGAGGAAGAGTCTTTCTGCAGCTTTCTCGTTCCTTACAATCCGCCGCTCTCGCACGCGTTATTCGTAAAGCTGCTGATGGCGATTCCCGAGGTTCGGTTGATGTCGGAGCCAGCCTAGCTTGCGGTTCGGTGTTGCGTCTCCTCCGGGGACTGAAGACAGCTCGGTGACGAATGGACCATAACCGATTGCTGGAGCTTTCGGCCGTCGTCCTCCAGGAGGTCAAGACGCTGCTGAAAACGGGCGATCCCTCGGCGTTCCCTTTAACGGATCCGATCGTCGATTCGGGAAGCCCGAGCGCTCAGACGTTCGCCAACAATCGAGCCGGCGACTCGGATTACAAACTCTGGATTCGCCTGCTTCAACTGCACAGCTCTGCGCGGAGCCTGGTCGATCACCGGCCGGGCGCGTTGGCTGACCTGAGGGAACAGATCGTCGAATTCGAAAAATTTGTGCCGACAGGAGCCGGTTTTGCCGATGGCGGCGGGGATGTGTCGAGGTACGCAACCTCCGATTGAACGACCCAATATCGGGCGTTCCGCTAAGAAACCGCCCGGGGCATCTGTAGAAGGTCGCGACATGCACCTGCCACGGGACTGGGAGTCACGAACATGGCGGGAATGGTGAGTTGGATTGTGTGTGGAGCGTTGGCCGGTTACATCATGAGCTACCTGATTTCCGGACGCGACAAAGGACTCGTGCTTTTGACAGTGGGCGTTGGTGTGGCGGGCGGAATCTGCGGTGGCTTTGTGGCGCAAGTGTGCGGTCAGGGCACGAGCGCTACATTCAGCTTCTACGCCGCCCTGTTTGCCGTCATCGGCGCGGCTTTGTCCTTGCTGACCTATCGGCGACTCATGGGAGTGTGAGTCGATGAAGACGAACTTCGAACCGTCGCCGGCGTTTTCCCTGGGCTGCAGAGCAGCGGCGAATCGCCGTCATGAGACTAATTCGACCCCTTGAACGAGAAAGTGATCGATCCTGTCCAGTTATACTGAAACAATTCCGCCGCCATCCGTTACGGATCATAGTGCCGGGCCTCGATCGACCAGTGCGTCGATCTCGGCCGGGTACCGGTCCATGTTGACTCCGTACCGTGAGCCCCGGCTGTGGCGGAGTCTGATGCAACTTGGGACATCGCTGGTCCCGTTCTTCGCGCTGTGGGCCTTGATGTGGTGGTGCCTGTCCTACTCGGCGTGGCTCACACTGGCGTTGGCGTTCCCCACGGCGGGCTGTCTGGTACGGCTATTCATCCTGCAACACGACTGCGGACACGGCTCGTTCTTCAAATCCCGAGCTGCGAACGATGTGCTGGGCCGCGCTCTCTCCGTTTTGACTTTCACTCCGTACGACCGCTGGCGCAAGAATCATGCGATTCACCACGCCACTTCTGGCGATCTCGATCGTCGCGGGTGCGGCGACGTTCACATGCTCACGGTCAAGGAATATCGCAACCTGTCGGCCGGTCGGCGGCTCGTCTATCGAATCCATCGCAATCCGTTGGTCCTGTTTGGAATTGGCGCGTTCGTCTATTTCGTGGCCTGGCAACGGCTCACGTTCTATGAGCCGCACCTGTCGAGAAAAGAGCGAGCCAGCGTTTATTGGACGAACTTAGGGCTGCTCGTCGTCATCGCGTTGATGTGCTGGCTCGTCGGAATTCGGCAATTCCTGCAAATTCACGTGCCAATGCTGGTGATTGCCGCAACAGCTGGGGCTTGGCTGTTCTACGTCCAGCATCATTTTGAGTCGACGTACTTTCGGCGAAATGATGACTGGAGCTATTTCGACGCGGGGCTGATCGGCAGCTCCTATTACGAGCTGCCCGCCATACTCCGGTGGTTTACCGCCGACATCGGTTTGCACCACGTTCATCATCTCGACAGCCAGATCCCCAATTACCGCCTGCAAGAATGTTTCGATGAGAATCCCGAGTTGCAGCGAGTCCCACGCCTCACACTCTGGAGCAGTTTGTCGTGCCTTTCTCTGAAGCTGTGGGATGAGGAAAAGTCCGAAATGGTCGGACTCTCTCGGAAATCTGATTGACCCGACACGAGCCGCAGAAGGAACTTGTTATGGCAAACTCACGACGACTCTCCGAATATTTGCCCACGGATAAGACGTTTTCGTCGGAGTCGAACCCCCGAGTTCCCAGTATGCTCCACAATCGCATCCGCATCCCCGAGTATCTGCGCCGCGGCTGCGCTCGCAAGCTGCAGTCGGTCGACACCAGCAATGTGTTCCGAGCGATTCTCGCCTCTCTGCTCGAAGAGGATTGGACGACGCCGAACATCGTCGAGCTGCGATTCTCGCGCGACCATCGCCTGATGGGTCGGTCGGCAGGGGCCGTGGGCTTTAAGCCGTTTCGATGCATTGAGGTCGGTTTGATCCGCAACGTCCACGGTATTGCCGCAGTCGCCGAACTCGACGGAGACGAACTCGGCTATCTGCTGGGTCGCGTGGCAAAGATCAAGGTCGTCTGAAAAGTTGCCCCATCGGTGGCCGCTGGTAAAATGAAGCGGCCCGCGGGAGCGGACTGAACGTCGGGCGACGCACCGTTTTCTCATTGCGGTCGGGGTGCGCGTTCGCCACCGACATCAGCTCGCGATCACGAACCTATGACGTCGAATCCGAGTGCGAGTCGCACAACGGAGGGCGCTATGCGTCTTCTATTCATTGCCACTCTGACTCTGTTGAGTGCCGTCTCCTTGGACCCAGTCCGAAGTCGTGCAACTGCCGACGATCGCGCTGCGGCTGCGACGAAAGCCGTTACGGACGTCCAAAGGAGAGTCCGCGAACTGATCTATATCCTGCGGTACCACCGCCCGTTCGTCCGCGCCGATGAATGGGCCAGCGCCATTCGAGAACTCGTTCAGATCGGCAAGCCCGCCGTGCCCGAACTTGTCGCCGAATTGGACCACGCCGGTCGAACGGTGACGCTTCGGGGATTGGCATTCGCGCTGCGGGCCATCGGTGATCCGCGCGCCGTTCGCGGACTGATTCACGCGCTCGGTAAGCCGGACCTAGAAGCCGGCTCCGACTATGGCCTGTACGTGTTGGATCGTGAGTTAATGGCGTTCATGCGCGAACACCAGGACTTTCCTGATCCGAACAAGAACAATTTTTTTTCGTACGGCCGCCCTATCAACGAAATCTTTACGGCACTCGTAAAAATCACAAAGCATGAGGAACCGGCCAATCTGCAAGGCAACGCGCGCGCACCCTATTGGACCGACTGGTGGGCCACACACGGGAGCGAATTTCTAAACGAGAAGGAATTGCAGTCGGTGCAGGTAACCGGACGGGACCGGGATCTTGTCGAAGAGGCGGGCCTTGCCCGGTTCGGTCCGCTGTTTCCAACCGGCAACTTGGTTGAACTCGGGCCGGTGCATGAGGTCGAACTACAGTTCGATAGTTACGTGAATGCGAACTCTTACATCGATTTCGACACAGGACGGCTCTATCAATCCCGCCAAGGGATAAGCGGCGCTGAGGCAAAATCGGACGACTTTGTGCGAGTCCTGCATCGCTGGCTTCGCGATACCGGGGTCGATGCCCACTGCAATGCAAGCATCATGGGTGACGATCTCGAGGTTTGGCTCATCGACAACAATCGCTGGGAGACCCTGCAAAGCGAGATTCATACCGGACACCCGTTAGACCTCGGACGAGAAGCCACTTACATTCTGGAGCCGTTTGGCAGGCGCAACACCGACCTTCAGCGCAACCAAACGGGCACGTTTCTGTTCATCACACGCGAAGGGGGTCGAGGAGTTGTTCAGACGTTGCCGGGAGAGAACGATGATTCGAGTTCGCGCAGAATTCGCTACCGAATGTGGGGCGAGAAGCGCGGACAGTCGCCAGCGCCGCCCATCCGGCAAGTTCGACGTGACGAATCGGATTGGGAGCCGGAGCGGATTGGCATCCTCAAGGGGCCGGGACGAGGTCAGCCGTTCGTGATGAACTTGGAAACCGGCAAGCGGGAAACTCCGCCAGACTCTGTCGTCCCGGCCCACTTGTCCGGATCTTTTGCGAACGACAAAGGATTGGCCGCCTGGTGCCGGGCGCACGGGGACGACATTGGGACGATGCAACTTCAAGTTGCCGGTAATGTCAAACCAGCCAGGTCCACGACGCTGGCGCTGATCGGTTTAGACATGAATGCACTGGCCATATTGCCCAGTTCCTATGAGGAGATGTCGCTTGCAGAACTGAAGGACCTGATCGCCCGCTATCCCCCGCACACGGATCAGGCTTGGATGGCGTACCACGCCGAGCCGCGGCGGGACACCTACGTCATCGCGACCAAATCGGGCACAATGGGAGTGTTACAAATCAAGGCGATCCGCGAGGAAGGTGGTGGAATCGCCTTCCGCTACCGGCTAGCGAAAAATCGATCTCGCAAGGATTGACTCAGCGAGGTCGCTGTGGCACAGCCCGCAGCCGAGGGAAATTGAGCGGGCCGAAATCGGATCGACTTCCGCAGAAGAGTTTCTCATGCGCGCGTTCACCGTTGGAATCTTCCTGCTGTTTTGTTCGGTTCCGCTAATTGCCGCCGAACCCGCGGCGCCGCTGGTCCTGAAACCGGCTCGCGTGTTCGATGGCGTGAGCGATCAGATCCACGAAGGGTGGATCGTCGTCGTGCGGGGCGAGCGGATCGATCAGGTCGGAGCGGAAAAGGACGTCAAGGTGCCCGAGGGCGCTCGAGTGATCGAGCTGCCCGGCCTGACGTTGCTGCCCGGGTTGATCGAGGCTCATTCTCACATGTTCCTGCATCCCTATAACGAAACGTCATGGGACGATCAGGTCTTGAAGGAGTCGCTCGCTGAGCGCGTGTGCCGCGCGACGCAGCACGCACGGGCCACTCTGCTGGCCGGCTTCACCACGGTGCGTGACCTGGGGACTGAAGGGGCAGCGGATGCCGACGTCGGGCTGAAACAGTCGATCGAGAAGGGCATCATCCCCGGACCGCGGATGCTGGCCGTGACTCGCGCGATTGTGGCGACAGGCAGTTATGGTCCCAAGCGTTCCGACAGTCGCCTGCCTGTGCCCCAAGGCGCGGAAGAGGCGGACGCGGGCAACCTGGTGCATGTCGTGCGCAGCCAGATTGGCGCCGGAGCCGATTGGGTGAAAGTCTATGCCGACTATCGTTGGGGGCCCGGCAAGCAGGCGCAACCGACCTTCTCGGTCGAAGAACTCAAACTCATCGTCACGACGGCGCGATCGGCTGGGTGCCCTGTTTCCGCCCACGCGACGACGGCCGAAGGGGCGCGGCGCGCGACGTTGGCCGGCGTCGAAACCATCGAGCACGGCGACGAAGGCACGCCCGAAGTCTTCAAGATGATGGCCGAAAACGGCGTAGCGCTCTGCCCCACTCTCGCAGCGGGAGACGCCGTCCTCCAATATCGGGGGTGGCACAAGGGCTCGCAGCCGGAGCCGCCCCGCATCAAAGAGAAGCGAGCCAGCTTCAAGGCGGCACTCGACGCGGGCATGATCATCGCCAGCGGCAGCGATGTCGGCGTTTTTGCGCACGGAGAAAACGCCCGCGAACTCGAAATGATGGTCGACTATGGCATGACGCCGGTGCAGGCTCTCCGATCGGCCACCTCGATCGATGCGAAGGTGCTCCATCTCGACGATCGCCTGGGCGCGGTCAAACCCGGATTGCTCGCTGATCTGATCGCGGTCGAAGGCGATCCGACTCGCGACATCGCAGCGTTGCGCAAGGTCCGCCTCGTGATGAAGGGCGGCACGCTCTACAAGCAGCCCTAGCTCCCGACTTTTCTACGTCGCCAGTGGCGCGAGACCGTGCTCGGTGAGCAGTTCTTCGACAGTCTGTTTGCGTTCAGGCGACACGGGCAATGTGTATGAGACGGGGCCCTGTCCCTTTACCAGCTGCAGTGTCGACTCATTCACCCAACGACTGGAGCCGATCTGTTCCCAGCGGTGCAGCGATGACTCTTGCCAGATCCCTTTGTCCGTGATTTGGACGCGGCCGAAGCTTCGAGTGAGAAACATCGCAGCGATCGACATTTGCAAAACCGGGGTGAGGAGGCCTGGCAGACCGTGCGAACTCCGACTGGTCAACTCCGACACGGCACCTACAATGGCGGCAGCGAGGCACAGAAGTCCGACTCCCAGAAACAGTTTTTGAAATCGATTGGGGCCAAGATCCAACAAGACGCGGCCCCGATTCCAAAAACCGTAGATGAAGATTCCCGTTAAGGCTAGCAGAGGAAGCACGACGAGCACCTGGAAGACGAGCAACACCGCCTTCACGGACTCATCGAGTGTCTGATTGAAAATCAGCCAGATGCCTACGGCCACCAGGGCCATGTAACCCAGTCCCACGGCGATGATGACGACGACCACTGCAAACACTCGGATCCAGTAACTCGGCTTCCTCGGCGCGGGGGTTGCCAGTGCGGCCGCGAACCCACTGAGGCGCGAAGTCCCGGCTGAGCCCGATGCCGTCCGCCGCCGAACGCGCCGTGCCCAAGTTCGCAAACCGAAGTACAGCCCCACATGCAAACCGAGCAGCAACGCGATTCCAAGCGCTGCACGCGTCGCTCGTTCCGCGGGCGTCAGCACTCGCGCGGGGGTCCAATTCGAAGGTCCGTCGAGGCCGGTCAGAAAATCCTGCATCAGGCCGTCGGCAAATTCTTCCTTCTCAAGCGGCGCGATGAGGAGGATTGAAATCGCCTGCTCTTGTAAAGGAAGCTGCACCCACCGCGCGGCCGACTTGATCCCGTTGGCCGTCGTCAGGTGCCAGGCGATCATGTCGACGGGAAACGTCTTCCAGGTCGCCTCGATTCGACGGGCATCCTCCCTGTTGAACTTGGAGACGTCCGTCTCCCCTGGCTCAATGGTGTGCCCCAGCTTGTAAATCGCGATGAGCGCACCGGCCGACCGATCCTTGGTGCCGAAGGTGCGCAGGGCATCGCCGGTCGATTTGACCGACACATAGCGGTCGGGCAGAGTGAGCGTAAATTCGGGATCGGAGTTCGTGACTGTGATTCCCGGTCGGCGTGGGGCATCCCCCGGGCCGGCAAACGCGCACGACGAAGCACCGCTCGCCGCTAAAACAGACAGCGCGCAACCTACAAACAATCCGGCCCCAACGCGGCACATGCGATTTTCTGCCTTCCGTCGTAAAGGAGCGTCTGCGTTGATCTCTGCCGGCGCAGCGTCTCCGACTCAATAATGGTCAATCACTGTACCAAGCGGGATCTCAAGCCGAATGTTACAGCTTGGCCGAATGTGGTGCCTTGCCCGTTACTGGACGCGCCCGCGGAACGCAACTTTCCGCGACAAGCCCCGCACAGTCAATCGGCAAGCAAGAACTTCAACAGCTCGGGCGAGTCATACAGTTCCGGGCCATCATGACCGCGCGAATTGGCGCGGGTCGCACCGAGGCCCCGCAACAAGACGATCTGAGCGTCGCCTCCGAGGTCGCGATATCGGCGCGCAAGTTCGGTCGAGTTGGCGACCGTCGGCACGAGTGTGTCATGATCGCCATGGAGATGCAGGATCTTCACTCCCGCCTTGGCGAGCGGAGCCAGGTTGTCGATCGGGTTGAATTCGGCAGCGCGACCTTCGAGTTCCTTGAGCGTCAGCCCGTAACCCAACTCCTTCGCGGGGAGTGAGACTACGCCGCGGAGCGATGGGTAGGTGCGAAAGTCGGTGGCCGGACACATTCCGCCAATCCGGTCGACGCAGGTCGGATGGCGAAAAGCCCAGCCGTAAGCAATCAGGCCGCCGTGACTGTGGCCCAGGATCCTCGCCCGCTTGTGCAAACCATAGTGGGACACGAGCTGTTCATAGAATTGCTCGCAGATGTCTGCCGCTGCGGGGCTGGCATAGGAAGGTCCGACGTCGACGCCTGCCACGTGAAATCCGACGGCCAGTGCCTTCTCGACATAATAGCGATGGGCCAAGTTGCCGAAGCCGTCATTGACCCCCAGCCAGAACGGAAACTCCCACAACCAACGTTTCTGAGGGTCGACCATGCCTGTCGGCTTCACGAGATAGGCAATACGACCACGCTCGCGCAATTCGACTAACTCGCCCCCGCGATACGTGCCGGCGATCTTGGTGGGAATCTTCTGAGCATCGCGGGCAGCAGGGGGTTTCGAGCCAGACGACTTCGGGTTGTTGCCCGCTGCTGTGGCGACCAACACCATCACACCGCAAAGGAGGGCGCCGCAGCCGAGTCGAGCTATGCCGATCATCAGGACGCCCGAAGGGTGGGAATGCTTGACACGCCGGTCCAAGTCGGTCGATCACGCCAGCGCAGTCGCCATCTCGCCGGCGTGATAACTCGAACGCACGAAGGGGCCGCTGGCGACCAGTTTGAACCCCAGCTTGCGGACCTGCGCGCCGATGGCCTCGAATTCCTCGGGCGGAACGTAACGTTCCACGGGCAGGTGTTGGGGCGTCGGCTGCAGGTATTGGCCAATCGTGATCATTTCGCAGCCGACCGACTTGAGGTCGGCGCAGACGGCGAGGATTTCCTCCTCCGTCTCGCCCAAGCCGAGCATCAGGCCGCTCTTGGTCGGCATGCCCGGAACTTGATCCTTT
>Ga0210393_10002983_pt1 | contig 13734 bp, 10 predicted proteins | sample IncBWC27OmetaG_FD_160068 | JGI IMG/M metagenome (GOLD analysis project Ga0210393, IMG submission 160068) | Forest soil microbial communities from Barre Woods Harvard Forest LTER site, Petersham, Massachusetts, United States - Inc-BW-C-27-O ... | reverse complement strand
GCGAATACTTTTTCACGGGTCTGCGGCCGTCGACGTATTCGGTGAAAGTTCAGATAGCCGGTTTCCGGACGGCGGAGAAAACCGGCGTGGTGCTGGCGGTCGATCAGGAAGCTTCGCTGAATTTCAGTCTGACTCCGGCGAGTGTGAGCGAGAAAGTCGAAGTCTCGACGGCTGCACCGCTGCTCGATACCGAGAGCGCGACACTGGGCACGGATGTCACCAATGAGTACATCAAGAACATTCCCCTAGCGGGGCGTGATTTTTTCGCCCTGACGTTCATGGCAGGAGGAGTAACGGAGACGGCCGGATCGGGGACCGGGGACAACTATCCTGAGGGGACCAATTTTGTTTCTAATGGCCAGCGGAATGCGACGGCGGACGTGCGGATCGACGGGGCATTGATCAGCGCGCCGGAACAGGGGGAAGGCGCTACCAGCAACGTTTATTATGAGCCCTCGGTGGAGATCATCCAGGAGTTCAAGGTTCAGAACAACAGTTTTTCCGCGGAGTTTGGCAACAACGGCGGCACCGTGGTGAACATGGTGCTGAAAAGCGGGACCAACGCCTTCCACGGAAGCGGCTGGTACTTTTTGCAACGCGCGGGAACCGATGCGCGCGATTTTTTCAATCCGGAATCAGTGGGTCCAAAGCCGAATCACGAACGCGATCAGTATGGATTTTCATTAGGCGGGCCGATTCGGAAGAACCGGACCTTTTTCTTTTTCGACCTGGAAAAGCTGCGTGATAACGAAGCCATCAATATTGTTGCCACGGTGCCAATGAATGGAGCATTCCCAGGAACGTCGAATGAGCGCATTGGCGATTTCTCAGCGGCGGCGAACCCGATTTACGATCCCATCAGCTGCAGTCCGAACTGCGCGATGCGGACGCAGGTCCCGGGGAACATAATCCCAGATGTGCTGACGACCAGCGGCGGTGAGATCGACCCGATTGGGCAGGCGATCATCAATCAATATCCCCAGCCCAATCTGCCCGGTGAATTCAACAACTATCGTTTGAACACGTTGTCCCATAATCCGCAGTATCAGTTCGATATCAAACTCGATCATCAGATCTCAGATAAACATCGCGTCAACGGGCGCTATAGCCGGCTGCACAACAACCCCACGAGTCCGGTAGATCTGGGAGACGGCGGGGATGCCACCGGGGATAGCGGCGGGATCGGAAATTCTCCGCTGACGGTGCAGAACGGCTCGCTGGAATACACCTGGGCGCTGAATCCGAGGACGATCTGGACCAGCCACTTTGCCGTGGACCGAGCCGTGCAACCGGAGACCACAAACATTCCCAGCCTGGAAACGGCCGGTTTACCCAGCATACTGAACGCCAATGGGATCGACCGCATGCCGACGATTCAGATGTCGGGCGCATCGCAGTGGAGCAGCCTCTACGATCAGTGTTGTATCAATACGACTTTTGCCCACACGCTTTACAGTTATTCCTCGCAGTTGGTAATCTCGAAGGGATCTCATCTGATGAAGATGGGAGGAGAACAGCGAATCTTCTTCAACAACTTCTTTCAGCCACCGAACCCGACCGGGTTGTTCAACTTTACGGACGATGTCACCTCGCAGGTTCCGAATAGCGGGGCGGCGAACGGAACGCAAGGCAATCCTTTTGCGAGTCTACTGTTCGGATACCCGGATGACACCAGCGTGATCAATATTTATCCGGCAGTGGCGACCAAATCGAAGGAAACCGGGTTTTACTTCCAGGACGATTGGAAAGTGAACTCGAAACTCACACTCAACCTGGGCTTGCGGTATGAATGGAGTACACCTTACAGCGAGCGCTTCAACCGGATTGAGTTCAGCGATTTCACCGGCAGCAGCGGGATGAGCATCGATTTGAGCAGCGGTGGACTGACGCCAGGATTGGGAACGGTGGCGTTAAACGGAACTACTCTGTTTCCGACGTCCGGCACGAGAAGCGTCCCGGTGGACCGGAACAACTTTGGGCCGCGGCTGGGCTTTGCTTACCAGTTAAATCAGAATACGGTGGTGCGAGGCGGGGCCGGCATTTACTACGGCATGAGCGTTGCCACAAACTTCCAGTACCCCGGGACCGCGTTTCGCAAGAGCGCGACCATGTTCTTCACAGAGGATAACTTCAATACGAAGATTGCGAGCCTAGCCAATCCTTTTCCCAGCGGCTTAACCGGTCCGCAGGGAAAGAAGTACGGCGCGCTGGCGGAGTGGGGGTATGGGAACGGGAATGATCTGGGAACAACCGAAGACCGAAATGCAAACATCTACCAATGGAATGTGGGAATCCAGAGGCTACTGCCGAGTCAGATCGTCATCGGAGTTGACTATTCAGCGAACCGGAGCATTCATCTTCCGTGGGGCGGGTATTCCAGCACGCGCAACCGGGATTTCATCTCATCGAGCTTGCTGGCACAGGTTTCGGCCCAACAACACGCTCTCGACCCCACGTGCGAAGTCGACAGTTGCGTGAGCAACTATCTGGCGAATACTGTCGCCAACCCATTTTGCGCGATGTTCAGCGGGACGGGATGCCCGACGAGCGGCACCGCGATTTTCAATGAACCGGATTCGCGCTATGGTCAACCGACGATCCCGCTGGGGAATTTGCTCCGGCCGTTCCCGCAGTTTGACGGAGACTTTGAGGGGCTTCCGGTGCTGGAGGCGAGCTCATGGTACAACTCGATGCAAGTTCGCTTTCAGAAGCGCACGACGCACCATGTGAGCTTTGAAGGAAGCTACACGTGGTCAAAGCTGACCGATACTTCGTCTGTGGGCGCGAACGCATTCGTAGGTACGCTCAACAACGGGAACCCGCAGCAACTGGACAATCTAAAGGCGGAACACGGAATCAGCGCCAATGACACGCCGCAGCGGCTGGCATTGGCGGCAATTGTGGAACTGCCTTTCGGGCGTGACAATTTGATTGGCGGGAATATGAATCGTGTTATGGACGGGGTCGTGGGGGGATGGAATATTTCTGCTCTGATCACGGAGCAATCCGGTCAACCGCTGTCGATTCCAATGGCGAATCCGCGGTTGATGGATGGCAACCAGCGTCCCAATGTGCTGTGCGGTGGTGGGATGGGAATCAGCAATGGCCAGGCTGCGGTTAATCAGACGCCGGTTATCAATGTGAACTGTTTCGCGGATCCGGGTGACCAGATGCCGGGCGATGCTCCGCGCTACTTTCCGGGTCTGCGCACGGATGGCATTCACAATGTAGATCTGAGTTTGTTCAAGGAGTTCACGCCGAGGGAATCGATGAAGGTTCAGCTGCGGGCAGACGTCTTTAACGGGTTCAACCATCCACGCTTTGGGCCGCCTAACACGGCTTGGGATCCTGGTGATCAGACCTTCGGCATCATTAATTCCTCGGCGCAGGGATTCAGGCCGCGCTACTTGCAGTTTGGGGCACGGTTCGAGTTCTGAGGCGGAGTGGCGAGTTTTCTGGTGGGCGCGCGGGGCTCCCGCTTTAAGAACGTTGCTTTCTTCCGGTAAACTGTGGTGTCCAAGGCGGGGATTTCTACTTGCTCAAACTCAAGTCGTGTTTGTGCCGTGGTGTGGTTCGGCTTTGTCTCTTATTAGTTGCGGTTTCAATGGGTGCCCAGTCGGTTCCTCCCGAACTGATGAATGGCCTTAAATGGCGGCTTATTGGGCCGTTTCGGGGCGGGCGGGTGGTTGCCGTGGCCGGAGTGTCGGGCGACTCTACTACCTTCTATTTTGGCGCGGTCAATGGCGGCATCTGGAAGACGACTGATGCCGGAGTTGTCTGGACTCCGGTCTTCGACAAGCAGGCTATGGGCGCGATCGGCGCGATTGCTGTGGCTCCTTCCGATGCGAAGACTATCTACGCGGGGACCGGCGAGTCTGATATCCGATCTGATTTGTCTTCTGGCAATGGCGTTTATAAATCCAGTGATGGCGGCGTGACCTGGCTGCATATCGGGTTGGAGGATACGCGGCAGATCAGCCGAATTGTGGTCGATCCGCAGGATGCGAACGTGGTTTATGTTGGGGCGCTGGGACATGCTTATGGTCCCAACGATCAGCGCGGGGTTTACAAGTCTGTGGATGGGGGAGCGCATTGGACGCGGGTTCTGGAGCAGGGAGCGGAAATCGGCGTGTCCGATCTGACGATCTGTTCGGGGAACGGGCAGGTGTTGTTTGCCGGGACTTGGCATACTCATCGGCCGCCTTGGAGTACTTATGCACCGATCGACGGACCTGGCGGCGGGCTTTATCGCTCGCTGGATGCCGGGAAGACCTGGTCGCGGCTCAGCGGCAACGGGCTGCCCGAGGGGGATTGGGGACGCGTTGGAGTTGATGTTGCTCGGGATGGGAAGCGAGTGTATGCGCTCATCCAGGCGAAGAAGGCCGGGCTGTACCGTTCTGATGATGGAGGCAATAACTGGGTTCTCGCGAATGCTGATGCGCGTTTGACTAGTCGCGCGTGGTATTTCAGCGGCATCACGATCGACCCGCAGAATTCTGATGTGATCTACATGCCGAATGTCGCGCTTTACCGGTCGGAAGATGGCGGGAAGACGATTTCGATTGTGCGCGGCGCGCCGGGTGGAGATGATTACCATCAGCTTTGGGTTGATCCGAAAAATCCTGCAAGCATGGTGCTGGGAACTGATCAGGGGACCTCGATCAGCCTGGATCGCGGGCAGAGCTGGAGTTCCTGGTACAACCAGCCTACGGCACAGCTCTACCATGTGATTACCGACAACCAGTTTCCTTACGTGGTGTACGGAGCGCAGCAGGATAGCGGGAGCGCTGCGGTTCCGAGCCGAACGGATCACGGGCAGATCACGCCGCGGGACTGGTTTCCAGCGGGTGGAAGCGAGAGCGGATACATGGCGCCTGATCCGAAGGATGCGAACATCATTTACTTGAGCGGGACTTATGGAACGGTTGACCGCTTCAACCGGCGGACGGGGTTCAGCCAGGATGTTGCTCCGTGGCCGGTGTTTGCATTCGATGCGGAGATTGATCAGCGTAAATATAGGGATCCCTGGACTCCGGTGCTGCTTTTTTCTCCGGCTGACGCGGCTACGCTTTATCTGGGAACGCAGTATGTAATGAAAACGGTTGACGGCGGCCTGCATTGGGAGACCATCAGTCCTGACCTCACGGGAGCAACGCAACGGCCCGGGGATAAGAAGGTGGGACCGACGACTATTGAGAACGCGAAACAGCGAGGGTATGGAGTTGTGTTCACCATTGCGCCATCGGCTCTGAATCGCGATTTGATCTGGGCGGGAAGCGACACGGGATTGATTCACCTTACGCGTGACGGCGGAAAAACCTGGAAAGAAGTTACACCGCCGGGACTGAGCGACTGGAGCAAGATCTCGCTGATTGAAGCATCGCGTTTTGATCCGGCTGTGGCCTATGCGGCCGTGGACCGCAGCCGCCTTGAAGATCAGACACCTTACATTTATCGAACGCGGGATTATGGGGCTACCTGGCAACTGATCACGAATGGCATTGCGGCTCCGGCATTTTTGCGGGCGGTTCGCGAAGATGGGCAGAGCAAGGGGTTGCTTTTTGCGGGGACGGAATTGGGCGTCTACGTTTCGTTCGACGATGGCGATCACTGGCAATCTTTGCAATTGAACCTGCCGGTCAGTTCGGTTCGGGATCTGGCGATCCATGGCGATGACTTGGTAGTGGCTACGCACGGACGGTCTTTCTGGATTCTGGATGACATCACGCCGCTGCGGCAGGCGCTGGAGGCCGGGAAAGCTAACGGGGCGTGGCTTTATCATCCGGCGGCAGCGTTTCGCATTGACAACGATTCTTTCCCAGGGACGCCGCTTCCGCCGGAGGAGCCTACGGCTGAGAACCCTGCCAGTGGGGCGGTAATTGATTATTTCCTGAAGAGTGCGGCCAGCAATGTGAAGCTGGAGATTTTCGATGCGAAACAGAATCTGGTTCGGAAATTCTCGTCGGAAGATGAAAGCTCGGGGAAGCACCGGCCGCTTCCCGTCGCGGAACGCTGGTTTCCTAAGCCTGAAGTGATCGAGAAGAGTTCTGGGATGCACCGCTTCGTGTGGAACCTGGCGTGGGGCAGCGAGGGCGGATCGAGCGTGGATGAAGAGGCTGAGTATCGTAATCCCAGCGGCCCCAAGGCGGTGCCGGGAATTTACCAGGTGCGCCTTACGGTGGATGGACGGGCGCAGAGTCAGCCGCTGGAAGTAATTATGGATCCGCGGTCGGAGGCGACTGGGGACAGCCTGGCGCAGCAGTTGCAACTGGGTCAAAAGATTTTTGCTGAGGTCCAAGGAGCGCGCCGTGTGCTGGCGGAGATCAGTGTGGTCCAGAAGCAACTGGCTGACATGCAGCAAAAACTTGGCGAGCAAAACCCTACGGTGAAGGCCGCCCTGGCGGAGGCGCAAGCCGACATCGGGCGGATTGTTAGTAATAAGGAGACTGGTCAATCGGCGCAGGCAGGCGGACTGCAGGAGGCTTTCACGGGGCTGACCTCAGCGCTGCGAGCTGTCGAAAATGGAGACCGTGGTGTGCCGTCGCAAGCGATCGCGGTCTACGACGAATCGAGCGCGCGCGTTAAAGCTCGCATGGCGGAGTGGACCACATTCAAGCAAGCGAAATTGCCGTTGCTTAACCAGAAACTGAAGGAAGGAAAGCTTGGTCCGATCGTTATCTCGGAGATTGAAGAGGAAGCGGAATTTCTGATGTCGCGCTGAAGCGATTTCGTGCCGATAAGAAGCGCTTTAGTGCTATGCCGTTGGTGATCTCCTACCCCGATTACAACCGACTTAGAATTGACATTCGACTAGAGCCCTCCCGACCTCTCGGCAGAGGGGGCGATGCTTGCGGTTGTAAGGTTCTGAAAACTAAGGCTTAGAAGGAGATCATAGTCATGGCTGCTGGTGCTGCCCCTGCTCCCGAGCGAAAGACGGAGACGAAAACCGAGATAACAGAAACTGGCACGGCGCAAGCTGCGACGCTGAAGCAGCGCATCGTGAATCTGCTTCACGAGATTTTCCAGGGTCGCGAAGACCATCTGGGGTGGCGGCAGTAGGTACGGCGCTGGTGGGTGACGTAGGTGGATGTGCTCGCTATCGCTTCTGTGGGTCTTGGTTTATCCGCTCTTCTCTTATCTGCTGTTCTTTATCCAGACTTTTCTTCCCCGCTCTCTCCTACGCCGCCTGCTAACCCACGATGAGTGAAATGGGGCGATGTTTCACTAACTACGAGGTTGTTTCCTGGTCCCTTCCGCCTTTAGAAGAAAGGGCGGGGGTTTGATCTCCGGCAGTAACTTGCCGGACACCGTCTCCCGGGCTAGGTTAAGTAAATGCCGAATCATTATGGCGTTAAGTCGATGACGGACGTGCGGCGAAGATGCTGGCGGTGCTGCGTGGCCCGGAAGTGAGGCTGGCATGAGAAAGGCAAATGCGTTCGTCGGTGCGATTTCGCTGGGCGCGCTGATTCTTTCGGCTGGGTGCTCGAAGCAGCCGCAGGCGGCCCGAACGGCAGCGCCTGACGCTACGCGAGCGGCGTCCGCTCCGCAGCCGGCGGCCCCACAAAACACTCTGGCAGCGGGATATCCGCGTCCGGCTGAGGACACGAGCCAATACGATCCGGAAAAGGAAGCGGAGAAAATCGATATCAAGCTGTATCCGGGCGCGCGAATCCTTTCCATGCCGTATGGGCTACGAAGGGGAAATTTTCTGCTACAGCATGAATTCTTCACGACCACTGATGGACGCGGCGACGTTGAGAAGTTTTACAACCAGATCTATGGCGGAGGGATTCAGGAAAACGCGGCTGGTGTGGCCTCGGGTTCGATCGTTCAGCCGAGATCAACCCGCGACTCGTATCTTTTCAACATACACACTGCGCCCGACGGCGAGACGCACATCGAAGTCACTGAAATCCGCTCGTGCGAGATGGTTCCTGCACCGTGCAACGAGAGCCCACGGCCTGTTGAGGATGTGAGCGGGTACGATCCGGAAAAGGAAGCGGAAAAGATTGGCGTCAAGCTGTACCCCGGCGCGCAGATTTATTCGATGCCGTACGCCGTACAAAGAGGGAACTATTACCAGCAGCGTGCATTTTTCGCAACCAGCGATGGCCACGCCGACGTGGTGAAGTTTTACGAGCAGATTTATGGCATGGGAACCTTTGAACAGAACTCGATCGGAGTCGCCTCAGCCGCGATCGTGAAAGCGGCATCGCACGAGGGACATCTTTTCAACATACATCCTGTGGCCGACGGTGGAACGCAGATCGAAGTAACCGCCCTGCGGCCGTGCGCGACGCCTCCTGCGCCGTGCGGCGGAAGCTAGAAGCGTCGCGTAATGTGAGGGGAACGGAGGGGGGAAAATGAGGCTAATGCAAATCAGAAGAGCGGTCCAGCTAACCTTGATTGTTACAGGCACGCTGATTTCTGGAGAGACCTTGTTTGCGCAGGACACACCCATAGGAGATGTGGCGCGGCAGGCGCGGGCAGAAAAGGCTCAGGCGGCCCACGCGAAAAAAGCAGTCACGGATGAGGACCTCGGGCCGCAGTTGGCTCCGGTTTCGGAGACGGACGATCCAGCGCAAGTGGTCAATAAAGCCAGGCGTGCCTGGATGACCGATATGCCGCGTAGCTGCCGTGAATTCAGCAGCAACAATAGCGGACCCGGTTCGTCGAATGAAAGCTTAAGGGAAATGGCAGCGCCTGACCATACACGCATCGTAGTCGAGCGGCGGAGTGGTTCAGATCCAGGACACAGCGAACTCATCGTCATCGGCAGCGACATGTACAGCCGAAATGGCGCTGGACCGTGGAGAAAAGACTCGGCGGCTGGGCTCGCTGGATTACCGCACTGGGTTCCGGAACCGCTGGTGGGCGACTACGCGGCCGGACAGCTTAAGCTGGTCCGCCGCGACGCCGCCGGGGGCGCGCCAGCATTCCTCTACGAGACCAAGTCTCACCCCGGTGGCGTAGCATTCCGCGACACGACAATCGACTTCTGGGTGGGAACTAACGATAATCTTCTGCGGAAGATCGACACCTTGACAAAAGAAACAGGCCCATCGGGTGGCGGAGTTGAAGTCCGTTACAGTGTGACCTGCTCCTACGGAGTGGTACCTGAAATCAAACCGCCGATTTAATCCTGGGCAACCGCCGATAACTGCTGAGAACAGCCGACTACGCTGACTGGGAATTCGGCGATCCGGGTCGATAAGTGCAATCCGGATGTTTACGCCAACAAGCGCGTGTTACCGCTCTTTTCTTACGCCGCCTACCGTCCGACTGTCAGTGAGTGAAATGGCGATATACAACTACCAAAATTCGCCGAGGCAATTCTTACCAGCGTTGATTGTCAGGAATGGGCTCGCAAGTCTTGACTTTTTGCGGCCGGAGTTTGAAGTCGGTAATCCAGCACTGGTCAAGAACGGAGCAGTAGCAGCTTTCTGTTTCGATTTTAAACCGCGCCTCAGTATCGAGGAGCTGATACAAATCGGGATCTGCGTCAGCAGCGCGGATTTGGAAAATGCTCTCCGACTGCCCCGCGGGAAGGGTTGTGCCGGATGCAACATTTTGCCAGACTGACCCGGCCCGTTGCGTCTGCCTGCGGCAGCAACGAGCGAGCAAATCGCCTGGGCCGTTCGTCGGCTGACCATTCCACTTGACTCGGAACCACTCTATGATTGCCGGGCCAGTGCCGCCGTTCCTCAGGTCAAAGTGAACCGCGTTTACATTCTCCGACACGTTTCCGGTCGTGAAACGGATGATTGGAAGTGTGGAGGCCTCCACTTGTTTCTCGTTGGCGGCGACGAGCTTCTCCATCGTGCTGCCGTGGTGGATGGAAACGATGAGAGAAACAATCGAGATGAAGATCGCCGATCCGGCGATGACGAGATCGAGCCAGGGAAGCCCGGTGTGGTGGGCGTGTGAGTGAGATTCGTGTTCGATCATTTGATGGGGCAACGTAGCCCATCGGAGATTCTAGTCGGATCTCCGCCTCTCTGCGCGAGAAATGCGAGCCTTCATTCTCCAGCAATCTTGCCAGACGCACTCTCGTTCGGATAGTTGAAGAAGAGTTGATTGCCGTCGGGATCGTCGACCACGAGGAGCCGGTAGCCCCACCAACCCTCCTTGACCGGGACGCCCTTGGCCTCGAGTTCCGCGCGCAGCGCATCCAACGCGGCGACCGCGGCCTCGCGCGTCGCCGGCTCGACGTTCAGGGAAATGAAGATCAGCCCCTTGCCAATTTTCTCCGGCCACCTGTGGGCCAGGATAAGCGCGCAGCCCTGCCGGTCGACCTGTGCGACATACGCTCTGCCGTCCTCGTCGAAGCGCCAGGGGCTCGTAAAGCCAAGCTGGCCAGTATAAAAGAGGAGCGATGCGTCAACATCGGTCACGTTTAGGACAGGGCGTGCGAACCAGTCTGTCATTGGCGACATATCCTCAGATAACTTCTTTTGCGGCGTCACGGGCTTCCTTGTTTCCAGCGTAAGCGCCGATTCCCAGCATGAATCCGAACTCGTACCAACGACCATTGTTGTTCGTTTCGTAGATGCTCACGCCATTCACTAACAAGCTAACGACAAATGTGATCGGAGCGATGATGCCATGCCAGAGCCCTCCCAAAAATCCAGCGGCCTTCGCGCCTGGTTCTTTGTATGTGGAGTTTGATCCGGCAACGGAGAGGAAATTTGCCATAGTGGGCGAGATTATAAACGAGAAGGGCGCGTCTCGCTGATAGTGACGAGCATGGCTGTCGAGAATGGATATTAAGCCAACAAGCGCGTGCTGCCCGCTCTCTTCTTACGCCGCCTACCGCCCCACGGAGCGACTCTGGAGGTTCAGGGCGGCGCGGGCGATGTGCTCGAGTGGGACGACGATATCCACGGCGCCGCGGGAAATCGCGCTCTTGGGCATTCCGAACACGATGGAAGTGGCTTCGTCCTGGGCGATGGTGTCGGCGCCGGCTTCCTTCATTTCAGAGAGGCCCTGGGCGCCGTCGTCGCCCATGCCGGTCATGATAATGCCGACAGCCTTCGAGCCGACGGAAGTGGCTACGGAGCGGAAAAGCACGTCCACGCTGGGACGGTGGCGTGAGACCAGCGGCCCGTCGATGATGCGGACGACGAGTTCCTTGCCGCTGCGGTCGACGAGCATGTGGCGGTTGCCGGGAGCGATCAATGCCTGGCCAGTTTGCAGGCGGTCGCCGTCGCGGGCTTCCGCTACTTCGATTCCACACTCCTGGTTCAAGCGGTCGGCAAACGCGCGGGTGAAGACTTCGGGCATGTGTTGCACGATCACGACTGGAGGGCAGTCGATGGGCAGAGCTGTGAGGAAAACGCGGAGAGCTTCGGTTCCGCCGGTGGAGGCGCCTACGGCGATCACTCCGGTGGTTGCGGCTGCGGAGCGGGGCTTGCTTTTGCGCGGGAGGACGGCATCTGCAGTGAGACGCGGAGCCGGCGCCAGAGCCGGCCTTGGCCGGAGTCTGACCTGGGCGTGAGACGCGCTCCAGACTGCATCGAGAAGCGTTACGGCTGATTCGTGCAGGAAGTCGCGCACTCCGACTTTGGGCTTGGTAATTACTTCGACCGCGCCTTCTTCGAGGGCGCGAAGTGCGAGTTCGGTGCCGCGGGCGGCGAGGCCGGAACAGACGACTACTGGCGTGGGCATTTCCGACATGATTTTGCGGATGAAAGTCACGCCGTCCATGCGGGGCATTTCGAGGTCGGTGATGACGACATCGGGAGGGTCTTTCTGCATCTTGCCCCAGGCAATCAGCGGGTCGGCTGCGACATTGACTTTGACCATGCGGTTGGTGCTGAGGATAGCGTGCATCACCTGGCGAACCATCGCGGAGTCGTCGACGACCAGGACGTGCAACTCATCTCCATGCATGCGGGACTCGCTCTTTCTATCTGCTGATGTGTTTGGCGCTGCAGAGGAAGGTGGGTTTGGAGTCGTCATCACCGGTCCTCTTTCTCGGGGCCTTCGGTATTTGTGTAGATGGTTGGCTCAAGGCTCCGGAACTGGGAGAACATGCTGCTCAAGTTCTCGGCGTGGCCGACGAATAGAAAGCCGTTAGCCAGGAGATGACGGGAAAGGTTTTCGACGACGCGGCGTTTCGAAGCCGCGTCGAAATAAATCAGGACGTTGCGGCAGAAGATGGCGTCGAAAGGACCATCGTGTAGGGCGGACTCCTGATTCAGGTTCAAGCGGCGGAAGTCGACCATCTGCTGGATTTCGATTTTGACTTTCATTTCGGACTGGCGGTCGGCGGTTCCGCGCAGCATGAAACTGTGGAGCAAGTCGGCGGGAAGCTCCGTCGATTTTGTAATGGGATAGATCCCCTGGCGAGCTTTTTCGAGCACGCGATTTGAAATGTCGGTGGCAAGAATGCGAACGTCCCAGCCTTCTTCGGCGGGAAGGTGTTTGGCGAGGAGCATGGCCAGGGAGTAGGGTTCTTCGCCGGAAGAGCATCCGGCGCTCCAGATGCGGATTCGCCGGGGACGCGAACGTTGTTCGGCTTCTGCGCGCCAACGGGGAAGCACATGCTGCACCATGAAATCGAACTGGCGGGGCTCGCGGAAGAAGCGGGTTTCATTGGTGGTGATGGCGTCGATCATGCGGGAGCGTTCTTCCTGCTGGTCGGGTTGCGACACGCGCTCGTAATAAATTTCCAGGGAAGCGATTTCGAGTTCGCGAAGGCGGCGGAAGAGGCGCCCGCAGAGCAAGGCGGTTTTTGAACTGCTCAGCCAGATGCCGGTTTCGGCGTAGATTAACTTCTGGAATTTCTGGAACAGGACGGGAGAGACGGAGAGCTGGGAGGGCTCTCCCAGGCCTGCGCTAACCTCGCGGGACGCGCCTGCGCCGGCTCCTGCGGACAAAGCTAGGCTCCAGTCTCGATCCGGGTTGCCGGTTTGCGCGGGGCATTCATGACCGCGGCGTTGGAAGTTTCTTCGCTGGCGGAGGACTCTGTGACCGCGAGGAGTTCGTCGGCGGAGAGCACTTTGTCGATGTCAAGAATCAGGCAGAACTTTTTGCCCAGCGCTCCCATGCCGAGCAGGTATTCGGTTTTGAGTCGAGTGCCGAAGGGCGGAGTCGCTTCGATTTCATCGGCGGAAAGCTCAATAACCTGGCTCACGGAATCGGCGAGGACTCCCATAACGAGGTTCTCGCCCTGGAACATGACTTCCGTGATGATGATGCAGGAGAACTTGGAAATGCCGGCGGCAGGCATGCCGAATTTCACAGCGAGGTCGACTACGGGGACAACCTTGCCGCGCAGGTTGGTGACACCGCGGATCCAGACAGGAGTGTTGGGAACGGTGGTGACGGCTTCGTACTCAATGATCTCCCGAACCTTCACGATTGCAATGGCATATTCCTCTCCCGCAGTTAAGAAGGTAAGGTACTGCACTGTGCTCAGAGGGAGTTGCTTTTTCCCCTGGTCCGACGCTCGCATAGATTCACTCCTCAAATTTCTCTTCTGCCGTTTGCATGGAATGCGGACGGCGTTTCCTGCCTTTAGAACGGAGAGAAGTTGGCTTCTTCCGTTGACTTGCCGCCGCCTGACCGGACTGAGCTGGGTTGCGCGGGTTGGATTCTGAATGCCGGGTTCAGGGGCATGACCACGTGCTGTTGTTTGCCGTCGCCGCCACGCGAGCCGAACTGTTCTCCGGCGAACCTTTCTCCAGCAACACGGAAGAAAGTCATCAACTGCTGCAGTTGTTCGGACTG
>Ga0210393_10002982_pt1 | contig 13737 bp, 5 predicted proteins | sample IncBWC27OmetaG_FD_160068 | JGI IMG/M metagenome (GOLD analysis project Ga0210393, IMG submission 160068) | Forest soil microbial communities from Barre Woods Harvard Forest LTER site, Petersham, Massachusetts, United States - Inc-BW-C-27-O ... | reverse complement strand
TTCGGCCGTCGTCTTCCATTGAATGTGGTCGGACGAGATGTGCGCTTCGTGCGTCATCAGTCGGACCTTGTGCGTCGGCAGGGCCGCCGCGAGTTGTAGCGGCAGCACCGAGATATCCTGGCAATCAAAGATCAGGTCCGGCTCTTTGCGCGTGCCGAAGGATTCTTGACGAAAAGTCGGATCGGCCTTGGTCGTACGCGACAGATTGGGCTCCGCCGTCACTGCAATAACCCGCAGACCGGGGGGTGCCGAAATGCCCACTTGATTCGAGGTAATCGTAATTCCCGACGGATCACCGTTGCCTCCGTTAAACCGCGGCAGTCGCACGTTGTAGGCGGGCGCGCCGAGAGTGCTTTGGCTCGGAGCGATCGGCAAGAGGAGCGTGGCAACCAATGTGAGCGAGCCGCTCGGTGCTCCCGAGCAGTCAAAATCCAAGGGGACCAACTCGTTGGCCGCATTGCCGCGCGCGCCTCGAGTGCCGTTTGCCGTCGTGTTGGTTAGCCCGTTTTCCGGACGCAGCGCTGCCCGATAAGTGTCACCGGGAGTTCGAATCGAGGCACCCGCCGGGACGAACCACGTGAACTTTTCGGGCACTCCGTTCGCGCAGTCGTACGTCACGCGACAGTCCATTTCGACGAGCCCGGGCGTTACCCGCAGAAACTGCACTGCTTGCGCGGCAATCGGAGTTTCGATTGTTTCCGCGGGCGAGGGCCCCGCTTTAATTTGAATGCGTTTGACCTGGCCCACATCGCTCGACGCATCGCCCGGCCGCATTTGTCGGGCCTTGCTCCCGCCAGCCTCGATGGCCACCACGGGCCAGGGACCGCTTTTCTCGACACGCAGCAGCGTGCGAGCCGTTTCGGGCACCCGAATCTCAAATTGTCCCGGCTTGGCGTCACCGTTTGGAAAACAGGTGAGATGAATTTCGTAGACCCGCGGTTGCTTGGTTGCGGCAACAGCGTTCGGCCGCGGGCTGCTCGAGTTTGTCGCGGACGAAGGTCGCTCGGCCGCAATCGGGGGGCGACGCCCCGCGGATTCAGAAGACGACCGCTCGCCAGCGGCACTTTGTGACGCGACACTCGGATCGAGAGACAGCACGAAACCTTCGGTGTCTTTGCGAATGGGATAGGGTTGGCCGTCGACTTGGCACGCGTTGGCTCCGGCGAGGGTCACGTTGCCGAGGCGCAGCAGCAGGAATCTCGTCTGTCCTGGCAGGACCGCGACCCGATAGGTCGCGTTGATGGTTGCCGGTTGCCGCTCGTCGAGCGCGATTGTGTAGTCGGATGAGAGGAGAACAGTTCCTTCATTTTGACAGTTCGCTCCTGGCAGGCGGCGCAACGTCTCGAGCGCTGCCGACGAGAGGTAAACCAGCTCACTATCACCAGGTACAACTGCGCTGTGTGCGCCGGGAAGTCGCCCCGGATGGACGGGAATCACGACCATCAAATCGTTGTCAGACGCCGTCGTCGGCCGATGTCCATCGGTCGTCGCAGGATTTGGCGGCACGCGGCGCGGCTTCGACTCGGAAGGCGAAGGCTCCTGTGCGATAGCGGCCAGCGCGCCGAAAGTGGCCAACGCCAACATTACGCCGAGTGACCGCAGTTCAAAGCTAACTGTGCTCCCCTGGCGTGGCGCACCTTTTTCGGTCGGTGCCGCAGGCGCGGTGACGGTTTTCCAGGGTCGCGACGCGAGGAAAGCGAGAACCACTCCCGAGACACACGCTCCGCCCAGCATGGCATAAGGCGACGGCGCGGCCAGCGCGAAGGCGGCCCCTCCCGCGACGGCCAGCGGTCCCAACCGAAAGGCTGCTCGGGAGGCGAACCGCGCGGCCGCCAATCCGCCAATGAGACATCCCAGACAGACGATCCAAGCCAGCGCGCGAAATTTGCCCTCGTGCCAGATCGCCAAACCCACATCGCCGGAGAATGCCTCGGCAGATGCCTCCCACTTCGACCAGCCCGCGGGAGGTCGCTCGCGGTCCTGCGGACTCCAAGTCTCCGACTCGGGATCTACGCCGGCCAGATCGACGATCCAAGCATCCGGCTTGAAAGAGGAGATTCGCATCTGGGCGGCGGACCGCCCCAAGGGACCGAACAACCGCTCAGCCCACGACAGTGTCGGCAGTGGCTGATCGAAACGTAGCCCCGAGGGAAGTCCGCTCGGCTGCAGGCCTGGGGCCAACAGCACCTGCCAATGAAATTCCAAATTCTCGGCCTGCGCCTGCGGCACGGCGATCGCACGGTTCTCGCGAAAGAGCCGAGGCATAGCAGTCGTCTTGTATTCGACTTGAATCCGATTGGACGTATCGGCAGGCAGCGCGGGAACTGTGACGTCTTCGTCGCGACGCTGCACACGCACGAGTTGACCGTTCACCGACACCGAAGAAAGCCGTGCATCGCTGGCGAGTCGGAAGCGAAAGGGCTGCGGCGCTGACTCAGGAGTGAGCGAGAATTCGGCCCGATGAAAGTCGTCGACTCCGCCCGCATTGAGAAAAGACGTCAATCGGAGTGAGACGAACCGCGTCCCACTGTTCGACGTGCTGGCCGATCGAGGCCGTGTCACGAGGACGTCGGCGGGCCGGTTGTAGTGAAATGTTCGCACGCCCCGATCACTGCTCGGTGTGCTGACGACGTGGGCCTCACGACTCTCGATCTTGAATTGTGCAGCATCCTCCACGTGGAGGTCTGCCGTACCGTCAAAGGTGCGTGCGATGGGAACAAACGCGAGCGGGATTCTTGCACCACCGATCGAGGTCGTCCGTCGCGTTCCAGCGAGGTGAAACTCGCTGCTGCACGGCTCGGGAAGACGAATATCCCACAGTTCGCCCCCCTCGGGCAGATTCCATTCGGCATGCCGCGCTGCGGGAAGTCGCGTGCTTTGGATAGCTCGGTTCGCCAAGAGCCACGAAAAGGGCGAGCCCTTCGTCGATAGATAGAGGAGGACATGATCGATCGCAGAAGCGGGGACGATTGCCGCGTCCACGCGCTCAGAGATTTCTTGCAAACCGCCGATCTCGATCGACGTCCGGACGCGTGCCGCGGCGACCTCTTCGGCGCGGCGAAGCGTAATCTGGGCTTTGGGAGTCTGAGCTGTCCAGCGATGCACTAACATTTGCGTCTCGCCAGCGGCAGACCGATCGGGCCGCAAGGGAGAATCGGGCAACGCCGACAGAATGGCCGTCGGATCAAATGCCGCAAAGGCCTGCGCGGGACTGAGATTCAATTCGATTGATGTCCCGTGCACGACGAGCGTTTCGACCTCTTGCGAGGCGAAGCCGGGAAACTCGATGACCGGCACCGCGATCGCTTCGCCGGATTGGGGAAGCGCACGCGAGGCTTCAATCCGAAATCGCTTGGCCTCGCGGTCGGTCACCGCTCGGAAGAAATCGATCTTCACCCGTTTGCGATGCTCGGCAACCGGACGTGTTGTTTCGTCGATGATCCGCGAAGCGTCTCCCACTGCTTCAATTCGGGTGACATCCCACGCCTCCGGCAAATCGAACGTGACCGAGAAGGTCGATCCTCGGCTGGCCGTGCAGACCACGTCTGCCGCCAAAAGGCAACGATCGCGACGTAAGTCGAGCCGGGCCTGCGTCCGCTCTGCGAGCACAGCAGCCGGCTCCGCGAACTCGATCTTGAAGGGAGGATCGCCCGCGTTTTGTCGCAGGAAGAACGTCTCTTCCCCATCAATCGAATAGGCGGGTGCCTCGGCTTGCGCGAAAGCGGCCTCTCCACCAAAACGCACCAGCTTGAGCGGAGCACGAATCGTCAACTGCACTTGAGCCTCGCGGCGCACGGCGCCTGCCAGATCAACCTGCGGCAGAATCGATAATTGATTCGCGTGAGTTGCGGCCGACCCTTCGACGGTGATCGTCCGACCTTTCCCCAACAGCCGCTCCGGGAGATCCAGTGAAACCTCTCTGGCTTTGTCGGACGAACTCGCCGGGATCGACAACGGAAAATCGTCGCCGTACGAAATCGTTTCCAGATGCAAGCCTGTCGGAACAGTCAGGCGAAGCGTCCGAAGCGGCGCTCCGAAGACCTCTAACTGAAGTTTTGATTGGAGCCGCAAGCGGTCGGCAGCGACGACACACGTGGTGTCCTGGTCGTAGCAGACGCGCTGAGTTCCCGGCACCGCACTAGCCAGCACCCGCAGGCGGCAAGTGGAACGACTACCGAGTTCCAATTGCCACAACGCGTTGCGGCCGTTCGGATCTTTCGGGCCGCGCACCAATACCCCTTGGTCGCATTCGACCGAGAGTTCTGCCGGGATCTGCAGGAAGATTTGCGAAACTACCGCGGGGGGGAGGCCAAGGGCGAACTCTGTCGCGCCAGACGACGACCGCCCTTTGAGCGACCAATCGCACCCCAGGTGTGAACGACCGGCTTCCGCGATCACAACTCGACAGCCGGAGCGATCGATGCCGCAGAGGACTTTTTCTTTCGCGATCACGTCGTCGCGAGATGCCTCTTGCCAACGGACGTGCGAAAAGTTGACTAAGCGAGAAGGTTCAGAGCCCGGGTGTTCCAGCGGAACAATGGCTGGACGTGGGCCGCTCCCCAGCGTCAACTCGGCCCGCCCGTCAGTCAGGACCCCATCCCGCAACGTGGCATGATAAATCGCATGTTCGATTTGCACCGTGGCGTGCATCGCTTCCGAAGCATTACCGCCTGCCAGCAATTTCCGGAGTTCGCCCGCGGCGATCGGTTCGAGTCCTTGTGGCCAGGTCGAGGGGTGATCGGCGTCCACAAATAGGAAACGCACTTGGGGCGGCTTCGAGGGAGGCGTTGCCGAATCGGCGCGCGCAGAACTCGATACGATCAGTGGGAAAGCGAAAGCTGCAGCGACACCGATGGCTCGAACGCAGGCCCTTCGCGTTAGTTCGTGTGACGCGTCACAAATTTCGCGCGGTTTGTGGTTGCGGCCATCCAACATCAGGGATGGCTCCCGCTCGCCGAAGCGGAAACGGCTTGCGAGCCGTGAGATCCGTCCTGATTGGCGAGTCGGTTGATGGTGGGTGCCTCGGGATCGGCGATGGGGACGAGGTTTCGTTCGATCGAAGAAGGGGAAGTTGCGACAGTGACGAACTCGGCCGCGCCGGGCGGTTCCAACAGCAAATGGCCACGACGTCGTTGCAGGCGCGAGTCGACGGCGGCCGCGACGAGCGCGAACAAGAAGCCTAAGAGTGCCGGCTGCAACAGCAGGCGGACCGCCTCCCCATACCACAGGCAGAAAATCGCAACCGTGAAGGCGAACACGAACAGCGTCAGCAGATTCCTCGCGACCCGCACTCGCAACAGGATAAACGCGGCGACTAACGACAGCCCGGCACCGACAAAGATCACGAACGATCCGGCCATCGAGCCAACCGTGATCGTGCGTGCAGCGCCGAAGCGGCTAAACGCGTAAGCATTTCCCTCGTCGACGGTCGACCGGGCTGCTCCGCCCAACCAACGGCCTAGGTCAGCCGCTTTCGCCGTCGGTTGCCGGTCCCACACGGCGACGTCGCGTTGCCAGCGGAACTCGGGGGAATATCCGGACGGTACGGAAAAGAGAAACTGTTCAAAAGGAACTGTCACTTCCCAAACCGTCGATTCGATCGTCGTATTGTCGGGAAAGACCGGCGCGCTGAGCCGATGAGATCCCATCAAGCCGCAGGGAGACGCTTCGGGGTCACCATATTGCACGGTAAGCACGGGCAGAGGCTCGGGCGACAAGGCGCCGATATCGAGCAAGTATTCGCCGCTGTTCGGACGGGCTTCGCGAATTCGCTCTAATTTCAGCGGTAGCCGATCCAACAAAAACTTGGGCTCCGTCGAGCCGGCGGGCAGCGTCAGGGCGAGCCGAGAGACGGGACCTTGAATGCGATATTGCGCGGTGGTTTGGGCCGTCCCCGTCATGTCGAGCGTCGAGCGGATCAGTGCACGGCTGATCTTCACGCCGGGCGAAGCCAGGGCCGTGACTCGGACGAGTCGTAACGGCAGATTCGTCTGCTCACCCTTCGCAGTCCAGGCGTACGTGCTTCCCTTGTCGATCGCAAGAGAGGGGATCCAGGCTTCGTCGACGACTTCAAACTCGCTGTCATCGGGCGCTCGCAGCTCGACCCGCAACGTCTTAAAGGCGTTGTCGCGCGATCGACCAGGGGAATCGGGATTTCGGCGGCTTGACTCGGTGGCTCGGGCATCCGGACGGAGTAATGCGCATAGAGATCGAACGCTCCGATTCGTGGCTGGGGCGGCAACGGAATTCGCGCGATCTCGACAGCGTCGGATTCACCGCTGGTCCAGCTCGGTTCGATCTTGGCTTCGAGATCGGGGCGATCAACCGTGAACTGCACGTTCGCGCGACGCAATTCCTTGGGGAGCACCAGCGTGGCCTCGGACAAACGCTCGTAACTCACGCGGTACGAAATCCGCTGCTCTACTTGCAGGCGGCCGGCCCGCACCTCGATCTTGGCACGCGACTCGGTCTCGATTTTTTGCGGCTGCGTGGTCACTGTCGCGTCGAAGGCCGCTTTGGGCGAATCGATTCGCATCACGACCTGCTGCAATCCCCGAAACGATTCCGGAGGCCCAATCGCCTCGCGCTTTTCGGGACTGATTAGCCGAACGACCGTTTCTGCACGCGGTTCGAGACTTGATTTGATGTTCTCTGCGTCGGCAGCCACGAGGACGCCACCGGTCATCGAGGAGCCAGCGAGTTGCGGCAACGAGAGAGGAAACGACGTAGCGGAGCCAGGCGCGGAGCGAGACGCTCGAAACGCAACTACGAAATCGTCGCCGTGTCGGCCGTTCAGCCGCAGTTGGAGCTGGGAGTCGTCGCGCGGAGCGTTGCCAGTCGGCGGCGCGTGGTCTGCCGATTTCTCGGATTCGATCAGTTCAGTGAATTCCGGCAATTGCTCGAGCGTCCAGCCCTGCTTCTTCCACTCCGGCCACGAGAACTTCAGCTCGCGCAGAGCACCCTGACGCACATGAATGCGAAGCTGTACGGTCAGCTCGATCCGCTGCTGCGCGAGCAACAGAAAGTACGCGGGTTCGACCAAGAACTGCGGCCGAATTTCCTCGAGCGCCAGGTCCAATCGAAACGGCTGCCAGATTGCGTACGCGCTTTCGGCCAGACCGGCCCCGAGAGTCGAGACATTAATCCGCCGGATATTGTTCCCTCCGCGATAGTCGAAGTGAAAGCCTTCTGTCGGAGTGATCGAGACGTCGCCGCTGTCAGAGCGCGCTCCTTCCACGTCAAAGCCGGAGAGCGAGAGCAAGCCGTTGGCAGGAGGCGCTCCTTCCACATCCCAACGCAGTTCGATGCGACCGGTGCTGGCCGCTTTCAGATCGACTTTGATGAATCCAGTTGGGTCGATGTCGGGCAGGCCGTACTTGCGCACTTCAGAAACGTAAAGCTGTTGGCCAGAGATCCGGGAAAAGTTGCGCGGCACGCGAACGCGGACCGAAGACAGGTTCCCCTGTTTGGCCTCGATGGTTTGTAGCACGCTCCATTGAATGCGATCGCGATCCATAGCGACGCTGCATTTGCTGAAGACGTCGAACACCGGCCGCGCGTGCGATTCATCCAGCGGAGTTTCCCACGCGAGATCAAATGTCCCTTTGATCCCGACCGCTTCGATCAACGTCCCGTTGGGAATGCTCGTCGCGTGAACAGACGCCTCGTCGATCGGCTTCGCCTGGCAGTGTTCCTTGGCGACTCTTAATGTGATCTCGCTGCCGGCGGCTGGCGGAATCGTCAACTGCAAGTGCCGTTGGTTGAGCTGCCGGCGGATCGGCACGACGAACGGAATGGTCACCTCGTGCAGACCTTTACCGCGCAGAAAGACCGAATGCGACTTCTGTCGGTTGAGCGAGTCGGCTGCGCGAAACTCGCCAGGACCGGTGTGTTTGATTCCCTGCGCGACCGACCCCTCCTGCAACCCGACGGGAACCGTGACCCGCACGTCGGGGCGATCGACTTGAATCGTGAACTTGGCCTTGAGCTTGGCCCAGTCTCCCTCTTCGGCTCCCTGAATGGCAATCGAGCTGATGCTGTAGTCAGGATCAGAGCGGCCGGCTCCGTTTTGGGTGCGGAGAAACTCGACAAATTTTTCGTAGGTCTCGCCCCAGATCGACCACTCGGTCTGTCCATCCTTGGTGCCCAGACGGATCAGGTCGCCCGCGCGCGGTGCAAGCTGAACAGCGTCGTCAGCCGCCGCCGCGGCAGACTCCTCGGATTGACGTGCGGACCAAGGAAAGGCTGGGGTCCGTCGCGTCCGTGGGGAGGTCGGCGCCTCGAGTCCCGCACGGGGAGCGGTTGCGGGCGGTTGGCCGGCCCGTTCTGAGACAGGCCGATCAGAGGCGGCACGCTCAGATGTTGAGCGGACCGTTGGCGCAACTCGATCCTGCGCAGCGGCGGGCAGCGTCGCCAGGCAAGCCAGGCAGGCTGCGAACAGAATCCTGAGGTCTCGATGTGTCACAATAGACACTCGGGTTGAGCGTGTCTTGGTCGAGCCTGCCCACTCTCTCGGGAGAGGGTGTCTGAGAATTGCCGAATGGCGTTTTCGCCGGCTCCTTGCAAGATGTGCACGCGAGCGCAAGAGTTCCGGCGCGAAGCAGGTTACGGGTCTGACGAATCTCCTCGAGCGATCGAACTGTGCATAAAGATGAGGAGAGGGCGGCAGATCCCTCCCTTCCATGATAGTCGCCTGCCGGACCTCGAAAAAGCACTAAGGATCGAACGGAGCAAGGGTTGGGCAGCGGCTGCCGCGCATTCCTAATAATCCTTACGACTCGAGCGGCTCAGTCAGTAAGTCAATTAATTGGGAATGAATCGGAGATCCATTGCTGGCAAGTAGATCGGGCACGTTTACGTCGAACGTTGCACCACCCGTCCCCGTGATTCCACCCCCGGCCTCGACGACAATCAAGAACCCGGCCGCAACGTCCCAAGGCTTGAGGCTGGTCGACCAAAAGGCATCGATGCGTCCGCACGCGACGTAAGCCAGATTGAGAGCCGCTGATCCCGTCCGCTGCACAGTTTGAGCATGCGGCAGGACGCGTAACAGGCGCCCCACCGAGGGATGGTCGGCATCCACCGCCGAGGGAAGACTGGCAACAACAAAGGCCTTTTCCAAATCGACGACCGACGACGGTCGGATCTTCGCGTCATTGAGCCAGGCCCCTCGTCCTTTTTGAGCGACGAACATCTCGTCGCGCGTCGGATCGTAGATCACCCCGACGAGCATTTCGCCAGCGCGCTCCAGACCAATCGAAACGGCAAAGTACGGGAAGCCGTGTACGTAATTCGCGGTTCCGTCCAAAGGGTCGATGATCCAGCGGAAGGGTTGCCCCGCCTCAGGCCGGTCTAACCCTTCTTCGCCGAGGAAGCCGTGATCGGGAAATTGCGACTGGATGATCCCGACGATCGTCTCCTGTGAGGCGAAATCGGCCTCGGTCACGAGATTGGCGGGCCCCTTTTCGCGCACGGTGAATCGTTGAGACCATTGGCGGAGCACCTCACCACCCGCGCGGGCAGCTTGAAGGGCGACGTCACGGTAAAGGTCATCGAGCACGGTCGACCGATCGAATTTCGGGAGCCCACGATCTGTGGTTCGGGTCAGGAGCAGCGCGACGTCAGGGTATGCGTCAGAGGTGGAGTTTGGCAAGTTGGGGCGGCGACGTGGATCATCCCACACGGCGCACGGAACGCGGATTCTGCTCATCCATCCGAAGTCGATGGCTGCTTGACACTTCAGATCGGGCTCATCAAAATCGAGCGTGTCACGTTCGGGGCAATTCCTTGCCGTGGCCCAAAGCGTTCGGCGGCGGGCGTCAGAACGGACGTGTTTCACACGTCGAGTGCGGATCGCTTCCGGTCGCAGATTGACCAATTGATTGACCCGGTGCCGACCGCGGCGCCGGTTTAGCGTTGCCTGCGACCGCGTTCACGAAGGCTTTCGATTCGCTCTCCGTGCGGACCGTCGGCACCCACGTCGTCGGTGCATCGAGGTTTTCTATGGCCGTGGATTGGCTGGCAAAACTCGTCAAGCAGGGCGTGATCAGCGGCGATCAGCTCTCCGAGGCCGAAGATATGGCCTCGAACATGGGCATCGGCGTGGGCGATGCGCTGGTGCGGTTGGGCTACGTCTCCGGAGCGATTGTCGGTCAGGCGCAGGCCGACGCCTACGGATACGAGTTCATCAGTCTCGATGGCCGAGAGATTTCCCCCGCCGTCATCGAGCTCGTGCCCGAGTCGGTGGCCCGCGAAAACATGGTGATTCCGCTGGCTTTGGAAGATGATTCGTTGCTGGTGGCGGTCAGCGACCCCATGGCTGTCGAAGTGCTCGACAAATTGCGGTTCATTTTGAATCGCGACATCAAGGTCGCCATTGCTCCCATCGACTCGATTCAGACCGCCATCAACCGCCATTACGGCCAGAGCGAAACCGAGTCGGTCGACTCGATGCTGCAGGAATTCACCGAAACGGCGATCGACTTCACGGAAACGGAAGCCGCGGAGGCGATGGTCGCCGAAGATGACGAGAGCGCGCCCGTCATCAAACTCGTGAATTTGGTGATGAGCGAAGCCGTCAACATGCGCGCCAGCGACATCCACGTCGAACCCTTCGAGGATCGGGTCCGCATCCGTTACCGAATCGACGGCGAATTGATCGAGCGCGATAGTCCACCCCGGCGACTCCTGGGTGCCATCGTTTCGCGTATCAAGATCATGGCCCGGATGGACATCGCCGAGAAACGTCGTCCCCAGGACGGTCGGATCAAGACGCGCATTTCGGGTCGCGAATTCGACATGCGGGTCAGCATCTTACCGACCCACCACGGTCAGGCGATCGTACTTCGAATTCTGGACCGGGAGAACATCCGTATCGGTATCCGGAATCTGGGGTTCAGTGAGGAGAAATACCGAACCTTCCAAAACATCATCCGCCGACCCAACGGCATTTTTCTGGTCACCGGACCGACCGGTAGCGGAAAGACCACCACCTTATATAGCGCCTTGGGCGAGCTGAACCGACCTGATCGGAAGATCATCACAGCCGAGGACCCGGTCGAGTACTACCTCCCCGGGATCAACCAGGTGGAAGTCCGATCATCCATCGGACTGACGTTCGACAAGATCATCCGCGCGATGCTGCGACAAGCACCCAATGTGATTCTGGTCGGCGAGATTCGGGATGCCGAGACGGCCGACATGGCCATCCAGGCGTCTTTAACTGGACACTTGGTTTTTAGTACGCTTCATACGAACGATGCGCCCAGTTCTATTACACGTCTGATTGACATGGGAGTGCAGCCTTTTCTGGTTGCTTCCAGCGTCATGGCCGTAATGGCCCAACGTCTCGTGCGTGTGATTTGCACCAAGTGCAAAGAACCCTACCGCCCCGACCAGTCCGAGCTCGACCATTTCGAGTTGTCACCTGAGCAGGCGGCGGCGGCGGTCTTTGTGCGGGGAAAAGGCTGTAATCACTGTCAGCACACGGGTTTCCGCGGTCGATTGGCCGTTTTTGAGCTAATGACCATGAATCCAACCATCCGCGAAATGACCTTTCGTAGCGAGCCGACCCAGAATATCCGTCGCCAAGCTCGGCTGTTCGGGATGAAAACGATCGTTGAGGATGCTAAAGATAAGGCACTGCAAGGCATTACGTCCTTGTCTGAGGTGTATCGCCTCGAGAAGTTCAACGAGTAAGACCCATGTCTGTTGGTCGCTGAATTCAGCGTTTCTACTTAGATGTATTTCGGCGAAGTAGCGTTTCGCGAAGGCTGAGCCAATAATGGCCCGGCGTCGCCAACGGCGGGAATTGAATGGCCACAATCCAAATCGACAAGCTGCTCGAGACAGTCGTCAAGGAAGGCGCCAGCGATCTACACCTGACGACGGGGCAACCTCCGTGTGTTCGACGGCACGGCCGCCTCGTTCGGCTCGAGACCAAGACGCTCGGCCCCGAAGACACGACGGCTCTAATGAAGAGCATCACGCCTGAGCGCAACCAGCAGGAATTGCAAGAGGTTGGGGGGACCGACTTCGGTTTCGCTTACGGCGAGAAGGCCCGTTTTCGGGTCGCCGTTTTCAAGCAGCGCGGCCACATCGCGATGGTGCTGCGGCAGATCCCCCGCGAGTTCCTGACGTTCGAGCAGCTCGGTCTGCCGAACGCCGTCCGGGATGTCATCACGCGTCCTCGTGGGCTGTTTCTGGTCACTGGGCCAACCGGCTCCGGGAAGACGACCAGTTTGGCCAGCATGATCAACTGGCTTAACAACAACCACGACCACCACATCATCACCATCGAAGACCCGATCGAGTATTACCACCAGCACAAGAAGTCGATGATCAACCAACGAGAGATCGGTGTCGATGTGCCGAGCTTTCCCGAAGCCTTGCGCCGCGCCCTGCGAATGGATCCCGACATCATCTTGGTCGGAGAAATGCGCGATTTGGAGACGATTTCGGCCGCCATTACCGCCGCCGAGACGGGACACGTAGTATTCGGCACGCTGCACACGACTGGTGCTCAAGGCACGGTCGACCGGATCATCGACGTGTTTCCGACCAACCAGCAGGAACAAATTCGCACGCAGCTATCGACGTCGATCATCGGCATCCTCAGTCAGGCGCTCTTGCCACGCAAGCCGAAGGGGCTGGTGGCTGCCTACGAAATGCTGGTCGTGACGCCGGCCATCGCCAACCTGATTCGTGAAAACAAGAGCTATCGAATTAACTCCTCGATCCAAACGGGGCGCAAATTTGGGATGCAGCTGCTCGACGACGCCTTGTTCAATCTCTGGAAGAACGGCCTGGTCGAGGAGCACGACATCGTGGCGAAGTCGAACCATCCGGGCGAACTCAAGGCGAAGCTGGAGCGCGCGAAACGCGGGCAATTTGATGATGAGGGCGGAGAAGACGAAGAGATCGAAGAAGACGAAGATTAAAGACTCAAATCGTGTCGCGGGCTTGAGTCCTGCGGGTTGAGGACGACAATCGTTGTCGTCGGGATGCGAACGCATGGCACAGAGACGCCTAGGGCAAATTCTGGTCGACCTCGGATATCTCACCGAGGACCAGCTCTGGGACGTGCTCGAGGAGCAGAAGCAAAGTCCCGGTGAGATCATCGGGCAGGTGGCGATCCGCATGGGGCTCGTCACCGAAGCGCAGGTGACCGAGGCCCTGGCCGAACAATGGGGCATGCCGGTCGTCAGCCTGGGGGAGACGAACATCCCGCCGAACGTGCTCGAGATCGTGCCGCAGACGATGGCTGATATCTATAAGATAATGCCCGTCTCGCTGAAGAACAATGTGCTCACCGTCGCGATGGCCGATCCTCAGAACGTCGCCGCGCTGGACGACCTGCGGAACTTCTTGGGCTACGACGTGCGAGGGGCCGTTTCGAACCTGGCCGACGTCGAGCAGGCCATCGAGCGGAACTACGCCGACAAGCAGGACAGCATCGAAGAGGTGATCGACCAGCTCAAAGAAGCCGGTCTCGACAAAGGTGAGGAAGCAGACGCGAGCTTCGACTTGGCTTCGGACGAGGAAATTGCCTCGGCGGCACCCGTTCGCAAGCTGCTCAACATGGTGTTGCTGTTGGCGATCAAAGACCAGGCCAGTGACATTCACTTCGAGCCATTCGAGGACGAATTCAAAATTCGCGTGCGAGCAGACGGCGTGCTCTACGAAATGGTCCCGCCGCCCCGGCACCTGGCCAACGCGATCACCACGCGTATCAAGGTC
>Ga0210393_10002980_pt1 | contig 13740 bp, 15 predicted proteins | sample IncBWC27OmetaG_FD_160068 | JGI IMG/M metagenome (GOLD analysis project Ga0210393, IMG submission 160068) | Forest soil microbial communities from Barre Woods Harvard Forest LTER site, Petersham, Massachusetts, United States - Inc-BW-C-27-O ... | reverse complement strand
CCAACAGCATCAGGATCGGCGCGCCCGTATAGACCCCGGGCCCCGCTGCGGCGCCATAGACGCCCGCCGGATAGTAGGAGACGTGGGCGGCAAACCGGTTTTGTCCCGGCGCGAGCGCGGCGCGCAACCACTCGAAGGCGGCAAGATGCGCGACCTCGCCACCGAACGAGAAACCGACGATGGCGATCCGGCTGGCATCGATTCTCGGATCTCCGGCCAGCAGACGCAGCGCTGAATAGGCCTCGGCAACCGCCGACGCCCATGGCGGACCACCATTCGAACCAGTCGCCGAGCCCTGGCGCATGCTTCGCGCCGTGGGGCTGTCATAGGTCAGGGTGGCGAAGCCGGCTTTGCGGAATTCGGCGGCGTGCCAGCCTTCGTTCGACTCCCCATAGCCGCCAAGGCCGTGCACGATCACGACGGCGGGATAGCGATCCCGCGCCTCGGCGGGAAAGCTCAGCGTCGCAGCGATGGAGACCTCGGTGGTCGCCGCCTCGCGCGCGACGAGCTGGCGAAAGTCCCCATAGCTGCCGGATCGGAGCATCACCGTCTCGGCGTTGACCTGTGCGGTCGATGCGGCGACGACAAGGGCAGTCACCGCCGCGAGCAGGCGCCGGGGCATCTCAGTGACACCCAAGGCAGGTAAGCGGCACTCTCGCCGCCGGATCGGCGCGGCGAAGGGCTGCGTTCTTGGCATAGGGCGTGTCCGCCAGCTCGCTCGTCATGCGGTCGAGATAGGGACCGGCCTTGGCAACATCGCCGAGCTGCAGCCAGCTGTCGGCCAGCGCGCCCAGCAGCTCGCCACGGCCGTGCTGAGACAGCTTACTCCACCACGGCGTGCTGGTCGTCACCACGAACTCGAAGTCGCCGATGGCCGTTCTGGTCATCCGGTCCGCTTCGGGGCGGTTGAACGGCCGCATGCCACGCGCGAACGGCAAAAGACCGGCGGCCCGCGGTATGCGGACAGCGATGTTGTCCGGTGCCAGCGACACGGCGCGATCCATATCCGCTATCGCTTGCGCCATGAGGGCCTGGCCTTCAGCGGTCGCACCGCGCTGGAACGCCTGGCCAGCCAGGAACAAGCGTCCATCGCCCCGCCACACCAGTGCCTCGGCGTGGTTTGGATCGATCGACAGCGTATCGTCGATCAGCTTCATGGCGCGGTCGAACGCCGCCTGATCGCCGTCCATGCCGGCGAACATGTCCTCGCGCACCTTGAAATCGAAGCGCTGCTGGGCGAGGGCCGCGAGACTGGCCGACAGCGCCAGCACGAGAAGGACGATCAGGCGCATGGGGCGACCTCCATCGCGCGACGGGCGCGGCGCAGCAGGTTGGCGAGCCAGCCGATGCCGATGCCCGCGACCATGCCGCCGACTGCGCCGGAGACATGGATCCATAGCGGTTCGGCGCGCAGGGCCGGCAGCACGCCGAACAGCACGCCCATCGCATAGCGCACGGCGAAGATCGAGACGCCGAAGCCAAGCGCGAACCAGCCGCCGGCGATTTCCAGCTTGCCGTCCCCGGGACGCAGCCGCACCGGCCGGTTCTGGCCCGAAGCCCAGCCCAGCGGCAGAAAGGCCAGCAGCGCCAACCCCCAGCCGGTCGCCGCCGCGGCCGGGTCGACCGATTGCGCGATCCCGCCCAGCGATGTGGCGAGGCCGACGGCGGGCAGGATGGCGAGGCGCCACGCGGGGATGACACGCGGCTGCAGGCCCTGCACGCCGAGCCACAGAATGAAGGCCATCAGCGGCCAGACCCACAACGGCGTGTTGGCAACGATTTGAAAGAAAGATGGCATGTCGGTTCCCACAGGATGCAATCACGACGGCGTGGGCAGGATCGGCGCACTGCCCCCCACGTTCCATCGTCCTTGCGCAGAATCGCTGGCCTTTTTCGCGATCTGCCGGGATCATCGTTCCACGATGCGCGAATGGACCCCTGTCAGAACGATTCCCTATCACCTGCCATGGGTCCTGGGGATCGCCATCGTCATGGCCGTGACCGGCCCGTTCGGCAGCTACGAGACGATGGGGCTGGGCAAGCGCCTGCTCTATTTCACCATCATTGGCGTCCTGTCCTGGGGGATGGTGATCGGCTGCATCGTCGCGCTGCGCCAGATCGAGGCGTTCAACCGCAGGCCGATCGTCATTCGCATGGCGCTGGCCGGAATCCTGGCGGCGATGCCGATGACGGCCGCAATCATCGTCGTCCATGACTGGCTGGTGTGGCCAACCCCCTGGCGCGCCTTTCCCTACATATTTCCGCAAACGGCGTTCCTGGCGGTGGTCATCTCCGTCCTGGTGGGCCTGTTCGTCGAGCGACGCCTACATGCCGAAGCAGACTCCGAGCGCGCCCGCGTCGCTGAAGCGCCTGCCCCCGCCTTCGGCGTAGAGCCCGTCGCACCCGACTTCTTCCGCCGCGTGCCGCCGGCGCTGGGCCGCGATCTTCTAGCCCTGGAGATGGAGGACCATTACCTCCGCATCCACACCGCGCTGGGCAGCGATCTCATCCTGCTGCGCCTGCGCGATGCGCTGGCCGAGCTCGGACCGACGCACGGCCAGCAAGTGCACCGCTCGTGGTGGGTGGCCGGCGGCGCAATCGCTTCGGTCGAGCGCAACGCCGGTCGCCCTGTCCTGGTGTTGCGCAACGGGCTGCACGTACCGGTCAGCAAGACCTTTCGCGACCAGGTCAAGCAGGCGGGATGGCTCGATTGACCCGGATCGGAATAGGCATACTGGGTGCGGGCGCCATGGGAACGGCGCATGCGGCCGCCTATGCCGGGATCGCCGAAGCGACGGTCGTCGGCGTGTTCTCCCGCGATCGGGCGCGCGCCCGCTCGGCCGCCGCGATCTGCAACGCGGAGCCTTTCAGCGACGCCGCCGCCTTGATGGAAAATGCCGCTGTGGACGCGATCGACGTCTGCCTGCCGAGTGCCGTTCACCACACTTTCGTCGTTCCGGCACTCGACGCAGGCAAGCACGTATTTTGCGAGACGCCGCTGGCGCTTCGGCTGGACGCGGCTCGGCAGATGCTCGCGGCGGCGCGCCGTGCCGACCGGCTGCTGCAGGTCGGCCTGCTCGTCCGCTCGTTGGCCGCCTATGCCCATATCAAGGCGATGGTGTCCTCGGGCGAGCACGGACGGCTGCTGAGCGTCGCGACCTCGCGGCTCGGGTCGTACCTTCACCGAGATGCGCCCGACCACAAAGCCCACTACAGCGATCCCGCCACCGAGTTGATGACCTTCGACTTCGATTTCATCCAATGGGTGATGGGCCCGCCGGCTCGTCTGTCGGCCAGCGCCGCACGAACCAACGCGGGCATCGCTGGTGAGATCTCGGTCCTGCTGAGCTACCAGGACGGCCGTCACGCCACCGTCGTCGCGAGTGGCCTGATGCCGCCGGGTTTTCCTTTTACCGTCGGCTTTCGCGCGCTGTTCGAAGGAGCGGCCTTCGAGCATCAGGCCATCTTCGAGAACGGCCCGCCGAAAAGCACCTTCACGATTCTCGCGGGCAATGCCCGGCCGCAGCCCGTGGCGACGGCGGCGCGCGATCCCTATCAGGCCGAACTTCAGCGCTTCGTGGATTGCATCCGTGGCCGGGCCGACCCCGAGCTTCTCGACGCCGAACGGGCCATCGAAGCCCTGGCTCTATCCGCCGCCACGCAACGCGCCCTGGATGAAGGTCGCTCGATCGCGATCGGCTAGCGGCCGCCGCGATCCTCGCGCCACAGATCGAGCTTCTCCTGCACCGGCCGGTCGGAGAAGGAGAACAGCACTGATTCGCTCTTGGCCTTGTGCACGACCTTGGCCCAGCTCGGCACGACGAAATGGTCGCGCTTCTTCCAGCGGAAGGTCTGCTCGCCGATCACGCTCTCGCCCTCGCCCTCGACCACGGAGAAGATCGTGCCGTCGGTGCTGCGATAGGGCGCGGTCGCAAAGCCATTGGGCAGGAGCTGCATGAAGGTGCCCATGGTGGCGATCGGTGCGCCGCCGCTCGCCGGGTTCACATAGCGCAGCTTGTAGCCGTGGCAGGCGTCGGGCGGCCCGGCCTTGGCAAGACCCTGCAGGGCCTCGCGCGTGCGGGCATAGGGATAGTTGAAAATGGGCGAGGTCTGGCGCGCGGGCTTCCAGTCGACCGGCAGCAGGCCGCTGGCATACTTGGCGTCGGACGTGCCTTCGGGCGCCGTGACGACCTGTTCGTCGCTCTCGCCGTTCTCGGCGAAGCCCGCGTTGAACATCGCCACCATCGGAATGTCGAGCCCGTCCAGCCACACCATCGGTTTCTGCGAATCGTTGCCGTGGTCGTGCCAGGTCCAGGTCGGCGTGATGACGAAATCGCCCTCGCGCATGATGGTGCGTTCGCCGTCGACGGCGGTGTAGGCGCCCTCGCCCTCGACGATGAAGCGCAGCGCCGACTGGGTGTGGCGGTGGCTGGGCGCCACCTCGCCCGGCAGGATGAGCTGCAAGCCGGCATAGAGCGAGGGCGTGATGCAGGCGCTACCCGGCATCGCCGGATTCTCCAGGATCAGCACGCGCCGCACCGCCTCCTTGGCGGTGATCAGCGAGCCCGATTCCATCAGGAACGGCCGCACCTTGTCGTAGTCCCAATGAGCCGGCTGATATTTCGGCGCCGGCGCGGGCGGCACGAGCTGGTGCAGCTGCTCCCACAGCGGCGCCATCGAGAGGCCGCCGATGCGTTCGTAGAAATCGCGGCGCGCGTTGTTGCGGGTGGCGGGCGAAGCCATGACTACTCCGCGGCGGCGCGCAGGGGAACGCCCAGCCGCGCCGCAGCGCGCGACCGGCAGGCCGCGGCGAAGGCGTCGAACAATTTCATCGAGACGGGATTCTCGAGCGCCCTGTGCTCGGGGTGCCACTGCAGGGCCAGCGCGAAGGCTGGCGCATCGGGCACGCTGAACGCCTCGACCTGACCGTCGTCGGCCGTGGCCTCGAGCCGGGCGCGCGGCGCGAGACGATCGACGCCCTGGGCATGCAGCGAGTTCACCGTCACGCGGCGCTCGCCCAGCAGGCGGTGCAGCAGGCCGCCTTCGACAATGTCGACGTCGTGCGCCGGCGCGTAGTTCACGTCGGTATTGGGCGACTTGGGCGAACGATGATCGCGCCGCCCCGGCACCTCGTGCACGAGCTGATGCAGCGAGCCGCCCAGCGCCACGTTGACTTCCTGCAGGCCGCGGCAGATCGCGAACAGCGGCACGCCGCGATCGATCGAATGGCGGATCAGCGGCAAGGTCGTGGCGTCGCGCGCCGGATCGTGCGACGTGCCCGGCCGACTGTCCTCGCCTTCGTAGTGATGCGGCTCGACATTGGACGGACTGCCGGTCAGCAGGACGCCATCCAGGCCATCGATCAGGCGGTCCAGGGCCTCGATCGTGGCCGTCTCTTCGCCGAATTCGGCACCGATGGCCGGGATCAGGATCGGCAGGGCGCCGACGGCATGGATCGCCGCCCGGACGTATTTGTCGCCCACCGTGTGATGCCAACCGCCGCGGCCGTTTTCCTTGAGACAGGACGAAATGCCCACAAGGGGGCGCAGAGAAGATCGATCCATTTCCTCGCCGGACCGTGCAAAAAAGATGCACCCATCATCGTCTTTGCGCGATGCCTTGGCAATTGTCCGGCCTTTGCCTCTGCCCGCGCCTTGTGCAGTGCAGCCTTGCATGGTACCGCCCGGCCGCCGAAACAGCGAAAGTAAGCCATGACAACGCCCCCTCCGCCGTCGCCGCCTCCCGGTCCCGCCCAGGCTCCGGCCGGCCCGCTCATCATGCACGGCCAGTACATCAAGGACCTGAGCTTCGAGAATCCGCGCGCGCCGCAGAGCCTAATCGAGCAGACCCAGCCGCAGCTCTCGCTCAACGTCCAGGTCACCAACCGCCAGTTCGACGCCAAGACCTTCGAGGTGGCGCTGTCAATCGAAGCCAACGCCAAGACGGCGAAGGACGAACCGCTGTTCATGCTCGAGCTGGTCTACGCCGGCACCGTGACCCTGGGCGACGTGCCGCAGGACGCCTTCGGCCCGCTGCTGTTCATCGAGACGCCGCGCCTGCTGTTCCCCTTCGCCCGCGCTGTCGTCGCCAACGCCACGCGCGAGGCGGGCTTCCCGCCGCTCAACATCGCGCCGGTCGATTTCGTGGCGCTCTATCGCCAGCAGCTCGAGGCGAGCGGCGGCAAGATGCCGGGCGTCACGCCCGGCGGCCCGGTGGGGCACGCCTGAGACAGAGTGCGAAGGCCACATCACATCACAACGGATTCGAAGGATAGTATTCGTTCACAAAGGAGATGGCCTGTATCTCCTCCTTGTTCAGCTTGTACTTCTCCGGATCGTTTTGCAGCCGCATCTTGCGATCAAGCCCTAGCATGACGTTGTGTATTTGCACCGGCAGCGGCGCGATCGAATCGATGGTGCAGGGTGCCTCATCTCCAAGAATGGCGCCGGTGCCGCGATCGAACTCGACATGGTCCTGAGTGGTCACCCTTCGCGCCTCGATCTTGTTGGCGGTCACGGCTTCGATCAGGCAGATGTAGATCGCCCCGTTCCGCGCCGTGGCATGAAAGATGTCGCCGACAACGAGGCGGCTGAGCGCTCTCCTGCGATCAACCGGCTGTCGACCTGCTACCTCGGGTTTATGGACCACGGCTGAAGATATCCTCTCTGCTGCGAGTATGGCTCGTTCTCGAGTCCTAAGTATCTTAGCGCGCATTTCCTACATAGATTGCGAGGCGGCTCTCCCATGCGATACTCCGCCGTGGTTCCCCAATCGCCACCCGACTGACAACCGGCAGAGAAGCCCTCGCATTGCAGATCTCCAGCAGCCGCTGGTTGCAGATCCGGCGGCGCTTGTTGAGGTGCCTGGGCCGGTGGAGATCCATCGCCAACTGGCGCGGCCAGATCATAGGGAGGAGTCAGACCGTTCGGGTCGACGGCAAAGCCGGGCACGTCTTCCGTTTGGCCGACGCGAAAGCCGGGTACGCTGATCTTGGGTCTAAAAATGAACATGTTGCCGATCCTCAATTGTGAGTGTCGGCAGACTCAGGACACAACATTGCTCAGTTCTGTCAAGAGCCAAAAGCGATCGGCGCGTACCTTGCCGTGCACGCAAGATAATTCTTGCACACCGGCATAAGGGGTCCAGAAGTCTGCTAGCAGTGCTAGCAGCCGCGGCGAAGCGTCAAGCTTTCAGCCAGAGTGGATCGCTGAGCTGCAGCAGGAAGGCTGCATGCGCAGCGAGTTCCGCGGCACTGGGCACATGCGGCCGGGGCGGACGCACCGGACGGCTGTCGACGGTCAAGCCTGTCATCGCGATCACGCCCGCCATCTCGGGAGCGAGGCCGAGGTCGCGCTGCCGGCCGCCGCTCAGCTCGAGATAGACTTCGGCCAGCAGCTCCGAATCGAGCAGCGCGCCGTGCTTGGTGCGGCTGGAATTGTCGATGCCGAAACGCTCGCACAGCGCGTCCAGGCTGGCGCGCTGGCCGGGGAACTTGCGCCGCGCCATCGACACGGTGTCGACATAGGGGTTGGTCAGTTTCGGTCGCCCGGCCCTCTCGAACTCGGCGTTCAGGAAGCCGATGTCGAACTGCGCGTTATGGATCACGAGCTGGGCATCGGCGATGAACGCCAGGAACTCTTCGAGACGCTCGGCGAACAACGGCTTGTCGGCCAGGAACTCGTCGGTGAGGCCGTGAATGTCCTGCGCGCCGGTCGGCATGATCATTTCGGGATTGAAGTAGGCGTGGAACGTCCGTCCGGTGGCCACGGTGTTTAAAAGCTCGATGCAGCCCACTTCGACCACGCGATGGCCGGCGAGCGGATCGAGGCCGGTGGTTTCGGTGTCGAGGACGATCTCGCGCATCAGACTCTTCTAGCCTATTTGCGGCGGGCTTGCGCAAGACGGGCTGTGTGTTTCTCTCGCCAGGGATTGGGCGGCCAGAAGCGGCCGCGCCGGCGCTTGAGCTCGGCCACTGCCTTGGCGAGTGCCGCGCGCGTCGGCGCCAATCCCATTCCGGTGGGGATGACGATGTCGGCCTTGCGCCGCTTCACGACGTCGGGCACCTGCTGGCGCAGGATGCCGCCCAGCCGGTCGGCCGTCATGCCGGGCCGCGCCATCACGCGATGGCGTTGCAGGAAGGCGGGCGCGCTCACCACCAGGGTGGCGTCGACCCGCCGGTCGCCCAGGCCCTCGAACAGCAGCGGGATGTCGAGCACGACCAGCTTTTCGCCGCGCCGCGCCGCCCGCTTCAGGAAGGCGCGCTGCCGCTGGCCGACCAGCGGATGGACGATCGCCTCGAGCTTGCGCAGGGCCGCCTTGTTGCCGAACACTCGTGCGCCCAGTCCCTGGCGGTCGAGGACTCCGTTCTTCACGACGCCCGGAAACGCCGCCTCGATCGGCGGCAGAGCCGCGCCGCCCGGTGCCTGCAGCGCATGGACGGCGGCGTCGGCGTCATAGACCGGCACCCCCATCTGTCGCAGCATCCTGGCCGCGGTCGACTTGCCCATGCCGATGGAGCCGGTCAGGCCGACGATCATCATCGAATGCTGAACGCCTTCCGGATCAGGGGACGATGACGGTCTGCCCTGTCGTCTTGCGCCCTTCGAGGTCGATATGGGCCTGGCCCGCCTCCGCCAGCGGGTAGCGCTGATCGATGGCGATCTTCACCTTGCCGCTCTTGACCATCTTGAACAGCGACTTGGCGCTGGCTTCGAGATCCTTGCGGGTGGCGGTGTAGGCGCCGAGGCTGGGCCGCGTGAGATAGAGCGAGCCCTTGGTGTTCAGCACGCCCGGCGGCACCGGCGCGACCGGACCGGACGCGTTGCCGAACGAGGCCAGAAGGCCGCGCGGCTGCAGGCTGTCGAGCGAGGCCTCCCAGGTGTCCTTGCCGACGCCGTCGAACACCACGGGCACGCCCTTGCCCTTGGTGATCGCCTTCACCTTCTCGGCCACGTTCTCCTTGGTGTAGTCGATCACCCACTTGTAGCCGTTCTTCTTGGCGAGCGCCGCCTTCTCCGGCGAGGAGACCGTGCCGATCGCCTTGTAGCCGCGCGCCTTGGCCCACTGGCCGAACAGCAGGCCGACGCCGCCGGCAGCGGCATGGAACAGCACGATGTCGCCCTTCTTGAGCCATGGCTTGGCGCATTGATCGACGAGATACTCCGTCGTCATGCCTTTCAACATGATGGCCGCGGCCTGCTCGTCGCTCACGCCCTTGGGCACGTGCACCAGCTGCTCCACACCCATCAGGCGCTCCTGGCAGTAGGCGCCCAGCACGCCGCAATAGGCGACCCGATCGCCCTTCTTGAAGCCCTTCACCTTCGGCCCGACCTCGACGATCACGCCAGCAGCCTCGCGTCCGACGGCGTTGGGCAGTGGCGTCTGGTAGAGGCCCGAGCGGGTATAGATGTCGATGAAGTTGAGGCCGATCGCGGTATGCCGGATCTTCACCTGGCCGGGGCCGGGCGCGCCGACCTCGACATCGTGAATCTGCATCTTCTCCGGTCCACCATTCTCGTGCATTAGAATTGACTTGGACATCTATAGCTCCCCTGGGTTTTCGTTCTACTCGGCGGCGCGCTTGGAGTGCGCGTCCACGTACTTCTTGATCTCGGTCTCCACCGCCGCCTGCGACTGCACCGAATAGGTGCCGCGGTTGCCGGCGGCGGTATCGTAGCTCAACTGGCGCAGCGTGTTGGCGCCGCGCTGGAAATGAGGATGGACGAAGCGCGCCATCAACTCGTAGGAACGCAAGGTCGCCGGCCAGTCGGCCCAGTTGTTGGCGAGCAGCAGGACCGCGCCGAAGCCGCCATCCGAGCCCTTCCACAGCCGCTCGAAATGGCGAATGCAGTCGTCGGGCGTGCCGATGCAGGCGATGCCTTCCTTGGTCAGGAACTCGGCGGCGTCGGTGATGCCGGGCGGCAGGATCGGGAAGGTGGCGACATCGGTGAAGTACTTGGCATAGCGATCGATGCCAAACTTCACCTCCTCCAAGGCCTGCTCGCGCGTCGGCGCCACGTGAGCGAAGGTGACGATGCGCCACTTGGCGCGATCCGCCACCTTGCCGTTCTGCCGGGCATGGTCGGTATAAATCTTCCAGTTGGCAGCATGCGCCAGCAGCGCGTCGTCCGACGTACCGCCGATCGACAGAATGCCGATGCCATGGCGGCCCGAGGCGACGGCGCCGACCGGCGAGCGGGCGCAGGCCACGGCCATTTCCATGCCGGGCTGGCTGTAGGACGGCAGCTGGAGCTGGGCCGCCGTGAGGTCGAACCAGTCGGTCTTGGCTGTCACCGACTTGCCCGCCATCAGCTCGACGATGACGTCGAGCGATTCGTTCATGCGGCTGCGCTGGTCGGCAGGCTTGATGCCGATCTTGGCAGCGTCATGGACCAGCGCGCCCGGGCCGACGCCGAACATGGCGCGACCGCGCGTCATGTGGTCGAGCTGGGTCATGCGCGAGGCCAGCATGAAGGGGTTGTGGTAGGGCAGCGAGACGACACCGGTGCCGAGGCGGATATGGCGGGTGCGCTCGGCGGCGGCGGCGATGAACATCTCTGGGCTGGCGATGATCTCGAAACCGCCGGAATGGTGCTCGCCGATCCAGGCCTCATGGTAGTTCAGCCGGTCGAGGTGCTGAAGCAACTCCATGTCGCGCTCGAGCGCCAGGGTCGGGTTCTCGTCCAGCGCATGGAAGGGTGCCAGGAAAATGCCGGTGCGCAGATAGCGGTCGGTCAAAGGACAAGCCCCTCCAGCAATTCGAGTAATAGGGTCGTAATGGGGTCGGTTGCGGTCGTCGAGTATAGTGACCGGCCTTCCGCGCGCCAGCCCGCCGGCTCCGCCCGGCGCATCCCTGCTGTCAGGAGGGTCAAATGCAGCGGCGTCGTTTCGTTCTCACTGCAACCAGTGCCCTGGCGGCGCCGGCCCTCGCCCGCGCCCAGGAAACGCTGAAAAGTGCCAGGGCGGCCTACCGCCTGGTCACGCTCAGCCGCGATCTGGTGCAGCCCTGGAGCATCGCTTTCCTGCCCGATGGCCGCATGCTGATCACCGAGCGACCGGGCCGGCTTCGGGTCTTTGCCAACGGCCGGCTGGAGCCGCGGGCGCTCCCGGGCGCGCCCGCCGTTCGGACGGGCGGTCAGGCGGGCCTGCTCGATGTCTGCCTGCACCCCAACTTCGCTCAGAATCGGGTGCTCTATCTCTCCTATGTCGCGGGCGACAGCAACGGTGCGGCCACCACGGTCGCCCGCGCCGAACTGGATGATGGCGGGCTGGGCAATGTCAGGGTGATCTTCGAGGCGCTACCCAGAAGCCACGGCCGCCTCAATCTCGGCTCGCGCATCGTCTTCGACCGCGCCGGCCTGATGTATGTCAGTGTCGGCGACCGCTTCCAGATGCTGCGCGCGCAGGATCTCGGCGATCTCGCCGGCAAGATCGTGCGCCTCAGGGACGACGGCTCGATACCGCCGGACAATCCCTTCGTCGGCCGCCCGGGCGCGCGACCGGAGATCTTCACCTGGGGCAACCGCAACCCGCAAGGGCTGGCCCTGCATCCCGAGACGGGCAAGATCTGGGAGGTCGAGCACGGGCCCAAGGGCGGCGACGAGCTCAACATCCTGAAAGCCGGCGGCAATTACGGCTGGCCGCTGGTGACCTACGGCGTCAACTACGACGGCAGCAAGATCACCGACAACAGGAGCCTACCCGGCATGGAGGATGCGCTGCGCACCTGGGTGCCCTCGATCTCGCCCTGCGGCCTCAGCTTCTATACCGGCGACAGGTTCCCGGGCTGGAAGGGTTCGCTGTTCACCGGCGCACTCTCCAACTATGCGCTGTTCCGCATCGAACTCGACGGCGAGCGTTACAAGAGCGAAGAGCGGTTGCTCGTCGACCGTCTTCCCTATATCCGCGACGTGCGCCAAGGGCCGGATGGGTTGCTCTATCTCGTCACCCAAAGCGAGGAAGGCGGCCTGTTCCGCCTGGAGCCCGCCTGACTTTCAGCCATCATGCCTCAAACCCTCATTCTCGCCTCGGCCAGCCCCTCGCGCCGCCAGCTCCTCACCAATGCCGGTCTCTCTTTCGAGATCGAGCCGTCGGGCATCGACGAGGACGAGGTGACGCGAAGCCTTTTGGGCGAGCGCGCCTCGCCGCAGGATATCGCCACGACATTGGCCGAGATGAAGGCGGTACGCGTGTCGCAGCGGCATCCGGCGGCTTTCGTGATCGGCGCCGATTCGACCCTCGCCTGCAACGGCCGGCTGTTCGATAAGCCCGCCACGCTGGCGGCCGCGCGCCGGCAGCTTCTGTCGCTGGGCGGCCAGACGCACGAGCTCTGCTCGTCGGTGGTCGTGGCCAGGGCCGGCGCGCGGCTTTGGCAGGCCGGCGGGCGAGGGCTTCTCACCATGCGACAGCTCACCGAAGGGTTCATCGATGCCTACCTGGCGCGCGCCGGCCAGGCGGTATGCGCATCGGTCGGCGCCTACCAGCTCGAGGGCCTGGGTGCCCATCTGTTCAGCAAGATCGAGGGCGACTACTTCACCATCCTCGGCCTGCCGCTGCTGCCGCTGCTCTCCTTCCTGGCGGAGCATGGGATCGGCCTGGAGCAGGCGGCATGAACGCCTACGAGACACTCCTCGAGGAGGCGCGGGGCCGGCCCTTTGCCGCCATCGTCGGCTGGCCGGTCGCCCATTCGCGTTCACCGGCACTGCACGGCTTCTGGCTCAGGCAGCACAGGATCGACGGCCACTACGGCCGCCTGCCGGTCGAGCCCAACCGGGCGGCATTGCAGGAGCTCGTGGCGTTCCTGCGGCGCACGCCCAATGCGCGCGGCTGCAACCTCACTTTGCCGCACAAGGTCGAGATCATGCCACTGCTCGACCGCATCCATCCCGATGCGATGCGCATCGGCGCGGTCAACACCGTGATCAAGCAGGCCGACGGAACGCTCGAAGGCCGCAACAGCGACGGCTTCGGCTTCATGGCGGCGCTGCGCTACAACGCCCCGCACTGGCGGCCGGCGACCGGTCCGGTCGTCGTGTTGGGCGCCGGAGGCGCTGCGCGGGCGATCGTCGCGACCCTGGTGGATGCAGGCGTTCCCGAGCTGCGCCTGGCCAATCGCACCAAGAGTACGGCGATCGACCTCGGCGTCGCTTTCACCCCGGGCGACGGACGGCAGATCGTGGTGGACCGCTGGGAGCGCCGCGCGCAGGCGCTGGACGGCGTGACCCTCCTGGTCAACACCACCTCGCTCGGCATGAAAGGCCAGCCGCCGCTCGACCTCGATCTCGCGCCCTTGCCGCACACGGCGGCGGTATACGACATCGTCTATACACCGCTCGAAACCGCCCTGCTCGCCGCCGCCCGCGGGCGCGGCAATCGCTGCATCGACGGCCTGGGCATGCTGCTGCATCAAGGCAGGATCGGCTTCGCGGCCTGGTTCGGGGTCAAGGTCGATGTCAGCGCAGAACAGCGGCGGGCAGTCGCCGCCGACCTCGGAGTCTAGCGATGGAAGCCACACCGCCCGAGGGCTTCAAGCCCCTGTTCCGCAGCAGCCCGTTCCTCGATCACAACGGGCCGTTCTTCTACAAGACGGACGACGACGGCACCTTCGTGGTCGGCCTGCGCATAGAACCCAAGCATGCCAACGGCCGCGGCGGCGCCCATGGCGGGCTGTTGATGACGATGTGTGACATCGCGCTGGGCTATCGCACGACGCGCAGCCAGACGCCTTCTCCCATGCTCACC